>Ga0209048_10000160_pt1 | contig 70519 bp, 67 predicted proteins | sample FrelakmetCRP12CR_FD_187146 | JGI IMG/M metagenome (GOLD analysis project Ga0209048, IMG submission 187146) | Freshwater lake sediment microbial communities from the University of Notre Dame, USA, for methane emissions studies - CRP12 CR (SPAdes)... | ecosystem: Environmental > Aquatic >...
GGTGGAGATCAGTGGATTCTTCGGCCTGATCGCGATTATCGCCTCTCTGACCATTGCCCAAAGCCTTGTGGAACTGGCCGACAAGAAACTGGCGGACTAATGGTGCGTCGCGGATCCAGCGGGGTGGGTCACAGCCGAGGGAGTGCGCGAGGGGCGCGCCTCCGACCCACCGCATCGAATTGAAGACGCACCACTAGGACATGGCGCGGGGGAGGAGTCCGGCTTCGCCGGTGAGCGCGACGCGGTCGACGAGGTCACCGTATCGCTGCTCCGCGTTGGCCTGGATGGTTGCGCGCGTGCCGCGGATCGCGAACGCGTCGACCATGTTCTCCGGGACGAGCTGCACCATCTCGGGCCAGCGGCCTTCTTTCGACAGGCGGTTGAGCTCGGGTTGCAGGTCACCCCACCCCATGACGTCGAGCACGGGTTTGTACGCGGGCGTGGAGCCGTAGAACGCGATGCGGCTGCGGATGCCGGACTCGGCGGCCGCGACCTCTTCGTCGGTGTCGCCGATGATCGTCATCGTCGGGAACGCGATCTCGAAGCCGTCGCGCGTACGGCTCCCTGTGTCCCAGCCGCGCGCGAGAGCAGGCAGGATCCGTTCGCGCAGGTAGACCTCGGTACAGAACGGATGGATCAGGAACCCGTCGGCGACCTCACCCGCTACCTCGGTCATCACCGGACCGACGCCGGCCAGCCAGATGCGCGCGAAGCCGTACGGGTTCGGACCGGGATCGAAGAACGGTGTCATCAAGGTGTGGCGGTAGAACTCGCCTTCGAACCGGAGCGGTGTGTGGTCCTGCCAGGCCGTCCAGATCGCCTTGATGGCCTGCACGATCTCCCGCATGCGCGGCGCGGGGTGGGACCACGGCATCGAGAATCGCCGTTCGATGTGCGGTTTGATCTGCGAACCGAGCCCGAGCACGAAGCGGCCCTTGGAAAGCGTCTGGAGGTCATAGCCGATGTTGGCGAGCGTCATCGGGTTGCGGGCGAACGCCACCGCGATCGCGGTGGCGAGATCGATCCGCTCGGTGTGCTCGGCCGCCAGGGCCAACGGGAAGAACGGGTCGTGGGGACCTTCGAAGGTGAACACGCCGTCGTAACCGAATCCTTCGACGGCACGGGCGTTGTCGGGGATCTCGGCGAGTGAGCCGAGCAGGGGGGCGTCGAACTTCATCGGCGGAGCCTATTCGGAGCGAGATCCTCGGGCGCCGCCGGTATCGTTGCCGCCATGTCCGAACCACATGATCTGAAACCGCGCAGCCGTGACGTGACCGACGGGATGGAGCGGGCGCCGGCCCGGGCGATGCTCCGTGCCATCGGCATGACCGACGCCGACTGGGGCAAGCCGCAGGTCGGTGTGGCCTCGAGCTGGAACGAGGTCACACCGTGCAATCTCCCCCTTGACCGCCTGGCCAAGCGGGCCAAGGTGGGTGTGCGCGACGCGGGCGGTTTCCCGATCGAGTTCGTGACGATCGCCGTGAGCGACGGCATCTCGATGGGTCACGAAGGCATGCGCGGGTCGTTGGTGAGCCGCGAGATCATCGCCGACTCGGTCGAGTGCGTCATGCACTCGGAACGGCTCGACGCGCTCGTCAGCTTCGCGGGTTGCGACAAGAGCCTGCCCGGCATGCTGATGGCCGCGGCGCGTCTCGACCTGCCGTCGGTCTTTCTCTACGGCGGTTCGATCCTGCCCGGCCGGTACAAGGACCAGGCGCTCGACATCGTGAGTGTCTTCGAGGCCGTCGGCGCCTGCGCGGCCGGGACGATCACCGAGAGCGAGCTCGGCGAGATCGAGATGCGAGCGTGTCCGAGCGAAGGCTCGTGCGCGGGCATGTTCACCGCCAACACGATGGCCGCGGTCAGCGAAGCGATCGGGATGGCCCTGCCGGGCAGCGCGTCACCGCCCGCACCCGACCGCCGGCGCGACGACTTCGCGTACGAGTCGGGCCGCGCTGTCGTGCGGTTGCTCGAGCTCGATCTTCGCCCGCGGCGGATCATGACGAAGGAAGCGTTCGAGAACGCGATCGCCGTGGTCATGGCGCTCGGCGGTTCCACCAACGCGGTATTGCATCTGCTGGCGATCGCGAACGAGGCGCACGTCGAGCTGGAGCTCGAGGACTTCAATCGCATCGGCGCGCGTGTGCCGCACCTCGCCGATACCAAGCCGCACGGGAAATACCACATGATCGACGTCGACCGCATCGGCGGTGTGCCGGTGGTGATGCGACACCTGCTCGAAGCGGACCTGTTGCACGGCGACGTGCTCACGGTCACGGGCAGGACGATGGCCGAGAACCTCGCCGATCTCGCACCGCCCGCGCCCGACGGCGACGTGATCCATCCGTTGAGCGCACCGATTCACGCCCAAGGTGGTCTCGCGATCCTGACCGGTTCACTCGCGCCCAATGGATCGGTGGTGAAGGTGGCCGGCATCGATCAGCTGCGATTCGACGGAACGGCACGGGTCTTCGACGGTGAAGACCTCGCGATGGAGGCGATCCTGGCCGAGAAGATCAACCCCGGTGACGTGATCGTGATCCGCTACGAGGGGCCGAAAGGGGGACCCGGGATGCGCGAGATGTTGGCGGTTACGGGCGCGCTGAAGGGCGTGGGCCGCGGCGCCGATACCGCGCTCATCACCGACGGCCGGTTCTCCGGCGGTACCCACGGGTATTGCGTGGGTCACGTCGCACCCGAGGCAGTCGACGGCGGGCCGATCGCGTTCGTGGCCGACGGCGATCGCATCGTGATCGACGCCGTCGCGCACACGATCGATCTGGTCGTCGACGACGCCGAGCTCGCGCGGCGCAGGGAGAATTGGAAGCCGCTCGACCCGCGTTACACGAGCGGCTTCCTGGCGAAGTACGCGCGTCTCGCGCAGGGCGCGGAGCGAGGCGCGATCACCAATCTCTAGCCGGGACTAACGAGGGTACGGATACGCGGCGAAGAGCCACGAATTCGGGTTGTTTCCGGCACTCACCTTGTACGTGAAGGTCCGGCAGACCTGGCCTGCCGAGGAAACGCCTGCGAGGTTGATGGTCGCGTCGGAGAAGACCGACCAGGTGTTGTTGGGCGCATCCCAACCGCCGCCTGACTTCCAATACACGACGTTCGTCACGATGCCGCCGCCGATCCCCGACGAGGACACGACGTTGGCCGTCCTCGTCCAACCGCCGCCTGAGGAGACGATCCAGACATTGATCGTCCCTACGACGGCGCCGTTGTAGTAACAGCTGAACGAGACAACCCCCGGATTCGGGAGCGATGCGTGGGCTTCCGGCGCGTTCGCCATGACGGCCGACGTGCTGAGGCCGACTGAGATCAGGGCGGTGGCAGCCAGCCTGATCATGCGGCGTCCAATTCCTTTCATGGCACCTACCTTCTCGCGAGTTGTGATGGATACGCCGCGGCCGGGCGTGCAGCCGGACACGGGTTGAATGTCCGGATCTGTGGGGATGATGACGCGTCACGGCGAGATCGGAAAAGGTCGGGAATCAGTTCGGCCAGGGGTAGTACTGCCAGATGAGCGTGTTGGCGCCACTGCCGGCGCGGACGAGGAGGGTCAGTGTCCGACACGACACGGGCTGGCCTCCCAAGAGCACGGCGCCGTAGGCGTTGGTGGTCCCGTCGTAGTTGCTGGACCACAGCACGTCCGCCCCCGAGGTTGCCGACGTGTGGTGCGCGCCGCTCACCCAGGTCGCGCCGGACACCGCAAAGAGCGCCGGCCCGCTCCAATGGGCCTTTCGCTGGTAACCCCAGTCGGTGATGGTCACGGTGTCGTTGGCCAGTACCTGACCGTTCGCCTGATAGCACGGCATCGAGTAGGTGACGTTCGTCGCCGCACCGGCGGCCGGTGCGCTCGCCACGGCTCCGATGCCGAGTCCTGCTGCACATGCGACGCTCGCCGCGACCCGGATGAATTTGCTCGGAACCCTTGCCATGTCGCCCCCTTGATCTCGACGAAGACGAGGTGTCCTCTGCCGTCGGTTGTGTGTCCGGCGGATCGGGATTCATGACACGAAAGTCGGTCCTCTGGTTCACTCGGCCACTCTCGTTACTGCCGAATCGCGGCGAGCTGCGAGAATCGGACTCATGCCCGAGATCCTCGAGCTCGAAGCCTCGCGTCAGCTCATCGAGTCGCGTGCTCTCCGCAGGCGCATCACCGCAGTGAGCGCACCCGACGCGTGGTACCTCAAGGGCGGCCTCGATGCCCGACGGCTTGCCGACGAGCTGGTCGGGCGGCGCTTCGTGCAGGCGCGCCGACGAGGGAAGCTCCTCGTGCTCGACACCGACCGCGGCGGCCCGGTGCTCGGCTTGCACTTCGGGATGACGGGCCGGGTCTTCGTCGACGGACACGCCGCGCACGATCGGCTCTATTACCTGCAACGGGATCCGGATCCGAGCTGGGCCCGTCTCATCGTGTCGTTCGGGGCGCGCGGCGCGTTCGTGCTCAGCGATCCGCGACGGCTCGGCGCGGTGGAACTGGATCCCGACGAAGACCGTCTCGGGGTCGATGCCTTCGACCTCTCGGCCGCGCACCTCGCGGCACTCCTGGTGAAGAGCCGGGCGCCGCTCAAGGCCGTTCTCATGGATCAGTCGCGAATTGCGGGGCTCGGGAACCTGCTGGCCGACGAAGCGCTGTGGCGCGCCGGCCTCGATCCGGCCCGCCCGGCGTCCACGCTCGACGCCGCGGAGGGACGGCGGCTCCACGCCAAGATCCGCGAAACGCTGCGTGTCCTCGGCCGTCGGGGCGGCTCCCACACCGGCGATCTGATGGAACAGCGGGTTGCCGGTGGCTGTTGCCCGCGCGACGGGGCCCCGTTGGAACGGCGCACGATCGGCGGCCGGACGACGTTCTCCTGCCCCGTGCACCAGCAGCAGCGCCGATCCTTGACCTGAGAGCCGATCTCATCCCGTTCTCACCTTCGATGTGGCCAACTACCGCCATGCGGAGAAGGGTTACGACGGCGGCCGGCTCGATCCGGCAGGTCTTCCGGGACTCCCGCCCGGCCGAATCAGTGGTGCCGTGGGCGGCGATCGGGCTGGCCACGACGATCGTGGTGGTTGCACTCGGCACCGGTGTCCTCGTGCACGAGCTTCCGTTGCGGATCGCGGGTCCCGGTTCGTTCGGATGGCCGTCGCTTCGCGTGGGGCACTGGTGGACGGTGTTCACGTCGTTCGCGCTGACGCGCAACGCCTTCATGGCCGTCACGATGCCGCTCGCGATCTTCCTTGCGGTCGCCGCGTACGAACGGCGAGCCGGCCACGTTCGCGCCCTCGTGGTCGTCGCCCTCGGACACGTGACCGGTTCGGTCATCGTCGCGCTCGGTTCGGCGGGACTCGGATGGACGGGCGCGCCGTTCCTCGTTCGGGCGGCGCAGAATCTCGACTACGGCGGGTCGATGGCGGTGGCGGCGGCGTGCGGGGCACTCGCGTCGCGCGTGCGCGACCGTCGCGTCCGGTGGATCGTCTTCGGCTTCGTGGTGCTCGGTGTTCCGTTGCACCACCAGATGGCCGACTGGGGTCATCTCGTCGCGGCACCGGTGGGATTCCTCGCCGATCGGGTCCGGCGTCCCGTGCTCGCTCGCGTTGGTGTCGCGGTGACCGCAGCCGTCACCGCGGCGCTGGTGTGGTATGGGCCGACGGCGGTCACGTCGGCCGCCGAAGCGATCCGATTCCAGAGCGCGTCGGCGCTCCCCACCGTCGCCGATCCGACGGCGTCCATCGAGCACGGACAACTGGCCACGATGCCCTACGACGCCACGGTGCTCGGAAATCGGCCCGAGGTCGCACGCGTCTATGTACCGTCGCACGCGACCTCGGATCTACCGGTCGTCGTGTTCCTGCACGGGATTCCGGGTGCACCCGAGGATTGGATCGCGGGGGCCGACATCATCGACCTGCTCGATCGCAGCATCGCCAACGGAACGTTCCCGAGAGCGATTGCGGTGTTCCCCGGCGTCGACGGCTATCACGATCCGCAGGCGGGCTGGCTGAACGTCGCGGGGCAACGGACGCTCGCCTCGCTGCGGCTCGACCTGCTTCCCCGAGTCGCGCGCCAATACGACGCGCGCATCGACGCCGCGTCGGTCGCGGTGGTCGGCGTCGGTCGTGGCGCCGACGGAGCGCTCCTGCTCGCCAACGTCGACGAGCGGGTCGGGTACGCGGTGGCGATCCATCCGTGGGTGACCCCACCCGCGCCGAGTCCCCGCCTGCACACGCTCGTCGAGTTGCGGCCGTCGACGGTGAAGGATCGTGAGATCTCGTTGGTGACCTCGGCCGATCGGTGGGCCCTGTGGCGCAAGGCACTCCCGCCGGCACTGCAGTGGTTGGAGCATCAAGGATTCGGAAGCGCCCGCCCGAGGAGTCACACCCCATGACCGTCATCGCGGCGCCGACCCGCGTGTCGTCGACAGAACGTTCCGGACCCGAGGTGCTCCTCGGGCGCTTGACCGGATTGGCGATCTTCCTCTTCGTGCCGACCGTCGTCAGCGTGCTCGCCCAGAACCGTTCGACCCGAGGCGCCGTGCAATTCCTGTGTGGTTACTCGCCCGAGCGTCTCGTGCACGGTGCGATCTGGACGCTGCCCTCGAGCGCCTTCCTGCTCGCGCGACTCGGGACGATCGGGCCCACCACGATTCTCGCCGCGGCCGTCTTCATGCCGTTCGTGCTCGTGAGCGGCGTACGCAAGGCCGCCCTTACCTTCATGGTCGGCCATCTCGTCTCGACGATTGTCGTCTTGGTCGTCGTGGTGCCCGCGGCCGCACTGGGTTGGGAGGTCGCTCGACACGTGTATTCCGCGGTCGACGTCGGTGCCTCGGCGGGGTTGACGGCGGTGGCCGGCGCGATGTGCGTGATGCTGGCCCGCCGCCGCCCGGCGTTCGGCATCGGCCTCGGGGTCGCCCTGGTGGGATTCTTCGTGGTGTGGGAGGTCATCCACGGGGAGACGGCCGGCCGGGCGCTCGCCGACGTCGAGCACCTCCTTGCCTTCGCGACCGGCATCGTCGTGGAGCGTCGACTCTCGGCGATCCCCGCGACGAGCGCCGACGATTGACGCCGTACGATGCGAACGTGCGTGTCCTAGTCGTCGAGGACGAGACCAAGATGGCGGCCCTGCTGCGCCGGGCGCTCGAACGGGAGAGCTACGCGGTCGACATCGCCAACAACGGTGAGGACGCAGTGTGGCTCGGCACCGAGAACGACTACGACGCAGTGGTGCTCGACGTGATGATCCCGGCTCCGGACGGCTTCGAGGTCTGCCGGCGACTTCGGGCCGCCGGCCGATGGGCGCCGATCGTCTTGCTGACGGCGCGTGACAGCGTCGATGACCGAGTGACCGGGCTCGACGCCGGAGCCGACGATTACCTGGCGAAGCCGTTCTCGTTCGCCGAGCTCTACGCGCGGCTGCGTGCGCTCACCCGCCGCGGTTCGAGGGAACGACCGGTCGTTCTCGAAGTGGGGGATCTGACGCTCGATCCGGCCGCGCACACCGTGTCTCGCGCCGGTGTGCCCATCGAAATCAGCCCCAAGGAGTTCGCGCTCCTCGAGATGTTCATGCGCCATGCCGGTGAGGTCGTCTCCCGCACCCAGATTCTCGAGCACGTGTGGGACTTCGCGTACGACGGCACGTCGAATGTCGTCGACGTCTACGTTCGGTATCTCCGCGAGAAGATCGATCGGCCATTCGATCGGTCGTCGCTCGAGACCGTCCGCGGCGTGGGATACCGACTGAAGGACGAATGACGGCTCGGCGTCCCCACACGCTTCGCGGCCGGCTGACCCTGATGTTCGGTGCGCTCACCATCGTCCTGTGCTCGTTGGTGGGAGTGCTGGTCGACCTGCAATACCGGGGTGAGCTCCGGGCCGCGCTGGACAAGGGGCTCTCCACCCGGCTCGACGCGCTCCGCCAGGAGCTCGTGCTCGCGGGGAAGCGGCCGTTGAAACCACCGATCCCCGACGCCGAGGCCTTTGCCCAGGTCATCAACGCGCGCGGTCACATCATCGCCGCCGCCCCTCGGGCGCTCGTCACGCGTCGAGTGTTGACCGGCGCCGATCTGCGCAAGGTCTCGCGGGATGAAGTGACCCTCGTTCGATCCGTTCCTCCGGCCGGGGAACGCGCGCGCCTGCGCGCCGCGTCGGCCAAGTTGCAGGGCGGCGACGTCGCGATCGTCGTGGGAACCTCGTTGGAAGAAACCGCGCGTGCGCAGCAGCGGCTCGAGCTCTCGCTCATCGTCGGTCTCCCGTTGCTGGCGGCGGTGGTCACGCTCGCCGGGTGGTTCCTCGCCGGCGCGGCGCTCGCCCCCGTACGCGGTCTCATCGAAGAGGCCGATGCCATCTCGGCGATCGCCGCCCGCGGCGACAAGCGGCGGCTGTCGATCCCGGAGACGGGAGAGGAGCTCGCAGAGCTCGCGCGCCGTCTCAACGCGCTGCTCGCGCGGATCGAAGCCGCGCTCGAGCACGAACGCTCGTTTCTCGATGACGCGAGTCACGAGCTGCGAACTCCGATCGCCATCGCGCGAGCGGAGCTGGAGCTGGCGCGCATGCGGGTCGCCGACGGCTCCGAGACGGCCGAGTCTCTCGACTCGTCGCTCGAGGAGATCGAGCGATTGGATCACCTCGCCGCGAATCTCCTCGTGCTGGCGCGTGTGCGGTCGGCGGGACCGCCGACTTCGACCCTGGTCGATCTGCGAGCGGTCGCCGAACGCGTGGTCGACGATGTCGGAAGATCGAAGCCCGAATTCGCCGGTCGTGTCGTCATCGACGGATCGGCCACGGCCGTGGGCGATGGCGCCGCGCTCGAACGCGTGCTCACCAACCTCGTGGACAACGCGGTCCGGCACGCGCGGGCGACCGTTGTCGTGCATCTCGCCGACGAGGGGACCTCGGCCGTGGTCGAGGTACGTGACGACGGCCCGGGCTTCGACGACCAGCTGCTCGGTGGGGCATTCGGCCGGTTCGTGCAGGGACCGGCCGGCGGCGGAGCCGCCGGGCTCGGCTTGGCGATCGTCGACGCGATCGTCGCGGCACACGGCGGCACGATCGCGGCCGAGAACAGTGAGCCCAGTGGCGCGCTCGTCCGGGTCCTGCTGCCATCGGGTGATTCCCGGGCCAACGCGGCCGCGGCCTCCGAACGCGAGCCCCGACTGCGGTGAGAACGAACGCCCTGAGCCCCATCCCGAAACGCTGGGCTCCGAGCGGTACGGTGGGAGCGCGAACGTACCGATCGAGCAGGTCTCATCTCGTTCTCACGATGACCTCTTCACGATGAGGAGCCGGCGGTTCCGCCGGCGGCCCCGGGAGTGAGACGGTGACCACCACAACCGCGAGCGATCTGTCAGTCAAGCAACGGTGGCTCACACCGAAGCGGCAGGCCCGCCTGCTCGGGCTGGCCGTCGCCTTCGCGGGCCTCGTCAATATCGCCTCCGCGCTGACCCCCGGGGCGCGCAACCGTCTCCAATGGACGCACCAGGCGCTCACGCCCGACGTCACCCATCTCGCCGCCGGCGCCACCGCGCTGCTCGGCGTCGCGCTCCTGCTGCTGGGGCGGGGGCTCGCGCAACGACGCCATCTCGCGTTCATGGGCGCCGTCACGCTGCTCGTCGTTTCGACGGTGACGCACATCCTGAAGGGCCTCGACTTCGAGGAGGCCGTGATCAACCTCACGGTGGCCGCGGCGCTGCTGATGAGCCGGCGCATCTTCACGGTCGAAACCCACCCGACTCGCTACCGCACGCTCGCAAAGTTGATCCCGATCGTGATCGCCCTCAACTTCGCCTACGGCATGGCGGGACTGTTCGTCGTTCGCGCGCACGTCGAGCCCGATCTCACCCTCGGATTGGCGCTGCGCGAGGTCGGCGCCCGACTCATCGGGTTGAGTGGTCCGCTGACCATCACCGGGAGCTTCGGCCATTGGTTGCCGGCGTCCATCACCGTGCTCGGGTTCTGCAGCGTGATCGGCATCGTGTTGGTGGCACTGGCACCGATTGCGGAGCGGGTGGTCGTGCATCACACCGAACGCGATCGGGTGCGGCGGCTCGTGCATCGCGTCGACGGCGACTCGCTCGATCCGTTCGCCCTCCGGCACGACAAGCAATACGTGTTCTCCAAGGACGGCACGGCCGCGGTCGCGTACCGGTACGTGAACGGGGTCGGTCTCGCGTCGGGCGATCCGGTCGGCGAACCCGACGCGTTCGCGGACGCGCTGGCGAACTTCGTCGAGCTCTGCCACCGCTGGGGATGGCGGGTTGGTGTGGTCGGCGCGCGCGGCGACCGCCTCGCGATATACGAGCACCTCAACCTCCGGGCGCACTACCTCGGCGACGAGGCCATCATCGACGTGGCCGGCTTCACCCTGGAGGGTCGGGCGATCCGGCCGGTTCGCCAGGCCGCGAACCGAACGAAGAACTTCGGGATCACCACCGAGATCCACCGGGAAGGCGAGCTCGACCCCACGTTGCGCCGCGCGCTCATCGGCATCTCGGATCGCCATCGGGCCGGCGCTCCCGAACGCGGGTTCTCCATGGCGCTCGACGAATTGCTCTCCGGGCGCGACGCCGACTGCCTCGTGATCGTGGCGCGCGATACCGAAGGCACGCCGATTGCGTTCCAGCGGTACGTGCCGTGCCGCGCCGGCCGGGGTCTCTCGCTCGACGCGATGCGCCGGGATACGGTCGGGCCGAACGGCGTGAACGAGCGGATGATCGTCGACGTCGTGTTGTGGTCCAAAGAGCATCGCATCGAATCGGTGTCGTTGAACTTCGCGGCGTTCAAGGGTCTCATCGAAGAAGGCGCCGACCTGTCGATGATGCAGTCGGTGGAGGCGTGGTTCATCCGACGCGTCAACCCGTACTTCCAGATCGAGTCGTTGCTCACGTTCAACGCGAAGTTCCTCCCCCGGTGGATCCCGCGGTACCTGATCTACGAGGCGCCGGGCGATCTGGCTCCCGTGGGCATCGCGGCCCTGAGCGCCGAGGCGTTCCTGCCGTTCGATCGAGGTGGGCGCATCATCAACAGCGACCACCCCTCCGGGATCCTCCCCGAGGGATCGGACGCCGACGACCCTTCCCGTCTCGCCGGGAGTGGATCCGGAAGGTAGTGAGCACCGTGATGCCGCGGCATGTTCCGCACCTGCCTGATCCGGTAGGTGGATCCGTCCTTCTCTCCGGCTGGCTGCTCGCTGGCCTTTTCGTGTCCACAGTGTTCGCGGCCGCCGCGGTCGTGGTGTTCGAGCTCAGACGGCGGAGGAATCGTCGCTCTGGTCGGCTGGTCCTCGGCGGTTGGAGGTTGCTTCTCGCAAGGTCCGTCGGGGTCCTTGTCCTGGTCACGTTCGGTTCGCTCTCGACATTGGACGGTGTGAACCGGCACTTCGAGTACATCCCGAGCTTTGCCGCGTTGTTCGGGCGCGTCTCTCGGGATCTGGTGGCCCACCCGATCACCGAATTGCGTCCGCACATGGCGAACGTCGGTCCCGGAAACTCGATCGTGATGCCTCGGCCGATGCCGTCCCACGGTGTCGTCGAACAGGTGTCGATCGAAGGACGCGTGAGCCGGATCGCGAAGCGGACCGGCTATGTGTACCTGCCGAGGCAGTACTTCGATCCACGGAGGCCGCAACGTCGCTTCCCGGTGTTGTACCTCCTGCATGGTTCCCCTGGTGTGTCGGCGGACTGGCTGCGGGGCGCGTTCGTGGACCGGGCGATGGACTACCTCATCGACTCCGGCGATGTGAAGCCGTTCATCGTCGTCCTTCCCGACGTGAATGGTGGGTACGGTCGAGACACTGAATGTCAGGACGTCGTCGATGGTCCGCAGGTGCAGACGTACTTGGTGCGCGACGTCGTCGATTGGGTGGACAGTCGTTACCGCACGATCAACGATCGGACCGGTCGTGCACTGGGGGGCTTGTCGACGGGCGGATATTGCGCGATCAATCTTGTGCTGCGCCACCAGGACCGATTCTCGGCGATCGTGTCGCACTCCGGAACGCTGACTCCCGTCGAGAGCGCGTATTCGGGCAGCCTGTGGGGCGGGAACAGACGGTTGCGCGCCGAGAACACGCCGCTCGGGTACCTACCGACGATTCCGATCGCTGCACCGCTGGGGGTATACCTCGACGCCGGCGCGGGCGATCGGGAGTCGATCCGAGCCGGCCGGGAGGCCCAACGCTTGTTCCGGGCGAGGTCGGTTGCCGTTACCTTCAATGTGGTGAAGGGGGAGGGACACACGTTCGCCGCCTGGCGGGAGAATCTCGTGCTCTCCCTGCCCTGGGTCTCGGAATGGTTCAAGGCATGGGGGCCGCCGGTCGATCACTGAGGAGACGGGTCCGGCGCAGAAGGTGTTTGCATCGGGGCCCGCAGATCCACCAGACTGGACGGACCATGACGACTGCCGCCATCACCTGCTGCGAATCCGCACTCATCGTAGTTACCTAGCGCACGGCGCCTCGTCGCGTCCGTGCGCTTCCCGCCCCTCGCAGCAGCGAGGGGTTTTTGCTGTCCGGAACCAATCCGACGTCCCGATCGGGAGCACACCATGAAGCTGACCGGAGCACAGGCCCTGATCAAGAGCCTCGAGATGGAGGGGACCGAGGTCATGTTCGGCCTCCCGGGAGGGGCGATCCTCCCGGTCTACGACCCGCTCATCGACTCCTCGATCCGGCACATCCTCGTGCGTCACGAGCAGGGTGCCGGGCACATGGCCGAGGGGTACGCGCATGTGACCGGCCGCCCCGGCGTGGCCATGGTCACGAGTGGTCCGGCGGCCACCAACATCGTGACGCCCTTGTGCGACGCATACATGGACTCGATCCCGCTCGTGGTCATCACCGGTCAGGTGCCGTACTCGGTGATCGGTACGGACGCGTTCCAGGAGGCCGACACCGTCGGCATCACGATGCCGATCACGAAGCACAACTGGCTCGTGACCGACGCCAACGACATCCCCGAGGTGATCCGCGAGGCGTTCCACGTTGCGACGACCGGCCGTCCCGGACCAGTGCTCGTGGACTTCCCCAAGGACATCGCCAACCAGACGATGGACTGGCACTGGCCGGAGTCCGTCGACCTACCGGGCTACAAGCCGTACTCCAAGGGCCACCCGAAGCAGATCAAGGAAGCGGCGCGACTCATCAACGAGTCGACCCGGCCGGTGATCTACGCGGGCGGCGGCATCCTGAAGGCCCGGGCCGCGCCGGTGTTGCGTGCGCTGGCCGAGCTCACGGGCGCTCACGTCGTCACCACGTTGATGGCACGGGGCGCGTTCCCCGACGATCACCCGCTCTGTCTCGGCATGCCGGGCATGCACGGCAACTACACCGCGATCACCGCGATGCAGCGCGCGGATCTCCTGATCGCGTTGGGCTCGCGTTTCGACGACCGCGTGACCGGAAAGGTCGGCGCTTTCGCTCCCGACGCGAAGATCATCCACGCCGACATCGACCCGGCCGAGCTCGGCAAGGTTCGGCGACCCGATGTGCCGATCGTGGGCGACTGCCGGCTCGTGATCGAAGAGCTTGTCAAGGCGGTGAAGGCCGAGCAGGCGAAGAACGCCAGGCCCGACACGAGCCCATGGGACACGCAGATCGACGAGTGGCGTCGCGATTTCCCGCTGCAATATGAGCAGGGCGACGACGGCGGTCCGCTCAAGCCGCAGTTCGTGATCGAGTCGCTTCGCGATAACACCCCCGACGACACGATCGTCGCGTCGGGTGTGGGGCAGCACCAGATGTGGGCGAGCCAGTACTGGAAGTTCAACCATCCCTACACGTGGGTGAACTCCGGAGGGTTGGGCACCATGGGCTTTTCGGTGCCCGCCGCGATCGGCGCGAAGGTCGGGATGCCCGATCGGATGGTGTGGTCGATCGACGGCGACGGCTGCTTCCAGATGACCGCGCAGGAGCTCGTGACCGCGTCGGCCGAACGCATCCCGGTGAAGGTGGCGATCCTCAACAACGCGTACCTCGGGATGGTGCGGCAGTGGCAGGAGCTCTTCTACGAGGAGCGCTACAGCGAGGTGTATCTCTCGCCCGACCTGCCCGACTACGTGAAGTGGGCCGAAGCGATGGGGTGCGTGGGCTTCCGGGTGGACACGCCCGAAGACGTCGTGCCCACGATCGAGAAGGCCAACGAGATCGACGACCGTCCCGTGGTGATCGACTTCCGCACCGACTACCGCGAGAAGGTGTACCCGATGGTGGCCGCGGGCACGTCGAACGACGACGTGATCCTCGGCCCCGACGAAGGACAAGGGGGGAGATAGATGGACAGTTCGACGAGTCCCACGCAGCACCACATCTTCAGCGTGTTGGTCGAGAACAAGTTCGGTGTGCTGTCGCGCGTCGCCGGCCTGTTCTCGCGACGCGGGTTCAACATCTTCTCGTTGGCGGTCAGCCCCACCGAGGACGACCGGTTCTCGCGCATGACGATCGTCGTGGACGCCGCGTCGGCACCACTGGAACAGGTCACGAAGCAGTTGAACAAGCTGATCCCCGTGATCAAGATCGCCGAGGTCGCGCCGGGCGAGGGGATCGAACGCGAGCTGATGCTCGTGACGGTGAAGGCCGCGGCCGACACGCGCTCACAGGTGACGGAGCTGGCGTCGATCTTCGATGCCAAGATCGTCGACGTCGGCTACGACGCGCTGACGCTCACGATCACCGGCACGCCCGACACGCTCGACGCGCTGCTCGACCTCATCCGTCCGTTCGGCATCGTCGAGTCGCAGCGGACCGGTCGTATCGCACTGACCAAGCTGCATCGTCAGGCGCCCAAGCTCCGATCGGTCAAGAACAAGACCGCGTAGTCAATGCGCTCGTTCTCGGGTATTCGGGAGCTTGAGGCGCTCGCCGAGGAAACAATTCGGTCGCGGCTCGCGCAGGACGAATCGATTGATCTCGTGCTTGGTGAGGGCAGCGGCTCACGGTGGACGAGTTCCCGCTACTCCGCAGCGGTTGTTCTGACCGACCGACGCTTCGTCGCCGTATGGTGCTCCTCCGTGTCTTTCCCGTTTCCGAAATGGCGGCTCCATCGGGTCGACGAACACGAGCGCGCCCGCCTTCGACTCGAGATGATCTCTCTCGACACGTGGCCCGGCAACCGCGTGGACCTTCGCTGGGGCCCCGAGCATGCCGATTGCCTGAAGGTGTACGTCGAGCGGCGCGACTTCGGCGTTGCGCGCCGGCTACAACAGCTGCTCGCCGAGACATGACTCTCCGACCGACGGAGATCATCGTCTGCGTCGACTGTGGTGGCGTGTGTCACCTGTTGACCAAGGCCGGCGAGGACGGCTGGGTGATCGGCGAGTGGGTCAGCTATCGCTGCGCCGACTGCATGGATCGGTGGGACGTCGAGCTCACCGAAGACGATCAGGCTCAGGAGCCGTCGTGAAGATGCGTATCAACCGGAACCGGGCGACGAGGCTCGTCGGGCCGGTCGCCGGAATGGTCGGCTTCGCATGTTGGGTCGAGGTGACAGGGGAGTCCGTCAAGGCCAGCATGGGCCCGTCGTGCCGTGCCGAGATCCCACGAACGGCCATCCGTTCGGTTCGCGCCCGTACCTGGCAGTGGTGGCTCGGGTACGGCGGCCGGATCTACGGCCGCTTCGCGGTGGGCTTTGTCGGCAGCAACCACGGAGTCGTGGAGCTCGAGCTCGCCGAGCCCGTCGAAGTTCGGCTCGCCTTCTTCCGCAAGCGTTGCTCTCGCTTCGCCGTGTCTGTCGACGAGCCCGAAGCGCTGATCGCCGCGCTCTCGTGACCTGCGAATCCGGGCGCCGGCTTGGGTCCTCGGCCGGACCTTCCTACTAGCCTCTCGTTGTTCACCGATCTCCAAGGAGCACCACGATGCCCGCGACCATCTACTACGACGCCGATGCCGACCTCGGCCTGCTCCAGGGCAAGAAGGTCGCCATCCTCGGGTATGGCTCACAAGGTCACGCCCACGCACTGAACCTCCTCGAGTCGGGGGTGGACGTTCGGGTGGGTCTTCGCGAAGGGTCGTCGTCACGCCAGAAGGCCGAAGAAGCCGGGCTGCCGGTGCTGTCGGTGGCCGATGCCACCGCCGAAGCTGACATCGTGATGGTGCTCCTGCCCGACACCGAGCAGGCGAGCGTCTACGAGAACGAGATCGCGGCCAACCTCCGGCCCGGCGACTCGCTCGCGTTCGCGCACGGGTTCAACATCCACTTCAAGCAGATCTCGCCGCCCGAAGGCGTCGACGTGTGGATGATCGCGCCGAAGGGTCCCGGCCACCTGGTGCGCCGCACCTACGAGGAGGGCGGCGGTGTTCCGGCGCTCGTCGCCGTGGCGGTCGACGCCACCGGCACGGCGAAGGAGATCGCGCTCGCGTACGCGAAGGGCATCGGCGCGACGCGCGCCGGAGTGCTCGAGACCGACTTCCGTGAAGAGACCGAGACCGACCTCTTCGGCGAGCAGGTCGTGTTGTGTGGCGGCCTCGTCGAGCTCATCAAGAACGGCTTCGAGACGTTGGTGGAGGCCGGGTACCAACCGGAGTCCGCGTACTTCGAGACGTTGCACGAGGTGAAGCTCATCGTCGACCTCATCTACGAAGGCGGCATCTCCAACATGCGGTACTCGATCTCCGACACCGCGGAGTACGGCGACATGACCCGCGGCCCGCGAGTGGTCACGAGCGCAACGAAGACGGAGATGAAGAAGATCCTGGGCGAGATCCAGAGCGGGAAGTTCGCCGAGGAGTGGATCGCCGAGAACCGCGCGGGCCGGCCGAACTTCAACCGCCTCCGCGAAGAGGGGCAGTCGCACCCCATCGAGCGGGTCGGCGAGAAGCTCCGGTCGATGATGCCCTGGATCGCGGCGGGCAAGAAGAAGCCCCAGGACGTCTCCGGAGGGTGACGTCGAGGGCGCGTGTCGTCGAGCGATTGCATCGTTTCTCGCCGGTCGGGAACGCTGTACGCGATCACGGATGATTTCGGGGGTGCACATGGACGGAGGTTCGCGGGTACGGATCGTCGGGGTCTTCCTCGTGGTGATCACGGCGTTCGCACTGTCGGCCCCCGCCGCCGATGCGTCAGGGTGGTTGAACCCGCCGCCGCAACCGGCGAGCGGACCGGGTGGCTCCGAGTACGCCTACGACTGTGCGCGGCAGACCGGATACGGATCGGGTGCGCTGTCGTATCAGCTGTTCGAGCCGAGCTGTCCACGACCCGGTACCGACCGGGACGGACCGCATCCCGTGACCGTGTTCCTGCACGGCTTCGCCGCCACCGACCCCGCGGTCTACATCGGGTGGATTCGCCACCTCGTGCGTCACGGCAACGTGGTCGTGTTTCCCCTCTTCCAATCGGGTCCGTTCGACTTCTATCCCACCGACAACGCCGCGTACGCGATCAATGCATCGCTCGCGGAGTTGTCGCGTCCGGGGCATGTTGCCGTCGACGTGGCGAGGCTCACGATCATCGGGCATTCACTCGGCGGGGGACTCGCGTTGAACATGGGCGCGCTCGCCGGCGAAGGAAAGCTGCCTCGACCGGCCAACATCGTGGCGGTGGAGCCGGAGTTCAATCTCGATCCCGCCGCGCCCGGGACTCCTGACCCGCTGGGCTTTGTGCGCGACTGGAGTCACACGCCCGCGTCGGTTCGCGTCACGATCGTGGTCGGCGGCCAGGACGATCTCGTGGGCGACGAAAGCGCGATCACCGCGTGGCCTCGCCTTGCTCACCTGCCTCCCGGCAATCGCACCTACGTGCAGGTGCGTTCCGACTACCACGGTCCGATCGCGATGGTGGCCAATCACTTCATGCCATTGTCGCTCGACGGCATCTGGATCCCCGGCCTCTTCGAGACGAACGCTCATGACTTCCTGCTCTGGGCGATCGCGGATTCCTTGATCGGGTGCCCGTCGGGCGCCGATGGCGCCGCCTGCCCCGCCACACCCACGTCGATCGGGAGTTGGAGCGACGGCGAGCCCATGCGCTCGGCGGTCGTCCTCCACGACGGCACCCCCGGCCGCATCGGGGTCACCGCGGGCAACGCCGCGAGCTATGTGTTCCTCCCGATCTTCGAGAAGGTTCGGCCGCTGTGCCCCTATCTCGGCAGCTTTTGCGGTACACCGCCGCCGGTATCGCCTTCGCGGTGACCGCGGCCGTGACCGCCGTTTGCGTAGGACGCCGGGAATAGTAGGATTTACCCAGTCTTACTGGGGCCATGGCGGGTTTGGGGGAATACATGCGTCGGGTACTTCTCGTAGCCGCTCTCGCGGTGGCGGTCGGTTGTGCCGCGACGCCTCCGCCCCCACCGACCAAGCCCGTGTACCAACCGCCGCCGCCGGTCTCCAACGTCGTCGTGGCACCGACCGAGCGGACCTACCCCCCCGAGTGCAACCCCGTCGGCGTCACCACGTGCGCGCTGCCGTTCCCGAGCAATCACTGGACCCGTCCCGACGCGAGCTCCCTGACGGGGCTGCGCCTCGATGTGCCGGACACCGTCATGCGTTCCGAGGTCCAGGACCAGTTGCCGGCCTCGCTACGCGGCTCCGCCGTCTTCGACGCCGCCGACGGCTTCTCGGCTGCCGGTCCCATCGTCTTCGAGCTCGAGCACCCGGTGGAAGCCGGGTCCCTGCCTCTCGACGGCGGCGATGCGTTCGTCGTGTTCGACCTCGACACCGGTGCGCGGATCCCGATCCGCGCGCTCGTCGACGTCGAAGCAGGCCTCCGAGGCGCCGCGGGCACGATCGTACGCGCGTACCCGCGGAGCCGATTCCCGTGGGGCCACCACCTCGTCGCCGCGATCAGCACGGCCCTTCGCCAGGACAACGGCGCGCCCGAGACGCCGTCACTGGGAATGCAGCAGCTCGCCCGAGGTGGGTCGCACGCCACGCTCGACTTCCTCTCGGCTCATGGCGTCGCGGCCGGCACCGTCGTCTCGATCACCGACTTCACCGTGCGGACCGAACGCAACGTGACGGCGCCCACGGTCGCCATGATGGCGATCGCCGGCTCGCAGGAGCATCCGGTGCGCAACATCCAGACTTCGTTCAGCTTCTTGTACGGCGGCAACGTGAGATACGTGGTGAACGGGCAACTCCTCGTCACCGACTTCCGCCGCGTGAACGGTGAGGTCGACTACGACCCCGGCTATCAGGGCACCCCGCGCTGGGTCGACTTCGTGCTCGCGCTTCCGTCGAACGCGCCGCCCTCCGGCGCACCGGTGGTGGTGTACGGCCACGGCATCGGCATCAGCAAGGAGACGATGCTGATCCTCTCGGATGTGAATGCGCAGCACGGCGTGGCGACGCTCGCGATCGATCAGCCCAACCACGGCGCGCGAGCCGATACCGACGGCGGCGGGGTGTTCGACCTCACGAAACCCGCGCAGGCCGCGAGGCTCTTCGGGATGGTCTCGCAGTCGAGCCTCGATCAGGCTTCGATCTACAAGGCCGTGACCACCTCGCTGGCGGCGTTGGACACCGCCCCGCCGGTGCTGTCCGGAACGTCGCAGCCCGACGGCCGGCCCGATCTCGACCCGACGAAGGTCTTCTACGAAGGCACCTCGCTCGGCGGGGTGCTCGGTTCGGTGGGCGTGTCACTGCTGCCCGAGTACAAGGGTGCCGCGTTCCAGGTGTCGGGCTCGGGGATCACGAACGACCTGGCCGACACGGTGTTCTGGCAACACGGCTTCAATGCCAGCGACACCGGGTTCCGGGGCGTCATCCCGTCGAACGCGACCGCCGGCGAAGCGGCGTTCCTCGTGGCGGCAACACAACACGTGCTCGATCCCGGCGACGCCGTGAACTACGTCGACCGGCTGCACACGAACCGGACGCCGACGCTCGTGCCCTACGCGCTCGACGACGGTACGGTCAACAACCGTACGACCGAAGCCTTCGCGGAGCTGGCCCAACTGCCGATCGTCGGCAAGACGCTGCGGCCCCTTCCGTTCCTGCCCGCCACGACCGACGTGCCCGGTTCGGGGATCGAGCAACTCCCCAGCGGTTCGCTCGAGCTGCTCGACGCGATCGGGCTGAAGAGCCTCAACGATCTCCTCATCCACGCCGGCGGTGTGGTCGAGCCGTCCCAGTCCCTGATCGGCGCGTGGTTGCAGGATCGGCTCGACGCGATCGGCTGACGCGGTTCCAGCTCTCTACGAAGCGGGTGGTTCGGGGGTCGCGCCGGCGGCGGACTCGTCTCCGCTCGGCGTATCGCCCGCGGGTTCGCCTTCGCTCGCGAGGTCGGCGATCTCGGCCTCGGCGGCCGAGATCTCGGCGACGATGCGCGTGATCTCGGCTTCCGCGTCTTCCGCGGCGGCGCCGGTGCGCTGTGCGTAAACGATGCCGCCCAGCTCCTCCTTGAGATCACCGATCTTCTTCTCGAGCTTCTTCTCCTCGTATTTCTCCTTGCCGGCCTCGACGCCCTGTTGCGCCTTCTCGCCGACTTGTTTCGCAGTGTCCTTGACCTTGTCGAGGAATCCCATGCCTTGCTCCCGTCCTGTTGTCGGTGACTACGAGGGGATCGTGATCTCTGCGTACATACCCTCGATCGCGTGCGGGAGTCCGCCCTTGGCCGGGTCCGGGAAGAAGCATGTCAGCACGTATTGACCCGGCGCGAGATCCAGGGGGACGTAGGCCGTTCCACCCGGGGGGATCCCGACGACGCCACCGGCTTCTTCGGCCGGGTACGGAGGCGCCGGAGTAGCGGACCCCGGCGGCGACAGGATGAACTTCTTGACGTCGGCGAACGTCTTGCCGTCGGCCACGCGCTCGATGATCAGCTCGTGCGGCTGTTGTCCGGCGTTGGTCACCTTGAACATTCCCTTGCCGGTGAAACCCGCGGGGAGCGTGTACGAGAAGTCGTTCTCCGTGATCGTGCCGATGGCCTTGGGCTCCTTCGTGCGTACCTTCGACTGCTTCACCGACAGTTGCTTCGTCATGCCTTTGTTGAGATGCGCCTTGCCGTCGGCATCCGGGATCACGCACACGATGACGTAGTCGCCCGGCACGAGTTTGCTGATCGCGGTCACGCTCTTGCCGGGTCCGACGTTGTTCGGGCCGCCGAACAGGGTGATGAGCGCCAGGGCACCGATACCGTCGGGTGTCTTCGCCGCGGCTGCCTGGAGCTGGGCGAAGGTCACGCCCGGGTTGAGCCGGGCGAGTTGGGCCTGGTGTGCGATCGCACCCTTGTTGGTGATCGTGATCGCCGTCCATCCCGCCGGCGTCGTCGACGGCGCTCGGAACGTGTACTCGCTCGCGACGATGGCCAACCTGTTCAGCGTCGGCGGGGTCTTCTTCTTCGCCGGTGCACTCGCACCGGCCGGCGGAATCGAGAGGCCGGCCGTCACGGCCAGGGTCACGACGACCACCAGCATCCGTACCGTGCGCATTTCCGCCTCCCGACGTCCGAGACCGACCATTGCTCGTGCTCGTGCTCGTGCTCGTGCTCGTGCTCCGGTGGAGTCGAGCGATCGCCCGATCACCGCGTCAACGCCGAAAAACTAGACCTTTCGGGGCGTCGTGGAAACCGGCGGCGCGCAGGGCGTCGGCGAGTCGAGCCTCGCGAGCGGGGAGGGCGTCGATCCGCTGGACCTCGAGACGCCGGATCCGGCCGTCCTTGACGAGACCGGCGAGCGCGTCGACCCATGCCGAAGGTTCGGCCGGGGTGGGGAACGTGACGAGGCTGCGAGCGCCCCGTTCGAGGAAGGCGACGACGGCCCCGTCGATGAGCACGACATAGGCCCCGGCCACTCGGGCCGGCCGGCCGGCCGACTCCGGCCAGGCGAGCGCGGCGCCGTAGGGCTGGGCGGGATCGGTGGCCGCGAGCACGGTCACGGATCGGTCGTGTTCCGGAGGTTCGTCTCGAGCGCTCGGCCCGCGCTCGGCCCTCAAACGGTCCACGGCTCCCGGTAGCGCGAACTGCGCGGCGCCGAGTCCGGCGACGAAGTACCCCCGGCGGCATCGTCCCGACTCCTCGAACGCGCGCAGCACGCCGTACACGCCGGCGAATCCACCCGGCGTGCCCTCGGCGCGGACGGCTTCCCGGGTGACGACGCCGTAACGCTCGAGGAGCTGGAGCGCCAGCGCGTGCGCACGTTCGGTGTCGTTGGGCGCGGGATCGAGGAGTGGTGCGACCAACGACCATCGTCCTTGACCCGAGGGAGGACCCATTCGCGTGAGCCGCCCGGGCCGGGGTTTGCCCCGCGGTGCACGAGGTCGACCGGAGAGCACCGCGCGCACGGGTGCGAACGAATCGTTGGTGACCTCGCCGGCCCAGACCAGTTGCCAGAGCGCGTCGAGCACCACGCGGTCGTCGGCAAGACCGGTGGCCGCGACGAGGTCGAGCCAGAAGGACGCGCCATGGGTGGTGAGGTGCGTCCGGATCGCGTCGGCGGCCGGCCCGGCCGGCGGATCGATCGCGTTGCTCGGGGCCAGCAGCCGGGCCTGATCACGAAAGCACACCACGACACGACCGTCGGTCGCTCCGAGTGAACCGGCGCCCATCCAGACGATCTCCCCGCTCGCGCACAGCGCGTCGAGATCGGCGCTCCGGTAGCCCGCGAGCCGGGCGGTGAGAACGTCGTTCTCGAGCGTGGACGCGGGGATCGGTACGCCCTGGAGCTGGCTGATCGCGTCGACGAGACCGTCGAGGCCGCGACGATGCGAGCCGACGCCCTGCCACGCGGGGAGGAAGCGCGCGTACGTCGATGCATCGACGGGTTCGATCTCCCGGCGCAGTGCCGCGAGTGAGCGGCGGCGCAGGATCCGGAGGACCTCGATGTCGCACCACTCGCGTTCGAGGCCGCCGGGGCGGAACTCACCGTGCACGACGCGCTGGTTGAGCTCGAGCGTGGCCAGCGCGCCGCGCGCGGTGTCGCACGGGATGTCGAACCGGCGGGCCACCTCTTCGGCGGTGAACGGGACGTGCGTGCGTGCGTACCGCGCCACGAGGTCGTGAAGCGGAGCGTCGACGGGATCGGTGAACACGGTGGGGAGTCCGCTCGGTATCGACGCGCCGAGCGCGTCTCGATACCGCGCTGCGTCGTCGGCGGCGATCAGGCGGGACTGTCCCGCGATGGTCACGCGAATCGCGCGCCGGTCGGCCAGCAACTCGTCGATCCAGGTCGTGGGATCCACCCGGCTGCGAGCGGCGATCTCCTCGGGCGACAGGTCGCCGATCGTGCGCAGCAGGTCGTGGACGTCGTCGGCATTGCGTGCTTGGCGCGCCGCCGTGACGTGTTGGAGCTCGAGCTCCAGGTCGGCGAGCGCGGCCGGGTCGATCAGCTCGCGCAGCTCCTCCGCGCCCAGGAGCTCGCGCAGCAGGTCGCGGTCGAGCGAGAGCGCGGCGGCGCGGCGTTCGGCCAGCGGCGCGTCGCCTTCGTACATGTAGTTCGCGATCCAACCGAACAGCAGGGACTGCGCGAACGGTGAAGCCTTGCGCGTCTCGACGGGGACGACGCGGATGCGCCGGGCCCGGAGGTCGGTCATCACCTCGCGCAGCGCCGGGACGTCGAAGACGTCGCGCAGGCATTCGCGCGTGGTCTCCAGCAGGATCGGGAACGTCGGATAGCGCGCCGCGACTTCGAGGAGCCCCGCGGCGCGTTGGCGCTGTTGCCACAGGGGCGTCCGTTGACCGGGTTTCCGGCGGGGGAGCAACAGGGCGCGGGCGGCGGCTTCGCGGAACCGCGCCGCGAACAGGGACGTGGCCGGCAGTTGCTCGACGACGAGGCGTTCGACGTCTTCGGGGTCGATGATCAGATCGTCGGTGGGGATCGTCTCGACCGATTCCGGGAGGCGCAGCACGATGCCGTCGTCGCTCCACAGGACCTGTACCGCGGTGTCGAATCGTTCGACGAGGCGCGCCTCGAGCGCGAGGGCCCACGGCGCGTGCACCCGCGAACCGAACGGCGACAGGATGCAGACCCGCCAGTCGCCGATCTCGTCGGGGAAGCGCTCCACCACGATCGTGTGGTCGTCGGGCACGGAGCCCGTGGCCTCGGCCTGCTCGTCGAAGTACGAGACCACGTTGCGCGCCGCGAGCTCGTCGAGCGCGTAGTCGGCCCGCAGTCGTTCATACGCGACCTCGGGTGACGCGTGACGGAGCTCACGAATCGTTGCGCCGAGCGCGCGGCCGAGTTCCAGCGGGCGGCCGGGCTTGTCGCCGTGCCAGAACGGCATCTTCGCCGGCTCGCCGGGAGCGGGCACCACGATGACGCGGTCGTGGGTGATCTGATCGATCCGCCAGGTGGACGCGCCGAGCGTGAAGGCCTCGCCGGGCCGGCTCTCGTAGACCATCTCCTCGTCGAGCTCGCCCACGCGGGTGCCATCGGGGAGGAACACGCCGAAGAGCCCGCGGTCGGGGATCGTTCCGCCGTTCGTGATCGCGATTCGCTGCGCACCCTCGCGCGCCCGGAGGCGGTCGTTGAGGCGGTCCCAGACGAGCCGCGGGCGGAGCTCGGCGAAGTCGTCCGACGGGTAGCGGCCCGAAAGGAGATCAAGCACCGCGGTGAAGGTGGCGTCGGTCAGCTCGGCGAAGTTCGCGCTGCGTCGCACGAGCGCGAGGAGATCTCCGACCCTCCATTCGTCGAGCGCGCAGGCGGCGACAAGTTGTTGCGCGAGCACGTCGAGTGGAGTGCGCGGGTAGTGGGTCTCCTCGATCAGGCCTTCACGCATGCGGTGCACGACGACCGCGGCCTCGACGAGATCGCCGCGGTACTTCGGGAAGATCTTTCCCCGGCTCGGCTCACCCACCTGGTGGCCGGCGCGGCCGATGCGCTGCAATCCGCGAGACACCGAGCCCGGTGACTCGACCTGGATCACGAGGTCGACGGTGCCCATGTCGATGCCGAGCTCCAGTGAGCTCGTGGCGACCAGCGCTTTGAGCCGACCGGCTTTCAGGTCGTCTTCGATGAGGAGCCGTTGCTCGCGGGCCAGCGATCCGTGGTGGGCGCGGACGAGATCGGGCCTGCCGGATTCCGGCCCGCAGCCGTCGAGCTCGTTGAGCCGGGCCGCGAGGCGCTCGGCCAAGCGACGCGCGTTCACGAAGATCAGTGTGGTGCGGTGCTGATGGATCAGCTCGAGGATCCGCGGGTGGACGTGCGGCCAGATGCTCGCCCGCGATTGGCCCGCGGCGGCCGCACCGCCGGGGGGTTCCTCGATCCGGCCGAGCTCGCCGAGATCGTCGACGGGGACGATCACCTCGACGTCGAGCGGTTTGCGCGTGCCGGCGTCCACAATCGTGACGGGTCGGGGTCCGGTCTCGGTCTGACCGCCGAGGAATCGCGCGATCTCGTCGAGCGGTCGCTGCGTCGCCGACAGCCCGATCCGTTGCGGTGGGGTGTCGGCGATCGTTTCGAGCCGTTCGAGGCTCAGCGAGAGGTGCGCGCCTCGCTTGGTGCCCGCGACCGCGTGGATCTCGTCGACGATCACCGACCGCACCGACCGCAGGATGTCGCGGGCTTGCGACGTGAGCATGAGATACAGCGACTCCGGCGTGGTGATGAGGATGTCGGGTGGCGTGCGCAACATCCGTTGGCGGTCGCGTGACGGCGTGTCGCCCGTGCGCATGCCGATGGTGGGTTCGTGCACCGTGATGCCGGATCGTTCGGCGGCGAGGCGGATGCCGGTCAGTGGCGCGCGGAGGTTCTTCTCCACGTCGACCGCCAGCGCCTTGAGGGGAGAGACGTAGAGGACCCGGCAGCGCTGCGCCTTCGCGGGAACGGGTTCGGTGATGAGCCGGTCGAGGGCCCACAGGAACGCGGCGAGGGTCTTGCCCGAGCCGGTGGGCGCGAGCAGGAGGGTGTGGTTCCCTTCGGCGATCGCCGGCCACCCCGCGGCCTGCGCGGGCGTCGGCTCCTCGAACGACGTCGAGAACCACGTGGCGACAGGAGGGGAGAATCGCGTGAGCGGCACGCCGCAACCGTACCGCCGGTCGGCGACGTCTACACCGACGACGAGCTCAACCACCGCTCCCGACCGGTCGTTCGCCTGCTCATCTGAACCGTTCATGTGCGCGCCTCGCGCGGCGTCCTCGTCACGGCGGGATGATCTCCCATTTGCCGTCGGGTCCTCGTTCCATGATGGCGCCGGGTTCGTGGGATTGGTTGTGGTGGGGCCGGCATTCGAGAGCCAGGTGATCGATGTCGGTTGGGCCGCCGTCTCGGGCGATGAGCGCGCGGCGTTGCGCGACGGACACGCGTCGGGTGCGCCGGCCGAGGTTCAGGACCTCTGACGGGCCGTCCATGATGATCCGGCCGACGTTCGCGTCGCACGCCAGTCGTTCGATGACACTCGGCCGGATCGGTCCGATGCAAACGAGGTCGTGGCGCAACCCTGCGAGATCAGTGGGTTCCAAACCCGCGAGGGTACGAATGTCGACGATCACGTCCAGGCTCACCGTCGGCCGCGCCGCGCCCGCAAGCGCCAGCAACGCATCGGCACGCCGGGTGGCGGCCGATCGTGAATCACCCGCAGGCGGTGGTGGTTGGTGGGCTTCGAGCGCGGTGAGGAACGCGGCGCCGCCTTCGGGGTCGAGGAGGCCGTCGATACGGACGGAACCGCCGAACGTGACGGCGACGTCGAGCCACCGGTCCTCACCGACCGGTCGCCGGTCGATCCGATCGTCCGCGTAGACGCACCACCGCTGGACGACGGTCCGGAACGGCTCGGGCTCGACGGATTCGGCGGCGTCGACCAACCCGTCGACATGCTCGGCGAACACGTCGTCGCGATGGCGGGCCGCGCGCGCCAACGTGGCGACGTGCGCGGTGCGAATCGAGGAGCTTTCGAGGGCGTCACGGACGGGTTCGTGACGCCGGACCAACGATGCCGAGGCGACCAGGGCCGATGCGGCCCGCCGGGGGAGCGCACCCCGGTGGGTGAGCCACGCCATCGGGCTCAACGACCCGTCGGCCGCCCACGCGCGCTCACCGATCCAGCCGGCCATCTCGGCGATGAGCTCGGCTTCGATCCGTTCCCGTTCCGCGAGCAACCCCAGGACGCGCCGCGACCGGGCCGCGGCCGGGGGCCGGGCGGATGCATGCGAACGATCGACGGTCGTGTCCACGAACATATGTTCGCACACGGATACGACAACAACGATTGGTGGTCCTCTGGGCTGCGCTGCTGGGAGCATTCGTGGCGGCGTTTTCGTGGGACGGCCGGGCGATCGAACGGGCCTCGACACCCGTCCCGGTACGATCCCGCCGATGGCCGAACCGACCACCTTCGAGGGCGCGCTCCCAGCCACGTCCGAAGCCGGTCACGAGTCCGCGTCCGAAGCCGGCGAAGCGTCATCCTTTCGGCTCGGCTACCGGCCGGGGCTCGACGGCATCCGCGGGGTCTCGGTGCTCGCGGTCATGGGGTACCACGCCGGTCTGTCGTGGCTGCACGGCGGCTTTCTCGGCGTCGACGCGTTCTTCGTGCTCTCGGGCTTCCTCATCACGAGCCTGCTGTTGGAGGAGTGGCAGTCGCGGGGTGGGATCGGCCTGCGAAACTTCTACGCCCGGCGTCTGCTTCGGCTGACGCCGGCACTGCTGATCGTGCTCGTCGCGGTCGCCATCGACGCGATGTTCTTCGCCCCCGCATCGGTCCGCGACGCGGTCTTTCCCGAGGCCACATCGACGGTGCTCTACGCCGCGAACTGGTTCGCGGCGACGACGTCGCAGTTCCCGTTCCACCTCGCCCACACCTGGTCGCTCGCGATCGAAGAGCAGTTCTATCTCCTGTGGCCGCTGCTGATGATCGGGACGCTGGCGTGGTTCGGCCGGGTGCGGGCGGTCGTCTGGTTGAGTGTGGGTGGCGCCGCGGCGTCGGCGGTGCTGATGCTGGCGATGACCGGCTTCGGTGATCACTCGCTGGTGCGCGCGTATTTCGGTACGGATACCCGCGCGCAGGCGTTGCTCATCGGGTGCGCCGTCGCCGCCCTCGCGTGCGTCGGCGAGATCCCGAGCTCGCCGGCCGCGAAGCGGTTCATCGGGGGAGCCGCGATCGTGGGCGCGGTCTTCGTGGTGGCGTTGTGGGTCCTGCTCGACGGCACGGGCAGCCCGTTGCTCTTCGCGGGCGGCTTCACCCTCGAAGGGCTGGCGGTCGGGTTGATCGTGGTGCACGTGCTCCAGGAACCCGCGGCGCCCCTGTCGCGCGCGCTGGCGGTCGAACCGTTGCGGTGGGTAGGGCGGATCTCCTACGGCCTCTACCTCTGGCACTGGCCGGTCTTCAACGTCGTGAACCGGTGGGATCTCGCGTTCTGGCCGGGCGTCGTCGTGAAGTTCGGCATCACGTTTGGTTGCGCGATCGCTTCCTACTACGGCGTGGAGCAGCCGGTGCTGGCGTTGAAGCGCCGGTTCCGGGGTGCTGAATCGGGCCGGCCGGACGCGGTCGGGCCTGCGACGGTGACGGCTCCGCAGCCCGCGTGAACAATGTCCGATTCCGAGGGGAAAAGGCCTTCACCACGCCTCGAGTCCGGCCGATACATGCCGGGAATGATCGAACAGGGAAACCTCACGGGGCCACGAGTGACGCAGACCGACGCTCTCATCGAAGAGTTCACCCAGCTGCCGGTCCGGCCGGGTGTCGGGATGCAGCTGCTCTGGATGCTCGACGACGAGAACAGCTCGGCGGCGATGCTCGGCGCGCTCATCGAGACCGACCCGGCGCTTTCCACGCGTATGATCCGCCTCGCGAACTCGTCGTACTACGGCATGCGTGGTCGGGTTGCGTCCGCACAGCGCGCGGTCATCGTGATCGGCCTGGCGACGGTCCGCGCCCTCGCCACCTCGGCGATCTTCGACCTGTTCGCCGAGAAGGGCCGGGCCGTCCCCGACGACTTCTGGCCGCACTCCCTCGCCACCGCCGCCGCGGCGTCGACCCTTGCCGGCCGGTGCGGCTCCGATGTGAGCGACGCGTTCTCCACGGGTCTGTTGCTCAACCTCGGGACCGCATTGGTGTTCCGCCGGGCGCGGCGCCGGTACGAAGGCGTCCTGGCTCGCGTGGCGGACGAAGGCATCACGCTGACGCAGTCCGAGCGTGAGGAGTTCGGGCTCTCGCACGCGGAGGTGGGTGCCGCCGCGCTCGATCTCATGAGCTTCCCGATGGACGTCGTCCGCGCCGTTCGTGACCACCACAGTGCACCGGCTCCCGACGCGCCGGTGTTCTCGAAGATCTGTGCCGGAGCGGACCTCCTTGCGCACCTCGTCGAGCGCAGTCCGCAAGAGGCCGAAGCGGTGCCGTTCGAGCTACTTGCCGAGTTCGGGATCGGGCAGGACAACCTCGCCGAGGTGGAGGACGAAGTGCGGCTCCACGTCGAAGCGCTGACCGGCTTCATGGCCGTGGGCGGGTAGAGGGATCCAGGTAGCCGACAAGAGCGGTGGCGACCACGTCGTCGCCGGATGTGATGCCGGATGTGATCCACAGGCTCTCGCCCAGGACGAGGACCGTTGCCGTCGAGTCTCCATCGAGACCACCGCGGTACTCGAGCTCGGCGCGGAAGGGCAGTTGCGACTTCGCCTCGATGTCGAAAGACTCTTCGACGACGGCCCAATAGACCGCGTTGTTGACGTGGCCGAGCACGTCGAGGTCGCTGCGGCGGACGTGCCACGCCGGCCCCCGATCGAGTGCGGTGCCGGACGGCGGATCAGGGTGGACGAGCCGGCTGCTGATCGTGCGTCCCGCCACCGCTTCCTCGTAGGCGGCGAGGAACGCATCCGAGTGCCGCAACGGCCGTCCTGTCTCGACGTCGACGTGGATCCAGAGGGCCGCGGTCTCGATCCGGCCGCCGCGGCTGCCGGTGATCGAGGTCCTGCGCTCCGCCCACCGGCTCCCGAGAGCCGAGCCCCATGTTGTCAACTCGAGTTGCTCGCCCAATACCGGGAACCGCGCGACCTCGATGGTCGTGCGCCGCACCACCCAGCCGAAGTCGGCATCGCCGAAGAGGTCCGCAGCGTCGTCGACGGCAACGTCCTGGAGGTAGCGGGCGATCGCGTCGAGGCGCACCCGACCCGACGGAGCAACATCGCCCAGCCGAATGGGCCAGGTCGACGTCAACCGGCGTCCGGACGCAGGCAGTGGAACGAGGGGGAACGGCATGGAGGCCGACGATACCTCTCGGCCGACGGGGCCGGCGGTCGAGTCCCGCCGGTCTCAGCGATGCGGGAGACGGTCGAGGATCTCGTTCGTCCAGGTGACGTCGGGACGGGGACGGCGCCGATCGGCGAGGTGGTCGGGCACGTCGATCTCCATGCGTACCAGCGCGCCGCCGAGGGTCTTGCCGAGATTGTCCGACCGTAACGACGACGGACCCCCACCGCCGAGCGCGGCGTCCATCACGAAGTTCAACGCCCGGACATTGCGCGCTTCGTAGCGGACGACTTCCCCCCGCACCATCGAGCCGAAGTGTTCCTTCACTCGCGCCGCGGTGACCTCGCGCACGATGACGTCGTACGTCTCGTCGTCGGACGCGAACAGCGCGACGTTCGAGACGTCGCCCTTGTCGCCGGCGCGATAGCCGCACAACTCGTGGAGTCGGAGCTTCACACGACCTCCTCGACGGTGACGGCCACGCCGGGGTCGACGAGCGTCTTGTCGACGAGCGTGGGCCAGATGCCGAGCAGCTCGCTCGTGGAGCCGCCCATGCCGCGTCCCATCCCGGTCAGGCCGGCGGGTGCGGCCGACAACGTGAGCGGCACGAGCTCGCGGGGGATCGCCGCGGCCGTGTTGCGGTCGGCGCAACGCCACGCGGCGCGCAACGCGACCTCGGGCGGATCCGCGCCTTCGCGGTCGGGCACCGTTGGCCCACCCAGCGCGTCGACGCCCCAGTATTCGAAGCACCATTCGTCGACGGCGTGGCCCGCCATCTCCACCCGCTTGGCGAGGATCGCCGCGGTGATCCGGGCCTTCTCGTACGCGTCGGGCCAGGAGAACGCGACGCGTGCCTCGCCCGACCATCCGGCGTGATACGCGAGCAACGCCTTGTACGTGTCGGTCGCGGGCGTGCCGCGGGTGCCGGTGACGCGCACGCGGTCGTCGCCGAGATCCGCGAACTGTGCCGTCGTGAAGTCGCTCACCACGTCCGGGCCGAGATAGCGAGTGGGATCGTGCACTTCGTAGAGCAGTTGGTGGCGCACGGTGTCGAAGCTCACGCGACCGCCCGACGATCGCGGTTTGGTGATGACCGCGGTGCCGTCGGCGTCGACTTCGGCGATGGGATAGGGCAGATCCCAGGGATGGGGCAGGTCCCACCAACCGTCGCCCGTGAAGTTTCCTCCGGCCACCTGACCCGAGCACTCGAGCAGGTGGCCGACGAGCATTCCCGACGCGAGCCGGTCCCAGTCGTCCCACGCCCAGCCGTGCTCGTGGACCAGTGGCGCGAGGAACAGTGCGGCGTCCGCGCACCGGCCGGTGATGACGACGTCCGCGCCCTGCGCGAGCGCGTCGACGATCGGACGCGCGCCGAGATAGGCCGCCGCGAACACCGGGTCCGCGGGGAAGGTGTCGAAGGAGGCGCCGGTGTCGAGGTGCGAGAGTGTCGCGCCTGCATCCCGAAACGCCGGCAGGCGCGTCATCAGGTCGTCCCCCACCACGGTCGCGACCTTGATGCCGGTCACACCGAGCCGGCGGGCGGTGTCGATCGCGGCGCGGGCCGCGGCCGTCGGGTTCATGCCACCGGCGTTGGTGATCACTTTCGTGCGGCCGTCGGCGATCGCGGGGAGCGCGGCGCCGAGGTAGAAGGGGAGATCTTTCGTGAAGCCGCGCGTCTCGTCGCGCTGGCGATCCTTCTGGAGGATCGCGAGGGTCAACTCGGCGAGGGCTTCGAGGCAGAGGTAGTCGACGCCTTCGTCGAGCAATCCGGCGACCGATCGCGGCGTGTCGCCGTAGAAGCCCTGCCCTCCTGCGATGCGAATCGTCATGGGCGAACCGTCATGAGCGAACCGTCATGGGCGAACCGACATGGGCGAACCGTCACGCGTGCACGACGGGGCGCCGGTCGGCCCAGGGTCGAGCCGACTCGAGTTGGGACGCGACCCGCAGGAGGAGATCTTCGCGGCCGTACGCGCCGACGAGCTGCACCCCGATCGGCAGGTGTTTCGCCGACACATACAGCGGAATCGACGCGGCCGGTTGCCCGGTGAGGTTGAAGGGGGCCGCGTAGGCGGCGTACGAGGCGGCCCGGGCTCCGCTCTCGAATGGCTGATCGGGGTCGGCGAGGAAGCCCAGGGGTGCGGGGGGCAGGGCCATCGTGGGCGTGAGCAGGAGGTCGAAGCCGTCGTCGGTCCACCACGAGGCGACGCGTCGGGTCCACGCGCGGATCCCGTCGACCGCCTCCAGGTACGCGACCGCGGTCAACGGGCGGCCCAGTTCGGCGTACCCCCACGTGAGCGGTTCCACGTCGTCGGCGGTGACGGCACGACCGGCGAGCCGGGCGATCTCGTCCAACTGGGCCAGCAGGGCTGTCGTGAGCACGGCCATGAACCAATCGAGCAGACCCGGTTCGTCGATCGCGGCCGGCGACGCGACCTCGACCGTGTGCCCGAGATCCCGGAGCAGCCGGGCCGTGTCCTCGGCCGCGGCGACGCATTCGGCGTCGGTCTCGGCGAGCCCGGTCGGCGCGTGGACGCGCAGACCGATCTTGAGCCGGCCGGGGTCCGCACCCACCTCGGTTGCGTACAGGCGAGCCGGCGGGGGTGCCACGTGGGGGTCGCCGGGCATGTACCCGGCCAGGACGTCGAGGATGGCCGCGCTGTCGCGAACCGAGCGAGTCAGGACGTGCCGGTTGACGAGGCCGGCCCACGGCTCCTGCTCGTCGGGGCCCAGCGAGACGCGGCCGCGAGAGGGCTTGAGGCCGAAGAGCCCGCACGCGCTGGCGGGAATGCGGATCGAACCGCCGCCGTCGCCGGCGTGGCCGACGGGCACCATCCCCGACGCGACCGCGGCCGCGCTCCCACCGCTGGAGCCGCCCGGGCTGTGATCGGTACTCCACGGGTTGCGTGTGGGTCCGTACACCGCGGGCTCGGTGGTGGGCTGGAGGCCGAACTCGGGCGTGTTCGTCTTGGCCACGATGACGAATCCCGCCTGCTCGAGCTTCTGGAAGAGATAGCTCGAGCGGGTCGGGTGCCAGTCGATCTCCCTGAGCAGCTTGTTGCCGAGGTGGCACGGTGCGTCGGCGAGATACCCGTCGAGGTCCTTCACGACCATGGGCACGCCCCGGAACGGGCCGTCGGGGAGGTCCAGGCTCGCGGCCTGCGCACGTGCCCGGTCGAACAGCGGGTGGATGACCGCGTTGAGCTCCGGGTTCACCTTCTCGATGCGGGTGATCGCCGCGTCAACGAGCTCGTCGGGCGATGCGTGCCCGCCGCGCACGAGCTCGGCCTGGGCGGTGGCGTCGAGGAACGCGAGATCCGTCACGGGCAGCACGCTACGACCGGCTGCGTCGTGACGTCCAACGATCGGGCGCCGGCCCATGGATCCGGCGAACGTGTGGGACGATGGCACGATGCCGACCCCCGCCGAGGCTCGTCCGCCCGTCGATCACGACTACTCGACGGCCGAGCTCCCGCCACTGCCCCAGCGCGAGTACCTCATTCCCGCGACGCGCTGGACGGACGCGCCCGCGGAGCTGTTGGCCCTGGGCGCGGATTTCGGCGTCGAGCTCGTGGCGTACAAGCGACGGATCGGCCGGTACTTGCTGTGGAGGGCCGGACCCGCGGTGAAGGCGGACGCGCGCTACATGGCCGTCAACGCGGACGATCTGTCCGAGCGGTACACGTTCCGGTTGTCGCCCGACGGGCACGGCGAAGGACTCGGTCCCGATGGCGTGATGCACGATCGGTTCCGGTCGTGGAAGGAAGCACTTCGCGACGCGTGATCAGCGTTGCGGGCGCATTCGGCGGCGGAGCGGTTTGCCGCCGGGCGATCGGGGGATGTGATCGACGATCTCGAGTGTTCGCGGCAACTTCGGCGGCGCGAGTTGCTCGCGGGCGAACTCGCGCAACGCGTCGAGTGAGGGCGGCGCGTGCTGATCGGCGGGCACCACGTGCGCGACGACGCGCTCACCCCACTCATCGTCGGGAACGCCGATCACGCAGACGTCCGCCACCGCCGGATGCTCGACGAGCACGTGCTCGACCTCGGTCGGGCTCACGTTCACGCCGCCGCTGATGATGAGGTCGCGTTTGCGGTCGACGATGCGCAGGGTGCCGTCGCCGTCGAACGCGCCGATGTCGCCGGTGCAGAACCAACCGTCGTCGGTGAACGCGGCGGCGGTGTCTTCGGGTGACAAGCGATACCCCGAGGTCACCATCGGACCGCGGAGCAGGACTTCGTCGTCGTCCGGGGCGAGCTGCACCTCGAGCCCGCGGATCGCCCGACCCTCCAGCACGCAGCCGCCCCATGTCTCGCTGAGCCCGTAGGTTCCGATGACGTTGGCTCCTCGCGCGTCGGCGCGGGCGCGAACTGCCGGTGGGGTGGGCGCGCCGCCCACGACGATCCGACGGAACTGCTCGATCGGTGATTCCGCCTCGAGCATTCGAAACAGCGTGGTCGGAACGAGGGACACGATCGTGATGCCGTCGTCCCTGGCCGACCGCGCGACCGCGTCGAGATCGAAGCGGTCGTGCACGGTGACGGGATTGCCGGTCGTCATGGCGCGAGCGAGGATCGCGAGACCGGCGACGTGATGGAAGGGGAGACAGGCGAGCCAGCGGTCGGCCGGTGTGACGTCGAGCGCCTGGGAAACGCCATGGCCCATCGCGTCGAGGCCGGTGCGGGTCAGCTCGACGCCGCGCGGTTCGCCCGTCGTGCCCGACGTCGCGATCACCGCGACGGTGCCGGTGGGCACGCCGATCCCTTCCGGCAGGGCGCGACGGCCGTCGACGTCGAGCAAGTCGGTGGGGCGGAGCCGGTCGAGGAGGCGCTCGATCTCGGCCTCGGGCGCGGACGGGTTGAGCGGCAGGACCGCCTCGCCGGCATCCCACGCGGCGCGGATGGCGGGCGCGGCCAGTGTGGGCCGGAGCCGGATGGCGAGCAGCGTGGTTTGGCCTGGTGAGGACATCGGCCGCTACCGTACCGTAGGAGCGATTGCTCCCACAGTCCGCCGGCCGCGTGGCCCTCAGTCACTCACCCCGGAGTCATCGATGAAGCAACTGCCCCGCCTCGAAGAGACCCGCACGATCCGCCCGGCGGCCGACTGGAAGCCCGGCTCCGATCGTGAGTGGTCCGACATTCGCTACGAGACGGCCGAGGGCATCGCCAAGCTCACGATCAACCGGCCCGACGTCCGTAACGCATTCCGGCCACGCACGCTGTTCGAGTTGCGCGATGCATTCGACCTCGCCCGCGACGATCCGTCGGTCGGCGTGATCGTCCTCACCGGCGAGGGGCCCGAGGCGTTCTGCTCGGGAGGGGACCAACGGATTCGTGGCGACGACGGGTACGTCGGCGACGACGGCGTCGGCCGGCTCAACGTGCTCGATCTCCAGATCCAGATGCGACGGATCCCCAAACCTGTCGTCGCGATGATCGCCGGTTACGCGATCGGTGGCGGCCACATCCTCCACATCGTGTGCGACCTGTCGATCGCCGCCGACAACGCGCGCTTCGGCCAGACCGGTCCGATGGTCGGGTCCTTCGACGGCGGGTACGGGTCGGGACTCTTGGCGCGCAGCGTCGGGCAGAAGAAGGCACGCGAGATCTGGTTCCTGTGCCGCCAGTACGACGCGCAAGAAGCGCTCGATATGGGTCTCATCAACACCGTCGTGCCTCTCGACGCACTCGAAGAGGAGACGGTCGACTGGTGCCGGCGCATGCTCGAGCTCTCGCCGCTCGCGTTGCGCATGATCAAGGCCAGCATGAACGCGGCCGACGACGGTCTCGCCGGCATCCAACAGCTCGCGGGCGACGCGACGTTGCTCTACTACATGAGCGAAGAGGCGCAGGAGGGCAAGCAGGCATACCTCGAGAAGCGCCGACCGGAGTTCGAGAAGTTTCCGAAGCGGCCGTAACGATGGTCGCACTCGCTCGGGCGCAGGATTCCTGCGCCCGCCCTCCGGGCCGATCGTTGCTCCAGCCCACCATCGTCACGAGCGCTGGGTTGTGCCCCGTGCAGACATGCTGAGACTCTGGATCGCGGGAGCGCGGCCGCGGACGCTCGGGGCGGCGGTGGCGCCGGTGATGGTGGGGACGGCGGCCGCGTACGCGGACGCGGGTTCGATCATCTGGTGGCGGGCCGCCGCCGCGCTGGTCGTGGGGCTCGCGATGCAGGTGGGCGTGAACTACGCCAACGACTACTCCGATGGAGTTCGCGGCACGGACAAGGATCGCAAGGGCCCCGTGCGGCTGACCGCGACGGGATTGGCGACCCCGACCGCCGTTCGCAACGCGGCCGCGCTCGCCTTCGGTGTGGCGGCCGCGGCCGGGTTCGCGCTGGCGATCGCCGTCGACCTTCGGCTGCTGATCGTGGGCGCGCTTGCCATCGCCGCGGCCGCGCTCTACACCGGCGGACCGAAGCCCTACGGTTACTCGGGGTTCGGCGAAGTGGCGGTGCTCGTGTTCTTCGGGTTCGTCGCGACCGCGGGTTCCGCGTACGTGCAGGACGCGCACGTGCCCGCGGCCGGGTGGTGGGGATCGCTCGTCGTCGGTCTGCTCGCCTGTGCGATCCTGCTCGCCAACAACATCCGCGACGTCCCGACCGACACGCAGACCGGCAAGCGGACGCTCGCGGTGCGGATCGGAGTGCCGCGCGCCCGGCGCCTGTTCGTCGCGTGCATCGTCGGGTCGTATGCCGCGGTCGGCGTGATCGCCATCTCGCAGCCGTGGGCGTTGCTCGGTCTCGTCACGATGCCGCTCGCGGTCCGGCCGGTACAGCTCGTGTCGACGGGCCACGATCCGCCGTCGCTGATCGCCGCGCTCGTCGCCACGTCGCGACTCGAAGTGTTGACCGCGTCCGCGCTCGCGATCGGGCTCACGTTGTCGTGAACGAATACCCGCTTCGCATCGGTGATCGGATGGTCACGCTGCTCGAGGGTCCGGCCGGGTGGGGTGAGTGGTCGCCGTTCGACGGCTATCCGTGTGATCCGGCAACCGCGCGGCGGGCCGCGGAAGAAGCCGCGAACGCCCCGTGGCCCGAGCCGGTTCGCGATGTCGTCGCCGTGAACGCCCTCGTCACGAACGTGGTGCGCGCCGATGCGCTCCGCGGGTTCCCGTGCGTCAAGATCAAGGTGCAGCAACGTTCCGATATCGGTCGCGTCGCCACGGTGCGCGAAGTGGTGGGCCCCGGTGTCGCGATCCGGGTCGATGCCAACGGCGTGTGGGACGTCGAGACGGCCGTCGACATGATCGAGCGGATGCGGCCGTACGACCTCGAGCTCGTCGAACAGCCGGTCGCCGCGCTCGACGACCTGGCGCGCGTACGGGCCAAGGTCGACGTGCCGATCGCGGCCGACGAGTGCATCCGGAACCTTGACGACGCGCGGGAGCTGGCTCGGCTCGACGCGGCGGACGCGATCGTGGTGAAAGTGCAGCCGCTGGGTGGCATCCGGGCCACGCTCGACATCATCGACGCGGCGGGCGTTCCCATCATCGTCACGTCGATGTACGAGACGTCGATCGGGCTCGCGGTCGGCCTTGCGCTCGCAGCCGCGCTCCCCGAGCTCCCGTACGCGTGCGGACTCGCCACGCTGGATCAACTCGAGGGCGACGTGGTGATCGAGCCGCTCCGTCCCGAGGCCGGGCTGCTGCGCGTGAGGCGCCCGATCCCGGATCCCGCGCTGCTCGCCCGCTACGCGGTGACGTCGTGAGCCCAGGTCCCGAGCAGCTCCGCGATGGCGTCGGGATGCTCGAGATGCGCGGCGTGCCCCGAGCCCTGCACGACGGCGACCTCCGCATTCGGAATCGCCTCGTACAACCGACGAGCGAGTCCCACGAACTTGGCGTCGAGCGAACCGGCGACCACCAGCACCGGCATCTGCAACTCGCCGAGCCGGTCCCACAGGGGCTCCTGGATCCCCGAGCTCAGCGTGCGCAACATCGTCGCCAACTCGTCGGCGGTGTGCGAATGCCGGTCCTGGAGGTCGGCGTCCTCGATCGACAACGACGCGAACAGTGGCTGTGCGAGCCAGCGCAACAGGAATGCGTCCACGCCGTCTCGCTCGATCTCCTTGCCCAGCTGGACGTCGGCGTCGTACCGAGTGGCGCGCTCGGCCGGATCCTCGATCCCCGCCGACGTGCTGATGAGGACGAGTCCCTTCACGAGCTCCGGTCGATCGAGGGCGAGCCGCAGGCACAGACGTCCGCCCATCGAGTAGCCGACGTAGATGCCCTCGCCCCCGGCGTCGCCGAGGGTGGCCGCCGTCATGGGGAAGTCGAGCCCCACGGGAATGTCGAGTGCGGTTGGCTCGACCTCGCCGGGAAGGCGCATGATCACCGGAGCCCACGACTGCGACGTCTGGGTGAAACCGTGCACGAGAACCAAGCGCATCCAAGGATCCTATGAGCCGCGACGCCACCACCGCATGTGCCCGCACCCTCGTCGACGAGTGGGCTCGTTGTGGCGTCACGGATCTGTGCCTCGCGCCGGGTTCCCGGTCGACCCCGCTCGCGCTCGCCGCGGCGATGGACTCACGGATCGCGACCCACGTCCATTTGGACGAACGGTCGGCGTCGTTCTTCGCGCTCGGCCTGGCGAAGGCCACGGATCGGCCCGTCGTGCTGCTCTGCACCTCGGGGACCGCGGCGGCCAACTTCCACCCGGCCGTCGTCGAGGCCCACCACGGCCGGGTGCCGCTCATCGCGTGCACGGCGGATCGGCCGCCCGAGTTGCGCGACACCGGCGCGCCGCAGACCATCGATCAGCTCAACCTGTACGGCCGGGCCGTCAACTGGTTCGTCGACGTTGCCACGCCGACCGATCGGCCTCGCGTCGGCGAGTACTGGCGCTCCGTCGCGTCGCGGGCCGTCGGCGAAGCACTGGGCCAGCCGCGCGGTCCCGTGCACGTCAACCTGCCGTTCCGGGAGCCGCTGGTCCCGACCGGTGCCGAGCTCGTGGAGGCACCCGGTCGGGCCGAAGGCCGGCCGTGGACCGCGGTCACGCACGGCCGGATCATGCCGGAGCCGGCGCTCGTCGACCGCATCGCCGATCTCGTGCTCGCCAACCAGCGGGGGTTCCTCGTGGCCGGCTGGGGCGCGGGCATCACGCCCGAGACGGCCCGACGCTTCGCGCACGCGGCGGGATGGCCGATCCTCGCCGATCCGCTCTCCGGCCTGCGGACCGGTGACCACGCGGTGTCCACCTACGAAGCGCTGCTGCGCGCCGAGGGTTTCGCCGACGCGGCCCAACCCGATCTGGTCGTGCGCCTCGGCGCGTCGCTCACCAGCAAGGTCGCGACCGATTGGCTCGATCTCTCGGTGCCGCAGTTGCTCGTTGATCCCGACGCCGGGGCGCTCGATCCGAAACGCGCCGTGAGCGAGAGGCTCGTCGTGGATCCCGAGCTCTTGCTCGCCGCGGTGGCGAACCAGATCGTGCCGCCGGTCGCCTCACCATGGTTGCACGGATGGACCGAAGCCGAGGCCGTCGCGCGCGAAGCGATCGACGAATTGCTCGACACGTGGATCGATCCGTTCGAGGGTCGCATCGCGCGCGATGTCGTGGCCGCGTTGCCCGACGGGGCCACGCTGGTGGTCGCATCGAGCATGCCGGTGCGGGACGTCGAGTCGTTCGCCGCACCCCGCGACGGTGTGCGGTTCCTCGCCAACCGCGGCGTGAACGGCATCGACGGCCTCGTGTCGACCGTGCTGGGGGCGGCGGCCGGACGGCGGCGATCGGGTGGTGATCCCGTGGTGGGCCTGCTCGGGGATCTGTGCTTCCTGCACGACTCGAACGGATTGCTCGGCGCCGCCGAGCGGGGGATCGACGCGACGCTTGTCGTCGTCGACAACGACGGTGGCGGCATCTTCTCGTTCCTGCCGCAGGCCCAGCAGCCCGAGCACTTCGAGCAGCTGTTCGGCACACCGCACGGCCTCGATCTCGTGGCGCTCTGCGATGCCTACAACGTGCCGGCGTCACGCGTGGAGAAGGCGACCGATCTCGTCACCGCGCTCGAAGATTCGATGACGTCGGGTGGCGTGCGCGTGATCATGGTGCCGACCCACCGGGCCGAGAACGTCGCGCGTCATCGCGAGATCTGGAGAGTCGTCGCCCGCGCGCTCGATTGAGCACGGGGTTGGCGGCTACGCGACCGGGCGCTCGATGAGGCCGTGGGGCGAGCCGTATTCGGTGAGCAGATCGAGGAACGGCACCGCGTCGAACGCTTCGGGTCCGAGCACGCCCGCTCCTTCCCACGTCCCGTTCGCAAGCAGCTCGAGCGCGACCACCGGGTTGATCGCGGTCTGCCACACCACGGCCTGCGAGCCGTACCGGCTCATGACGTCGTCGTTGTCGACCACGTGATACAGGTAGACGTCGCGGGGCTTGCCGTTCGTGCCGGTTCCCTTCACCCAGGTGCCCGCGCAGGTGAGCCCGTGCATCCGATCGCCGAGCTCGGCCGGGTTCGGCAGGATCGACGCGACGACGTCGCGCGGTGACACCTCGACCGATCCCACGCGCACCTTGTCGGTCCGGTCGAGGCCGAGCTTGTGCAGTGTGCGCAGGATCTCGATGAACTCGTCGCCGAGTCCGTACTTGAACGTGACGCGAGTGCAGTCGACCCAGCGGGGGATCAGGAGCACTTCTTCGTGTTCGACGTTCACGCACTCCACCGGCCCGATGCCTTCGGGGAAGTCGAACGTCTCGGGCTCGGAGAAGGGCGGGGTGGTGAACCAGCCGCGGTCCCGCTCCCAGATCACCGGAGGATTCAGGCACTCCTCGATCGTCGTCCAGATGGAGAACGTCGGCGCGAAGTCGAATCCGTCGACCGTGAGATTGGCGCCGTCGCGGACCCCCACTTCGTCGACGTGTGAGAACAGATGGTCCGCGGCGTACCGGGCGAAGACGTCGGACAGCCCGGGCTCGACGCCGATGCCGACGAGAGCGAGCCGCCCTGCACCGCGCCAGTGTTCGTCCTGCGCGAACTGCAGATCACCGAGCTTCACGCCACACGCTTCGTGCGGCCGCTCGCGATGGGGGCTCGACAGCGTCATGGCCATGTCGAGATACGTGCACCCGGCGCTGAACGCGGCGCCGAAGATCGACGGGTTGAAGCGCGGGTCACATGCGTTCACGATCACCGAGATCCGTTGCTCGCGCGCGAGCTCGACGAGCGCGGCTTCGTCCGACGCATCCACCGCCTCCGACGTGATCCGGGGGTCGTCGATCGATTCGGCAGCTTGCCGGGCACGGTTCGCATCGACGTCGCACAACACGAGGTGCTCGAAGAAATCGCGATGCGCGGCGATCGCCGCGATCGCGCGCCCGACTCCACCCGCGCCGACCACCATGATGCGCATGCGGCCACGCTAGCCAGCGCCGCCGCGGGCGCGCTCGGTTCAGCGGGCGGGACGCAGCACGTTCAGCACGGTCGCGAGCTTCGCTTCGGTCTCGAGCCACTCCGTCGCCGGATCGGAGCCGGCGACGATGCCCGCGCCGGCGCACAGCACGGCGTGGTGACCCCGGAGCTCCACGCCCCGGAGGGCGACGGCCCATTCGCCGTCGCCGTCGGCGTCCACCCAACCGACGGGGCCGGCGTAGCGCCCGCGATCGAACCCCTCGAGCTCGGCGATGGCCGCGAGTGCCGCATCGGTGGGACATCCGGCGACGGCGGGCGTGGGGTGCAGCGCGAGGGCGAGATCGAGGGCGGTGGGCCCGTGATCGGGAGCGTGGGCGGTGATGGTGGTGGCGAGGTGCGCGACGTCGGTGAGCCGGACGACGTCAGGTCGCCGGGAGACGTGGACGTCGGTGCACAGTGATTGCAGGATTCGTGCCACCTCGTCGACGACGAGTCGATGCTCGACGGCGTCCTTGGCCGAAGCGACGAGCGTGTCGATCGCGTGGTCGTCGTCGCGGCGGTCGAGGTGGCGCGGGGCGGTGCCGGCCATCGGTCGCGAGGTCACCTCGTTGCCGCGGCGGGTGACGAGCAGTTCCGGGCTCGCGCCCGTGAAGCCGGGCGCGGCGTAGGCGTAGCAGCCGGGCTGTGAGGCCATGAGACGCGCCAGGACGGTGTTGCGATCGAAGGGTGCTTCGGACCGGACGACGATCCGACGGGCGAGCACGAGCTTGCTGATGGTGCCGCGTGCGATGCGGTCCAGTACGTCGACCACACCGGCTTCCCAGCGAACGCGGTCGTTGTCGTCGTTCGCGAGGTCGGCCGGCATGTCGCCGGGCGTCGCGACCGGTGCCGCGGCGAAGCGTGATCCCGTTGATTCGGCGATTCCGGAGACTTCGGTGATCCAGCGCGTGCCGTCGGCGTCGATCCCGACGACGCGTGCCGGGATCGTGAGGCGGGCCATCGTCGTGCCTCGGAACGGCAACGACCCGACGGCGATGGGTCCGGTGCCGGGGAGTCGCACGTCGTCGTCGACGTTGATGGCGCGCAGGGCGCGGGTTCCCTCGGCCGCGGGGACCTCGAGGCCGGCACCCGACGTGACGAAGCCGACGCCGTCGCGGATCCACGCGTGGCCGTCGGGAGCCAACCACTCCAGCAAGGGCCGGTCGTCGTCGAGCTCGCGGGTCCGGGCCACCAGACCGGAGAGGACGGGTTGCGTGCTGGTCATCGCCGGGTTCCCGAGAGGAGTTGCACCGCGCCGCCGGTGAACGTCGAGCGGTGCACGTCGTCGAACCCCGCGTCCTGCATCAAGGCGATGAGCTCGCTGACCGCGGGGAGATAGGCGGTGGACGCGGGGAGATACGCGTACGCCTCGGAGTCGTGGGCGACGACACGTCCGAGCATGGGCACGGCCCACCGGAACCACACGTGATGGCCGGCGCGCGTGATGACATGCTCGGGTACCGCGGCGTCGAGCACGGCGATGCGACCGCCGCGGCGAAGGACGCGAGCAGACTCGCCGAAGAACAGACGTAGGTCGACGAAGTTGCGCAGCGCGAACCCGCACACCACACCGTCGACGGAACCGTTCGGTGCCGGGAGGCGCGTCGCGTCGCCGCGCACCAGCGGTACGGGCGTCCGGGTGTGCTCCAGCATGCCGGCGGAGAAGTCGACGCCGATCGGCGCATACCCACGCCCGAGCGCGTCGTTGCAGAGGTCGCCGGTGCCGCAGGCGAGATCCAGCACCGTGGCTCCCGACGCGAGATGCAGCTGGTCGATGATGTGGCGCCGCCACCGTTGGTCCTGCCCGAGCGAGATGATGCGGTTCATGCGGTCGTAGCGCGCCGAGATGCGGTCGAACATCGCTTCGACCGCGGGCGCCTTGTCCGCGCCGACCGGGAGGTCCGTGGTCTTCATCGTGATCCGGCCGGCGCGAGTGCAGGCGACTGGTCGCCATCGATCGGACGCAACTCGGCGGGGTCACCCACGGCTTCGAGGTGCTCCTGCGCGACTTCCAGCAGCACGCGCCGGAAGTGGTTCGCGACGAGCGCGGTCACGGCCGGGAGCAGCAGCTCGAATGCATCGACGAGTTGGCGCGCCTTCTCGTCGTCGTCGGCGTCCGACGCTCGCAGCGGTCGACGCACGTGCGAGTCGAACATCTCGACGGCGTCCTGCGCGATGCCCACGGTCGTGTCGTGATGACGGCGTGCCAGCGCGAGGAGCTCGGGGAGCGGGAGCCCGACCTCGAGGAGCCGCAGTCCGGCGTGCACCAGCTCCGCGTCGGCCGCGGTGTAGCGCGGCTCGCCGTCGACGATGCGCGCGAGGAGGAGTCCTTCGCCGGCGATGGTCTCCAGCAGCGCGACGGCGACACCGGATCGCTCGGCGAGTTGCTCGCGCGTCAGCAGTCCGTCGGCCGAGGCGTCGTCGCGCGCTTCCGCGACGGCGGCCACCAGGGGGACGTCGGCTCCGTCGAGCTCGCCGTCGAGGATTCGCCGGATGACGCTGAGCGAGAAGCCCTGGACCTGGAGCGCCCGGATGCGGGCGAGCCGGTCCAGGTGCTCGGCCCGATACCAGCCGACCCGGCCCTCGCGTTCGGGGGGTTCGAGCAACCGGCGCTTCTGGTAGAAGCGGATGGTGTCGACGGAGGTGTCGGCCCGTCGGGCCAGGTCCTCCACCCGCAGCCGCTGGTCCATGAGGCGATTGTAGGAGCGATCACTCCCGCGGTTCTAGTCGCCGTGATCTCGAGCCGCCGCCGGACGGATGAAACGCGAGTCGTCGCCCGGTTGAGAGGCGCACGGTCTTACGTGCCGGTCCACGTCGGAGGCCGCTTCTCGGCGAACGCTCGAGCGCCTTCCAGCGAATCCCCGGTGGAGAACACCTCGGCCGCGAGCTCGTTGGAACGTGTCCATGCCTCGCGTTCGGTGAGGTCGACGGTCTCACGGATCATGCGGCGCGCGTTGCGTACCGCGATCGGTGGGTTCCGGCAGAGCGCCTCGGCCATGGCCAGCGCCTCGTCGAGTACCTGTTCCTTCGGCACCACGCGGTTGACCAACCCGAGCTCGCACGCGCGCCCCGCGCTGATGCGGTTGCCGACGATGCCGATCTCCATGGCCGCGGCCTGCGGGATGCGCTTCGGTAGGCGGATGAGCCCGCCCGCGGCGGCGAACAGGCCGCGTTGCACCTCGGGCAGCCCGAACTCGGCCGTGTCGGCGGCCACCACGAGGTCGCACGCCAACACGATTTCGAAGCCGCCGGCAAGAGCCGAGCCGTTCACGGCGGCGACGAGCGGCTTGTCGATGTCGCGGTCGACGAAGCCGCCGAAGCTCCCCTTCTTCGTGTAGAGGTCGTTGGCCTCGCCCGCGGCGATCTTCTTGAGATCGGCGCCCGCGCAGAACACGTCGCCGGTGCCGGTCACGACGATCGCCCACACGTCGGCGTCCCGCTCGAGGTCGTCGAGTGCTTCCTCGAACCCTCGCGCCACGTCGCCGTTCACCGCGTTGCGGGCCTCGGGGCGGTTGATCCGCAGGATCTCGACGTGTCCGTGCCGCTCCCGTTCGATCGCTGCCATGTCCCTCTCCTCGGTCGGTCGAGCGACGCTATCGAATCACGGAGCGTGCACGGCGGGCTCGTCGAGCGCGTCGGCAAATCCCGGCCAGAAGATGCGCATACCCACCAGCGAGAGGGCCATGAGCACACCGGCGCCGGCCGTGGTGGCCCGAAGGCCGATCGCGTTGGCGACCACTCCCTGGATGAGCAGTCCGAGGGGATACATGGTGCCGAGGATCAGCGTCATGGCGCTCAGCGTGCGGCCGCGCAGGTGGCTCGGCGCGCGGAGCTGGGCGATGGTGGTGAAGCTCGACAGGGCCCCGAGATAGAAGAACCCGACGATCATGATGGCCAGTGCGCTCGTCGGAATCGTCGGTGCCGAGGCATAGAGGACCAGGGCGACCGGGAGCGCGCCGAGCACGAACAGCAACAACCGGCGGATGCCGAACTTGTGCACGAGATTGCCGAGCGAGAACGCCATGAGCACCGCGCCGACCCCTTGGGCCGTCACGAGGATCGACGCGCTGCCCTTGCTGCCGTTCAGGACGTCCAACGCCATGTAGGCGACGAGCCCGATGAACGGAGCGGCCAGGAGCGAGTTGATGACCATGAGCACGATGGCGGCCCGGATGCCGGGCTCACGACGGGCGAAGCGGAAGCCGTCGCGGATCGACTGGCGGATCGACTCGCCACCGTGTGGAAGCGGCGCTGGAAGCGTGAGCGGCAGCACGACCGCGATCACCGCGAGGAAGCTCAACGTGTTGATGCCGAAGGCCCAGGCGTACCCGCCCGTCGTGATCACGATGCCTGCGATCGCCGGGCCGATGACGCGGCCGAGGTTCCACTGAGCCGACGACAGCGCGACCGCGGCGGGGAGATCCTCGACGGGTACGAGGTCGGGCAGGATCGACATGTACGTGGGGAAGCCGATCGCCGCCGCGCACCCGGACCCGAACATGATGGCGACGACCAGGCCCGGTCGCGTCTCGTGGAGGATGGCAAGGCAGGTGAGCAGACCGGCGAAGACCATCTGCACAGTGGTGGTGGCCAGGATGATCGTTCGTCGCGGGATCCGATCTGCGAGCGCACCGCCGACCGGTCCGAAGATCGAGGTCGGCACGAAACCGGCAGCCGCCGCGAGGCCCACCCAGACCGTGCTGTGCGTCGCCTCGGTGATGAGGATGCCCACGGCCACGGCCTCCATCCACGTACCGATGTTCGACGCGAACGCGCCGGTCCACAACAGCGCGTAGGCGCGGTGACGGAACGGGTACAACGATCGGGGCAGCGGCATGGTGCCGCCACGGTACCGGAGCGCAATTCGGTCTCGTCGAAGGGTTGCGCCCGGTACTGTCGCGCGAGTGAGAGGACCAGTTCGCCCCGACGGCAACATCGTCACGCTGACGACGACGACCAAGCCGGACGCCCTCACCATCGTCGCCCTCTTGAAGTCCAATGGCATCACGGCGATGGTGAGCGGCACCGACGCCGACGGCTGGTACCCACACCTCGGTTTCGCGGCGGGATACCCGGTCCTCGTGTTCGAAGAGGACGTCGACGAGGCCACCCGCATTCTCGAGATGGAGCCGCCTCCTCCGCCCGTGCAGTAGCGCCGAGATCGACCGTGCCGGGCTCCGATGGACCTTCGCAGCATCAGGCCCTTGCCTCGCGGCGCGATCCCTGCCACCGTTCGGGGGCGAATTGGTAGGTTCGGGCCGCGACGGGCCCGTCGAGGAGGGCGACATGCCGCAGAGCACCATGCAGGACTTCCCGATCAACATCGCGGCGATCCTGCGGCACGGCCGGCGGGTGTATGCCGACAGCAACGTGGTGACCTTCACCGGCGACGGGAGTCGGAGCGCCACTTTCGCCGAGGTCGGGGTTCGGGCCGAGCGACTCGCCGCCGCGCTGACCCGGCTGGGGATCGAGCGCGGCGACCGCGTCGGCACGTTCCAGTGGAACAACCAGGAACACCTCGAGGCGTACCTCGCCATCCCGTGCATGGGCGCGGTGATGCACACGATCAACATCCGGTTGTTCGCCGAGCAGTTGATCTACGTCACCAACCATGCCGAGGACCGCGTGGTGATCGTCGACGACACGCTCGTGCCGCTGCTGGCCAAGGTCGCGTCCGAGCTCAAGACGGTGGAGTGCTATCTCGTCACCGGCGCCGGCGACGCGTCGGCCTTGGAAGGTGCGGTCGGGGCGAGCGCTCGAGTATTGCGTTATGAGGAAGTGCTCGCGGCCGAGCAGCCGGGATTCGCGTGGCCCGATCTCGACGAACGCGCGGCTGCCGCCATGTGTTACACGAGCGGCACCACCGGCAACCCGAAGGGCGTGGTGTATTCCCACCGATCCACGTACCTGCACTCGATGGCGGTACTCGCCGCGAACGTCATCGGATTGGTCGAGTCCGATCGCGTGTTGCCGATCGTCCCGATGTTCCACGCCAACGCATGGGGCTTGCCCTACGCGGCCTGGTTCTCGGGTGCGGACTTTCTCATGCCCGATCGGTTCCTGCAGGCCGAGCCGTTGGCGAGATTCATCTCGCTGGAGCACCCCACCGTTTCGGGCGCCGTCCCCACCATCTGGTCCGACGTCCTGCGCTATGCCGAAGACCATCCGATCGACTTCTCGTCGTTCCGTCTCGTCGTGTGCGGCGGCGCGGCCGTGCCGCGTTCGTTGATGGAGCGGTTCGAGCAACGTCACGGCGTGCGCGTGCTCCAGGGGTGGGGGATGACCGAGACCTCGCCGCTGGCCGCCGCGGCCGTTCCTCCCAAGGGTGTTGCACTCGGAACGCCCGAGGAGATGGACTGGCGGGCCAAGACGGGGCGCGTGATCCCGGGCGTCGAATTGCGCATCGTCGAGGATGGCGGTGACGTGCAGCCATGGGACGGTGAGGCCGTCGGCGAGATCGAGGTGCGCGGCCCGTGGATCACGGGTTCGTATTACCTCGATCCGTCACCCGACAAGTTCGACGACGGGTGGTTGCGCACCGGTGACGTCGGTACCGTCACGCCGAACGGCTTCATCCAGATCACCGACCGGGCCAAGGACGTGATCAAGTCGGGTGGAGAATGGATCTCGTCGGTGGAGCTCGAGAATCTCCTGATGGCGCATCCCGACGTGGTCGAGGCATCGGTGATCGGCGTGCCCGACCCGAAGTGGAGCGAGCGTCCACTCGCCTGCGTGGTGCGCAAGGCCGGGTCGACCGTGACGGCCGAGGTGCTCCAGGAGTTCCTGGCCAAGGATCTGGCCAAGTGGCAGCTGCCCGAACGCTGGACCTTCATCGACGAGGTGCCGAAGACGAGCGTCGGCAAGTTCGACAAGAAGGTGTTGCGCGCCAAGTACGCCGACGGCGCGCTCGCCGTGGAGGCGCTGGACTGACTGCGCTCGCATCCCGCCGGGCGTCATGGTGATCCCGCGGACCCACGTTCTGGCGGGTGTTAGCCGGTCTGAGGCCGAAGAGCTCCCGCGAAAACGGGTGGGGAGGCGGCCGAAGTTCCCTGCCGCGAGGTCGCCCGAGCCTCAGGTCTGGAGGTCGAGCAGGGGAGCAACCGAGTCCAGCTCGGCGGCCCAGATGTCGGGCTCGTCGAGCGGAACGAGGACAAACTTCGAGACCCCGGCGGCGAGATACTCGTCGATTCGCCGTCGGATCGCATCGACCCCGACACACACCAGCTCGTGGACGTCCGCGTCGGCCTTGATCGTGCGCAACGCGGCCGCGAGCCAGTCGGGCACGACGTCGTGCGAGTACATGACCATCGCGCCGTAGTGCTCGGGATCGATGGAGCGTCCGTGGTCCGTCGCGGTGTGCTCGATGAGCACGCGGCCCGCGGCGCACTCGGCCGGCGAGGTGAACGAGGCCAACCAACCGTCGCCGAGACGGCCGATCCGCCGCAGCTCGCTCGGCGCCCGACCTCCGAGCCACACGGAGGGCGGCTGCTGCACGGGCTTCGGCTCGATAGCCAGACTCCGGTACGAGAACCGCGCGCCGTCGTGATCGACCGACCGCTCCGTCCACATGCGACGGATCAGCGGCAGCGCTTCATCGAACCACGGCGCGCGTTCCTCGCGCGCCACACCGAAGGCCTGTTGCTCGGCCGCGACCACGTTGCCGAGCCCGAATGCGGGGAGCAACCGGCCGTTCGACAAGACGTCAAGCGTCGCGAGCTCCTTGGCGAGGAGCGCGGGATTGCGGCCCGGCAACACCTGCACGCTCGTGCCCAGCTTCAACCGTTCCGTACGAGCGGCTGCGAACGTCAGTCCGATGATCGGGTCCGGCACCGGCGCACTCGCCCGCTCGGAAAGCCACAACGAATCGAACCCGCGCAACTCCAGACCATCGACGAGCGACGCGAGCGATGCGCGAGTGACCGCTCGCCGCGCACCGAGCCCGTATCCGACGCGAACCTTCACGCGCGCCAGGCTTCGTACTTGCGGAGCTCGCGACGCGCGATCTGCATCTTGTGCACCTCGTCGGGACCGTCGACGAGGTGCAGCGTTCGGGCGTGGGTGTACATGTCGGCGAGGGGCCAGTCGCTGGTGACGCCCGCGCCGCCGAACAGCTGGATGGCGCGGTCGGTGACGGTGGTGGCCACCCGCGCCGCGACGACCTTGATCGCCGAGATCTCGAAGCGCGCGCCCTTGTTGCCCACCGTGTCCATCAACCATGCCGCTTTCATCGTGAGCAACCGCACCTGTTCGATTTCCATGCGCGACTCGGCGATTCGATCCTGCACGAGACCCTGATCGGCGAGCGGCTTGCCGAACGCCACGCGCATCTGCGCGCGCTGGCACATGAGCTCGAGCGCACGTTCGGCGAGGCCGATCGCGCGCATGCAGTGGTGCACACGACCCGGGCCGAGGCGCGCCTGCGCGATGGCGAAGCCGTCCCCTTCGTTGCCGAGCATGTTGGTGGCCGGGACGCGCACGTTCTCGAACAGCGTCTCGCAGTGGCCGCCGCCGGCGTCGTGGCCGAACACGGGAAGCGTCCGCACCACGCGCGCGCCGGGTGCGTCCATCGGGACGAGGATCATCGAGTGGCGGTGATAGGGATCGGCGTCGGGGCTCGACACGCCCATCACGATCGCGACCTTGCAGCGCGGCGACGCGGCACCGGTCGTCCACCACTTGTGCGCGTTGATCACGTAGTGGTCGCCGTCGCGTTCGATCCGGCTCGAGATGTTGGTGGCGTCCGAGCTCGCGACCCAGGGCTCGGTCATCGCGAAGCACGAGCGGATCTCGCCCTCGAGCAAGGGCGTGAGCCATTCCTCCTGCTGTGCCGGTGAGCCGAACGCGGCGAGGATCTCCATGTTGCCGGTGTCGGGGGCGGCGCAGTTCGTGGCGTCGGCCGCGAGCGGTGCGTAGCCCATCAGCTCACACAGCGGCGCGTAGTCCGTGTTGGAGAGGCCCGCGCCGCGCGGGTCGTGGGGGAGGAACAGGTTCCAGAGGCCCTGTCGACGAGCTTCGGCCTTGAGGTCTTCGATGATCTGCGGGTGCGAATGCGGATCCCCCGACGCCTCGAGCTGCTCGTGGTAGACGGTCTCCGCCGGCAGCGCGTGCTCGCGCACGAACGTCGTGAGTTGGGTGCGTAGCTCTTCGGCGCGCGGGCTCGGGGCGAATTCCATGGTGCGCTCCTCTCGGTGTCCGGCCGCCGCACCCTACCGCTCGGCTTCGCGCCGGCATCCAATTCCCGGCGCGGCAATCCGTCGGAAGGACCCCGCCGAACGTGAGGTGACGGCGGCCCAGCCGCCGGAACGTCGCCCGACGGCTCAACAGCCGCCCAACGGCTAGACAATTGGGCGTGCACGCAGTCTCCTGGGCCTTCCTGGGCCTGACGTTCCTCCTCGCCGTCACGGACTGGTTCGCGGTCGCGCTCGGCAACAAGAAGCTCGAGTACTTCGCCAAGCCCGCGACCCTCGTGGCCCTCATCGTGGTGGCTGTGACCCTCGATCCGACCCACACCGACCAACGCGCGTGGTTCGTGGCCGCACTCGTCTTCTCGCTCGCCGGCGACGTCTTCCTGATGCTGCCCCGGGATCTGTTCGTCGCCGGTCTCGGCGCGTTCCTGCTCGGTCACGTCGCCTACGTGGTGGGCTTCTCCCGGCACGGTGGATCCGCCCGCGCGCTCGCGATCGCCGCGGTCCCCGTTGTGCTCGGCGCCGCGGTGCTGAGCGTGCGCTACGTGCGGGCGCTGCGCGCCGGCGGACATCAGGAGCTGGTCGGCCCGGTACTGGCCTACGTCACGGTCATCGCCGCGATGGTCACGAGCGCGCTCGCGACGGGTGATGCCGTCGCGGCCGGGGGTGCCCTCCTGTTCATGGCCTCCGACTCGCTGATCGGGTGGCACCGGTTCGTGCGACCACAGCCCTGGGCGCCGGTGGCGATCCACGTGACCTACCACCTGGGCCAGATGGGACTCGTGCTGGCGCTCGTGCGGTAGCGCGCGAACGCGAACCGCGGTCTTTCGCCGGCTGCCAACGCTCGGCGTCCCCACGCTCGGCGTCCCCACGCGTGCCCGGACCAGGACTTCTGACTCTGGGCCGCGCGGCGGATCCCTTCGACAATTGGGGGAGAGAAGGGAGGCCCCGATGAAGGTCTGCCGAGAGTGTGGAGCGAATGCAGCAGTCCACCGCGGTCTGTGCCGGCATTGTCGCGAGCGTGGGCGGGGGGCCGACATGGGCTCGGCGGTCGTGGCTGTTCGTCACATGCCGAGAGATCCGGACGTGGAGCCGCTGCACGACCGGCCGTGGGTTGCCCGCAGTGCGTTCACCGACGGTGTGCGCCGGTCGCCGCGCCGGTAGTTCGTGACCAGTGCCACGTGAACATCGATGACATGACAGGACGGGACGGAGTCGAGATGATCGGTACGGAACCACAGCTTGATCTGAACGTGTCGACGCACGGGCCGGTGGAACGAGCCGACAAGGCGTACGCACGCGACAAGGTGTTGCACCTCTTCCGCATGGCCGGGCGCCCGGTGTTGCACGGCAGCGTTCGACTGATCGAAGAGATGGACCCGGCGCGCGAGCGCCGGGCGATCGCCGAGGCCACCCTCGACGTCGACGGGCACTTCGCGCGAGCACACGTCGCGGCCCCCACGATGCGGGAGGCCGTCGACCTGCTCGAGGCGCGGTTACGCCGTCGCCTCCTCATGCTGGCCGAGCGGGCCGAGGCGAAGCACATGCGGCACCGGGGCGAGCGGGAATGGCGCCACGGCGATCTGCGGGCTCACCGGCCGCAGTACTACGTGCGCCCGATCGATGAACGCGAGGTGATCCGACGCAAGACCTTCGATCTTGCCGAGCTCTCGATCGACGAGGCCGCGTTCGAGCTCGAGCTCCTCGCGCACGACTTCTTCCTGTTCAAGGAGCTGGGCCGCGGCGCGGACTGCGTGCTGTATCGACGCCGCAACGGCGAATACGCATTGCTGGCGCCGGCCGACCGCGCACCCGACCTGTCGACGTGCGTCGCGCCCGTGACGATGAGCTCGCGTGTCGCCGCACGGTTGACGGAAGGGGAGGCGGTCGAGCTCCTCGACCTGACCGACGAGCCGTTCGTGTTCTTCTCCGACGACACCAGCGAACGTGGCACCGTGCTCTACCGCCGCTACGACGGCAACTACGGGCTGATCAGCTGCGCGTAGTACCCGTGTCGGCGCGACGCTCGCGGGTTGCCGCGAGTTGGTGGAGCCGTCGGTTGGAGGGTCAGTTGGAACCGGTGGACCCGACCGAACCGACGGAGTCCCAGAACTCCTTGAGCTCGTGAGGGAGCACGGCCCGCACGTCACGCGCTTCTTCGGGGACGAGCGATCGCAGCGCGCCGATCACTGATGTCGCGATGGCGGTGGCGTGACTCGGGTCGATGCCACCGCGAGCCGTCGCGACGGCCACGAGCTCGGGCACGGTGCGGATCTTGTGCGGTGTCCTTCCACGCCGGTGCGGTGCGAGCGCGAGCTCGGCGACGTCGGCCGGGAGGTGCGCGAGCAGGTGGTCCAGTTGGTTCCCCGGCAACCGGTCGGCGAACGCGCTCAAGACGGAGCGCACTGCGCTCGGTGCCCCGTGCTCGGTGGCGCCGGCCGCGCTGGCCGCGTCGAGCAGGTGTCGCAGAGCCGCCGACGGTTCGTGGTGATGACCCGCGGACGGGCGGGTGTCGCCCGCGAGGAGACCGACGTGCAGATACGACTCGACGGCCATCACGCCCGGTACGTCGAGCACGGCCTCGGCGATCGTGTCGGCGTCCACCAGGGTCGGCACCTCGCCGTGCAGCATGGCGACGCGGTCCTCGACCATCACGTGGACACGGGGAACGTCGAGCTGCTTCTCGAGGGGACCGATCGTCGAACGGATGCGATCCGCGAGCACGTCGTCGGGCACGTCGGGATCCGGGTGCCCTCCGCTCATCCGATACCGCAATCCGGTGACCATCCCGCGCGCGTGTCGCGTACGACGGCCGACCTCGTGCCCCATGCGTCGAACGAGCCGACCGGGCGGCGTCTCCTTCCCGGTGGCGGCCACCACACCGACGATTCCGATCGCCAGGCCACCGACTCGCACCACGTTTTTGCGAATCATGGCGTCCTCCTTCGTCGGACCCGCAGCACGGGCCCCCTTCGCGACTCCACCTTTGTCGTTGCCGGCGTCACTGCCCAGGGTCGAAGGTCACCGAGGTCCCCGGGTTTCGTTGCCGAACCGGGACCTCCGTCCCTTGCCCTCGCGCCGCGAGTTGTCGATGATGGCGTCGACGGGGAGGTCCGATGAAGGCAAAGGTGGGAGACGAGATCGTGGTCGACAGCGTCGACCTCGGTGGTCAGACGCGCCGCGGGGAGGTCCTCGAGGTGCGCTCGGAAGACGATGACGAGCACTACGTCGTCCGTTGGGACGACAACGGCCACGAGACGATCTTCTATCCGGGGAGCACGTCGCACGTCGTGCACCCGGGCAAAGCGAGCTGATTCGGCATTACGGTGCGGCGATGCGCCGTTCCATCGACGACTCGTTCGACGACCATCCTCCCGGCGACGACGACCGCCCGCCGGTGAACTGGGCTGTCGCGTTGGCCGACGATTGCGATCACTGCGGGATGGGTGAGCCGCGGGTCGTCCTCACGATCGAGGAGGCCGGTCGGGCCGGATTGGGACTCGTCGCCCATCTTGCGCCGTCGACCGCACGGCGCCTCCGCGCTGCCGTTGCCGCCGCGCTCCGAGAGATCGGCGAACCCCCAGGCGACTGAGCAGCCGGGCCAGGCCGGGCCCGGCCGGGCCCGGCCCATCGTTCTTTCGATGTCTGGTCGGGTTATAGGCGGCGAAACATCGAAAGAACAGGCGTCACAGGAGGAGGGTCGCCGGGGTGCGGAGGTCGATGTCGCCGGAGGCAGCGAGGGCCTCGCGATGCGCGACCACCTGCTCGACCGAGATCATCGCGATGCGGTGCTCGGCGGCGAACATCTCGAGGTACGGGAACCGCGCGGCCGAGCCGTCGTCGTGGAGGACCTCGCAGATGACCGCGACGGGAGCGAGACCGGCCAGGCGGGCGAGGTCGACGCTGGCCTCGGTGTGCCCGCGCCGCTCCAGCACGCCGCCCGGTCGGGCGCGCAGCGGGAACACGTGGCCGGGCCGGTGGAAGTCCTGCGGCCGCGAAGACGGATCGAGGACGCGCTTCACGGTCTCGGCGCGGTCGTGGGCGGAGATGCCGCTGCCGCCGCCGATGTGGTCGATCGACACGGTGAACGCGGTGTCGTTCGTGGCGTGACCCGCGGGCACCATCGGCCCGATCTCGAGCTCGGCGAGCCGCTGCGAGTCACAGGGCATGCACACGAGCCCGCGTGCCCACCGCAGCATGAAGTTGATGGCCTGGGGCGTGACCCACTCGGCCGCCATCGTGAGGTCGCCTTCGTTCTCGCGGTCCTCGTCGTCGACGACGAGGACCATCTCGCCTCGACGGATGCGCTTGAGTGCCTCGTCCACGGTGGAAAGGCTGCCGGCCATGTGGGATTCCTCTCTCGGGGTTGGATCGGTCGTCACGATGCCGCTCCGGGCAGCGTGACGACCATGCGACAACCGTGTGGTTGGCGCCGTTCGGGATGGATGTCGCCGCCGTGCAGGTCCACGATCCAGCGGGCGATGGCGAGACCGAGCCCGGCGCCACCGTCGCTCGTCGATCGGGCCGCGTCGGCGCGGTAGAAACGCTCGAACACGCGGTCGGCCTGATCGTCGGGGATGCCGGGCCCTTCGTCCGCGACTTCGATGCGGACGTGGCCGTTGGTGCGCCGGGCCCGCACCTGGATCGTGCCGCCGACCGGTGAATACCGAACGGCGTTTTCCAGCAGGTTGGCGACTACTTGGTGGACACGTTCGGGATCGCCGTCGGCGGCGAGGTCCGGGGACTCGACCACCACGTCGACGTCGATGTCGGGGGAGTGCAGCCGGGATTCGCGTACCGCGTGCTCGAGCATCGGTTCCACGTCGAACGCGCACCGCTGGAGCGGCACCGTGCCGGACTCGAGCCGTGAGAGATCGAGGAGCTGCGTGACGAGTCGGCCGAGCCGCTCGACCTGGGCGAGCATCGTGCGCAACGTTTCGGGGTCGGGGGGTTCGACGCCGTCGACGAGATTCTCGAGCACGGCCTGCAACGCGGTGATCGGCGTCCGCAACTCGTGCGACACGTTGGCGACGAGATCTCGACGCACCCGATCGGTCTCGGCGAGCTCGCTCGCCATCTTGTTGAACGCGACGGCGAGCGCACCCACTTCGTCGTGGGAGGTGGCGGTGACGCGTCGCTGGTAGTCGCCGCGGGCCATGGCCTTGGTCGCGTCGGCCATCTCGCGAAGCGGCGACGTCATGCCGCGAGCGAGGAACCGCACCATCACGAGCGCGCAGCCGCCGGCGATGACACCGCTCACCGACGGCCAGATGCCGATCTTCACGCCGAGCCAGAACACCATCACGGTGACGGCGACCGCGGCGAAGATGACCGCGCCGAGCTTGATCTTCAGCGACGGGATCGGATCGAGGGGTCGCGTGTCCTTGTTCACGACGCGGTCTGCCCGACGTCCGCGCCGGCTGCATCCGCGCCGGCTGCATCCGCGTCGTCGGCCGCGTCCTCGACGGCGTACCCGACGCCGTGCACCGTGCGAATGATCCCCGCGCCGAGCTTGCGGCGGACCGCGCGTACGTGGGAGTCGACGGTGCGGGCCCCGGCGCCGTCCCGGTAACCCCAGACCTCGGCCAGCAACTGCTCGCGGGTGGACACGGCGCCGGGCCGGGACGCGAGGTACACCAACAGGTCGAACTCCGTGGGCGTGAGGTGTACGAGCTCGCCGTGGCGACGTACGCGCCGACTCGTGGGATCGACCGCGACGTCGCCGATGCTCACGGGCTGTCCGGTCTGCACGGCGCGCGAGCGCTCGACGCGGCGCAGGATCGTCTGGACGCGGGCCACGAGCTCGCGCGCGCTGAACGGCTTCGTCATGTAATCGTCGGCCCCGACGGCCAGGCCGACGAGGAGGTCGGTCTCGGAGTCGCGCGCGGTGAGCATCAGGACGGGGACCGAGCGCTCGCGCTGGATCCGGCGGCAGACCTCCAGGCCGTCGAGGCCGGGGAGCATCAGGTCGAGCACGACGAGATCGGGCCGAACCTGGTCGCAGAGCTCCACGCCCGCCGGGCCGTCGCCGGCGATCTCGACGTCGAAGCCCTCGCTGCGCAGGCGCGCGGCCACGGCATTGGCGATCGACGGCTCGTCTTCGACGATGACGATCGTGCGGGTCGCGACGGCCGTGTCCACGCCCATCAGGATACGGACCGTCCCGTGGAGGAGTCCCGTCGACCATGTGAGGATTTGGTGCAGATTCGCCCTCAGGCCTGGGGAAACGCGAGACCGGCGCCGTCCCGGAGGGCCACGCCCACGAGCGAGCCCGCCGGCGGAACGTCGCCGGGGTCCACCGCGACCTCGATCGCCCCGTGGCCCGTGGCGATCCGCAGGAGGAAATGGTCCCGGCGGAACAGCCGCCCGGTCACCTCGCCCCGCAGGGCCGCCGCGTCGTCGAGGCGGAAGCCGCCGGCCCGGGCCATGACCACCGCGGGCCCGTCGGGGAGCGAGCTCGCCGCGACCGGACCCCAGGGGGACGCGGCGATCCCGTCGACGACCGTCGCGTCGACACGGTTCTCGAAGCCCAGGAACTCGGCGGCGAACCGGGTCGCCGGCCGGCGCCAGAGCTCGTCGGCGCGGCCGACGTCCTCGATCCCGCCCTCGCGCATGATCACGACGCGATCCGCGAGGGCGAACGCCTCTTCGTGGTCGTGGGTGACGGCCAGGACGGTCGCCCCGAGCTCGGTGAAGAGCTCGCGCAGCTGCTGCACGAGCCGTTCCCGGAGCAGGCGATCGAGGGAGCCGAGCGGTTCGTCGAGCATGAGGAGGCGGGGATTCGGCGCCAGGGCCCGTGCCAGTGCCACGCGTTGCTGCTCGCCCCCGGAGAGCTCGTAGACGTTGCGGTGCTCGTAGCCGGCCAGACCGGTGGACGCGAGCACCTCCCGACTGCGGGATTCGATCTCGCTCGGCCGGCGCTCGGCGCGCCGACCCGGCATCCGGAGCCCGAACGCGACGTTGCCGAGCACATCGCGGTGGGGGAACAGCGCGTGGTCCTGGAACATCAGGCCGAAGCCGCGTTGGTGCGTGGGAACACCCGCGAGATCGGCGCCGTCCCAGGAGACGCGGCCCGCGGTGAGCGGTTCGAGTCCCGCGACGGCGCGGAGAAGCGTGCTCTTGCCCGAGCCGCTCGGTCCGAGCACGGAGACGATCTCGCCGCGCTCGATGCCCAGGCTGACCCCGTCGATCGCGACGACGCCTCCGTACTCGACGCGAAGGTCGCCGACCTCGAGCACCGCTACGCCCTCGGCTCGCGCGTCATGTCAGAACGACGCCGACGTTCCCACGCGGAACCGATCGATCGTGAAGACCGCGACCCCGGTGATGATCATCAAGATGGTGCTCGCCGCCATCGCCTGGCCGAAGTTCGACGCGCCGGGCAGTCCGAGCAGCCGCTGGATCTCGATCGGCAGCGTCGGGAAGTCCGGACGGGCGAGGAACGCGGTGGCGCCGAACTCTCCGAGCGAGATGGCGAAGGCGAAACCGGCGGCCACGAGGAACGCGCGGGCGACGATCGGCAGGTCGATCTCGCGCCACACCCGCGCCGGCGGTGCGCCGAGCACGGCGGCGGCGTCGCGTAGCTTCGGATCGATCGAGCGCAACATGGGCACCGCGACCCGCACGACGAAGGGGATCGCGATGAGCGCATGCGCGATCGGCAGGATCAACGGCGACGTCCGGAGATCGAGGACGCCGCGGTCCAACGCGACGAGGAAGCCGAAGCCGATCGTCACGGCGGACACGCCGAGCGGCAGCATGAGCGAGTGATCGAGCAGTCGCTCGGGTGTGCCTCGACGGGAGCCGGTGATCGCGAGCGCGGCCAGTCCGCCGACCACCACCGCGATGAGTGTGGTCCCGAGCGCGATGACGAGCGAATTGCGCACCGCGTCGATCGGCGGCGGGAACGCACTGCTGGCGCGGTGGGTGGAGCCGAGCGCGCGGTAGAAGCCGAGACTCGGCCCGCCGCTCGTGGCGAACGATCGGGCCACGAGCACCACCACCGGCGTCGCGAGGAAGACAACGACGGGTGTGAGGACGGCGAGCACCTCGAACCACTGGGCGCGGTTCGCCGGGCGGCGGGCCGTCTCGTCCGCCGCCCGCAGCCGCAACGCCGGAGTCCGGCGCTCGCGCCGGCCGAACCATCCGATGGCGGCGATCACCGCGGTGAGTTGGAGCAGCGAGAGCACGGCCGCAACCCGGAGGTCGAACAACTCGGTGGCCTGGCGGTAGATCTCGACCTCGAGCGTCGCGTGGCGCGCGCCGCCGAGGACGAGGATCACGCCGAACGACGTGAAGGTGAAGAGGAAGACGATCGACGCCGCGGACGCGATCGCCGGCCGGAGGATCGGCCAGGTCACCTCGCGGAAGGCCCGCGTCCGGGACGCGCCGAGGACCCGGGCCGCCTCCTCCATGCGCGGGTCGAGATGGGACCACATCCCACCGACGGTGCGCACGACGACGGCGACGTTGAAGAACACGTGCGCCAGCAGGATCGGCGCGAGACCCTGGGCGATGCCGAGGGATCGCAGCGGGCCGGTCGGTCCGAGCACGGCGAGGAACGCGGAGCCGACGACCAGGGTGGGCAGGACGAAGGGCACGATCAACGCGGCGCGCAGCGCGTGCTTCCCCGGGAAGTCGTAGCGCGCCAGGACGTAGGCCACCGGGAGCCCGATGAGCAGGGTGAGCAGCGTGGAGAGCACCGCCTGCCAGAGTGTGAACCACGCGACGTGCCGGTAGTAGCCGTCGCCCAGCACGTCGCCGATCGCGCCGAGATCGAGGTGGCCGTGGGGTGCGAGGCTACGGCCCATGATCATGACGACCGGGTAGACGAAGAACATCAGGAGGAACGCGAGGGGGACGCCGATCGACACGGCCCGCCACGCGGGCCGGGCGCGCGATCGCCCGGAGCGGGACCGTGTGGCGCGGCGCGTCATCCGCGGTACAGCTTGGTCCACTGGTCGATCCATCGGTCGCGGTTGCGGCCGATGGTCTTCGGGTCCATCTGCAACGGATGCACGGCGACCGCCGAATACCGCTCGAACACCGGCGGCAACGCGGTATCCGTGCGAGCCGGGTAGACGAACATCTGGAGGGGCACGTCTTCCTGGAATGCCTTCGACAACATGAAGTCGACGAGCTTCTCGGCCGCGGCGCGATGTTTCGTGCCGGCGAGTACCCCGGCGAATTCCACCTGACGGAAGCAGCTCGACGCCATCACGCCCGTGGGCGCCGACACGGGGGGCGTGGCCGGCTTGGGGTCCGCGAAGTAGACCTCCGCCGGCGGGCTCGACGCATAGGACAACACGAGCGGACGCGGCCCCTTGCCCGCGCTGCCGGAGAAGTCCGTGTTGTAGGCCTGTTCCCAACCGTCGTCGACCTTGACGTCGTTCGCGAACAGCCGCTTCCAGTAGGCCTGCCACCGCGCGGTGCCGAAGTGCGTCACCGTGCCGAGCAGGAACGCGAGCCCCGGCGACGACGTGGCGGGGTTCTCCACGACGAGCAACCCTCGATACCGCGGGCGGGTCAGGTCGTCGAGTGACGTCGGCGGCGCGACGTGCTTCGACGAGAAGTAGGCCTTGTCGACGTTGATGCAGACGTCGCCGTAGTCGACCGGCGTGAGCAGAGAGCGAGTGTCGAGACGCAGCGCCGGGCGAACGCGCGTGAGCGCGGGGGAGCGGTACGTGCGGAAGACTCCCGAGCGCACGGCGCGGGACAGGAACGTGTTGTCGACGCCGAAGAACGCGTCGGCCAGCGGATGGTCCTTCGTGAGGATGGCCTTGTTCAACGCCTGGCCGGCGTCACCCGACGCCAGCACCTTGACCGTGATCCCCGTGCGCTCGGTGAACGCGCGCAGCACGTTCTTCGAGACCGCGAACGAGTCGTGCGTCATGAGCGTGATCGTGACGGGCTCCGGTTTCCCGCTCCGCGCCGGTTCGCGTGCGACCGCGGGTGCCGCGACCCTCAACGACGCGAGCGCCGCGACGAGACCGAACGAGATGGCGACCTTCGCGACGCGGATCTTCGGGACGGGGCAGCGCATCACGAGCTCTCCACTTCCTGGTGCCGGTACTCCGGTTGCACGACGAGCACGGTCCCGGTTTCGACGGTGACGGCGGCGCGGGTCGCGGTCATCTCGTTGCTGACGCCGCGCGTCGACCCGGGATGCAGCGCCTCGCCGTCGAGCGCGAAACGCAGGCCGCGGGTGCTGACGCCGGAGGCCCGCCCGCCGAGCGCGAGGAGGGAACAGAGATCGCCGGGCCGGCCGACGATCTCGACAGGGGTGGCCGGGCGGGCGACGGCCAGCCGCGCCGCGCCGACGTAGGCCTCGATGACGAGCGGCGTGTGCTCGGGTGACGCGAGCACCAGCGCGTTGGCGAGGAAATGGTCCAGCCGTCCGCCGGAACCGCCGATCACCACGGCCCGGCTCGCACCGCGATCGGCGGCGGTGAGCAGGGCCAGCTCGAGATCGGTGTGGTCCTTGTCGACCGGATGACGGACGACCTCGGCACCGGCCGCTTCGGCGGCCGCGAGGTCGATCGGGTCGACCGAGTCGAGATCCCCGACCACGACGTCGACGGTCAGGCCGAGTGGCCGGGCCTGCGTGAGCCCGCTGTCGGCCGCGATGACGAGGGCGTGTTCGGGCACTACGCGGCGTATGTCGGGCGAGACGAGATCTCCCCCCGCCAGAATGACGGCCGTCGAGTCGGCCACGGTTCCTCCCTCCGCTGGCATTACCCAGGTCAGGTTCAGCGGGTCGGCGACGGATCGTGGTCGCCCTCTCAGCCCGGCTCCCCGAGCTCCCCGTAATCGGCTGCCCGCAGCGTACCGGGGGGCACGGCCCATTGCCCGTCGGAGCAGGGCCGCAACCTCAAGTTTCCCCGGGGGACGCCGAGAATCCGGAGGTGAACAAGGTGCCTTGTTCGGAACACTCCGTGCCGGAGGTCCGTCGATGATCGATCTCGACTCGCTCGCGCAGGCCGCGAGCTGTCTCGACCCGCTCCCGTTGAGCGCCGTTCGTCTAGCGCACCTCGCGGCCAAGGAGGATCTCCAGATCTCCGAGCTCGTCGAGACGGTCGAGTACGACCAGGCGATCACCGGCCGGCTGCTGAAGACCGCGAACTCCTCGTGGAGCGCGAGCAGCCGCCCGATCGCCACGGTGCGCGACGCCGTGATCCGCCTCGGGACCGGCACCGTGGTCTCGGTCGCGTTGGCGTCGAGCGTGCGCGGCCGGCTGAGCCAGGCGGTCCCGGCGTACGACCTCGCCGAAGGCGAGCTCTGGAAGCACTCGGTCGCCGCCGCACTCGCCGCGGAGCTGATGCCGCGGCACTGCAACGCTTCGATCCCACCCGAGGCCGTCTCCGCCGCGCTCCTCCACGACGTCGGCAAGCTGCTGATGAGCCGCTTCCTCGGCGACGAGCTGCAGGAGCAGCTCGCCGAGGCGCGCGAGCTGGCCGGCGAGACGTGGATGGAGGCCGAACGCGAGATCCTCGGCGTGCACCACGCGGAGCTCGGTGGGCTCATCGTGCAGACGTGGGGATTGCCCGAGACGATGGTCCGCGGCATCTGCTACCACCACGACCCCGACGCGTGGCCCGAGCCGGTCTCGTACGCCGTGTTCCTGGCCGACTCGGTGGCCAAGATCGTCGGTCAGGGGATCGGGGAGAGCCCGCGGGTCGAGTCGTTCGTGCACGCGATCGAGGCGCTGGGCATGCGGGCCGAGGCCTTCGACGTCATCTGCCAGCTCACTGCGGAACGCCTCGCCGAGGTCGCGTCCCGCTACGAGTGAGAGGAAATTTGATGGCGCTCTCATCCGATCACTGGCACGATTCGCACCATGAGTGATACTTCTGTCCCCACCCAGACGACGTTCGACTGTCCGGCCTGCAAGATCCTCGACGCGGCCGACGGCGTGACCGACGGCCGGCTGTTCACGCCGCCACCCGTCCACGTCAAGCACGAGCGCAAGATGGTGCAGGCCGTCGAGCAGGCCCAGGACCGGGTGGCCGACAAGATCACCGCCTTCGCCGGGTCGCTGAGCTTCGTCTACATCCATTCGGTCTGGTTCGGCATCTGGATCCTGATCAACCTGGGACTGATCGGGGCGTCGATGAAGTTCGACGAGTTCCCGTTCGGGCTGTTGACGATGATCGTGAGCCTCGAGGCGATCTTCCTCGCGACGTTCGTGATGGTGAGCCAGAATCGCCAGGCCGCGCGCGCCGATCTGCGCAGTCAGCTCGACTTCGAGACGAACCTTCGGGCCGAGATCTGGGCCATCCACATCGGCGCGCAGCTCGGGATCGACCACGACCACGTCGAGGAAATCGTCACGCAGGCCATTGCCGCGTCGAACGAGACGCCGGCCGGCGCGCAGGACGTGCAGGCGGTCGTCAGCGCCTGAGCCCGGCTCAGCGAAGCGAGTCGCGCACCGCGGCGAGCGCCGCGCCGACCAGCACGCGGATGCCCACGCCGATCGCGCGCTCGTCCACGTCGAAGGTGCTCGCGTGAAGATCGAGCTTCGGACCGGTCGACGCGGGGTCGTGCACGCCGAGTCTGGCGTAGGAGCCGGGCACCGCGTCGAGGTACCACGAGAAGTCGTCGCCCCCCGCGCTCTGTTCCGTGGGCACGACGTTGTCGGCGCCGAGCGAACGGCGGGCCGCCCCGGCCAGCAAATCGGTCGCCGCGGCGTCGTTCACGACGGGCGGCACGCCGGGGGAATGGTGGATCTCGAACGTGGCGCCGCCGGGCGTGACCATCTCGTGGAGGAGCTCCTCCACGAGCGCGGGCGCGCGTCGCCACGTGTCGTGATCGGGCGCCCGCAGCGTGCCGCGCAAGATCGCGACCGACGGGATGACGTTGGGCGCGTCGCCCGCGTGCAACGCGCCGAAGACGAGGTTTGGTTGACCGGGGCCCGATCGTTGCCGGAGCAACGCCGGCAGCTCCGCCGCGACCCGACCCGCGATCGCGACGAGGTCGGCCGTGTGTTGTGGCCGCGCCGTGTGCCCGCCCGGACCGTGGAGGCGAACCTCGAGGAGGTCGGACGCCGAGGTGATGGCGCCGGCGCGGACACCGAGCTTGCCGACGTCGAGCTTCGGGTCGCAGTGGAGCCCGAAGATCCAGTCGACGTCGTCGAGACCCCCGTCGGCGATCACATCGACCGCGCCGCCGGGCGCGGTCTCCTCGGCGGGTTGGAAGATCAACCGGACGCGACCGGCGGGCGGGCCGGCATCCCCGCCGGCTTCGTTGCCGGTTGCGCTGGCGGTTGCACTGGCGGTTGCACTGTCGGTCGCGCGGCCCGTGGCGTGGTGGAGCGCGAGACCGGCCCCGAGCACCACCGTGGTGTGGACGTCGTGTCCGCACGCATGGGCGAGACCCGGAACCTGCGAGCGGTAGTGCACCGACTTCTCGTCGTCCATCGCGAGGGCGTCGATGTCGGCGCGCAACGCCACCGTCGGGCCGTTGCCGTTCCCGATCACGAGATCGCAGACCAGCCCCGTGCCGCGCGTGAGGACCCGGCTCGCGAGCCCCGCGACCTCGAGGCGCTCGGCGATCAGCGCGGTGGTCTCGTGCTCGTCGCCGCTGCGCTCCGGATGGGCGTGCAGGTGACGGCGGAACGCGAGCAGCTCTTCGCCGTGGGCATCGAGGAAGGCATCGAGTGATGGGCCCGGTGACGATTCGGATGGGTTCACGGCTGCTCCGGTTCGTCGCGTTCGAGTTCCCGTACGAGTCCCCGCACGATGTCGCGGGTGTCGCCGCCCCGCTCCACGATGCGCCGCTGGCGCGTGTAGCTCGGCCCGGTGTCGAGGATCGTCGCGGCATCGTGCAACTCGTCGAGGCCTCCGAGCGCCGCCGCGGCGGGCTCGAGGTCGACAAGGAGCTCGCGGATCAGCTCCGGTGTCGATCGGCTCGTCCCGCGATCGTCCACGATCAACGAGCCGTCGATTCCGTGCCTCGTGGCCAGCCACTTGTTCTCACGAACGACCCACTCGCGGACGGTGGGCAGCGGTTGCCCCGCGTCGAGCCTCGCGTCGAACGTGTGCACGAGGCTCTGCGCGATCGCGGCGAGGGCCGCTGCCTCGCGCACCGTGGGGATGCCGTCGCACATGCGGAACTCGACGGTCCCGAAGTCGGGGTGGGGGCGGATATCCCACCACACCTCACGGATCGACTTGATCGCCTGCGCGTTGACGAGCGTCTCCATGAACGCCTCGAACTCCGTCCAGTCCGCGAGGCGGTACGGCAGCCCGGCGGTGGGGAGTCCTTCGAACACCTTCGTGCGGCAGGACGCGAGCCCGGTGTCGTGCGCCTGCCAGTACGGGCTCGAGGCCGACAGCGCGAGGAGGTGCGGGAGATACGTGGTGAGCGCGTTGGCGATCGCGATGGCCTTCTCGCCCGAACGCACACCGACGTGGAAATGGACGCCGAAGATCTGGAGGCGCTGCGCGGTCCACTGCATCTGCTCCATGAGCTCCGCGTACCGTTCCTTGGGGCTGACGGTCTGATCGCGCCACCGCGAGAACGGGTGCGAGCCGGCGCAGATCAACGCGATCCCGCGACGGTCGGCCGCGGCCGTCAGCTCGGCGAGCGTGGCGGACAGATCGTCGTGCGCCTCGGCCGGTGTCCGGCAGATCCCGGTGATGATCTCGATGGTGCACTCGAACAGCTCGTGCTTGGCCTTCGGGTGCTCGCCACCGGGGTGCGGGCCGCCGAGCTCGCGCAGGATCTCGCCTCCGACGCTGGCCAACTCGCCGGTCGCGCGATCGACGAGCGCGAACTCCATCTCGACTCCGAGGGTCGCCCACTCGGAGTGGCGGAAGTCGATGCGCACGATTCCTCCTGGTCGTCCGCAGCGTAGTTTCGCCGCGATCGCGATCGGCGATCGGGCTGTGCTAGCAACAGGGCATGCGTCGACCCTCGTTTCTGCTGCTCACCCGCCCGGTACCCGTGTGCCCGGTACCGCTGTGCCTGGTACTCGCCGGCCTCTTGTTCGTGGCGGCCTGCTCCGGTGGGAGCTCGAAACACGCGACGACCGCGTCGACGACCACCACCGGTGCCGCTTCGACCCGTCCTTCCGCGTCGGCGGGAAGCTCCCCGTCGGTCACCACCGCGACGTCGGCCGGTGATCGCACTGTTTCGGGCGCCGTCACCGTGGCGCCGGCCGGGTGGCAACTTCCGGGTGCCCTCGATCGGGAGGTCGTGCTCAACGACGGGAAGGACCTGTTCGTGCTCGGGGGTCGCAACGCGGCCAAGACGTCGACACCGGCCATCCACCATCTCGCGGCGTCCACCGGTCGGTCCCTTGGCGAGGGCACGCTCGGTGTGCCGGTGCACGACGCCGCCGGCGCGGTGCTGGGCGGTTCGCACTTCGTGTTCGGCGGCGGCAACTCGGCGACCGTCGCGGCGGTGCAACGGTTCGCGCCGGGGAACGGCGCCCGCGTGGTGGGGCAGCTCCCGCAACCGCGGTCGGATCTCGTCGCGGCGACCGTCGGCGACCGTGCGTTCGTCGCCGGCGGCTACGACGGCACCAAGGACGTCGCGACGGTCCTGTCCACGAAGGATGGAACGAACTTCACGACGGTCGGCACCCTCCCAACGCTCGTCCGGTATCCCGCGATGGTCAACGCCGGCGGTGTGCTCTGGGTGATCGGGGGCGAGACGTCCTCCGGTGGGGACACGAACGTGATCCAGCGCATCGATCCCGCGTCGGGCGCGGTCACGATCGCATCGCACTATCCGAACACCATCGGTCACGAAGGTGTCGCGGTGCTCGGTGGCCACGTCTACGTGATCGGCGGACGCGTCGGGGGCGCGATCTCCGATCACGTCGTCGAGCTCGATCCGGCGACCGGCACCACGAAGCTCGTCGGCCACCTGCCCGCGCCATTGTCCGACATGGCGGTGACGGTCCTCGGCGACACCGCCTACGTCGTGGGGGGCGAGAGCGCGGCGTCGTCGCCGACCGCCGGCGTCACCACGATCAGGCTCGGCTGAGCCTCCGACCCACCGGCGCCCGACGGCTCAGCGGTAGTTGCCGGTGTGGCCCATGCTGAAGCGTCCGGGTTGCGGGAACAGGCACAGGCCGTGTGCGCCGGCGCCGACCTTGATCACGTGCAACACGTTGCCGGTCGTCGTGTCGATCACCGACACGGAGGCGTTGTACCGGTTGCTCAGCCACAGTTGCTTGCCGTCCGCGCTGACACCGCCCATGTCGGGTGAGCCGCCGACCTTCCACGTGGCCACGACCTTGCGCGTCGCGAAGTCGATCACCGACACCGTGCCCCCCGTGCGGTTGCTGGCGTAGAGCTTCGTGCCGTCACGGCTCGGGTAGAGCCCGTGTGTGCCTCTCCCGGTGGGGATGAAGCCCGTCTCGGTGAAGGTGGCCGGGTCGATGATCGACACGCCGTTGCGGCCCTGGTTCGCGACGAAGAACGCGGAGCCGTCGGGCGCGAGTTTCACGTCGATGGGCATGCCGCCGAGTTGGACCTTGCCGACGATGGTCATGGTGGTGACGTCGAGTTTCATGAGCCAGCCGTTGAACTCGCACCCGAAGACGGCGACCTTGCCGTCGACCGAGAAGTCGAGGTGGTTCGGACCGCGGCACGGCGGAACCGGAAGGTGCTTGATGAGCTTCCAGGTGTGCGGGTCGCGGAAGTCGATCGAGTTGTTGCGCTCCGTCATCACGATGGCGGTCGTGCCGTCGGGCGTGTAATAGAGGTTGTACGGATCGTCCACCGGGATCGGCGTGCCGGGCTTGCCGGTCTTGGGGTCGATCGGTGTGAGCGTATTGCCGCGGTTGTTGTTCACGTACAGCGTGGTGAGATCCCAACTGGGTACCACGTGCTGCGGGAGGCGGCCGACGGCGAAGTGGTCGATGACTCGATACGTGTTCGGGTCGATGACGTCGACGGTGTTGGCCTGGCTGTTCGGCACGTAGACGCGCGTGGGCACGCCCGCAACCGCGGGACTCATGTCCCCGGTGTGTGTCCGGGCGTACACGTCGACCACTCCGCCGGTTCCCGTCGTGGGCGGCCCCTCGGTGGTGGTCGCCGCTCTCGTCGTCGAGCCCGAGGGTCCGGACGTGTCCGTCGAGGGCGTCGCGTTCTTCGATGTCGTCGCGGTCTTCGAAGTTGTGGTGCTCTTGGATTTCGACGAGGCCTTGTTGCCGCTCGAGCACCCACTGCCGAGCGCGACGAGCGCAACGAGGATGACGACCGGGATCCGAACGCGGGTCGGGGTTGGCATAGCTGATTCTCACCGTCCTGGGGGGCGGGACACCGGGCGAGAGCTTGTCATGTTCCGCGGCCGATCCCACATCGGGGCGCCCGACTTGACGGAACCTTTGCCCCGACCTTGCCGGAACCCGGGGCCGATTACGAGTGGCACTCCCGGATCGTTGCCGCCTGCCAGGGGTGCTCGGGCCAGCCGCGTTTGTTGCGCACGCGTTGCACCGCGTGCAGGTGTTCGATCACCACCTCGGGATCGTGGCCGAGCATGACGAGCGCGCACCCGATCACCGTGCCGGCGCGGCCGCGGCCGCCGTGGCAGTGCACGACGACCCCCTCGTCATGGGCCAGGTGCCCGACGACGGCCCGCGCCGCCACCATCACCCGTTCGCGTTCCCGGACCGGGTCGAGCGGTCCCCGGGTGAGGAGATCCTGGAGCGCGATCGCGACGAGGGATAACGGGGCCGGGTCGTACGGCGGATCGTCGTGCGTCAGGCAGACGACGACCCGCAGGTCCGCGTCGAACAGCTCCGACCATCGGACGCGGTGCGGATAGGACATGCCGGCCAACGGCACGGGCTCGCGGCACACCCAGTAGAGCTCGGACGGCAGGAGCAACCGGCCGAGTGTTCCCCCGAGGCTGTCGGGCGGGACGAGCCGCGGCGGGTCCATGGTGTCGGGATCGGTGTCGGGATCGAACCGTCGCGGTCGACGGCTCAGGAACGCGCGGCCTCGAGGAACCGGGCCACGGGATCGAGATCGAACGGTGGGCCGACCATCACGATGAAGTGCTGCGCGCCCGCGGCGAGGTAATCGTCCACTGCATCGAGCTCGTTGCCGTTGATCGCGACCGTCCGCTCGATCTCGGACGGATCGCGGCCGACCTTCGCGCACCACTCGTCGACGATCGCGTTCTTGGCCCGGAAGTGCTCGGGCGGGCCGAACGTGTTCCACCCGTCGGCGTGCTCGGCGACGAGCCGGAGCGTGACCTTCTCGCCGCTGCCGCCGATGAGGATCGGCAGTTTGCCGACGGGCGCCGGGTGCAGCGCAGCCAGCCGGGCCTTGATGACGGGCAGCGCGTCGCGCAGCGCGTGCAGTCGCTCGATCGCAGTGCCGAACTTGTAGCCGTACTCCTGGTAATCACGCTCGAACCAACCCGAGCCGATGCCCAGGATGAACCGACCGTGGCTGATGTGGTCGATCGTGCGGCTCATGTCGGCGAGCAGGTTCGCGTTGCGATAGCTGTTGCAGGTGACCAGCGCGCCGAGCTGCGCGTGCTGCGTCTGTGCCGCTATCGCCGCCAGCACGGTGTAGGCCTCGAAGTGCGCCGCGTCGGGATCGCCGTAGAGCGGGTAGAAGTGGTCCCAGACCCAGATGCTGTCCACGCCGAGCGCGTCGGCGGCTCGTGCCGCGGCGAGCAGCTCATCGGTGGTCGTCGCCTGGGGGTGCAGTTGCACGCCGACCTTGCTTCGTGCCATGAGCGGACTCCTTCGGGTTCGACGGCCGTTCCTCGTCCGGCCCGGCGCACACTACCGTCAGGGGTGATGGTGTCGGTCACGGAGCTCATGCGCGAGCGGGGCCACGAGCAGCTCGTGTTCGTGGCCGACGGCCCGACCGGCTTGCGGGCGATCATCGCCGTGCACTCGACCGCGCTCGGGCCGTCGCTCGGTGGCGTCCGGTTCTGCCGCTACGACACCGAGGACGATGCCGTGCTCGACGCGCTGGCGCTCTCGGAGGCCATGACGCTCAAGGCCGCCGCGGCCGGGCTCCATCAGGGCGGCGGCAAGACGGTCGTGATGTGCGACGATGCCGACGCGCCGCGCGACGAAGCCCTGCTGCGCGCGCTCGGGCGGGCCATCCACGAGTTGGGCGGTCGCTACCTCGCGGCCGAGGACGTGGGCGCGACGCCGCGTGACATGGATCTCCTTGCGCTCGAGACACCGTGGGTCACCGGCGTCGACCCCGAACGCGGCGGCTCGGGGGATCCGTCGCCGGTCACCGCGTTCGGCGTGCTCTGCGGGATGCGGGCCGTCGCGCGCCGGGTGTTCGGCGATCACGACCTGCACGGCCGCTCCGTCGTGATCCAGGGTGCGGGGCACGTCGGGTCACAGCTCGCGCGGCTCCTGACCGCGGCCGGTGCGTCGGTCAAGATCGCCGACGTGCAGCGGGTACGGGTCGACACACTCGTCGAGGAGCTGGGTGTGACGCCGGTGCCCGTCGAGCGCGTCGTCGCCGAGCCGTGCGACATCCTCGCTCCCTGCGCGCTCGGCGGCACGATCACCTCGGAGGCCGTCGAACGGCTGCAGTGCCGAGCGGTGGTCGGCGCGGCCAACAACCAGCTCGCCTCGCCCGACGTCGACGACGCACTCGTCGCGCGGGGCATCGTCTACGCGCCGGATTTCGTCGTGAACGCGGGTGGGATCATCAACATCGCCGAGGAGTTCACCGGGTATTCGCGCGACCGCGCGATCGCGGCGACGGCGCGTATCGAGTCGAGGGTCGCGGACCTGCTGGCGGTGGCCGACGCCGAGGGTCTCCCGCCGGGGAAAGCGGCCGAACGGCTCGCGCGAGCGCGCCTCGTCGCCGACGCGGTGCCCGGTGGCCGCTGGGAACCCGGCCAGCCCACGGCCTGGACAAATGGTGCGCCGCTCACCACGCTCCGCCCCGGGAGATGACCCCCGAGCTGCG
>Ga0209048_10000161_pt1 | contig 70086 bp, 67 predicted proteins | sample FrelakmetCRP12CR_FD_187146 | JGI IMG/M metagenome (GOLD analysis project Ga0209048, IMG submission 187146) | Freshwater lake sediment microbial communities from the University of Notre Dame, USA, for methane emissions studies - CRP12 CR (SPAdes)... | ecosystem: Environmental > Aquatic >...
TCGCGAGGACTTTGGTCGGGATCGCCGGAATAGCCGGCACAGTGTAGATGGCATCGAGCGCGGAATGACCGACGCACAGCAGTTTGATCATCGTGTCCAACGTGCTTGCGAACCGCACGCGGACGCACTATGCTTGCCTACGAAGTGCAATCGATTGCAGAAATTGATTGCAGCAATCGCTTGCTGTAACCGTTTCCTAACTCCTGGCGATATCGACATGATGCTATTGTCAATGCGGATCGAGCTTCACGCAAGATCCGTCGCATCTCGGGGCGGATAGTTGCCCATTGACGCAAGGGCTGCGCCCAAACGGCGGCGCCGTGGCCAAGCGGCGCCGTGCCTTGTTACGCTACGCGACGTGGCGCGCACCGCCGGGGTGTCCACTGCATCGGCATCGCGGGCCTTGACGCGCCCGGAATTGGTAAGCGACTCGCTCCGGGACCAGATCGTGAACGCCGCGCGCGAACTTGCTTATGTGCCCAACGCCGCCGCTCGCTCGCTTTCCGGACGCCCAGCCAGGCTTGTCGGCGTAGTCGTCGGGGGACTGAGCGATCCGATCGTCGTGGGCATGCTCGACGCGTTGGCGCGGCGCTTGGCCGCCGACGGCATCGCGCTGCTGCTGGCGATCGGCGCCGACACGACGGCCGAAACGGCGCAGCGTGTGCGCGAACTGCTTGGCAGGGGAGTCGATGCCATCCTTTTCGGAGGTGGCGCTGTTCCGGTGCCCCGCACCGCCGGGCAGGAGGCGCGCCGGCTGCCGTGGGCGTCCCTGGATAGCGCCGAAGTCGAAGAACGCTGCGACGCGGCGAGCGGCTTCAATCGAGCCCAAGGGCACGCGCTGGCCATGCGGTACCTGCATGACCTCGGGCATCGTCGTATCGGGTTGATTGCCAGCGGCGACGGGCGGCAGGCGGCGGCCGTACGCGCCGCTCTGGGGGTCACGGATATCACGGTCGCCGACGGTTCGGCACTTGGCGAGGCCAAAGGTAGCGTCGGCGAGTGCCTGTCGCGTCTGCTTGCGCAGCCGGCCCCGCCTACGGCACTGGTCTGCGACAGCGATGACCTCGCTGCGCGGATGCTAGGGGAGTGCGAACGGCAGGGTATCGCGGTACCGCAGCGCATGGCGGTCGTGGGCTTTGGCGATACCGAGTTGGCCAGGCACACGCGGCCGGCGTTGACGACGGTCCGCGTGCCTGCCCGCGAGGCGGGCATCGCCGCAGCCGAATACGTCCTCGCGGTCCTGGCCGGCCTGCCCATTCCAGAGCCAAGGCTCGCTGTCAGATTGGTTGCGCGCCAGTCCTCCGGCCCCGCGCCAAGGTGAAGGCCGGCAAAGTCATGCGCCGCAGGCTTGGCGTTTCACGTGAAACAGCAGCGCTTCGCGTTCCACGTGAAACATCGGTCGCCAATGGACGCACAGGCGCTGTCGCGCACGGCTCGCTCGCTTCCGCGGACGCGCGCTTTGCCGTATGATGGCGGCTTCCGATCGTTGCAGTATTTTCCTGTAAAAACATGCTCTTCCCCAAGCGCTTCGAGGTCTTGGTCGTCGGCGGCGGGCACGCCGGCACCGAAGCCGCGCTGGCCGCGGCGCGGATGGGTCGCCGCACCCTGCTGCTCACGCACAGCATTGAAACGCTGGGACAAATGTCGTGCAATCCGTCGATCGGCGGGATCGGCAAGGGCCACCTGGTCAAGGAGGTCGACGCGCTGGGTGGCGCCATGGCACTGGCGACCGACGAGTCGGGCATACAATTCCGCACGCTGAACTCGAGCAAGGGCCCCGCGGTACGCGCGACGCGCGCGCAAGCCGACCGTTTGCTCTACAAGCAGGCCATCCGCTCGCGGCTCGAGAATGCGCCCAACCTGACCTTGTTCCAGCAGGCGGTCGACGACCTCACGCTCGAGGGTGAACGCGTTACCGGTGTCGTTACGCAACTGGGGATCCGCTTCGCGGCGGACGCCGTCATCCTCACCACCGGTACTTTCCTGTCCGGACTCATCCATGTCGGCCTCGAGCACCACGAGGCGGGGCGAGCCGGTGAGCCACCGGCCAAGACGCTGGGGGCGCGGCTGCGCGACTTGAAATTGCCGGTCGGGCGGCTGAAGACCGGCACGCCACCGCGCCTCGACGGGCGGACGATCGATTTCACCGGACTCGAAGTGCAGCCCGGCGACATGCCCGAGCCGGTGTTCTCGTTCGTCGGCGAGCGGCGCAGGCATCCGCGGCAAATGCCTTGCTGGATCACGCATACCAACGAGCAAACGCACGCCATCATCCGTGGTGCGCTCGATCGTTCGCCCATGTTCACCGGCCTCATCGAAGGTATCGGGCCCCGTTATTGCCCGTCGATCGAGGACAAGGTCACGCGCTTCGCGCAACGGAACAGCCACCAGATCTTCCTCGAGCCCGAGGGCCTGACCACTCACGAGATCTATCCGAACGGCATCTCGACGTCGCTGCCCTTCGATGTCCAGTTGGCGCTGGTGCGCACCATCAAGGGCTGCGAAAACGCCCACCTCCTGCGCCCCGGCTATGCGATCGAGTACGACTATTTCGATCCTCGCGCTCTCAAGGCGACGCTGGAAACCAAGGCGATCCGGGGACTCTACTTCGCCGGCCAGATCAATGGGACGACGGGCTACGAGGAGGCGGCGGCGCAGGGCCTGCTGGCCGGCGTCAATGCCAGCCGCTTCGTGCGCGAGGAGGACGGCTGGACCCCCCGCCGCGACGAGGCCTATCTGGGTGTCCTGGTCGATGACCTGGTTACGCGCGGCGTGACCGAGCCGTACCGCATGTTCACCAGCCGCGCCGAGTATCGCCTGCAACTGCGCGAGGACAACGCGGACCTGCGCCTGACCGAAATCGGCCGCCGGCTGGGCCTCGTCGACGATCGGCGCTGGGAGGCGTTCTGTCGCAAGCGCGACGCGGTGGCCCGGGAGCTCGAGCGGCTGAAGTCATCGTGGGTCAACCCGGCCATCGTGGGGCAAGCCGAGGCGCAGCGGGTGCTGGGCCAGCCGCTGGAACGCGAGCACTCGCTGTTGGATCTGCTGCGCCGTCCCGCGGTGACCTACGCGAGCCTGCTGACCCTGCCGGGCGCCGGCGCACCGGTCGCCGACCCGGTCGTTGCCGAGCAGGTCGAGATCGCAACCAAGTACTCGGGCTACATCGATCGCCAGAAAGAGGAAATCGCCCGCCACGCGGGCCAGGAAACGCTGCGCCTGCCGGCCGCTCTCGACTATCGCGCAGTCAGGGGGCTGTCGACCGAAGTCTGGCAGAAGCTCAACTTGCATCGCCCGGAGACCATCGGGCAGGCGTCGCGCATTTCCGGCATGACGCCGGCGGCGGTGGCGTTGTTGCTCGTCCACCTGAAGCGCGGCTTCGCGGCAGCCGCGCCGGACGCGCGGCAGCGCAGTGCATGACCGATGCGCTCGCGGCGGGCATCGTTGCGCTCGGGCTCGACATCGATCGGGCGGCGCAGGGAAAACTCGGTGACTACGTCGCCCTGCTCGACAAGTGGAATCGGACCCACAACCTTACGGCCATCCGCGACCCGGCGCAGATGATCACGCATCATCTGCTCGATTGCCTGGCGGTATTGGCGCATCTCCCGGCGGGACCGGGCGTGCGCGCGATCGACGTGGGCAGCGGCGGTGGCCTGCCCGGCGTCCCGCTGGCCATCGCCCGCCCGCGCTGGCGCGTCACGCTGATCGACAGCAATCGCAAGAAAGCGGCATTTCTCGGCCAGGCCGCCATCGAACTCCCGCTCGCCAATGTCGAGGTCGTTGCAGGGCGCGTCGAGGACTACGTGCCGCGGACCGGCTTCGACGTCGTCATTTCGCGGGCGTATGCGGCGCTCGCGACCTTCGTCGCGCAGACGCGCCATCTGCTCGCTCCCGACGGCCGGCTCTTTGCCATGAAGGGTGCCCTGCCCCGCGCTGAAATCGCGGCGCTGCCGGGCGACATCCGGGTCGTCGCGACGCCCGCCTTGCGCGTGCCCGGGATCGACGCCGAGCGCCACCTGGTAATCATGAAAGCCGGCCCCGCATGACCAAGATCATCGCCATCGCGAACCAGAAGGGCGGCGTCGGCAAGACCACGACCAGCGTCAATCTCGCCGCTAGCCTGGTCGCGATGAAGCGCCGTGTGCTGCTGGTCGACCTGGATCCGCAGGGCAACGCCACCATGGGTGCAGGCATCGATAAGCGTGCGCTCACACACACCGTATATCAAGTCCTGCTTGGCGAGAAGAAAATTGCCGACGTGCGTCTGACGTCGCCCTCGGGAGGCTTCGACCTGGTGCCCTCGAACCGCGAACTCGCCGGCGCCGAAGTCGAGCTGGTCGACCTGCCCGCGCGGGAAACCCGCCTCAAGGACGCGCTGGCCGAAGCGCTGTCGCAAATGCGCGCCGCGATATCCGAAGTCGTAAGCGAATACGACTTCATCTTGCTCGACTGCCCGCCGTCGCTGTCGCTGCTCACGCTCAATGGACTGTGCGCCGCCGACAGTGTGCTTATTCCGATGCAATGCGAGTACTACGCGCTCGAAGGACTCTCGGACCTGGTGCAGACGATACGCAAGGTGCGCGCGCACCTCAATCCGCGGCTCGAGGTCGAAGGCCTGCTGCGCACGATGTACGACCCGCGCAACACGCTCGCGCTCAACGTGTCGGCGGATTTGCAGAAGCATTTCGGCGACAAGGTCTACCGCACCGTCATACCGCGCAACATCCGGCTCGCGGAAGCGCCGAGTTACGGCATCCCGGCGCTGCACCTCGACAAGACATCCAAGGGAGCGCAGGCATACCTCGCGCTCGCCGGGGAGATGCTGCGCCGGGACGAGAGCGCGATCGACAACGCGCAGGGAGCGCTGCATGGCTAAGCTCAAAGGCCTGGGACGCGGCCTCGACGCGCTGCTGTCGGGCGCGGACGAAGCGAGCGCGGAGTCGCTGCAGTCGCTGCCGGTGGAACACATCCGGGCCGGCAAGTTTCAACCGCGCACGCGCATGGACGAGGCCTCGCTCGCCGAACTCGCAGAGTCGATCAAGGCGCAGGGCATGATGCAGCCGATACTCGTGCGGCCCGTGGGCGCGGGGCGCTTCGAAATCATCGCCGGAGAGCGGCGCTGGCGCGCGGCGCAGCGCGCGGGCCTCAAGGATGTGCCCGCGCTGGTGCGCGCGGTTCCCGACCAGGCCGCGCTCGCGCTGGCGCTCATCGAGAACATTCAGCGCGAGGACCTCAATCCGCTCGAGGAAGCGCAGGGCATCGGCCGCTTGATCGAGGAGTTCGGCCTGACGCACGAAGCCGCGGCGAGCGCGGTCGGTCGCTCGCGCAGTGCGGTCAGCAACCTGTTGCGCCTGATGCAACTCGCAAGACCGGTGCAGGAACTGCTGCACGACGGCAAGCTCGAAATGGGCCACGCGCGCGCCTTGCTCGCGCTGCCCGCGGCGCAGCAACTTGCGGCGGCGGGACGCATCGTGGCGCAGTCGCTTTCCGTGCGCGAAACCGAGCGTCTGGTGCAGTCGCAGTTGTCGCCTCCGTCGCGGCGCGCAAGACGTGGAGCACACAAGCGCGCCGATGGCGATCTCGCGCGCCTCGAAGAGGAACTCGCCGACGCACTGGGCGCGATCGTTCGCATCGAGGCGTCGCGCAAGGGCTCGGGACGCGTCGTCATCGCCTACTCGAGCCTCGAGCAGCTCGACGGCATCTTGAAGAAACTCAAGTAAGCTTGCCCGCCGCGCCCGCGCAACTCGGGCGGCACAGGAAGAAACGGCGCCGTGCGGCGCCGTTTTGACGTCAACAACGCGTACTCAGCCCAACTGCTTGAGCATCGTGTCGGCGTCGGAGACTTCGAACTTGCCCGGGCCTTCGATGTTCAGCGTCTTGACCACGCCGTTGTCGATGAGCGCCGAAAAACGTTGGCAGCGGACGCCCATGCCACGCGCGATCAGGTCCAACTCGAGGCCCAGCGCCTTGGTATAGGCGGCGCTGCCGTCGCCCATCAACCGCACCTTGCCGGTGGCCTTGAGATCCTTCGCCCACGCACCCATCACAAACGCGTCGTTCACCGACATGCAGATGATGTCGTCGACACCTTTCGCCTTGAGCTTGGCGAAATTCGCGACATAGCCGGGGACATGCTTGGCGGAGCACGTCGGCGTGAACGCGCCGGGCAGTCCGAAGAGCACCACCTTCTTGCCGCGCGTCAGGTCGTCGACCTTGAATTCGTTGGGGCCGATCTTGCATTCGGCGGTTTCGACTTCGATGTACTCGCTCAGACTGCCGGCGGGAAGCCGGTCACCAACCTTGATCGTCATGGTCGCTCCTCGATACGCGCGCGCGCCAGTGCGGCGGGCAGCGATGAACCGTAGATTGTAGCGGAAAATCCACCGCGCTCCGCAGCAGGAATTGCCGCGGCGATCTTGTCGTCGCCGGCGCATTGGCGTAACGTCTGCAGTCCGCGATCGGGGAAAATCAGGGGGCATCATGGCGCAGGCGAAGAGCGCCGGCGAACGCCGCGTTACGCTGCTCGTCGCGACCCGCAAAGGGCTGTGGCAGCTTTCTACCGATGCCGCGCGGCGCAGCTGGCGCCTGACCGGGCCGCAATTCCTCGGCCACATCGTGCACCATTGCGTGGCCGACCCGCGCGACGGCAGGACCATGCTCGCGGCGGCGCGCACCGGCCACCTCGGTCCGACGATCTTTCGCTCGTCCGATCGCGGGCGAACGTGGCACGAGGCGCAGCAGCCGCCCGCGTTTCGCGAGGGTTCCAGCCGCATCGTCGATCACACGTTCTGGCTCACGCCCGGTCACGCGTCGCAGCCGGGCGAGTGGTACGCGGGCAGCTCGCCGCAAGGATTGTTTCGCTCGGAAGATGGCGGCGCGATCTGGCGCGGCGTCGACGGTTTCAACGAGCATCCGCAGCGCCAGGCCTGGTGCGGCGGCGACAAGGACGGAACGCCCGACGGACCGAAGCTGCACTCGATCCTGATCGATCCGCGCAATCCCGACCACATGTATATCGCGATGTCCAGCGGCGGGGTGTTCGAGTCGAACGATCGCGGCGCCGACTGGCGGCCGCTGAACCGCGGCATCCGCGCCGATTTTCTCCCCGATCCGAACGCGGAATACGGACACGACCCGCATTGCATGCGCATGCACCCTGCGCTGCCCGATCGACTCTATCAGCAGAACCACACCGGAATCTATCGGCTGGATCGTCCAGCCGACCGCTGGCAGGATCTGGGCGCAACGATGCCCAAGAGCGTCGGCGCAATTGGCTTTCCGGTCGTCCTTCATCCGCGCGATCCCGAAACGCTATGGGTGTTCCCGATGGATGGCGGCAGCGTCTGGCCGCGCGTCTCGCCCGGAGGCAAGCCGGCCGTCTACCGCTCGGTCAATGGCGGCAAGTCCTGGCAGCGGCAGGCAACGGGACTGCCGAAGACGCAAGCCTGGTTCACCGTGAAGCGACAGGCGATGACGGTCGACGCCCGCACGCCGACCGGCGTGTATTTCGCGACGACCAGCGGCGAGGTGTGGGGCAGCCGCGATGAAGGCCGCACGTGGAAGTGCCTCGCGGCGCACCTGCCGCACATCTACGCGGTCGAGGCGATGTAACGCAACGGCGATGCGTATACTCATTCCCGGGCCGCTGCGCAGCTACACCGCCGGGGCGAGCGTCGTCACCGCGCAAGGCGCGACGCTGGCCGCCCTGATGCACGATCTGGACCAGCGCTACCCGGGCCTGCGCTTTCGCATCATCGACGAGCAGGGCGCCATTCGCCGCCACATCAAATGCTTCGTCAACGCCGAATCGGTGCCGGACCTCGAGCCGGCATTGGCGGCAACCGACGAGGTGATGATCGTGTGCGCCTTGTCCGGCGGCTGAGAGCGCTGACCTGCCTGTAACGAGGCGCGTCCTTCGTTGACGCACCGCGGCGAAAACCCCATAATTCGAGGGTTTTGTGCGGCATTGGTGTTGACCTCACTTCCGAATCGATCCCCGAGTTTTCCGCTGCGTCGCGTTGCCGTCTGGCAAGGGGTCGCGACGCTGCTGGTGGCGGCGGTGGCGGCGGTGTGGGCAGGGTGGCAGGGGGCGCTTTCGGCGGCGCTGGGCGGGGTCGTAAACATCTCCGCCGGTGCGGTGTTCGCGGTACTGGTCGCGCTCGGACGCCCGGATAGCGCGGTGGCGACCGTGCGTACCATGCTGCGGGCCGAAGCCGGCAAGATCACGGTAATCGTGCTGCAGTTATGGCTGGTCCTTACGGCGTACCGGGACGTCGTGCACGCGGCGTTCTTTTCGGCGTTCGTGGTCACGGTCCTGGTTTCGCAGGCGGCGATCTTGGTTCAAGACTGATCGATTGAGCGGGAATCGGTAATGGCTGCGGAACACCAACTCGACGCGACGTCCTACATACAGCATCACCTGACTTTCCTCGCCCATCCCGTGGCGGAGTCGGGGGGATTCTGGACGATCCACTACGACACGATCGTGACTTCACTGCTGCTCGGCGTCTGCGTGTTCGGCTTCCTCTGGCTGGTGACGCGCAAGGCGACGACCGGCGTCCCGTCGAAAACGCAGGCCTTCGTCGAACTGACGGTCGACTTCGTCAACGCGCAGGTGAGAAGTCTCTTCAATCAGGACATGTCGTTCGTCGCGCCGGTCGCGCTGACCGTGTTCGTCTGGGTGCTGTTCATGAATGCGATGGACTTCCTGCCCGTCGACATCATGGCGTGGATCTACCGGAACATCTTCCATCAGGAAGAGTGGCGCGGCGTGCCGACGGCCGACGTCAACACGACCTTCGCGCTCTCGCTCTCGGTGTTCGCGCTGATGATCTACTACAGCATCAAGATCAAGGGGCTCGGAGGCTGGATCCACGAGCTCTTCTGCTCGCCCTTCGGCGCCAACCCGCTGCTGTGGCTGCCCAACTTGCTCTTCAATCTGATCGAGTACATCTCCAAGCCGCTATCGCACTCGTTGCGGCTGTACGGCAACATGTACGCGGGTGAGATCATCTTCCTGCTGCTCGGCCTGTGGGCCGCGACGGGCGCGGTCGGCGTGATCGTCGGCGGCGTGCTGCATCTGGGCTGGTCGATTTTCCACATCCTGATCGTCGTGCTGCAGGCGTACATCTTCATGATGCTAACGGTCGTGTACATCGCGATGGCGCACGAGCACCACTGACGGTCACAGGTTTTCCGGTTCACCATGACAATCGTCGTACCCCCGTTCAGAAAGGAAAGTAAATGGACAAGCTTCAACTGATCGCGCAGATCCAGGCCTCCACCGGCATTGGCATCGGACTCATCATCGGCCTGGGCGCGCTGGGCGCCTGCATCGGCGTGGGCATCATGTGCTCGCGCTTCCTCGAAGGCGCCGCCCGCCAGCCGGAAATGATCCCGGCGCTGCAGGCGAAGGTGTTCCTGCTCCTCGGCCTGATCGATGCGTCGTTCATCATCGGCGTGGGCCTGGCGATGCTGTTCGCCTTCGGCAATCCGCTGATCCCCGCCGGCCTGAAGTGACGCAGATGTCCAAGAGCAAGACGCGGAGCCTCGCGGCGATTGGAAACAGCTGCGTCATCCCCGCGATGGCGGGGATCCAATTGTTTTTTGCGCCTGCGCGCGTCCGGCTTCTGACAGAGGGGTAGTCATGAACATCAACTTGACGCTGCTGATGCAGGCGATCGCGTTCTTCGCGTTCATCCTGTTCACGGCGAAGTTCGTCTGGCCGCCGCTGATGCGCGCGATCGAGACCCGCCAGAAGCAGATCGCGGACGGCCTCGCCGCGGGCGAGGAAGGGCGGCAGAGCCTGTCCAAGGCCGAAACGCAGATCCTGAAGCTGACGGCCGACGCCAAGACGCGCGCTTCCGAAATCATCGCCCAGGGTGAAAAGCTCCGGTCGGAGACCATAGAGCATTCGAAAGCCGAGGCGAAGGCCGAGGGCGAGCGCCTGATTGCCGCGGCGAAGGCCGAGATCGAGCAGGAAGTCATGCGGGCGAAGGAAGCGTTGCGCAACCAGGTGGCCGAGCTGGCCGTCGCCGGCGCGGCGCAGATCCTCAAGCGCGAGGTCGACCCGAAGGCGCACGCCGAGCTGCTCGCCCGTATCCAGAAGCAGCTCTAGCCGCAGACCATGGCCGAACAGATCACCCTCGCCAGGCCGTACGCGGAAGCCGTGTTCGCGCTCGCGCGCGAACGCAACGCGCTGCCGGTGTGGTCCGAGATGCTCAGGCTGGCGAGCAATGTCGTGACCGATTCCCGCATGCGCTCGGCGCTCGACAATCCCAAGCTTGCTGCCGGTGACAAGGAGGCGCTGTTCCTTTCGGTCTGCGGCGACAAGCTCAACGCGGAAGGCCGCAGCTTCATGCGCGTGCTCGTCGAAGCGGACCGGATTGCGCTGCTGCCGGAAATTCGCCAGCTGTTCGACGCGCGCAAGGACGATGCCGACGGTGTCGCGCGGGCGAACATCACCAGCGCCTTCCCGATGACGGACAGCGAGCTCGCGGCGTTGAAAGCGGGGCTCGAGAAGCGCTTCGGCAAGCAGATCGAAACCACCGTCGTCGTCGATCCCGAGCTGATCGGCGGCGCGACCATCGCGGTCGGCGACACCGTGATCGACGCGTCCGTCCGCGGCGAATTGCAGGCGATGGCCAACCAATTGCGAACCTGATGTCGAAGTTCTGGCAAGGCCGGCGCTGATCGCCGGAACACGCGAGGAAAAATCATGCAGTTGAATCCGTCCGAAATCAGTGAACTGATCAAGAGCAAGATCCAGAACCTCGACACGGGTGTCGAAGTCCGCACCCAGGGCACCGTCGTGTCGGTGTCCGACGGCATCAGCCGCGTTCATGGCCTGTCGGACGCGATGCAGGGCGAAATGCTCGAATTTCCCGGCGGCACCTTCGGCCTTGCGCTCAATCTCGAGCGTGACTCGGTCGGGGTCGTGATCCTGGGCGAGTACAAACACATTTCCGAAGGCGATACGGTCAAGTGCACGGGCCGCATCCTCGAAGTGCCGGTCGGGCCGGAGCTGATCGGCCGCGTCGTCAATGCGCTGGGCCAGCCGATCGACGGCAAGGGCCCCGTGAATGCCAAGATGACCGACGTCATCGAGAAAGTCGCGCCAGGCGTGATCGCGCGCAAGAGCGTGTCGCAGCCGGTGCAGACCGGACTCAAGGCAATCGACGCCATGGTCCCCATCGGCCGCGGCCAGCGCGAGCTCATTATCGGCGACCGCCAGACCGGCAAGACCGCGGTGGCGATCGACACGATCATCAACCAGAAAGGCAAGGACCTGTTCTGCGTCTACGTCGCGATCGGCCAGAAGGCGTCGTCGATCATGAACGTGGTCAAGAAGCTCGAAGAGACCGGGGCGATGGCCTACACGATCGTCCTTGCGGCGTCGGCGTCGGATTCGGCGGCGATGCAGTACATCGCGCCGTATTCGGGCTGCACGATGGGCGAATACTTCCGCGACCGCGGCCAGGACGCGCTGATCATCTACGACGATCTGACCAAGCAGGCCTGGGCATATCGGCAGATTTCCCTGCTGCTGCGCCGGCCGCCGGGGCGCGAGGCGTACCCGGGCGACGTGTTCTACCTGCACTCGCGCCTGCTCGAACGCGCGGCGCGCGTCAACGAGGAGTACGTCGAGAAATTCACCAAGGGCGGCGTCAAGGGCAAGACCGGTTCGCTCACGGCATTGCCAATCATCGAAACGCAGGCCGGCGACGTGACGGCGTTCGTACCTACCAACGTGATCTCGATCACCGACGGGCAGATCTTCCTGGAGACCGATTTGTTCAACGCCGGTATCCGGCCCGCGATCAATGCCGGTATCTCGGTGTCGCGCGTGGGCGGCGCGGCGCAGACCAAGGTCATCAAGAAACTCGGTGGCGGCGTGCGACTCGCGCTGGCGCAGTACCGCGAACTCGCGGCGTTCGCGCAGTTCGCGTCCGATCTCGACGAGGCGACGCGCAAGCAGCTCGACCGCGGCAAGGTGGTTACCGAGCTGATGAAGCAGCCACAGTTCGCGCCGCTGTCGGTCGCCGAGCAGGCGCTGACCCTGTTCGCGGTGACCAAGGGCTACTACGACGACGTGCCCATCGACAAGGCATTGGCCTTCGAAACCGCGCTGCGCGCATTCATCAAGAGCAAGTACGCGACGCTCATCGGCAAGATCGAGACCACCGCGGAACTCGACGCCGAAGGTGAAAAGCAGCTCACCGCCGCGATCGAGGACTTCAAGAAGAACGGCACGTACTAGGGACCGCAGCGATGGCCGGCTCGAAGGAAATTCGCAACAAGATCAAGAGCGTGCAGAGCACGGGCAAGATCACCAAGGCGATGGAAATGGTTGCGGCGTCAAAAATGAAAAAGGCGCAGGATCGCATGCGCTCGGCGCGGCCTTATGTCGGCCGCATGGTCGCGATCGCGCGGCACCTTGCGCACGCGAACCCGGAATACCGGCACCCGTTCCTGGTCGCGCGCCCGGAAGTCAAACGCGTCGGGCTCATCGTCGTGACTTCCGATAAGGGACTTTGCGGCGGGCTCAACACCAATGCGCTGCGCGTCGCGCTCGCCAAGATCAAGGCGTGGCGCGCCAAGGGTGTCGAGGTCGACGTGACCGCCATCGGCAACAAGGGCCTGGGTTTCATGCTGCGGTTGAAGGCGAACGTCGTTTCGCAGGTGACGGGACTGGGTGACCGGCCGCACCTGGACAAGCTCATCGGAGCGGTCAAGATACAGCTCGACAAGTTCATGGAAGGCATGATCGACGAGCTGCACATCGTGACGACCCGCTTCGAGAACACCATGAAGCAAACTCCCCTCGAAGTCCTGATCCTGCCCATCGCCAACCTCGGTGAAGAAGCCGACAAGCGGGCGTACCCCTGGGACTACATCTATGAGCCGGATGCGAAAACCGTGCTCGATGGCTTGCTGATACGCTACATCGAGGCACTCATCTACCAGGCGGTCAACGAGAACATGGCATCCGAGCAGAGTGCGCGCATGGTGGCGATGAAGGCAGCGTCGGACAATGCGGCGACGATCATCGACGAGCTGCAACTCATCTACAACAAGAGCCGGCAGGCGGCGATCACCAAGGAATTGTCGGAGATCGTCGCCGGCGCGGCGGCGGTATAACGCCGCGTCACGCATGCGATCATCGCTTTGAATTTCGCTTAGGAAACGAACATGAACGAAGGAACGATAGTTCAATGCATCGGCGCGGTGATCGACGTCGAATTCTCGCGCGACACACTGCCTAAGATCTATGACGCGTTGACGCTCGCGGGCACCGAATTGACGCTGGAGGTGCAGCAGCAATTGGGCGACGGTGTCGTGCGCACCATCTGCCTGGGGTCCGCCGATGGCCTGCGGCGGGGGATGAAGGTCAAGAACACGGGGGCCGGAATTTCGGTTCCGGTTGGACCGAAGACGCTGGGCCGCATCATGGACGTGCTGGGGCGGCCGATCGACGAGCAGGGGCCCATCGGTGCCGAACGCAGCATGCCGATTCACCGCGATGCGCCGACCTTCGAAGAGCTGTCGCCCTCGACCGAGCTGCTCGAAACGGGCATCAAGGTGATCGACCTCGTGTGCCCTTTCGCCAAGGGCGGCAAGGTGGGCTTATTCGGCGGTGCCGGCGTGGGCAAGACCGTGGCCATGCTCGAGCTGATCAACAACATCGCAACGCAGCACGCCGGCCTGTCGGTGTTTGCCGGCGTCGGCGAGCGCACTCGCGAAGGCAACGACTTCTATCACGAGATGCGCGAGGCCGGCGTGGTCAAGATGGACAACCTGACCGAATCCAAAGTGGCGATGGTGTACGGCCAGATGAACGAGCCGCCGGGCAATCGCCTGCGGGTCGCGCTGACCGGGCTCACCATGGCCGAGTACTTCCGCGACGAAGGCCGCGACATGCTGTTGTTCATCGACAACATCTACCGGTACACGTTGGCAGGGACCGAAGTGTCGGCGCTGCTTGGCCGGATGCCGTCCGCGGTGGGCTATCAGCCGACCCTTGCGGCGGAAATGGGCGAGCTGCAGGAGCGCATCACCTCGACCAAGACCGGCTCGATCACGTCCATCCAGGCGGTGTACGTCCCCGCCGACGACCTGACCGACCCGTCGCCGGCGACGACTTTCGGCCACCTCGACTCGACCATCGTGCTGTCGCGCGACATCGCGTCGCTGGGTATCTATCCGGCTGTCGATCCGCTGGATTCGACCTCACGGCAGCTCGATCCGCACGTCGTCGGCGAAGAGCACTACACCACCGCGCGGCGCGTGCAGCAGACGTTGCAGCGCTACAAGGAGCTGCGCGACATCATCGCCATTCTGGGCATGGACGAGCTTTCGCCCGAGGACAAGCTCGCGGTCGCGCGCGCCCGCAAGATCCAGCGTTTCCTGTCCCAGCCATTCCATGTCGCCGAAACGTTCACCGGATCGCCTGGAAAATACGTTTCGCTCAAGGACACCATCCGCGGCTTCAAGGCGATTGTCGACGGCGAGTGCGATGACCTGCCTGAGCAGGCGTTCTACATGATCGGCGGCATCGAGGAAGCGACCGAGAAGGCCAAGACATTGCAGTAGGAAAGCAAGCATATGGCAAACACCATCCACGTCGATGTCGTAAGCGCCGAAGAGTCAATCTACTCGGGCGAAGCGGAATTCGTCGTGCTCCCGGGCGTGATGGGCGAGCTGGGCATCTTTCCCAAGCACACGCCGTTGATCACGCAGATCAAGCCCGGTCAGGTTCGCATCAAGATTCCGGGTCAGGCAGAGGAAACCGTCGTCTTCGTTCAGGGGGGCTTCCTCGAGGTGCAGCCGGACGTGGTGACCGTGTTGTCGGACACCGCGATCCGCGCGCACGATCTGGACGAGGCGAAGGCGCTTCAGGCAAAGCAGGCCGCCGAAGAGGCAATGCAGAACAAGACATCGAAGGAAGAGATCGCGCGGGCGGAAAGCGAGCTGGCGGGCGCGTTGGCGCAGCTCGCGGCCATACGGCGGCTGCGCAAGGGCCGCGCCTGACTGGCCGGCGCGGGCGCGATGAAGAAGGGGCGGCAGGCGCCGCCCCTTTTTCTCGCTCGAGGAGAATCGTGCTGATGACGGACTACCGCAACCGCACGCACGCTGAAATCGCATGAGCACACCCGCGCCGCCCGCATACGACCTCGCCATCGTCGGCGGCGGCATCAACGGCGCGGGCATCGCCCGCGACGCGGCGGGACGCGGCTTGCGCGTCGTGCTGCTCGAAAAGGACGACCTCGCCGCGCACACGTCCTCGTGGAGCACCAAGCTCATCCACGGCGGCCTGCGCTACCTCGAGTACTACGAGTTCCGTCTGGTCGCCGAGTCGCTCGCCGAGCGCGAAGTGCTGCTCGCGGCGGCGCCGCACATCATCGAACCGCTGCAGTTCGTGCTTCCGCACGAGCCGCACCTGCGGCCCGCGTGGATGATTCGCGCCGGGCTGTTTCTCTACGATCACCTGGGCGGCCACCGAACGCTGCCCTCGTCGTTCGGCGTGGACCTGCAAGGCACGCCCTGGGGCGCAGGACTGAAGAACAGGTTTCGCAAAGGATTCGTCTATGCGGATGCGCGCGTCGACGACTCGCGGCTCGTCGTCCTCAATGCCATCGCGGCACGCGAACGTGGTGCGGACATCCTGCCGCGCACGCAGATGACCCATGCCCGGCGTGACGATGGCGTGTGGCGGATACAGACGCGCGACGCGCGCGGCGAGCAAGTCGAAGTGCGCGCGCGTGCGCTGGTCAACGCCGCCGGACCTTGGGTCAAGCGCGTGCACGACGAGGCGGCTTCGGCGGCGGGCAAGGAAGGCGTCCGGCATGTCAAGGGCAGCCACATCGTGGTGCCGCGCGTGCATTCCGGCAAACACGCCTACATCCTGCAGAACGCCGACAAGCGCATCGTGTTCGTCATTCCGTACCAGGAGAAGTTTTCGCTCATCGGCACAACCGACGTCCCGGTCGAACAATACGAAAAGCCGCGCATCTCGGAGGACGAGATCGGCTACCTGTGCGACATTGCCAGCGCGTACCTGGAACACCCGATCACGCCGGCTGACGTGGTGTGGACCTTCAGCGGCGTGCGCCCACTCTACGATGATGGTTCCTCGGATCCTTCGGCGGTGACGCGTGACTACGTGTTCAAGCTCGATGGCGGCGAGAATGGCCTGGCGCCACTGCTGTCGATTTTCGGCGGCAAGATCACGACGTATCGCCGGCTGGCCGAAGCGGCGCTCGCGCAACTCGGGCCGTTCTTCCGGCAGATGGGGCGACCGTGGACGCACGATCAGCCGCTCCCTGGCGGCGATATTGCCCACGGGGACCTCGCCGCGTATGCGCGCACGCTCGGCGCGCGCTACCCTGGGCTGCCGGCCGAATATCGCGACGCGCTGATCCACCGTCATGGCACGCGCAGCTCGCGCGTGCTGGGCGACGCCAAAACGCCGGCGGATCTGGGCCGGCATTTCGGTCACACGCTGTACGCGGTTGAGATCGACTACCTGGTCGCGCAGGAATGGGCGCGCGGCGCCGAGGATGTGCTGTGGCGGCGTACCAAGTGCGGGCTCCACCTGACACCTGCGCAACGCGACGCGGTGGGTGTGTATCTGCTCGAGCAATACGGATTCCGCTGAGCCTGCGCGATGCTGCCGCTGTCCGCGTTTCCGGAGGCTAGCCGCAGCAACCTGGTCGGCGTCCTTGCCGACATCGACGATACGCTGTCGACCGATGGCAGGATAACCGCGCCCGCCTACGCGGCGCTGGAACGCCTGCACACCGCCGGACTCAAGGTGGTGCCGGTCACGGGTCGGCCGGCCGGATGGTGCGACCACATCGCACGCATGTGGCCGGTCGATGCGGTCGTCGGCGAGAACGGCGCGTTTCACATGCGCTACGACGCACGGGCGCGCAAGCTCAGGACGCGCTTCGTGGCCAGCCCCGACGAGCGGCGTGCCCAGCGCGAGCGCCTCACGGCGATCGCCGCGACCATCCTGCGCGAAGTTCCGGGATGTGCGCTCGCATCGGACCAGCTCTACCGCGCGAGCGACCTGGCGGTCGATTATTGCGAAGACGTCCCGCCGCTTGCACCCGAACGCGTCGCGCAGATCGTCGCGCTGATGCGTGCGGAGGGCCTGACCGCGAAAGTCTCGTCGATCCACGTCAACGGCTGGTTTGGCAGCCATGACAAGCTGTCGACGACGCGGTTGCTGTTCGCGGATGCATTCGGCCTGGAGCTGGATGCCGTGCGCGAGCGCTTCGTCTTTATCGGCGATTCGCCCAACGACGCGCCGATGTTCGGCTATTTTCCATATTCGGTGGCGGTCGCCAACGTGCGCCGATTCGGCGCCGCACTCGACGCGCCGCCCAAGTACGTCACCGCGCAGGAGTCGGGAGCCGGATTCGTCGAGCTCGCGGATTTTTTGCTGCAACCGCGTTAAGCGCAGTCCGGCGCCGTACTGGCGTCGGCCGCGGGCATCAGCGCTTGGCGGTGTTCATCGCGGCGAGACTCGACAGATCGACGGCCTTGAGCGCGTCGTTGAGCGCCGCCGGCTCGACCCCCGAGCCCTCCACGGTCACGCTGAAGCGGTTGGCCACGAGTATGCCGACCGCACCGCTCTTCGCGCGCCGGTCGTAGCGCTCGTGCATGAGCTGGCCGTCGACGCGCCGGGTGCGCTCGTAGCCGGTGCTGGTTTCTTTCTCCATGGTGGGATCGGCCTTGCCGGCCAGCGCCGCGAGGCCGGCCATCGAGCCCAGGTCGGTGATTTCGATGCGGATGCTGCCGCCGCTGCCGTTGGTGTAGCGGCCGGTGGCGTTCGAACTCTTCAGGCCCATGGCCTCGCCGCCCTGACCCGAGGCTTCGGTGCGCTGCATTCCCGCCAGCGACGCCGGCAGCATCGCCTTGAGTTCGTGAAAATCGACAATCTGAACCTCCTTGCCACCGGCCACGATCTGCCCGACCGCACTCATCGCGGCGGCGGCGTCGACCGTGGTGGAGCCGCCCGGACTCGCGGCCTCGCCGGACTTGGCGGCCTTCCCGGCCTGCTCGCCCATTTTGCCGAGCGTCTTCATCGCCTCGTTCACGCGCTCGCGGTCGGCGTCTGATTTGCCTCCAAAGATGTTCGAAAGCACGCCGGCCGCGTCGCTCGCCGATGCGGACGCATCGACCTGCGCGCCGCGCTGAGTCATCGCGCCCAGGCCGACGAAGCCCAGGCCGGCGACTGCACAAGTGGCAAGCGCCGCAACGATGAACGACATCACGATCGCGCAAAGGACGACGACGACCGTGTAGCCAACCGACTTGTCTTTCGGGCAGCGCATCAGCACCGGCAGGCCGAGATAGAGAAGGTACAGGCCGTAGAACGCCGCGAGAATGCCGATGATGCCGAGCATCGGGATTACGTTGAGCAGCGCCGCGACCCAGCCCGGCGTGAAGCTGTAGGCGGCGACCTTCAGCGCGGCGAGGGAGTTTCTCTGCCCGCCGAAAGTCGGGGCGAGAACGTCGACGAGCAAGGCGATCAAATAGACCATCAGGAACGACAGCCCGAAGGTCAGGATCATGTGGACGAGGCCGGCGATGACGCCGGTGCGGACCCTGCCAAAGGGGCCGAGCGAGGTGCCAATCAAGGCCGTGCCCAGAAAAGTCGCGATGACGCCGATGGCGACCAGGGGCGCGATGTAGCGCAAATAGATCGCACCTTCCGAAGTGGACTCGGCCGCGATCACCGGCCATTCGGTCGACGGGGACAGCAGGATCGCCTTGACGCGACCGACTATCCCGCGCGCGAGTTCGGCTGCCTGCGCCGAATCGAACCCCGGGTTGAAACCGGCGTGGGTGCTACCGCCACCGCCTTGAGCGCTGGCCGCTATCGTCGGCGACGGTTCGGGCGCCCGCGCCGGCGTCGGCCGAGGCTGGGGCGGTGCTGTCGGACCCGCTGCCGCGGCGGCCCGGGACGACGGGTCGGACGCTGGCTTCGCTGCCTGCTGTGCGGACTCGACCGTAGGCGGTGGCACAACGGCGCTCGGCGCGCCGCAGTTCGAGCAGAATTTCGCGCCATCGGCGACGCGTTGACCGCATTGCGCACAGAACATCGGGTCAGCCTCCGGACACGGTGCGTTCTCGGTATCGAGGCGCGATTGTGCTCCGCCACACGATTCGCTTCAACGTGAACCGGCGCACGCGCGAGTTTGGGCCAGGCGCCATTCGGTCGCCGCGACAGCACCCCTGAAGGCCGGCGCCACGCGCCCACCCGCCACTTCTGACGCCCCGCGGCAGTGCCCGCCGCGCGTCCCGGTCAAAAGCCCGAATGTCCATGTCGACCGGTCCGCAATATTAGTGTGCGCTCACTCGCGATGTGTTTGGCGGTGGACTTTGACACACGCCGGGGTGCGGCAGAGGAACGGTAGTCAACGACCGCGCTGCGCGTCGTAGGCAAGCCCGAAGCCCTCGTTCGGTATGCTAATTGCATAAGAAACCTAAGCTATCATTGCAAGCCCGTGACCCAAGTTGCTGCAATTGCGCGGCGGCGCAATTTGGGTGTCGGGGACTGCGGGCAACGGACAGGGGAGATAACCGCAATGGTCCGATACGGCTTCAACATCAAGACGCGCAGCGGTCAGCGCGTCGACAACATCTGCATCATGGCGCCCACGCGCGAAGACGCGGAACGGCGGCTGCGGCAGATGTATCACCATTGCGAAATCATCGGCTGTCATACCGAAACGATACGCCGCAGCGATCCCCTCGATCTCGAGAACGTCATCGGCATGATCAGCAACGATCCCATGACCATACCGGCGGTCGCGCGTTCGATGCTACGCAACAAGCCCGGCGCTCACTAGCTCTTCCACCAGCAGCTGATAGTCGTTTGCGCCACGGCTTTGCGGCGCATGGCGGAACACGTCGAGCTGACGCGCAGGGCTTTCAGCCAGGCTCACGTTTTCCGCGATGCGCGTCGCACATATCTCGTCGGGCCGGAATGCCATCGCCATCAGGTCGGCGACTTCGGAGCTCATCTTGCGCCGGGCGTCGAAGCGCGTCAGCAGATAGCGTCGCGGCAACCGACGCTTGAAGACGGGTTCGAGCGCGTTCAGGCTGCGCTCGACCTGCTGCGCTCCCTGGAACGCAAGATAGTCGGCCGACACCGGAACGATCAGCAGGTCGCACGCGAAGATGGCGTTCAGCGACAGCACGCCCAGCAAGGGACAGCAATCGATGACTACCGGAGCGGGGTGCGCGTCGTGTCCCTTCAGCGCGGTGCGCAACCTGGTGACGACGTTGACGCCCTTGCCGAGGATCGTGTCGAGCTTGGTGAGTTCGAGGTGACCCGGGCAGATGATCACGCCGCTGGACGTGATCTGCGCAATATCGGCGAGCGGCCGCTGCCGGACAAAGAACGAATAGACCGAGTCATCGGCAAGTCGCGGGTGCGCTCCAAAGATGCTCGACAGGTGTGATTGCGGGTCGAGATCGATGCCCAGCGGGCGCTGCTTGCGCCTGGCGATTCCGGCCAGCAAGTTGAGCGCGGTCGTCGTCTTGGCGACTCCACCTTTCTGATTGAATACGGCGATGACTGTCATGGGCGAAGTTTACAAGACCCGCTTGCGCACGATGGTGACGATGACTTCCGCGAGGATGACAACCGCGAATATCGCAACCAGGATGGTCGCGACGCGATTCCACTGGAAAAGGTTCATCGCCGCGTCGAGCGTCATGCCGACACCGCCCGCGCCGACGAGTCCCAGAACGGCGGACTCGCGCACATTGATGTCCCAGCGGAACAGCGCGATCGACCAGAAGGCCGGCTTGACCTGCGGCCAGTAGCCCCAGGTCAGGCGCGACAGCCACGGCGCACCCGCGGCTTCCAGCGCCTCCACCGGTCCGCGGCCGGTTTCCTCGAGCGCGTCGCCGAACAACTTGCCCACGAAGCCGATGGAGCGAAAGGCGATCGCCAGCGTGCCCGCGAGCGCGCCGGGCCCGAAAATGCCGACGAAGAGCAGCGCCCACACCAGCGAATTCACCGAGCGCGACGCCACCAGGATCAGCCTGGCGAACAGATTCAGCGGCGCGTAAGGGCACAGGTTGTGCGCTGCAAGCACGCCCACCGGCAGCGCCAGGACCAGCGCGAGCAGCGTGCCCAGCGACGCGATGTGAATGGTCTCCATCAGCGCGGCGTGCACGCTCGCGGGGTAGTACGCCGCATCGATGGGCCACATGCGCGCGAGCAGATCGCCCATCTGCTCGGGCGCATCCGTCAGAAACTCCGGAATGATTTCGACGCTGCGGATCGACGCGACAATCGCCGCCACGATTGCCAGATAGACGGCGAACCGGGTGAGCCGCTGCGCCGGCGAGAAACGACGCCACACCCCGAGGGCGACGGTGTCAGTCATCCTCGAGGTGCAGCTCGCGACGCGACGCAAGGTCACCAACGCGGCGACGGAAGAGATCCGCGAAGGACAGGCCGTCGATGAATATTGCGCGCACATAGGTGGCGAGAAATTCGCCGAGCATGATGAGCGCGATGATCGAGATGAGTATGGCGCAGACGTAGTCGTAGTCGAAGCGCTGGAAGGCCGCGAACAGCGTTCCGCCGATGCCGCCGGCGCCGACGATGCCGACCATGGTCGAATTGCGCAGGTTCGAGTCGAGCTGGTAGGTGCAGAAGCCGATGAAGCGCGCGAATACCTGCGGCAGCACGCCGAAGGCGATCACACCCATGAAGGGCGCCCCGGTTGCGCGCACCGCCTCGACCTGCTTGAGCGAAATCTCCTCGATGGCTTCGGCGAACAATTTGCCGATGAAACCGATCGACGCCACGGTCAGCGCGAGGATCCCCGCCAGTGCGCCAAAGCCGACCGCCTTGACGAATACGATGGCGACGATGACCGGATGAAACGAGCGCGCCCCGACGATCATCAATCGCATCGGCCAGCTGACCCACGCCGGCATCAGATTGCGCGCGGCGCAGAGGCCGATGGGCAGTGCCAGCAGAATGCCCAGCGCCGACGCCAGCACGGCGATTTCCAGGCTTTCCTGCAGGCCCTTGACCAGCAGTTCCCAACGGGTGAAGTTCGGGGGGAACATCCGGCCGAGGAAACGCACTGTGTTGTGCAGGCCGGTGGCCACGCGCTCCCACGACACGTCCATTTGAGCGGACGCGTAGACAACGTACACGAGGAGCGCGATCGAGCCGGCGCGATGCCACCCGTTGACGCGAAACGCAGGGGCGCGGGCGGTTGCCGTGCTCATCGTCGGCGAAGCGGCATTACCTGCCGCTCACTGCAGCCAGTCCTCGCCGCCGTAGATGGTCTTGAGCACGGCGTCGGAAAGACGATCGGGCGGCCCGTCGAAGACAACGCGGCCGTCGGCCATGCCGACGATGCGATCGGCGAAACGCTTCGCCAGTTCGACATCGTGCATGTTGATGATCACCGGAATGCCGCGCTGCCGGGCAATATCCGTCAGTAGTTGCATGATCTCGACCGAGGTCTTGGGATCCAGTGACGACGTCGGTTCGTCGGCGAGCAGCAGCGACGGCTGTTGCATCACCGCGCGGGCGATCCCGACGCGCTGGCGCTGGCCACCCGAAAGCGAATCCGCGCGCTGGTGGGCAAAGCCGGCGAGTCCAACCACGTCGAGCACCTCGAAGGCGCGGGCGATGTCTTCCGCCGGAAACTTGCGCCGCCAGGCCCGCCACGAAGAAACGTAGCCCAGCCGGCCGGCGAGCAGGTTCTCCATGACGGTCAGCCGCTCGACCAGGTTGTATTCCTGAAACACCATGCCGATATGGCGTCGTGCCTGGCGCAACGCCGCGCGCGGCAGCATGACCAGATCACGCCCTTCGAACTCGATCGATCCCGATGTGGGCTCGACGAGCCGGTTGATGCAGCGGATGAGGGTGCTCTTGCCGGTTCCCGACGGGCCGATGATCGCGGTAATGCCGCGCGCCGCAACCTCGAGATCGATGTCGGTGAGGACGGGCTTGCCAGCGACGTAGCTTTTCGAAAGGTGCTTGATCGAGAGCAAGGTTGAAGTCCAGAGCCTTCATTCGCGCGTCAGCGAAACACGGTGTTCCGCCGCGATCCTCGGCGCTTGGATCCCGGCCTGCGCCGGGATGGTCATCAGTCGCCCCGGCGCAGGCCGGGACCCAAGCTGGTAGTTGCGCGCCGACTATTTCTTCTTTGCCGCCTCGGCCGCTTCGCGCGCACTTTCCTTCTCGTACGTGGCCTTGTCGAACCCGCCTCCCGAGCCCTTGGCGACGTCGCGCACGACCGCCCACGTCGTCTTGTAATTGATCGGAAAGAAGCGGTCCGCGCCGTCGAAGGCCTTTTGCATTTCCGGCGGGAATCGGTAGTCGTAGAAGCAGCCGAGCATCTTGTCGACGAGCGGCGGGGCGAGGTCGTGCGCGTAGGCGAACGACGAGGTGGGGAATTTCTGGCTGCGGTAGATGATGCGGAAATCCGACTCCTTCACCTGACCGCGTTCAGCCATGCGATGGAAGACGTCCGAGGCGACGGCGCCGGCATCGTAGTCGCCGGAGTTGACGCCCATGACCGACTGATCGTGCTTGCCCGAGAAGATGATCTTGTAGTCCTTGTCCGGCACCAGCCCTTCGGACGGGAACAGCGCCATGGGCGCCAGGTGCCCGGAATTCGACGAGGGCGACGTATGCGCAACCTTCTTGCCCTTCAGGTCGCCAAGCTTCTGATAAGGCGAGCTCGCCTTCACGATGACGATCAGGTTGTAGCCCTGGAATTCCTTGGCCGTACCCTTTACCGCGAACGGCACCGCTCCGGCGAGATTGACCGCGAATGCCGTGGGTCCGGTGGAGAAGCCCGCGACGTGCAGGCGTCCCGAGCGCATCGCCTCGATCTCGGCGGCGTTCGACTGGACCTGATAGAAGACGACCTTCTTGTCCAGGCACTTGGCGAGATAGGTCGTGAACGGCTTGAAGATGTTCTCGTAGACGGCCGGGTCCTCCACCGGCGTGTACGTGAATACGATCGTCGCCGGGTTCCTCCACTTTTTCGAATCGGTCGGCGCATCGGCGACCATGTCGTCGTTGTCGTCGCAGTACATCTGGTCGAGTTCGCCGCGATGCTTGCAGGCATCCGCCGCGAACGCGCCGGCCGAAAAGAGCGCGACACCCAATCCGGCGATCACCGGAACGAAAAGCTTGTACATGGGACTCCCCTCCTCGGGCCGTAGGATTCAGCCCTGGTGACATTTTCGCATACAACCCTGGCCGGGTCGTAGCCTACACATGCGGCGCTAAAGCGCAGAATGAAAAAATGCGATAATCACCGACCCATGGCAACGCCCCTGCAGATCGCGATTCTCGCCGCCGGCGAAGGCAAGCGCATGCGCTCGGCGCTGCCGAAAGTCCTGCATCTGCTGGCCGGCCGGCCGCTGCTCGGTCACGTCATCGGCACGGCGCGGACACTGGAGCCGCGTGCGGTCTGCATCGTCCACGGAGGCGAAGGCGCGGCGCTGCGCGGCCGCTTCCCGGACGCCGATCTGGCATGGGCGCTGCAGGACCCGCCCGCCGGGACTGCCGACGCGCTCAAGTGCGCGTTGACCGCGCTGCCCGGCGACGGCGTGACGCTGGTGCTCTACGGCGCCGATCCGCTGGCGCGCACCGAAACGTTGCGCGAAGTGGTTGCGCGCGCGCAGGCCGGCGCCCTGTCGCTGCTGACCATCGAGCTCGACGACCCCACCGGCTACGGTCGGATCGTGCGCGACGCGAGTGGCAAGGTCGTCGCCATTGTCGAGCAGAAGGATGCGACGCCGCAGCAGCGCGCCCTGCGCGAGATCAACACCGGCGTGATGGCCGCCCCCACGGCCGCTTTCCATCGCTGGCTTGCGCGCATCGACAACCGCAACGCCAGCGGCGAGTACTACCTGACCGACGTCGTGGCGCTGGCGGTGGCCGAAGGTATGGCGGTCGAGGCGACGCGCGCAGGCAGTGCGATGGAAACGCTGGGTGTGAACAGCCAGCGCGAGCTCGCGGAAATCGAACGGCTGTATCAGCGCGCGCAGGCCGAGGTCCTGCTCGACGCCGGTGTAGCGCTCGCCGATCCGGCGCGCATCGACGTTCGCGGCACATTGACCTGTGGCCGCGACGTCCGGATCGATGTCGGCTGCATATTCGAGGGTGCGGTGACGCTGGCCGACAATGTGGCGGTCGGAGCGCACTGCGTGCTGAACAACGTCAAGGTCGGTGCGGGCACGTCGATCCTGCCGTTCTCGTACATCGAGGACACCGGGATCGGTGCGCGTTGTCGCGTGGGTCCCTATGCGCGCATGCGCCCGGCGACGATGCTTGGCGACGAAGTGCACATCGGCAATTTCGTCGAAGTGAAGGCCAGTACCATCGGCGCGCGCAGCAAGGCCAACCATCTCGCGTACGTGGGTGACACGACGGTGGGCGTCGACGTGAACATCGGCGCCGGCACCATCGTCTGCAATTACGACGGCGCCTACAAGCATCGAACGGTGATCGAGGACGACGTGCACATAGGATCCGATACGCAGCTCGTCGCGCCAGTGACAATCGGGCGCGGCGCGACGATTGCCGCGGGAACGACGGTGTGGAAGGACGTGCCTGGAGCATCGTTGGCGCTCAACGACAAGACGCAGGTCGCGCGCAGCGGCTGGAAGCGGCCCAAGAAAGGATAGCGAGACCATGTGCGGCATCGTCGCTGCAGTTGCGCGCGCCAACGTCGTTCCGGTCCTGATCGAGGGCGTACGCCGGCTGGAATACCGCGGCTACGACTCGACCGGACTGGCCGTGATCAACGGCGGTTTGCAGCGGCTGGTCAGCACCGCGCGCGTCGCCGACCTCGCGGCGCAGGCCGAGGCCACGCAAATCTCCGGGACGACCGGCATATCGCATACGCGCTGGGCGACGCACGGTGCGCCGACGCCTGCCAATGCGCACCCGCACGTCAGCAGCGAGGAAATCGCCGTCGTGCATAACGGCATCATCGAGAACTTCGAAGCCTTGCGCACCCGGCTGCAGCAGCAAGGCTACAAGTTCGTCACGCAAACCGACACCGAAGTCATCGCCCACCTCATCCACGCGCATTACCGCGATGACCTCCTCGACGCGGTGCGCAAGGCCGTCGCCGAGTTCAAGGGAGCGTATGCGATCGCGGCGATTTCCACGCGCGAGCCGGGGCGCGCCGTCGGCGCGCGCTACGGCAGCCCGCTGCTGGTGGGCGTCGGCGAGCACGATCACTTTCTCGCCTCCGATGCCAGCGCGATTTCGCCGGTGACGCAGCGTGTCGCCTACCTCGAAGAAGGCGATGTCGCCGACATTACGCGAACGGCATTCGCGATCTACGACGCGAGCGGCGCACGGGTGTCGCGGCAGGTCGTGACGGTGGCGGCCGCGGGCAATGCGGTGGAGCTGGGGCCGTATCGGCACTTCATGCAGAAGGAGATTTTCGAGCAGCCGCGCGCCATCGCCGATACGCTCGAAAGCGTCGGCGGCATCGGCGCGGAACTGTTCGGCGCGGACGCCGCGGCGGTGTTCGCGCAGGTCGACGCGGTGCACCTGTTGGCTTGCGGCACGAGTTACTACTCGGGATTGCTGGGGCGACTCTGGCTGGAAGGCGTGGCGGGGATTCCGGCGCAGGCAGAAATCGCCAGCGAATACCGTTATCGCGACAGCGTGCCCAATCCGAAAGCGCTGGTCGTCGTGATATCGCAATCGGGCGAGACCGCGGACACGCTGGCCGCGCTCAAGCACGCCAAGGAACTGGGCCATCGGCACACGCTGGCGATCTGCAACGTGGCCACCAGCTCGATGGTGCGGCAGACCGCGCTCACCTACCTGACGCGGGCAGGCACCGAAGTCGGCGTTGCGTCGACCAAGGCGTTTACCACGCAACTGACGGCGCAGTTCCTGCTCACGCTGACTCTGGCCAAGCTGCGCGGCCGCCTGAGTGCCACTGAGGAGTCGCGCTGGCTCGCGGCGCTGCGCCACCTGCCGGCGGCGATCCAGGCCGTGCTCGCGCTCGAGCCGGCGATCATCGCTTGGGCACAGCAGTTCGCGAAGAAGCAGGATGCGTTGTTCTTGGGTCGCGGGCTGCACTACCCGATCGCGCTGGAAGGCGCGCTCAAGCTCAAGGAAATTTCCTACATCCACGCCGAAGCGTACCCCGCAGGCGAGCTCAAGCACGGACCGCTGGCGCTGGTCGATGCGAGCATGCCGGTCGTGGCGATTGCGCCCAACGACGCGCTGCTCGAAAAGCTCAAGTCGAACCTGCAGGAAGTACGCGCGCGCGGCGGCGAGCTCTACGTCGTCGCCGATGCCGACAGCCACATCGAGTCCAGCGAAGGCGTCCACGTGCTGCGCTTGCCCGAGCACGCCGGGCTGCTGTCGCCGATCGTGCACACCATTCCGCTGCAATTGCTGGCGTACCACACCGCGGTATTGCGTGGAACCGACGTCGACAAGCCGCGGAATCTGGCGAAGTCCGTGACGGTTGAGTAGGGCTTGGTGCGAGCAATGTCACTGATTGCTCGATAAAGACTGCGTCCGATGCACGACGGCCTGAAGGAAGCCGATGCGCGGGCGCGGCTCGCGCGGGACGGACCGAACGAGCTGCCCGTGTCCCGACCGCGCAGCGTCCTGCGCCTGCTGCGCGACGTGGTCTCTGAGCCGATGTTCCTGCTGCTGGTGGCCTGCGGCGCGATCTACATGGTGTTGGGCGATCGCGGCGAAGCGCTGATGCTGCTCGGCTTCGTGTTCGTCGTGATGGGCATCACCTTCGTGCAGCAGCGCCGCACCGAGCGTTCGCTGGAGGCACTGCGCGATCTCTCCAGCCCCCAGGCGCTCGTCATGCGCGACGGCACGGCGCGCAAGGTCGCCGGTCGCGAGCTGGTCTGCGACGACATCGTGCTGCTGGCCGAAGGCGACCGGGTTCCTGCCGACATGGAACTTGTCGAGGCGGCAAACCTTTCCGTCGACGAATCGATGCTCACCGGCGAATCCGTTCCGGTGGCCAAACAAGCATCCGGCGCGACGGTCAGCGCAGCGGGCAATGTACCCGGCGAAGATGAACGGAGGGCGTTCTCCGGCACGTTGGTCACGCAAGGCACCGCGCACGGCCGCGTCATTGCCACCGGCGAGCGCAGCGCGCTGGGCCGCATTGGCAGGTCGCTCGCGGGCCTCGGGGGTGAGAGCACGCCCATACAGCGGGAGACCCGCCGCATCGTCAAGGGCGTGGCCACGGTCGGCTTGGTGCTGGCGGCCGGCCTCGCCGTTGCCTATTGGCAGAAGACGGGTGACTGGCTGCACGGTCTGCTCGCCGGCCTCACCTTTGCGATGGCGGTGCTGCCTGAGGAGCTGCCGGTCGTGCTGACCTTGTTCCTCGGCTTGGGGGCGTGGCGTCTGGCGCGGGAGAAGGTGCTGGCGCGCAGCATTCCCGCCGTCGAACTGCTGGGTGCCACCACCGTCCTGTGCGTCGACAAGACCGGCACGTTGACGGCCAATCGCATGGCGGTGCGGAAGCTCTGGTCCGAGGCCGCGAACTATGACTGCGTGAAGGCCGGCGAAGCGGCATTGCAGGAGGCGCTGCACGACATCTTGGAGTACGCCGTGCTGGCCAGCCATCGGCGGGCCTTTGATCCCATGGAGTCGGCGATCGGCGAGTCGGGGAAGCGCTTGCTGGCCGATACCGAGCACCTGCACGCCGACTGGACCCTGGTCGACGACTACCCGTTGTCGCGGGAGATGCTGGCGATGTCGCGGGTCTGGCAGTCGCCCGATCGACGCGAGCGCATGATCGCTGCCAAAGGCGCACCGGAGGCGATTGTCGATCTGTGCCACATGGATCCCGCGCGCCATGCGATCGTTGCCGCGCAGGTGGCGGCCATGGCCAGCGACGGGCTGCGCGTGCTCGGCGTCGCACGCTCGACCTTCGCGGCTCAAGACCTGCCGGGCAGCCAGCACGACTTCGATTTCGAGTTCCTCGGGCTCATCGCGCTGGAAGATCCGGTGCGCACCGACGTGCCACAGGCCATCGCAGCATGCCGCGCCGCCGGCATCCGGGTGGTGATGATCACTGGCGATCATCCGGTCACGGCGGTCTCGATCGCCCGACAGGCGGGCCTGACCGGCGACGGCCAGGTCATCACCGGCACCGAATTGGCGGCGCTGAGCGATGCCGATCTGGCCAAGCGTCTCGCCGACACCGCCATCTTTTGCCGTGTCCGGCCGGAGCAGAAGCTGCGCCTGGTGCAGGCGTTCCGGACGCGCGGGGACGTCGTCGCGATGACCGGCGACGGCGTCAACGACGCTCCTGCGCTGAAGGCAGCCCACATCGGTGTGGCCATGGGCGCGCGGGGCACCGACGTAGCTCGAGAGGCGGCTGCCCTCGTGCTGCTCAACGACGACTTCTCCTCGCTCGTCACCGCGGTTCGCTATGGGCGGCGCGTATTCGCCAACCTGCGCAAGGCCATCGTCTTCGTGGTCGCGGTGCATGTGCCGATCGTTGGCCTGTCGATCCTGCCGGTGATGCTGGGCTGGCCAATGCTGTTGATGCCGGTCCACATCCTGTTCCTGCAGCTGATCATCGACCCGGCCTGCTCGGTCGTGTTCGAGGCCGAGCCGCTCGAAGCCGATGCAATGACGGTGCCACCGCGCCGCCCGGAGGCTCACCTTTTCGATGCGACGGTGCTCGTACGCGGCCTGTGGCAAGGCGCCGGACTGCTGCTGATGCTGCTGGTGGTCTATGCGCTGGCGCGATCCATCGCGCAGTCGGACGACGTGGCGCGGGCCCTCACCTTCATGGTGCTGGTGCTGTCCAACCTCGGCCTGATCTTTGTGAACCGGTATTGGAGTCAGGCAGCGTTGCTGGGGCGCGGCGCTTCGAATCGGGCGTTCATCTGGATTGCGTTGGCCACCGTCGCCTTGCTCGCCTGCGTTTTGGGAGTCCCTGCGGTGAGTCGTCTGTTCGCGTTTGCGACGCCTTCACCTGCGATGCTGATCGCCGGCGTGGGCGCCGCGGTGTTGAGTTTGCTGTGGTTCGAAGCCGTCAAATGGGAGCTTGGACGGCGGCGCCTCCATGCGGCCTGAACGCCGCGTCTGATCATGCTGATGTGCTGTCGTAGCGCGGTCCGCCGCCGGCCGCCGCCGTCGTCGGGCGCGTCCCGCACTCACTGTTGGCGTCGATCCAGCAGCCGTTTGATCTTCGACGTCTGCGACGTACCGGTAAGCGGATCGAGTTCGCCACGATCGACGGTCGTGACCGCGACCTTGACGCCCAGCACCTCCTTGAGCCGCCGCTCCAGATCGCCCTTCACCAGCTCGCGATCCGCCGCGTCGTTGACCTCGACCTTCACTTCCATCTGGTCGATGCCCGCTTCGCCCACGCGCTCGACGATGCAGAAGAATTCGCCGTTGGTGCGCTGGTCCTCGGCGACCGCGGCGCCCACCGCTTCGGGGAAGACGTTGACGCCGCGCAGCTTGATCATGTTGTCGTTGCGCCCGTAGATGCGATCGAGCCGGCGCGTCGCTCCGCCGCAGGGGCAGGCATCGGTGCGGTAGGCGCTGATGTCATTGACGTTGAAGCGGATCTGCGGCGCGCCATACTTGTAGAGCGTGGTGATGTAGAGCGTTCCCTTGTCGCCGTCGGGCAGCATAGCGCCGGTGTCGGGGTCGGCGATTTCGAGTATGAACGCGTCCTCCTGCACGTGCATGCCGGTCTGGTGCCGGCACTCGGCGGCCATCATGCCGCTTTCGTGCGTGCCGTACATGTCGAACGCGGGCGCGTTCCACAGCGCTTCGATATGCTGCCGGTTGTCCATACCCAGGTGCGTGCCGAGCAGGCGTACGCCGAGGCTGCGCGGATCGATGCCCAGCTCGTCGCGGGCGACGAGCGCCATGTGGCGCAGGTACGAAGGAAAGCCCAGGATCACATTCACGCCCCACGCCTTGACGATCTCGATCTGGCGTCGCGTCGGTGTGTTGGCACCGCTGCCGGTCATCACGGGCACTGCGCCCGTATAACGCCACAACGCCTCGCGCGGGGCCATGCCGCCGTTGCCGAGGCCGAGCGAATAGGTGACCAGCACCATGTCTCCGGGGCGCACGCCATGCAACGCAAAGCGGCGCCCGCCGAGGATCGCCATCGTCTCCCGGTCCTGCGGGCAGTAGAGCATCGGGCGCGGCAGCCCGGTCGTGCCGCCGCTGGTCTGCAGCACCAAGGGCATGCGCTTGCCGTCGGCGGGCGAAATGCCCATGAAATCACCGAACGGCGGATTGCGCTGGATGCTCTCGCGGATCTCCGCGACGCCGTAGGGCGGAAGGTGCGGCAGGTCGGCGAGCGAGCGCACCGACCCTTCGTCCATTCCGGCCTGGCGCCAGTGCCGCTGGAAGAATGGAATCTCCCAGCCGCGCTTCACCGTTGCCAGGAAACGCTTTTCCTGCACGGCATGCAGTTCGTCGCGCGACATGCGGAAGGTGGTGCGGAAATAGTCGGGCGGCGGCGGATAGTCGCGCGCGAGCTGCGCGAAGTCGAGCGAGTTCCAGTACCAGGGGACGCTGTCGGGATAGTCGTCGCCGCTCATAGTAAATTCGCGCGTCGACCGCCATCGACGTGAAAGACGCTGCCCGTGATGTACGCGGCGTACGGCGACACCAGAAATGCAACGAGGCCGGCGATTTCCTCCGGCGTGCCGAGGCGCTGCATTGGAATGTCCCTGGCTATATCGGCCGGCAGTGTCGGGTCCGCGGCGGCGTCCCGGCCCGGCGCGCCGAACACCTTGGCCAGCCGCCCGGTGGCGATGCGGCCGGGGCAGATGGTGTTGACCGTGATCCCCTGCGTGGCGAGTTCGAGCGACAGCGTTTTGGCGTAGCCCAGCACGCCAGCCCAGGTCGCGACCGACAGGCCGAAGCGCGGCATCGGTTGCAGCGTGGACAACGCCGTGATGTTGACGATGCGGCCGCGCTGCGCCTTGACCATCTCCGGAATCGCCAGCCGCGACAGGCGGACGACGCTCATCAGGTTCTGCTGGACGGCCTTGTCCCAGGCGGCGTCGTCGAAGCTTTGCAGCTCGCCGAGCGGTGGCGCGCCGTCGTTGTTGACGAGGATGTCCAGGCGGCCGAGCGCGGCGGCCGCTTCACCGATGATGCGCGTGCAGTCCGTCGCCTTGCGAATATCCGCGGCGATGGCGATGGCCGTGCTGCCGGTCTCGGCGCGCACCCGGCGCACGGCAGCGTCGAGCGGCGCCTCACGCCGCGCAACCATCGCGACCGCCGCGCCTTCCGCCGCGAGCATGCGCGCGATCGCGTAGCCGATCCCTTGACTGGCGCCGCTGACCACCGCGGCCGTGCCGCGAAGCGCGAGATCCATGGGCTCAGGTCGACGGCGCGGCGACGCCGAACAGCGCTTCGGCGTTGCGGTGGAACACCCGTTCGAGGATCGCTTCGTCGTAACCGAGATCGCGCCAATCGGCGACCAGGCGCTCGTAGCGGAACAGGGGGTAGTCGGCGCCGAACATCACGCGCTCCTTGAGCCGGTTGCGGATCTCGCGCTTGAGCGCATCGCTGAAATACTTCGGCGACCAGCCGTGCAGCTCGGACCAGACGTTGGGCTTGTGCAGCATCACCGCGATCATGTCGTCCTGCCACGGCCACGCCGGCCGGCCCGCGATGATCTTCAGGTGCGGGTACGCGATCGCCAGCCGGTCGACGTAACGCGGGTGGCACAGCTCCAGCTCGACGCCGCCGCCGCCGGGCAGTCCGGCGCCGGCGCCGGTATAGCCGACCAGCACCAGCACCGGCAGGTCGGCCGCCAGCGCGACTTCGTAGAAGGGGCCGTAGAGCGGGTCGCTGGCGGGATAACCCATCCCCGCGCCGGAGACGCAATAGCTCGCGAATCCCGCGCTCGATGCGATGCAGCGCTGCAGCTCGTCCGCGCCGCGCTTGCCGGTGCGCGGATCGATCTGGATCCAGTTGCCGTGAATGACATCGGGGAAGCGGCGCTGCACGTCCATCGCGTAATCGTGCAGCGGCACCACCTCGTCCAGCGGCAGCGACTTGGTGAAGCCGAAATCGAGGATCGTACGCACCTGCTGGGCGCGGAAGTACGCTGCCATCTCCTCCTCGCTGTCGTAGCGAGGCGTGGAATTCCATGTTTTCTTCTGCAGCGCCAGCGCTTCCGGCGTGCGCAGCACGTAGCCGCGCTCGGTGCCCCAGTGCGAATGCAGGTCGAACAGACGCATGTCTATTCGGCCTTGATGCCGGCCTTCCTGATCACCTCGCCCCAGAGCTTTACCTCACTTTGCAGGAAGGCGTCGGCCTGCTCGGGCGTGCCGCCCACGAAGGTCACGCCCTGGGCGCCCATGCGCTTGACGACCTCCGGATCGGCGATCGCCGCGTTGAGCGCGGCGTTGAGCTTGCCGATGACCTCCTTCGGCGTCTTCCTGGGCGCGAACAGCATGTACCACGCGCTGATCTCGAAGCCGGGCAGGCCGGCTTCGATCATCGTCGGCACATCCGGCGCGAGCGGCGAGCGCTTGGCGCCGGTGGTCGCAAGCGCCTTCAACTGGCCCGCCTTGACGTGCGGCAGCGATGTGGTGATGGTGTCGAACATGATCTGCACGTGACCGCCCAGCAGGTCGTTCAGAGCCGGCGCGTTGCCCTTGTACGGTACGTGAATGATGTCGACGCCCGCGAGGCTCTTGAACAGCTCGCCCGAAAGATGCGCGCCGGCGCCGGCGCCGCCAGACGCGAAACTCAGTTGGCCCGGCTTGGCCTTGGCCAGCGCGATCAATTCCTTGACGCTGTTGGCCGGAAACGACGGCTGCGTCACCAGGATCAGCGGAATGTAGCCGACGTTCATCACCGGCGTCAGGTCGCGGTCGAGATCGTAGGGCAGCGAGGCCTGCAGGAAGCGGTTGGTCGCCAGCACCGAGTAGCCCATCAGCATGGTGTAGCCGTCGGGCGCGCTCTTGGCGACGAAGTCGGTGCCCACGACCGCGCTGGCGCCGGCCTTGTTCTCGACCACGACGGGCACGCCCATGCTTTCGGAGAGCCTCTGCGCCAGCGTGCGGGACAGGATGTCCACGCCGCCCCCCGGCGGCACCGGCGCGATGATCTTGATCGGCTGGGCCGGAAACTTCTGTGCGTGTGCCGCAGCGCACCAGACGCAGGTGAGTGCGCAAGCCAGCGCAAAAGCGAGTCCGCGCGACAGCGCGCGGCTCGACCGTGGCTCCTCCATTGTCACTGGATGTCCCTTCTCGACAGTGTGTGCTGCGGGCGTTGCGAGTCCCTACGGATGTTCGTTGTTCCGATGCGCGGCGTCAATCGCAGTTCGGCAGGTGCGAATCTCTGGCAAAGTTACGGCTATATGAAACCGCGCGTCCAATTCCGCCTGCGCATCAGCCGTGGCGACGACATCGCCGTCGGCCCCGGCAAGATCGACCTGCTCGAAGCGATCGGCCGCACCGGCTCGATCACCGCGGCGGCGCGCTCGCTCGGCATGTCGTACCGGCGCGCCTGGTTGCTGGTCGACACGATGAACCGCTGCTTCAGAAACCCGGTGGTCGAGGCCGAGGCCGGCGGCGCGCGGGGTGGCGGAACGCGCCTCACGCCGACGGGAGTGCGTGTCGTCGCGCACTATCGCCGCGCCGAAATGCTGGCCGGGAAGGCGGGGGCCGCCGAACTCAGGGCGTTGCTCAAGCTCCTTCGTTCCTGAAGTGCCGGTCAGGCATAACCCACGCTGCGCCGATCGAAGGACACCGCCTTGATCAGCGCGTAGACCGGCAAACCTTCGGCCAGGCCGAGTTCGACCACCGAGCGGCGCGTGATGCGCGCGAGCAACGGCACGCTGCCGACGAGAAGCTGCACGTCCACAATCGGGCTGGCGTCGTCGGCGACCTTCGCGACCGTACTGGGCAGGACATTGACGATGCTAATGCCCTCCGGCCGCGACAGCGCGAGCGAGACATCGCGCGCACGGATGCGCACGCGCACGCGTTCGCCGACCAGCGCCTCGACGCTGGGCACCGACAATTCGCCGCCGTCGAAGGCGAGCGTGGTCAATCCGTAATGCGGGTCGTGCGCCACGACGGTGCTGTCGATGACCGCCCCCGCCTCGTAGCGCCCGGTCAGCGGACGCAGATCGAGCCGGCTCATGACTTCGTCGACATCGCCCACCGCCACGATCCTGCCTTCCGCGAGCAGGACGATGCTATCCGCGAGGCGCGTGATCTCGGCAACCGAATGGCTCACGTATACGATGGGAATGTGCAGGCTGTCGCGCAGCAGCTCGATGTAGCGCAATACTTCGTCCCGCCGCTGCATGTCGAGCGACGCCAGCGGCTCGTCCATCAGCAGCAGCCGCGGCTGCGCCAGCAGCGCGCGGCCGATGGCGACGCGTTGCTTCTCGCCGCCCGACAGGCGATCCGGATAGCGTTCCAGCAGCGCCCGCAAGCCGAGCAGGTCGATCACCTGATCGGGCTCGATCACGCGCGTCGCGGCACCGGCCCGACGATAACCGTAGTGCAGGTTGGCCTCGACCTTCAGGTGCGGAAACAGCAGCGCGTCCTGAAAGACGTAGCCCAGCCGCCGGCGCTCCGGCGGGAGATCGATTCCGCGATCGCGGTCGAACAGCGTTTCGCCGTTGACGACGATGCGGCCGCGGCGAGGCCGTGCAGTTCCGGCGAGCGCGTTGACCAGGCTGGTCTTCCCGGCGCCAGAGCGGCCGAACAGACCGACGACCGGGGCTTCGGCGCGGAACGCGACCTTGAGCTCGAAGTCGCCGAGCTGCTGTTCGACGTCAACCTCGAGCACGCTCGGCTCCGCCGAAGCGCGGGTGGCGCGCCAGCCACTGCGCGGCGACCAGCGCGACAATCGACAGCACCACCGCGACGATCGACAGGCGCAGCGCCTGCGCGTCGCCGTTCGGTGTCTGCGTCAACGAGTAGATGGCCAGCGGCAGCGTTTGCGTCTCGCCGGGAATGTTGGACACGAAGGTGATCGTCGCGCCGAATTCGCCCAGGCTGCGCGCGAACGCCAGCACCACGCCGCTGATGATGCCCGGCAGCCCCAGCGGCAGCGTGATGCTCAGGAATACCCAGGCGCGCGATCCGCCCAGCGTCCGGCCCACCGTCTCCAGCCGCCGATCGATGGCGGCAAACGACAGCCGGATCGCGCGCACCATCAGCGGGAAACCCATGATCGCCGCGGCGAGTGCGGCGCCGGTCCAGCGGAAGGCGACGACAATGCCGAACCAGTCGGCAAGGCGCGCACCGATCCAGCCTTGCCTGCCGAACAGCACCAGCAGCGCGAAGCCGACGACGACCGGCGGCAGCACCAGCGGCAAATGCACGACCGCGTCGAGCAGCGTCTTGCCCGGAAATTCGCGCCGCGCCAGCAGGTATGCGACCGCGATGGCCAGCGGCAGGCTGAAGGCGACGCTGGTCAGCGCGACCTTGAGGCTCAGGGCGATGATGCCGAGTTCGTCGTCGCTCAGCATTCTGCGGTCGCGTCAGAGCGGTGCGAAGCCATGCCGGGTCCAGATCGCACGGGCGGCGTCGGAGCGCAGGAATTGGAGCAAGGCCGCGGCCGCCACCGAAGCCTTGCTGGAAATCACGACCGCGGCAGGATAGACGATCGCCGGGTGCGTACCGCTCGGAAACACATCGACGATGCGGACTCGTTTGTCGGCGATGGCGTCGGTCTTGTAGACGATGCCGAACGGCGCTTCATCGCGCGCCACGAACGAAAGCGCGGCCCGAACATTGTCCGCGCGCACTGCCTGCCGCTCCACTGCGGGCCAGACACCGAGCGCTTCGAGCGCTTCCTTGCCATATCTTCCGGCGGGCACGCTGTCGGGATTGGCCATCGCCAGCTTGCCGCCGTCAAGCGCCGCCGCAAGAGGGAAGCTCGGCGCGATGCGCAGCGCGCTGGTGCTCGTCGCGGGCGCGATCAGCACCAGTTCGTTGCCGAGCAGATTCACGCGCGACCCGGCGCGGAGCAGCTTGCGCGAATCAAGATAATCGGCCCAGTCGAGGTCCGCGGCAATGAATACGTCCGCAGGCGCCCCCGCCTCGATCTGCTTCGCGAGCGTATTGCTGCCCGCGTACACCGCAACCACCTTGTTGCCGCTCGCCGCCTCGAATTGCTTCGCCTGCTCATCCAGCGCCTCCTTGAGGCTTGCAGCGGCATAAATCGTGATGTCGGCAGCCGCGACCCCGGCGCTCGCGAAGGCAAGCGTGGCGGCGACGGCGAATGCAATTGAAGCGACGAGACGTAGCCTGGACACACGCATCGACATCAATGAAGAAAGGGCGAGGGCAATATACCGCTGTATACAACGCAGGACAACCATGCATGGGGGTGAATTGCCGTCGAGCTAGGCGTTGGCGTCGGCTGCGTTGGGGTAGAAGAGCTGCTCGCCGTTGATCCTGTATTCGGCAATGGCCTTCTGCCCGGCGGGCGCCACCAGCCAGTCGATGAACTGCTGGCCGAGTTCCTTCTTCACCGTCGGGTGCTTCTCGGGGTTCACCAGCATCACGCCGTACTGGTTGAATAGGCGTTTGTCGCCTTCGACGAGGATGGCGAGCTCGCCGCGGTTCCTGAACGCGAGCCACGTGCCGCGGTCGGCGAGGATGTATGCGTTCATCGACGCGGCGGTGTTGAGCGCCGGGCCCATGCCCTGCCCGGTGTCGCGATACCAGGCGCCCTTGATCTTGTCGATATCGACCCCGGCGGCTTTCCACAAGTCGAGTTCGGCCAGGTGCGTGCCGCTGCGATCGCCGCGCGACACGAAGGGCGCCTGCGAGGCTTCGACCTTCTTCAGTGCGGCGAGTATGTCCTTGCCGCCGGCGACCTTGGCGGGATCCCCCCTGGGCCCGACGAGCACAAAGTCGTTGTACATTACCGGGTAGCGCCTGACCCCGTGGCCTTCGGCGAGGAATTTCTCCTCGGCGGAGCGGGCGTGCACGAACACGACGTCGGCGTCGCCGCGGCGCGCCACGTCGAGCGCCTGTCCGGTGCCCAGCGCGACGACGCGCACCTTGACGCCGGCCTGCCGCTCGTAGAGCGGGAGCAGGTAGCCGAACAGTCCGGACTGCTCGGTCGAGGTGGTCGACGCGACCGTGATGAAGCGATCCTGGGCCTGCGCTCCGGATGCCAACGCGATCAGTGCGACTGCAAGAAATGCGCGACGCATCACTACCATGGCAGTTCTCCTTCCAGAAAGCGAGCGGCTTCGGGGGATTCAGGGCGTCTGAAGAAATCCTTCGCCGCCGCCCGCTCGGCGATTCGACCCTGACGCATGAACAGGATTTCATCGCCGAGGCGGCGCGCCTGCCCGAGGTTGTGCGTAACCAGGACGATCTTGGTGCCGGCGTCGTGCATGGCGGTGACGATCTTCTCGATCTCATACGCCGCGCCCGGATCGAGGCTTGCGGTCGGTTCGTCGAGGAACAGGACCTCGGGCTTGAGCGCCCACGCGCGCGCCAGCGCGAGCCGCTGCTGCTCGCCGCCGGACAGCACGCGGGCCGGGCGGGACGCGAGTGCCGCGAGTCCGACCTTGTGCAGTGCTTCGCGTGCCCGCTCTTCTCGCGCGTCGGTGGCCACGCCGCCGACGCTGAGGCCGTAGACGACGTTGGCCAATGCCGAACGCCGCAGCAGCACCGGCCGCTGAAATACCATCGCCTGGCGGCGCGGCCCGCCGGGCAACTCGGGCGCATTCCAGCGGATGCGGCCGGCGGTGGGCTGCAACAGGCCATGACACAGGCGCAGCAGGACGCTCTTGCCCGCGCCGTTGGGGCCGATGATCACGCTGCGCGCCGCGGCATCCAGCGTCAAGGTCACGCCGTCGACGATGCGCCGGCCGCCGGCGGCGAAGACGAGTCCCTCCAACTGCAAGGGCAGCAAGGTCGACGGGGCGCGCATGGTCAATGCACCGTCATCCGTACCGCCGTTGCGCCGTCTCCTTGACGACGTACGCGGCCGCGTTGAGCGCCAGCACGATGGTCAGCAGGACCAGCCCGAGGCCGAGCGCGAGCGGCAGATCGCCCTTGCTGGTTTCCAGCGCGATGGTGGTGGTCATCACCCGGGTCACGCCATCGATGTTGCCGCCGACGATCATCACCGCGCCGACTTCGGCTGCGGCGCGACCGAAGCCCGCGAGCACGATCGTGACCAGCGAAAAGCGCACGTCCCAGAGCAACGTGACGGCGGCGCCAAGGCGATGCTCGCCCAGCGAGCGCAGTTGTTCGCGATACTCGTCCCACGCGTCTTCGATCACCTGCCGCGACAGCGCGGTCACGATCGGCGCGATCAGGATCGCCTGCGCGATGACCATCGCGGACGGCGTGAACAGGAGCCCCATCGCCCCGAGCGGCCCCGCGCGCGACAGCAGCAGATAGACGACGAGCCCGACGACGACCGGCGGCAGGCCCATGAGGGCATTGAGCACGACGATCAGTGCGTGCCGGCCCGGGAAGCGGCCGACCGCGATGGTCGCGCCGAGCGGCAAGCCGACCAGGCAGGCGATGACGACCGCCGTCAGGCTGACCCGCAGGCTGAGCAGCACGATGTCGACCAGATGCGCATCCCCGTCGCCGATCAGGTGCAGCGCCTGTGCGCCGGCGGCACCCAGCCCGTTCATGGCTGGACCGGCCCCGCGGACGTACCAAGATATGTACGAAAATGCATATAATTGTCGGGCCGGGCTCGCGCGGGTAGCAACGATAGCCTATCGCACTTCCGACGCAAATATGCATCTACATACATAATGAAACTGACTCCGGTCGTGGCCTGGGCGTTCGAAGGACCAGCCGGCGCCGCAGTCGATGCGCGCCTGATGCCGCTGCTCGAGGCGATTGCCGCGACCGGCTCGCTGGCGGCAGCCGTCGCCGAACTGCGCATGTCGTACCGCGCAGCGTGGGGTCTGCTGCGCGACTGCCAGCGCCGGTTCGATGCGCAACTGGTGGATCTCGAGCGCGGACGCGGTGCGCGTCTCGCGGCGGCGGGCACGCAATTGCTGGACGCGCACCGCGAGGCGCAGCGCCGCCTCGCGCCGGCGTTTGCCGCACTCGCGGTGAAGGTCGGCGAACGGCATCCGTCCCGGCGCACTGCGCCGCGCGCGCTGGCGGTGGCCGCCAGTCACGATCTTGCGCTCGCGGCACTGCGCGATCTGCTGCCCGTCGAGGCGGGCGTGAAGATCGAGCTGTCGGTCATGGGCAGCCTGCATGCGCTGCAGCAATACGCCTCGGGCCGCGCCGCGCTCGCAGGCTTCCACGTCAGCCTCGATGCGCGCGACGCTTCCGCGCTCTCGCCGTTCCGGCGCTGGCTCAATCCGCGCCGCGACCGCCTGATCCGCTTCGTCGATCGCGAACAGGGCCTGATCTTGCCGCGCGGCAACCCGGCCCGCGTGCGCGGTTTCAAGGACGTCGCGCGCCTGCATCTGCGCTTTGTCAATCGCCAGGCCGGATCGGGCACGCGGCTGCTGATCGAGCGCAGCATCGCCGCGGCGGGACTTGCTCCCGCCGCGCTGGCGGGCTTCGCGCACGAGGAGTTCACCCACCCCGCGGTCGCCGCGACGGTCGCGTCCGGCGCCGCGGACGCCGGCTTCGGTTTGCGCGCCGTCGCGGCCGAGGCCGGTCTGGCTTTCGTGCCGTTGGTGCGCGAGCGCTATTACCTCGCGGTGCGTGTCACGGAGATCGATGGAGCAGGCGTTGCAGCGTTGCTGCAGTGGCTGCGCGGACCGGGGTTCGCCGCGCTGGTGCGCGGCCTGCCCGGCTACGACGCCGTGCAGGCGGGCGGGGTCACCGGCATCGACCGTCTCGGGCTGCGCTGAGCGCGTGCCGCGCCGGCGCCGTTTGCGGTAGCATGGGCGTGCGTTTTTCGCGCCGCGCCCGTCATGGAAATCGCCTTCGTCGTCGATTCGCTGGCCTCGCTCAAGGCCCACAAGGATACGAGCATCGCCATGATGCGCGGCGCGCAGGCGCGGGGGCACACGCTGTTCGCGCTCGAGCAGGCGGATATCTACTGGAAGGACGGCGCGACGCTGGCGCGCGTGAGGCCGGTGGAGGTGACTGCGCACAACCATGCATGGCACCGCGCGGGCGATGCCGCGGTGCGCCCGCTCGCCTCGTTCGCCGCCGTGCTCATGCGCAAGGACCCCCCCTTCGACATGGAATACATCTATTCGACGTACCTGCTCGAAGCCGCCGAGCGCGAAGGGGCGCGCGTGTACAACCGGCCGCGGGCGGTTCGCGACAACAACGAAAAGCTGGCGATCACCCGCTTTGGCGAGTTCACGGCGCCGACGCTCGTGACGCGCGATGCCGGTCTGCTGCACGAATTCGTCGACGCGCATGCCGACGTGATCCTCAAGCCGCTCGATGGCATGGGCGGCACATCGATATTCCGTGTGCGCCGCGAGGACCCGAATCGCAACGTGATCGTCGAAACGGTCGGTCAGGACGGCGCGCGCAGCGTCATGGCGCAGCGCTACATTCCGGAAATCGTCGCCGGCGACAAGCGCATCCTGCTGATCGCCGGCGAACCCGTGCCTTATTCACTGGCGCGTATCCCCAAGCCCGGCGAAACCCGCGGCAATCTCGCCGCGGGCGGCCGGGGTGTCGCGCAGCCACTGAGCGACCGGGACAGGGCGATCGCGACGGCGCTCGGGCCGAAGCTGTGGGCAGAAGGGCTGCTGGTGGTCGGCCTCGACGTGATCGGCGCTTACCTGACCGAGGTCAACGTCACCAGCCCGACCTGCTTTGTGGAAATCACCGAGCAAACCGGCTTCGATGTGGGTGCCCGCTTCACCGAGGCGCTCGAGAACGCACTTGCCGGCACCTGATTCTCCCGCAAGACGCAGCGGTGCCAGTGCGTGCTAACATGCTTGTGCAACGACTTCGGGTCGACCTGGAACGCGTCGCATGACCGGGCCTGTGATGCGCTCGCAGCCAGCCAGGGGGACATCATGATCGGCATTCTCATCGTCGCTCACGACAAGCTGGGCGATAGTCTGGTCGGCGCGGTGACCCACGTATTGGGTGAGAGGCCGGCCCAGTTCGAAACGCTGGCGGTCTCCGCCTCCGACGACCCGCTGACATTGCTGCCCGCGGCGCGCGCGCTGGTCAAATCCGTCGATACCGGTGACGGCGTGCTGATATTCAGCGACATCTTCGGCGCGACGCCGTGCAATCTCGCCGGCAAACTGCTCGTCCCGGGCCGTGTCGAGGTCGTCGCCGGCGTGAACCTGCCGATGCTCGTACGTGCGTTCACTTACCGTTCCCGCGGCATGGACACGATGATCAAGAAGGCGATCAGCGGCGGCTGCGACGGCGTGCTGCATGTCGAGGTGGATCCGATCTATGCAGCAACGCGAGGTTGAGATCGTCAACAAGCTGGGGCTGCATGCGCGGGCTTCGGCGAAGCTCACGCAGCTCGCCGGAAAATATCAGAGTGAGGTCTCGCTCTCGCGCAACGGCCGCAAGATCAACGCCAAGAGCATCATGGGTGTGATGATGCTGGCCGCGGGCAAGGGCGCCAAGGTCACTCTCGAAATCGATGGGCCAGACGAAGCCGATGCGATGGACGCGATCGTCGCGCTGATCAATGGGTACTTCGGCGAAGGACAGTAACAGGCCACCGCAGCTGCGCCGTCACGCGCTTGTTGCAGTGCAATGGTGCAAAGACGGATGGAACGAATGTTCGACTTTGGCGATCAACGGGAAGGCGCCCGCTTCTTCCGCGGGTGGGTTATCCTTCAACTGCGGCATCCGATACCATTATGCAGACACGCGAAATCAGAATCAGGAATCGCCTTGGCCTGCACGCGCGCGCCTCGGTGAAGATCGTCAAGCTCGCGTCACGCTTTCGATGTCGAGTATCGCTGGTCTTCGATGGCCGGCGCGCCAATGCCCGCAACATCCTCGCGGTCATGATGCTCGCGGCCAGCATGGGCAGCACGATCCGGGTCGAGACCGCCGGGCCGGACGAAGCCGCGGCCATGACCGCCATGGAGCAACTCATCAGCAACCGCTTCGGCGAGTCCGGCTGACGGGCCAGGCGCGCCCGGCATCGCGGTCGCACCGGGAAAGCGCAGCAACATGAGTTTCGTACTGCACGGCGTCGGCGTCTCCAGCGGCATCGCCATCGGCCGGGCCCAGCTCGTCTCGCACGCGACGTTCGAGGCCGCGCATTACACGATCACCGCGGACCAGGTCGCGGGCGAGATCGCCCGGCTGGCCAACGCCATACGCACCGTCCAGCACGAACTCGAAAGCCTGCGCGAGGAGATGACGTCGGAAGACGCGCCGGCCGAGTTCGGCGCGTTCCTCGACGTGCACTGGATGATCCTCACCGATCCGACGCTGGCCGAGACACCCAAGCGGATCATCGCCGAGCAGCATTGCAACGCCGAATGGGCGCTGACGCAGCAAACCTCGGTGCTTATCGAGCAGTTCGATGCGATCGAGGATCCGTACCTGCGCGAGCGCAAGGCAGACGTCGTGCAGGTCGTCGAGCGCGTGCTCAAGGTGCTGCTCGGCAAGCCCGGCGCGGTGCGGCCGACCAACGCCGAGGAACAGACGATCCTGGTCGCACACGACCTGTCGCCTGCCGACGTCATCCAGTTCAAGAGCCACCACTACGCCGCCTTCCTGACCGATCTCGGCGGCCCGACCGCGCATACCGCGATCGTCGCGCGCAGCCTGAACGTGCCGGCGGTGGTAGCGGCGCACAACGCGCGCGCGCTGATCCGCGAGAACGAAATGCTCATCGTCGATGGCGATCGCAACGTCGTCATCGTCAACCCGGACCGCGCGGTACTGTCGGAATACCGGCTGAAGCAGGGCGAGTTCGCGCTCGAGCAGAAGAAACTGCAACGCCTGACGACGACGCGCGCGACCACGCTCGACGGGCATGATGTCGAACTTTTTGCCAACATCGAGTTGCCCGAGGACCTGCCGCGCTCGCTGGAGGTCGGCGCGACCGGCATCGGGCTTTTCCGCAGCGAATTCCTGTTCCTCAATCGCCTCGGGCTGCCGTCCGAGGACGAGCAGTTCGAGGCGTACCGCAGCGTCGCAGCGGGAATGGAAGGCAAGCCGGTAACGATTCGCACTTTCGACCTCGGCGCCGACAAGCACAAGGAGGGGCTCGAAGGACTGTCGCGCGTCGCGCCCAATCCCGCGCTCGGCCTGCGTGCGGTGCGCTTCTGCCTGGCCGAGCCGCGACTGTTCATCACCCAGCTGCGCGCGATCCTGCGCGCGTCGCACTACGGCAACGTCAAGGTTCTGATTCCGATGCTGGTGTCCGCGACCGAAATCGACCAGACGCTGGCGCTGATCGCCAGGGCGAAAGAGAGCCTGCGCGAAGAAGGCGTGCCCTTCGACGCGGGCATCGAGGTGGGCGGCATGATCGAGATCCCGGCCGCGGTGCTGGCGATCGGCGCGTTCACCAGCCGGCTCGATTTCCTGTCGATCGGCACCAACGACCTCATCCAGTACACGCTGGCGGTCGATCGCGCCGACGAAGCCGTTTCGCACCTCTACGACCCGCTGCATCCGGCGGTGCTGAAGCTGATCGCAATGGCGATTACGACGTCGACGAGAGCCTCGGTTCCGATCGCCGTCTGCGGCGAGATGGCGGGCGACGTCCGGATGACCCGCTTGCTGCTGGGCATGGGCCTGCGCAATTTTTCGATGCACCCCGCGGACCTGCTGTCGGTCAAGCAGCGGGTGCTCAACACCGACGTCGCGAAGATCACGCCGGTGGTAAACCGCATGCGGCGCAGCGACGACACCGCGAAACTGGCGGCGCTGCTCGACAAGCTCAACGATTGACTTTCGGGAGCGGGTCGGTACACTGCTCACCGGTAACGCGCCGATTTGACAATCAGCTTGCGGGCGCGGGGGAATGCAGGCAGCTGCGCACTCCCCGATAAATACGGCTAAAGCGGCGAGGAATCTCCGACCCGATTGGCGCAAGCTGGTCGGGTCTTTTGCTTTCCGGGTCCGTGTTGCGGCCACTGAATGATTGCGCTCTCGAAGCCATCGTGAACCAGGCGACCATGTCCGCAGGTGTGGTGACTCCGCAGCGCGCCGCGTTTGCGGAACCGCTCGCGCTCGCCTCGGGTGCGACGCTGCCGTCGTTCGAGCTCGCGTACGAGACCTACGGCACGCTCAATGCCGAGCGGTCCAACGCCATCCTGATCTGTCACGCGCTCAATGCCTCGCATCACGTCGCCGGGGTCCATGCCGGGGAGGCAGACAGCGAAGGCTGGTGGGACAACATGGTCGGCCCGGGCAAGCCGGTCGACACGCGCCGGTATTTCGTCGTCGGCGTCAACAATCTCGGCAGTTGCTTCGGCTCGAGCGGCCCCGCGACGCTCAATCCGGCGACGGGCAAGCCGTGGGGCGCCGACTTTCCCATCGTCACTGTCGAGGACTGGGTCGACGCGCAGGCGCGGCTCGCCGATCGCCTGGGCATCGCCCGTTTCGCCGCGGTGATGGGCGGCAGCCTGGGCGGCATGCAGGCGCTGTCGTGGGCGATTCGCTACCCCGATCGCATCGCCAGCGCGCTGGTGATCGCCGCGGCGCCGAACCTGTCGGCGCAGAACATCGCGTTCAACGAAGTTGCGCGCACCGCGATCCTGACCGATCCGGATTTCCACGACGGGCACTTCTACGAGCACGGCGTCAAGCCGGTGCGCGGCCTGCGCGTGGCGCGCATGGTCGGCCACATCACCTACATCTCCGACGAGCAGATGGCGCAGAAATTCGGACGGCAGCTGCGCGAGGGGCTCAACTTTTCCTTCGCCCCGGAATTCCAGATCGAGTCGTACCTGCGTTACCAGGGCGAGAAATTCGCCGAGTATTTCGACGCGAACACCTACCTGCGCATCACCAAGGCGCTCGACTACTTCGACCCGGCGGCCGCCACCGGTGGCAACCTCGCGCGGGCGCTGGCGCCGGCGACCTGCCGCTTCCTGGTGATCGCGTTCACCACCGACTGGCGTTTTCCAGCGGCACGTTCGCGCGAAATCGTCAAGGCGCTGGTCGACAATCGCCGCGACGTTTCCTACGCCGAAATCGCGGCGCCGCACGGGCACGACGCGTTCCTGCTCGACACGCCGCAGTACCACGCGATCGTGCGCGCCTATCTCGAACGGGCGGTGCGATGACATTGTCGATGCGCGCCGACTTTTCGACCATCGCCGGCTGGATCGCGCCCGGCGCCCGCGTGCTCGACCTCGGTTGCGGCGACGGCAGTCTGCTGTCGCAGCTGCGCGAGTCGCGCGGAGCGGCGGGTTACGGCATAGAGATCGACGACGCCGGCGTGCTGGCCTCGATCGGCAACGGTGTCAACGTGCTGCAAAGCGACCTGGAATCCGGGCTCGCCGGATTCGACGACCAGTCCTTCGACAGCGTCATCCTCTCGCAGACGCTGCAGGCGATGCGCAGAATCGAGGCGATCGTCGACGAGATGCTGCGCGTCGGCCGCGAAGCGATCATTTCGTTTCCCAACTTCGGCCACTGGTCGCACCGCCTGCAGGTCCTGGCCGGGCGCATGCCGGTGTCGGAGAAACTCCCATACCAATGGTACGACACGCCGAATATCCACTTGTGCACGATCGCCGACTTCGACGCGTTCTGCGTGCAACGCCGTTTTCGGGTGATCGAGCGCGTCGTGCTGCACGACGCGCGGCGCGTGAGCCTTCTGCCCAACCTGATGGGCTCGCTCGCCATCTACCGGTTCCGCAGCGCGTAGCGCTGCGCCGGCCGCGCTCCGGGCGGGGAGCCAGTTGATTGCCGGATACAATGCGACGATGACTGCATTGGGCAAGCTCGGCGCCGCGCTGTTCAACCGGCGCATGCTGATCTGCATTTTCAGCGGCTTCAGCTCCGGATTGCCGCTCTACATCCTGATCAACCTCATCCCCGCGTGGTTGCGGTCCGAACACGTCGACCTGAGGTCGATCGGCCTGTTCGCGCTGATCCAGCTGCCGTTCACGTGGAAATTCATGTGGTCGCCGTTGCTGGACCGCTATGCGCTGCCCCTGCTCGGCCGGCGGCGCGGCTGGATGCTGATGACGCAGCTCCTGCTGCTTGTCTCGATTCCGTTGTTCGGTGCGCTCGATCCGCAATTCAACCTCTGGACCATCGCGTATCTCGCCACCGCGGTCGCCTTCTTCTCGGCGACGCAAGACATCGTCCTCGACGCCTACCGCCGCGAGCTGCTGCCCGATGCCGAGCTCGGACTGGGCAACTCGATATTCGTCCAGGCGTATCGCATCTCCAGCCTGATTCCGGGAGCGCTGTCGCTGGTGCTCGCCGATCACCTGCCGTGGCAGAGCGTGTTCGTGATCACGGCACTGTTCATGATTCCCGGGCTGGTCACCACGCTGCTCGTCCGCGAACCGGCGCTGGCGAATCCGGCACCGCGCACGCTCGCCGAGGCGATCGTCCTGCCGTTTCGCGAGTTCCTCGCGCGCCACGGCGTGCGTGCGGCGCTGCTGATCCTTGCCTTCATTTTCCTCTACAAGCTTGGCGATTCGATGGCTACCGCGCTGGCGACGCCGTTCTATCTCGACATCGGTTTCACCAAGTCGGAAATCGGCCTGATCGCCAAGAACGCGGCGCTGTGGCCCAGCGTCATCGGCGGACTGCTCGGCGGACTGTGGATGGTCAAGATCGGTATCAATCGCGCGCTGTGGCTGTTCGGCCTGGTGCAGCTCGCGTCGATTCTGGGATTCGCGTGGCTCGCCTATGTGCATCAACCCGATCGTATGCTGCTCGCTGTGGTGATCAGCGTCGAGGCGCTCGGCGTCGGACTGGGCACCGCGGCGTTCGTCGCCTTCATCGCGCGCACCACCGATCCCCGCTACACCGCGACGCAGTTCGCCCTGTTCACGAGCCTGGCGGTGGTGCCGCGTTCGGTGGTCAACGCGTCGACCGGCTGGATCGTCGAGGCCATCGGCTGGTTCGATTTCTTCCTGCTGTGCACGGTGCTGGCGTTGCCGGGGATGGCGCTGCTGTGGTGGGTCGCGCCGTGGAACGAGCCGCTGCCGGAGCCCGCGCGCGCCCTGACGTAGCCCCGACCGCGAGGATTCGCACCCGCGCACTGGCGGAACCGCGGTCAGGCGCTGACGCGTTCGAGGGCCTCGTTCACTTCCAGCCACTGCGTTTCCATGCGCGCGAGCTGCCAGCCGATGTCGCCGTGGCGCGCCAACGCGGTCTTGAGGCGCTCCTTGTTCTCGTCGAGATAGGCCTCCGGTGCAGCCAGCCAGGCGTCGAGCTCGCGCTTTTCCGCGCTCATCGTCTCGAGGTCGTGTTCGATGCGCTGGAGCTTCTGCTGGAGCGGCTTGCGCTGGTCCGACAGGCGCTGCCGGGCCGCGGCCTCGATGCGCTTCTGCGTGCGGCGGTCGCCGCTCGGCGCAATGCCGGGCGATGCTTCGGCGGGCGACTTGCGCCCGAGCACCCAGTCGCGGTAGTCGTCGAGGTCGCCGTCGAAACGCCGCACCGCGCCGGCGTCGACCAGCCACAGCTCGTCGGCGGTGGCGCGCAACAAGTGGCGGTCGTGGGCAACGACGACGAGCGCGCCCTCGTAATCCTGCAGCGCTTCGGTCAGCGCTTCGCGCATTTCGATGTCGAGATGGTTGGTCGGCTCGTCGAGCAGCAGCAGATTGGGCTTCTGCCGTGCCAGCAGCGCCAGCGTCAGGCGCGCCTTTTCGCCGCCGGAAAATTCCGCGACCGGCGCCATCACCCGGTCGCCGCGAAAGTCGAAACCGCCGAGGTAGTCGCGCAATTCCTGATCGCGTGTCCCCGGCTCGAGTTTCTGGAAGTGCCAGAGCGCGGTCTCGGTCAAGCGCAACTGCTCGACCTGGTGCTGTGCGAAGTAGCCGATGCGCAGGCCCTGCGCCGCAAGTCGCGCGCCGGCCAGCGGAACGAGCTCGCCGGCGATCGCGCGCAGCAGCGTCGACTTGCCGGCGCCGTTGGGGCCGAGCAGGCCGATGCGCTCGCCCGCCAGCAGCGGCCAGTCGACGTCGGCGAGGATCGCTCGCTCGCCGTAGCCCAACGTCGCGTGCTCCAGCCGCAAGAGCTGGCGCGCGTCGATCCGCGTCGACTTCAGCGTGAACGTGAACGGGCTGTCGACGTGCGCCGCGGCGATCAGCTCCATGCGCTCCAGCGCCTTGATGCGGCTTTGCGCCTGCCTGGCCTTGCTCGCCTTGGCGCGAAAGCGATCGATGTACGCGTGCATGTGCGCGATCTGCTTCTGCTGCTTGGCGTAGGACGCCTGTTGCAGCGCCAGCGCCTGCGCGTGCTCGCGCTCGAATGCCGAGTAATTGCCGCCGTAGGCGTTGAGCTTGCCGTTCTCCAGGTGCACGATGCGCGTGGCCACGGCGTCGAGAAAATCGCGATCGTGGGTGATCAGCAACAGGGTTCCCGAGTAGCGCTTGAGCCAGTCCTCGAGCCAGAGGACCGCGTCGAGATCGAGGTGGTTGGTCGGCTCGTCGAGGAGCAGCAGATCCGAGCGCGTCATCAGCGCCTGCGCCAGATTGAGCCGCATCCGCCACCCGCCGGAGAAGCTCGCCACCGGGTCGCCGTGGCGCGCAGTCGGAAAACCGAGCCCCGACAGCAACGCGGCGGCGCGCGAACGTGCGCTGTAACCGTCGACGGCTTCGAAGCGATGATGCAGTTCGGCGAGGCGCTCGCCGCTCGCGTGCGCATCGGTGGCGTGCGCAGCAGTCTCGGCGGCCATGGCGCGCTCGATATCGCGCAACTCGCGGTCGCCGTCGAGAACGTGGTCGATGGTCGGCTTGGACACCGCCGTTGTCTCCTGCGCGACGTGCGCGATCACCCACGCGGCGGGCACCGACACCTCGCCGCCGTCGGCCAGGAGTTCGCCGCGCAGCAGCGCGAACAGACTGGTCTTGCCGCTGCCGTTGGGGCCGATGACGCCGACCTTCTGCCCGGGGTGCACGGTCAGCGACGCGCCGTCGAGCAGCCGCCGGGTGCCGCGGGCGAGGATCAGGTTGGTGATGCGCAGCATGCGGCGGCAGGAGCGTCAGAACCCGAAGTCGTAGTCGATGATCAGCGGCGCATGGTCGGAAAACCGCCGCCTGGTGTAGATCGAGGCAGAGCGCGCGGTGGCGGCGATGCCCGGAGTGGCGATCTGATAATCGATGCGCCAGCCGACGTTCTTCGCCCAGGCCTGCCCGCGGTTCGACCACCAGGTGTACTGCTCCGGTTCCTCGTTCAAGCGGCGGAAGACATCGACGAAGCCGAGCTTGTCGAAGACCTGCGTCAGCCACGCGCGCTCCTCGGGAAGGAACCCGGAATTCTTCTGGTTGCCGCGCCAGTTCTTCAGATCGATCGGCTGGTGCGCGATGTTCCAGTCGCCGCAGAGCACGACTTCGCGGCCTGCATCGCGCAGTGCCCGAAGGTGCGGCAGAAATTGCGCCAGGAAGCGGAACTTGGCTTCCTGGCGCAGCGGCGAGCTCGACCCGGACGGAAAATACACGCTGACCACCGAGACGCGGCCGAAATCGGCTTCGACATAGCGCCCTTCGGCGTCGAACTCGCGGCTCCCGAAGCCGGTGCGCAGCGTGACCGGCCGATGGGCGTAGATCGCGACGCCGCTATAGCCCTTGCGTTCGGCTGGGTGGAACACGCCGCGCGCTTTGCGCGGCGCCACCAGCGCCTTCGGGACGTGCTCGGCCGCAGCGCGGATCTCCTGCAGGCAGACCACGTCCCACGGCTCGATGCGGGTGAGCCAGCGGGCCAGCCCCTTGCGTTCGGCCGAGCGGATGCCATTGACGTTGAGCGTGATGATGCGCATGGCTGAGACTCGCGTGCGGCGAAGCGAGGCCGGAGTTTACGGTAAAATCGACGCCTGCTCGACTCTGCGGCGGCGGCGCAGCGGGTTCGCCGGACGTTCCCCAACTTCGAGGCACCCACGAGTCACCAATGACCGATTTCCGCCAGGAATTCCTCGAGTTCGCCTTGGCACGCGAAGTGCTTCGCTTTGGCCAGTTCGTGACCAAGGCCGGCCGGGAGACGCCCTACTTTTTCAACGCGGGGCTGTTCAACGATGGTGACAGCCTGCGGCGCCTGGGCCGGTACTACGCCCAAGCGTACCTGGCGTCCGGAGTGCAGTGCGACCAGCTGTATGGGCCGGCCTACAAGGGCATCACGCTGGCCGCGGCAACGGCGATCGCGCTGGCCGAAATGGGGCACAATTTGCCGTACAGCTACAACCGCAAGGAAGCGAAGGGTCACGGTGAGGGCGGCGTCATCGTCGGTGCACCGCTCAAGGGACGGGCGCTGATCGTCGACGACGTGATCACCGACGGAGGCGCCAAGCGTGAGGCGATCGAGTTGCTCCGGGCGCATGGCGCGGTGCCGGCGGCGGTGCTGATCGCTTTCGATCGCAAGGAGCGCGGCCGCGGCGAACTGTCGGCGGTACAGGAATTGCAGCAGGAATTCGGCGTTCCGGTGATTGCGATCGCAACACTGGACGACTTGCAGGGTTTTCTGGACACGCGACCCGATTTCGGGGCGCAACGTGCGGCGGTCGCGAGGTATCGCGAACGTTACGGCGCGCGGGGCTGAACCGGGCGGTGCCTGGGCAGCGATCTCGCGGGTAGAAAATCGGTTTGGCGGGGGCTATAGTGACAAACATGCGCACGCATCACAGGCTACGGCGTTGCAGTCCAGCCATGCTTGGCCTCGGGCTCGCGCTGGCCGTGCTGCCCGCCGCAGGCGCCGGCATGTACAAGTGGACCGACGAAAAGGGCATGGTGCATTACAGCGACCAGATGCCGGCGGACGCCGTCAACAAGGGCGCCGTCGTGTTCGACAAGCAGGGCCGCCCGCTCAAGAAGATCGAGGCCGCGCCGACCCAGGAAGAGTTGCGCGCCAGGGAAGCCGAGGAAGAACGGCAGAAGACGAGCGGCCGCTTGACGCAGGAACGGGCGCGCAAGGACCAGGCGCTGCTCCAGTCGTACACCAGCGAGCAGGAAATCGATTTCGCGCGGGCGCGGGCGATATCGACGGTGGACCTCCAGCTCAAGTCGGCCGAAACCTACAGCGCCGACTTGCGGCGCCGGCAACAGGAAATCGAAAAGCAGAAGGTGGCGCTGGCCGGCAAAGCGGTGCCCCCCGCGCTGGAAAACGAGCTCGTATCGCTCAACAACGAGCTTGGCCGCCAGGACGGACTGATCGCGCAGAAGCGCGAAGAGGTCGCCGCAATCAATGCCCGCTACGACAACGACAAGAGGCGCTGGCAGGAAATCAACGCCGACCAGATGCGCGCCGCCGCGGCGGGCATCCCCGCTGCCGTACCCCCGGCTGCGGGCAAGGCGCCGCCCAAAGCGCCGCCTCCGGCGACCGCCTCGAAATAGTCGAGGCGCGCAGCGGCGTAGGGCGCGCCGACTCGCCGCGCTGATTGCGCAGGCGTCGGGGCCTGCAAACTGCGATAATTCATCTTTTCGGTAGTCCTCCGCGATTCCAGGCGATGGCTCAATACGTCTACACCATGAACAAGGTGGGCAAGATCGTGCCCCCCAAGCGAGTGATCCTCAAGGACATTTCGCTGTCCTTCTTTCCCGGCGCCAAGATCGGCGTGCTCGGTCTCAACGGCTCGGGCAAGACCAGCCTGCTGCGCATCATGGCCGGAGACGACACCGAATTCGAGGGCGAAGCGGTGCCGATGCCCAACCTGCGCATCGGCTTCCTGCGCCAGGAGCCGCAGCTCGACCCCACTAAGACCGTGCGCGAGTGCGTCGAAGAGGGCATGAGCGCAGTGCTCGAAGCCAAGGCCAAGCTCGAGGCAATCTACGCCGCCTACGCCGAGCCCGACGCGGACTTCGACAAGCTGGCCGCCGAGCAGGCGAAGTACGAGGCGGTCATCGCCGCGGACGGCGCCGACTCCGACGTGCAGATGGAGATCGCGGCCGACGCGCTGCGCCTGCCCGCGTGGGATGCCAAGATCGGTTCGCTCTCCGGCGGCGAGAAGCGGCGCGTCGCGCTGTGCCGCCTGCTGCTGTCGAAGCCGGACATGCTGCTGCTCGACGAGCCGACCAACCACCTCGATGCCGAGAGCGTCGAGTGGCTCGAGCAGTTCCTGCTGCGCTTTCCGGGCACCGTGATCGCGGTGACGCACGACCGCTATTTCCTCGACAACGCCGCCGAGTGGATCCTCGAGCTCGACCGCGGCTACGGCATCCCGTGGAAAGGCAATTACAGCTCGTGGCTCGAGCAGAAGGAACAGCGCCTGGCCACCGAGCAGAAGCAGGAAGACGCGCGCGCCAAGGCGATGCACAAGGAGCTGGAGTGGGTGCGCACCAACGCGCGGGGGCGCCAGGCGAAGAACAAGGCGCGCATCGCGCGCTTCGAGGAGCTGGCATCGTACGAGCACCAGAAGCGCAACGAGACGCAGGAAATTTTCATCCCTGTCGCCGAGCGACTCGGCGATTCGGTGATCGAGTTCAAGGAAGTGAGCAAGGCGGTCGGCGACCGGGTGCTCATCGACAAGCTGAGCTTCAACATCCCGCCGGGCGCGATCGTCGGCGTCATCGGGCCCAACGGCGCCGGCAAGACCACGCTGTTCCGCATGATCAGCGGCAAGGACAAGCCCGACAGCGGCGAGATCGTCATCGGCCACACCGTCCATCTCGCGGTGGTCGATCAAACGCGCGAATCGCTGCCCAACGACAAGACCGCGTGGGAAGCGATCTCCGGCGGGCAGGACATCCTGACCGTCGGCAAGTTCGAAATGCCGTCGCGCGCCTACCTCGGTCGCTTCAACTTCAAGGGCCAGGACCAGCAGAAGAACGTCGGACAGCTGTCAGGCGGCGAGCGCGGCCGGCTGCACCTTGCAGCGACGCTGCTCAAGGGCGGCAACGTATTGCTTCTCGACGAGCCATCCAACGACCTCGATGTCGAAACGCTGCGCGCGCTCGAGGACGCGCTGACCGAATTCCCGGGCAGCGCGATGGTCGTATCGCACGACCGCTGGTTCCTCGACCGCATCGCCACGCACATTCTCGCCGCCGAGGACGAGGGCAAGTGGGTGTTCGTGGAGGGCAACTACCAGGACTACGAGGCCGACAAGCGCAAGCGTCTGGGCGAGGACGGCGCACGGCCGCACCGGTTGCGGTACAAGCCGCTGATGCATTAAGGAGCATTCACGCCAGGCCGATCCGCTGCAGGAACGGTCGCCAGCGCGGATCGCCGTGCAGCGGCCGCATGAAGGAGTCCGTCGCCGAGTACCTTACGCCGGGGTCGCGTTGCGCGTAGGCCCGCTCGAGCCATGCGAACGCCCTGTCGATCTCGTTGCGGTACGCACAGGCCTCGGCGACCTGGTACGCCGCGGTCCAGCCGAAGCCGTCGATCAGCGCCTGCAACGCGGTCTCCGATTCCGCGGGGTGCCCCAGATTGTGGTGGATCATCGCGAGGGCCATATTGCGGAAGACCGGATGCGCTTCGGCTTCGGCCAGCACCAATGCCTCCTGCCTGCGCCCCTGCAACAGGCGCGCGATCGCCAGGAACGCGTGGCACCGACCGGCGTTCGGATTCAAATCGAGCGCGACCTGAAACGACGCTGCCGCGTCGTCCACGCGGTTTCCCAATAGGTGAATCATCGCCGCCATGCGATGCGTGGACGTCGATAGCGGATCGAGCGCGATCGCCTTGCCGATCAGTTCGGCCGCCTCGTCGAGCCGGCCCAGAATCCTTGCGAGGCCGCCTGCCGCGCGCAGCGCATCGGCATTGCCGGGAGCCAGTTCCAGCGCGCGCCGGAACGACGCCTCGGCCGCCGTCCAGTTCCAGTCATGGCTCTCCTGGACCTGGCCGAGCTCGATGTGGCCTTCGGCGAGTTCCGGAGCCAGGCGCAGCGCGTGCTGCGCGGCCTCGCGGGCACGCTCGAAGCCTTCGTCGATCGGGGCGAAACCGAACCCCGCCTGTTGATAGTGGATCCGCGACAGTCCGGCCCACGCCAAGGCGAAATCCGGATCGATCGCCAGCGCGCGCTTGAACAGGTCGATCGCCTTGTCGGTGTCCGCCTGCGTGGCCCGTTCGCCGAAGAATTTTCCCTGCAGGTAGAGCTGAAAGGCTTCGGGATTGTTGCTACGCCCGGCTCCGGCCTGGCGCACGTCGGCCGCCGCTGCCGCGCCGGCCGCGGTATGCGCCTGCTCCCCCAGCAGCGCCGCCCGCAGCTCCTTGACCACCGACTGCGCGATATCGTCCTGCACGGCAAAGATGTCGTCGAGCTCGCGGTCATAGGTCTCCGACCACAAGTGCGAATCCGACGCGACCTCGATCAGCTGCGCGGTGATGCGCACGCGCTTGCCGGACTTGCGCACGCTCCCTTCGAGCACCGTAGCGACGTTGAGCTTCTGCGCGATCGTGGGGATGTCGACGTCCTTGCCCTTGAACGAGAATGCGGAGGTCCGCGACGCGACGCGCAGGCCGCGGATCTTCGCCAGCACGTTCAGCAGTTCTTCCGACAGGCCGTCGGCGAAGTATTCGTTCTCCTCGTCGCGGCTCATGTTGACGAACGGCAGCACGGCGATCGAAGGCGTCACCTTGTCTAGCGGCGCGACCTGGGACTTGAGGTGCGGAAAGCCCTGCGGCAGGTCCGGATGGCAGGCCTGGAACACCGCTTCGGGTCGCCCGAGGTCTTTGAGTCCATGGGCGCCGAGCGCCTTGATGCTCGCGAGCGGCGGCAGGTGGTCGCGGCAGAGGTCGTGGGTCGCCTCCGAGAGCAGCGTCTGGCCACCGTGACCGGCCGCGAGCAGGCGCGCGACCCGGTTGAGCGGCGCGCCGAAATAGTCGCCGTCGCGCATCTCGACCGCGCCCGAATGAATCGCCATGCGCACGCGCAATTTGGCCGCTTCGGGCCACGGCTCCCGGTGCAGCGCGCGCTGCGCGTCGAGCGCCGCGGCAAGTGCGTTGGCCGCCGTATGGAACGCCGCGCAGAAGGCGTCGCCGCCCGTTTTGAAGACGTGGCCATCGTGATCGGCGATACAGTGACGCAGCAGCGCATCGTGGCGCGCCAGAGCGGCGCGCATCGCCGCAGCATGCGCTTCCCACAGCCGCGTGCTGCCCTCGATGTCGGTGAACAGCAGCGTGACGGTGCCGGTCGGAAGGTTTGCCATGGTGTCGTCGCCGCGGCGTGCACGGACCACGCGAATGATACGCGGGTCGCGCTCGGGGGCGGGCTTCCTGCGCAGCGGCTGCGGCTAGCTGGCTCCGAAGGCCGACAACGACTGCCTGCGGGCGTTGCGCAGACGCATGCGGGTTGTGCCCATGCTTCCCTGGGCGCCTCAGCTCTTGCCCGGCACCACCTGCGCGCGCGCCTTTTCGACCTCGGCCTGTGCGTCGAGCGTGAGCCGGTAGGCGACGTAGTACTTGTAGATGTTGCGCACGTAGGTGGTCGTTTCGGTGCCGATCTTCTCGGCAACGACGATTTCGACATTGTTGAACCATTTGTTCGGATCGAGACCGCGCTTTTCGGCTTCCTTGCGCGCCTTCGCGACGTTGCCCGGGCCGCAGTTGTAACTCGCAAACGCGAACAGCGGCCGATTGCCCTCGCTGAACTTGGCGTCACCGAAGTACGTGGTCATCAACTGGTCCATGTACTTCGCGCCGGCGTGGATGTTGGGTTCGGTGACGTGGACATCGCCGACCTTCATCTGCTCGCCGGTCGCCGGCATGAGCTGCATCACGCCAATCGCGCCGACGCCGCTCTTGGCGTTCTGGTTGAGCTGCGACTCCTGGTAGCCCTGCGCGGCCAGCATCAACGGGTCGAAGCCGTACTTCGTACCGTACTTCTCGAACAGCGCCAGCGTTTCCTTGAATTTCTTGTACTCGGCGTTGCCGGTCGGGTCCTTGAGTTCCTTGACCTTCTTCATGTACGAGTTCATGCGGTACGCGGCGACAGCCTGCTTCATCGCCCAGTTGCGGAAGAAATCGTCGATCTCGGCGGCGAGCTTCGGGCTGTCCTTGCGGATCGCCCAGCCGGTCTTGGCGTCCGCGCGCAAGACGAGGTCGGAGCGCACCTTGAGCTTCGGCATGACCTGCGCCCACATCTGCGCCTTCCAGTCGTCGACCACCAGCAACTCGATGAGGCCCGCGTTCAACATGTCCATCAGGTCCTCGTCCTCGAGGGAATCGGGCACCAGTGTCAACGTCACTTCGGGTTTGCCCTCGCGCTTGAACCGTTCGTTGAGCTTCTGCAGGCTGTCGTAGTAGCTCGACGCCTTGCGCACGTGGACGCGCTTGCCGGCGAGATCGTCGAGCGACTTGAGCTCGGGCGATTTCGGCCCGGTGACGACGACCTCGCTGATCGTGCGTCGGCCCTCGTCCCCTGGGACGAAGTCGACCTCCTTGAGGCGCTCGTCGGTGACGGTGAGGTTGCCGATGGAGACGTCCGAGAGGCCCTCCTTCAGATAGGGCAGGAGCTTGTCGCGAGTCGCCGGCGCGATGTAAATCGTCAGCGGTCGCTTGCCCAGCTGCTTGGCGTACTTGACGTTGAGGTAGCGTTCCCAGTCGCGGACCAGTTCGACCGCGAGGCCGCGCTCGCGGCCCTGGTCGCTGAAGTACAGCGATCGCGAGAACGGCGCGTAGACGCGGATCATGCGCCGCTCGAGCATCTTGTCGAAGTCGCCGATCCACGGCTTGTTGGCGATGGTCAGCTTGCGCGGCTGCGCCGCATCGGCTGCAGGCTTGTCCGGCGGGCTCTGCTGCGCCGCTGTCGCTGCTGCGACGACCGCAAGCATGACGGCAAGCAGACTGCGCAAGCGCTGGAATTTCATGGTTTGCCTCCCTGGTGATTGCCTTTGAATACCGGATCGGCCCGGCGCGCAGATGCCCCTGACGCGGCGGCGAAACCGGGCCGGCCGTGCACACTACTGCATGAGTCTCTGCTTGAGGATCGCGTTCACCTGCGCCGGGTTGGCCACGCCCTTGGTCGCGGCCATGATCTTGCCCACCAGCGCGTTGAACGCCTTTTCCTTGCCGGCTTTGACTTCGGCGACGATCGCGGCATTGGCGCGGAGCACTTCGTCGACGATCTTTTCGATGGCGCCCGAATCGGAAATCTGCCGCAGACCCCTGCGCTCGATGATCGCATCGGCGTCGCCACCGCCTTCGCCGGCCCACATTGCATCGAAAACATCCTTGGCGATCTTGCCGGAGATCGTGCCGTCCTCAACGCGTCGCAGCAGCGCGGCGAGCTGGTCGGGCGACACCGGCGAGTGCGCTATGCCGACGTCGGCGCGGTGCAGCGAATTCGCCAGCTCACCCTGGACCCAGTTGGCCACGAGCTTGTTGCTTGAAGTGCCGCCCGCTTGCAGCGCCTTCGCCGCTGCACTGTAGTAGTCGGCGACCTCGCGGCTCGCGGTCATGGCCAGCGCATCGGCCCTCGACAAGCCGTGCTGCGTCACCAGTCGCTCGCCCATGGCGTCGGGCAGCTCCGGCTGCGATTGGCGCAGCCGCTCGATCCACGCCTCGTCGATCACCAGCGGCGGCAGATCCGGATCGGGAAAATAGCGGTAATCCTGCGCGTCTTCCTTGGTGCGCATCGACCGCGTCTCGCGCCGGTCGGGATCGTAGAGGCGCGTTTCCTGAACCACCTGGCCGCCGTCCTCGATGAGCTCGATCTGGCGCCGCACTTCGAACTCGATCGCGTCGTGCATGAAGCGGAAGCTGTTGAGGTTCTTGATTTCGCTGCGCGTGCCGAGCGCGACCTCGCCCGCGGGCCGTACCGACACGTTGGCATCGCAGCGAAAGCTGCCCTCCTGCATGTTGCCGTCGCAGATGCCGATCCAGCGCACCAGCGAATGCAGCGTCTTGGCGTACGCCACCGCTTCCTCGGCGCTGCGCATGTCGGGCTCGGTGACGATTTCGAGCAGCGGCGTGCCGGCGCGGTTGAGGTCGATGCCGGTCATGCCGTGGAAATCCTCGTGCAGGCTCTTGCCGGCGTCCTCCTCGAGGTGCGCGCGGGTGAGGCGCACGGTGACTTCGCCGCGCGTCGGCGACACTATCGCGATGCCCCCGCCCTGCACGACCGGAATCTCGTACTGGCTGATCTGATAGCCCTTGGGCAGGTCGGGGTAGAAGTAGTTCTTGCGCGCGAAGACGCTGCGCTGGCTGATGGTCGCGCCGACCGCGAGACCGAGGCGGATAGCGCGCTCGACCGCGCCCTTGTTTAGCACCGGCAGCACGCCGGGCAGGGCGATGTCGACCGCGGAGGCCTGCGTGTTCGGCGCCGCGCCGAACGCCGTCGACGCGCCCGAGAAGATTTTCGACGCGGTCGACAGCTGCGCGTGCGTCTCCAGCCCGATGACGACTTCCCATTTCATGGCCGGAACGCCTCGGGCACGCGCGTGTGCCAGTCGGTGGCCTGCTGGTACTGGTGCGCGACGTTGAGGATCCGCGCTTCACGAAAATAGTTGGCCTGGATCTGCATGCCGACCGGCAGCCCCTTGCCGTCGAAGCCGCAGGGAATCGAGATCCCCGGCGCGCCGGTCAGATTGCCGGCGATGGTGAAAATGTCGTTGAGGTACATCCTGACCGGATCGTCGGTCTTGTCGCCGAACTTGAACGCGGTGGTCGGCGACGTCGGGCCGACGATTACGTCGCATTGTTCGTAGACGCGCTGGAAATCGTCGGCGATCAGGCGCCGGACCTGCTGCGCCTTGAGGTAATACGCGTCGTAGTAACCGTGCGAGAGCACGTAGGTGCCGACGAGGATGCGGCGCTTGACCTCGGCGCCGAAGCCCTCAGCGCGGCTCCTTTTGTACATGTCCATCAGGTCGGCGTAGTGCGCGGCGCGGTGGCCGTAGCGCACGCCGTCGAAGCGCGACAGGTTCGACGACGCCTCCGCCGGCGCGATGACGTAATACACGGGGACCGACAGATCAACCGTGGACAGGTTCACGTCGACGATCGTCGCGCCCTGCTTGCGCAGCTCGGAGAGCGCCGTGGCGATGGCATCTGCCACGTCTGACTCGGTGCCTTCGCCGAAGTACTGCTTCGGCAAGCCGATGCGCAGTCCCGTGAGTGGCCGCGCGAGGTCGCGCGTGTAGTCTTCGGGCAGCCGGTCGAGGCTGGTCGAATCGCGCGGGTCGTGGCCGGCCATCGCGCCGAGCAGATGGGCGCAGTCCTCCGCGGTCTGCGCGAATACTCCCGGTGTGTCCAGGCTCGACGCGAACGCGATCAATCCATAGCGCGAGCACACCCCATAGGTCGGTTTGAGCCCGCAGATGCCTGACAGCGCGGCGGGCTGGCGGATCGAGCCTCCGGTGTCGGTGCCGGTGGCCGCCGGGATCAGCCGGGCGGCGACCGCGGCGGCCGACCCGCCCGAGCTGCCGCCGGGGACGTATTCGGTGTTCCAGGGGTTGCGGACCGGGCCGAAGTACGAGGTTTCATTCGACGAGCCCATCGCGAACTCGTCCATGTTGGTCTTGCCCACGAGCACCATGCCGGCCTGGGCGAGCTTCTCGACGACGAAGGCATCGTAGGGCGCGACGAAGTTTTCGAGCATGCGCGAGCCGCAGGTCGTCCGGAGTCCGGCCGTCATCAGGACGTCCTTGTGTGCGACCGGGATGCCGGTCAGCGGTCCGGCATGGCCCGCCGCGCGCGCCGCGTCGGCGGCGTGCGCCTGCGCCAGCGCGCCTTCGCGGTCGAGCGTGATGAAGGCATTGAGGGCGGGCGCCAGCGCTGCGATCCGGTCCAGGAGTCCCCGCGTCAGCTCGACGCTGGACAGCCGCCCGGCGGCCAGCGCCTGCGAGAGTTGGGCCAACGAGGCGGTGATCATGCCGATTCGACGGTGGAAGGTGAACGGCTGAAAAGGTGACGAAAAGGCCGGCGCGACACGACGCGTGTCCCGGTTTGTCGCTTCACCGCTTCATTGCCTTGCGCCGTCCCCGGTCACTCGACGACCCTGGGCACCAGGTACAGGCCATCCTGCACGGCAGGGGCAAGGCGCTGGTAGAGGTCCCGGCGATCGGTTTCGCTCACGCGGTCCTCGCGCAGCGGCAGGCTCAGGTCTTGGGCGTGCGACATCGGGACGATTCCGGTGGTGTCGACGGCGCTCATGCGGCCGATCATCGCGAAGATGCCGTCGAGCTTCCTGCCCACGTCGGCCGCCTCGGCCGGGGTGATCTCGATGCGCGCCAGGTGCGCGATGCGCTGGATGTCGTCGAGAGAAAGTGCCATTTTGCGAAGGAAAACGATGCAGCAACAAAACGCAATAGGGTATCATAATCACTTGTCATAAGCACGAGCGCAGCGATTGCCCGCGCGCTGCTTCGCCACCGAAAGCATCCATGTTCGAAATGTTTAAGGGCTATTTTTCCAGCGATCTCGCGATCGACCTGGGAACGGCCAACACGCTCATCTACGTACGCGGCAAGGGCATCGTGCTGAACGAGCCTTCGGTCGTGTCGATTCGCCAGGAAGGCGGCCCCAACGGCAAGCGCGTGATCCAGGAGGTCGGACTCGCCGCCAAGCAGATGCTCGGCCGCACGCCGGGCAACATTACCGCTATACGGCCGATGAAGGACGGCGTCATCGCCGACTTTACGGTGACCGAGCAGATGTTGAAGCAGTTCATCAAGAAGGTGCTCGACTCGAAGCTGTTTTCGCCGAGTCCGCGCATCATCATCTGCGTGCCGTGCGGATCGACGCAGGTCGAGCGCCGCGCGATCCGCGAATCGGCGCTCGGCGCCGGCGCGTCGAAGGTGTACCTGATCGAGGAGCCCATGGCTGCGGCGATCGGCGCCGACCTGCCGATCTCGGAGGCGACCGGCTCGATGGTCGTCGACATCGGCGGCGGCACGACCGAAGTCGGCGTCATTTCGCTGGGCGGCATGGTGTATTCCGGCAGCGTGCGCGTCGGCGGCGACAAGTTCGACGAAGCCATCGTCAACTACATTCGCCGCAACTACGGCATGCTCATCGGCGAGACCACCGCGGAAATGATCAAGAAGACGATCGGTTCGGCGTTCCCGGGTTCGGAAGTCAGGGAAATGGAAGTCAAGGGCCGCAACCTCGCCGAAGGCATTCCGCGCAGCTTCACCGTGTCGAGCAACGAGATTCTCGAGGCGCTGACCGATCCGCTGAACAGCATCGTGTCGGCGGTGAAAAGCGCGCTGGAGCGCACGCCTCCCGAGCTTGGCGCCGACATCGCCGAGCGCGGCATGGTGCTCACCGGCGGTGGCGCGTTGCTGCGCGACGTCGATCGCCTGTTGATGGAAGAGACCGGGCTGCCGGTGATCGTCGCCGACGATCCGCTGACCTGCGTCGTGCGCGGCTGCGGCAGGGCACTGGAGAACATGGAAAAGCTCTCCACGATCTTCACCTCCGACTGAGAAGGTTGAGCTGCTCGACGCTCGATCGCGATCGCTGGACGCCGGACGCGTAATGCGCCACATCTCCGTCGATCCGCCGCCGTTCTTCCATCGTGGCCCGTCGCCGCTCGCGCGCCTGGCGTTTTTCGGGATCGTCTCGCTGGCGCTGCTGTTCGCCGACACCCGTTATCGCTACCTCGAAAATATCCGGATGGTGGTCGCGCTCGCGCTCTATCCGGTGCAACGCGCGGTGCAGTTGCCCGGCGAGGCGCTGGCCTACGTCGGCAGCTATTTTTCGTCGCAGCGCGCGCTGGCCGCCGATAACGCGCGACTCAAGGAGCAGTTGCTCGGCGATGCGACGGCCATCCAGAGCTTCCCGTTGCTCGAACAGGAGAACAACCGCCTGCGCGCGCTGCTCGCGATGTCGGCACGCTTCGCCGGCGCCTCGGTCGCGGCGGAGGTCCTCTACTCGGGGCGCGATCCGTTCACGCAGAAGCTGTTCGTCGACAAGGGCGATGTCGCGGGCGTGCAACTGGGACAGGCGGTGATCGACGAGGTAGGCGTCGTCGGCCAGGTGACGCGCGTATTTCCCTACATGGCCGAGGTCACGCTGGTCACCGACAAGGATCACGCCGTGCCGGTAAAGGTCCAGCGCAGCGGTGTGCGCAGCGTGATGTACGGCGCCGGCACGGGGCGCGTGCCCGAGCTGCGCTTTCTGTCGCCCAACGCGGAGATCCAGCCGGGCGATCGGCTGGTCACTTCGGGTATCGACGGCACGTATCCGCCCGGGCTCGCGGTCGCCGAGGTGACGTCGGTCGAGCGCGAGACCGGTCAGATGTTCGCGCGCGTGAGCTGCAAGCCGCTCGCCGGCGTCGATGCGAGCGCGCACGTGCTTATTCTCGCCGGCGCTGCCGTCGCCGCACCGCGCCCGGAAGAGCCCGCCGAAGCCGAGTCGCCGCGCAAGGGTCGCAATCGGAGGAAAGGCTAGCGTGCCGCAACTGCCACTGCTCGCCTCCGCGCAGCCCGAGGAGATCCTGCTCCCGGCCAAGCCGTGGTTCGTTGTCGTCACGCTCTTCGCCGGGCTGGCCGCCAACATGCTGCCGCTTACGGGCATGGCCTTGCTGCTGCGGCCGGATTGTCTGGCGCTGATCCTGCTGTTCTGGTGCATCCGCGAGCCGCGCATGATCGGCATCGGCATCGCGTGGATGCTGGGACTGCTGATGGACGTGGCCGATGGCACGGTATTCGGCCAGCATGCGCTCGCGTACGCGCTGCTCGCCTACGCTGCCGAATATTTTCGCCGTCGCGTGCTGCGTTTTCCCCTCTGGCAGCAGGCGGCGCAGGTCGCAGTGCTGCTGCTGCTGTGCGCCGCGCTGGTCGCGCTGGTGCGCATCGTCGGCGGTGCGCCGCTGCCGCGCTGGAGCTATGCGGTAGGTTCGCTCAGCGGAGCGTTGCTGTGGCCGCCGATCACCGTGCTCCTGCAGTGGCCGCAACGGCCGACCCGCTCCGCGGCGGAGATCTAGCGAGCCGCCATGCGCCGACTGTTCTCCTCCAGTGGCGGCCGCCGTTCCGGTGCGCTCGATCCACCCGAACTCAAGAATCCGGAGCGCGAGCTGTTCAACTTCCGCCGGCGGCTGATGATTGCCGGTGGCGTCATGGTCGTCGCCTTTGCCGGCCTGTTCGGCCGGTTCGTCTATCTGCAACTGATCCTGCACAGCCACTACCAGACGCTGGCGGAGAGCAACCGCATCGCAGTGGTGCCCATCGCGCCCAATCGCGGAGTCATCACCGACCGCAACGGCGTCGTGCTCGCGCAAAGCTACTCCGCGTACACGCTCGAAGTCACGCCCGCGCGCGTCAAGAACCTCGAAGCGATGATCGACGATCTCGGCAAGATCGTCGACATCCAGCCGCGCGATCGCAAGCGCTTCAAGCGCCTGATCGAGGAATCGAAGAATTTCGGGAGTCTGCCGCTGCGCACCCGGCTCTCCGACGAGGAAGTCGCGCGCTTCGCGGTCAACCGCTATCGTTTTCCAGGGGTCGAGATCAAGGCACGCCTGTTCCGGCAGTATCCTTTTGGCGAGACGGCGTCGCATCTGATCGGCTACATCGGCAGGATCAACGACCGCGACGTCAGGCGCATCGAGGACTGGACCGAGACGGCCAATTACAAGGGTTCCGACTACATCGGCAAGGTCGGTGTCGAGCTGTCCTACGAACGCGACCTGCACGGGACGACCGGCGTCGAGGAGGTCGAGGTCGACGCCGGGGGCCGCGCGGTGCGCACGCTGTCGCGCAAGCCGCCGACGTCGGGCAACAACCTGAGGCTCGCGCTGGACATCAAGCTGCAGCAGGTCGCCGAGCGCGCCTTCGGCGAGCGGCGCGGCGCCCTGGTCGCGCTCGATCCGTCGACCGGCGAAGTGCTCGCCTTCGTGTCCAAGCCGGGCTTCGATCCCAACCTCTTCGTCGACGGCATCGATCCGACGAGCTGGGACCAGTTGAACGACTCACCCGACAAGCCGCTGCTGAACCGGCCCCTGCGCGGCGCGTATCCCCCGGGCTCGACGATCAAGCCCTTTCTCGCGCTCGGCGCGCTCACTTCGGGCAAGCGCAATCCGACGCAGTCGACCTTCGATCCCGGCTACTATCAGATCGCTGGCAGCACGCATCGCTTCCGCGACGACAAGCCCGGCGGCCACGGGTACGTCGACATGCACAAGTCGATCGTCGCCTCGTGCGACACCTACTATTACACGCTTGCAGGCGAAACCGACATCGACGACACGCACGCGTTCATGTCGCAGTTCGGCTTCGGCCGCGAAACCGGCATCGACATCGAGGGCGAGCTGCCGGGGATCCTGCCGTCGCGCGAGTGGAAGCGCGAGCGCTTCGCCGGCAACAACTACCGCGAGGAGCATCGCAAGTGGTATCTGGGCGATTCGATTTCGGCGGGCATCGGGCAGGGCTACAACGCGTTCACGCCGCTCCAGCAGGTGCAGGCGATCGCAACGATCGCCAACGATGGTGTCGCCTTGCGGCCGCACGTGGCCAAGAGCCTGGAGCGCATCGGCACGGGGGAAGTCCGGCCGATCGCTCCGGAGGTGATGCACAGGCTGGCGGTCGCGCCCGAGCACCTGGCGGTGATCAAGGCCGCTCTCGCGGGTGTCGCCAAGGAGGGCACCAGCGCGCAGGCCTTCGTGGGCGCCAAGTACGTTTCCGGCGGCAAGACCGGCACCGCGCAGGTGTATTCGCTCAAGGGCGACAAGTACGTCGCAGGGCACGTCGACGAGCGTCTGCGCGATCACGCGTGGTACATCGCTTACGCACCGATCGACAAGCCCACGATCGCGGTGGCGGTGCTCGTCGAAAACGGCGGCTTCGGCGCGCAGGCGGCGGCGCCGATCGCGCGGGCGGTGTTCGACTACTACCTGCTCGGCGAGCAGTCCGCGCTGCCGGCGCTGCCCGGCGCCGCCCCGAGCGACTCCGACGACGAGAGCGACTGAAATGGTCAACGTGGTTGCCCTGTTCGGCCGGTTCTGGGAATTCCTGGCACGCCGCATCGACAACTACCTCATATCGGCAGCGCTGGCGATCGTCGGCATCGGGCTGGTGACGCTGTTCTCGGCGTCGGACCAGAGCGTCGCGCGCGTGACCAGCCAGGCGGCGTCGCTGGGATTCGCGCTGGTCCTGATGTGGATCGTCGCCAACATCCCGCCGCAGCAACTGGTGCGTGCGGCGGTGCCGTTGTACGTGGTCGGCGTGCTGCTGCTGTGCGCGGTGGCGTTGGGCGGTACCGTCGTCAACGGCTCGCGGCGCTGGCTGAACCTCGGCGTCGCCCGCATCCAGCCGTCCGAGTTGATGAAGATCGCGCTGCCGTTGATGCTGGCGTGGTATTTCCAGCGCCACGAGGCGCGCATCGGCATGCGCGATTTCCTCGTCGCCGCAGTCCTCATCGCCGTTCCCGTGTGGCTCATCAAGCGCCAGCCGGACCTGGGCACCGCGCTGATGATCGGCGCGTCGGGATTCTACGTGCTGTTCCTCGCCGGGCTGTCATGGAAAGTGATCATGGGCATGGTCGCCGCGGCCGGCGCGGCGGCGCCGCTGGTTTGGCCGTATCTGCGCGACTACCAGCAGGCGCGCATCCTCACCTTCATCGACCCGAGTCGCGATCCGCTGGGCGCCGGCTACCACAGCACGCAGGCGTCGATCGCGCTCGGTTCCGGCGGGGTCGTCGGCAAGGGCTGGCTCAATGGCACGCAGACCCACCTCGACTTCCTGCCCGAGCGGCACACCGACTTCATCTTTGCGGTGTTCGGCGAGGAATTCGGGCTCATCGGCAACGCCGTCCTGCTCGTGCTCTACCTGCTGCTCATCAGCCGCGCCGTGGTGATCACGATGAACGCCTCGACGCTGTTCATGCGGCTGGTGGCGGGCGCGATCACGCTCATGTTCTTCACCTACGCGTTCGTGAACATGGCGATGGTTAGCGGGCTGCTGCCCATCGTCGGCGTGCCGTTGCCGTTGGTGTCCTTCGGCGGCACCGCGTTGGTGAGCCTGTTCATCGGCCTGGGCATCCTCATGAACGTGCAGGCCAATCGCAAGCTGATCAAGACCTGATTCGGGCGATGCGCATCGACTCCGCGGTCGCTGCCGACCGCCTGACTTGTCCGCGCCTGAAGTGCAAGACGCGTTGGCGGGCGACGCTCGTTGTCGCGACGACGCTGGCACTGGTCGCTTGCACGCCGCCATCCAAGCGCGAGGCAGCGGCGGGTTCGGCCGCGACCTCGACCGCAGCATCGGGGAAACCCGGTGGCTATTACAAGGACGACGGTCCGGGCGACCATCCGCCGGCGAACCTCGACGCGATTCCCGACGCGGTGCCCAAGGTCGAGCCGCTCAGCCGCTTTTCCAATCGCCCCTATTCGGTGTTCGGCGTCGACTACGTGCCGGCGACGACGCTGCGCACTTACAAGGAACGCGGTATCGCGTCGTGGTACGGCCGCAAGTTCCACAGTCAGAAGACCTCCAACGGCGAGATCTACGACATGTACGCCATGACCGCCGCGCATCCGACGCTGCCGTTGCCCTCGTACGCGCGCGTCACCAGCATCGCGACGGGCAAGAGCGTGATCGTGCGCGTCAACGACCGCGGCCCGTTTCACCCGGGGCGCGTCATCGACCTGTCCTTCGCGGCGGCGCATCGCATCGGCATTGCGCAAGACGGCAGCGGCCAGGTCGAAGTCGAGAGCATCATTCCAAGCGACGCACCGCCTCAGATCGCAATGGCACCGCTGCCTTCGATTGCGTCGGCCGAGTCGACGCCCGCCGCGCCAATGCCAGTCGGACAGGAGGCGGGCGCGTATGCGGTGCAGCTCGGGGCGTTCGCCAACAACGCCAACGCCCAGGCTTTTGTCGAGCGTGTGGCGAACCAAGTCGCGCCGCTGGGCGTCCAAACCCGGGTGCACCAGGATAAAGGACTGTTCCGGGTCAGCGTCGGGCCATACGCCACGCGCGACGAAGCCGCGCGCGTGGCGACGCAGCTGCGCACGGCGCTGGGGCTGGACAGCACGATCCGGGCGCAGTGAATGCGGTTGCTGTGCATCTGCGGGCGCTGCGCCCCGCGCGCTGACCCGATGTGCCGCGGGCGTTCGTTATAATCAGCGCGCGCCTGCACCGACGCTGTCGCCAGACGACGACTCTCGCCCACCTACCTGACGACCCAACCGATGATTCGCAACCTTTGCCGGCTCCTGTTCGTGCTGGGCGCGCTCGCGAGCTTCGTGGCGCGCGCCCAGCTCACCATCGAAATCGTCGGCGGGGGCGCGACGACGATCCCCATCGCCATCGTGCCCTTCGCCAACGAAGGCACCTTTCCGCTCAGCGTCACGCAGATCGTCGGCAACGACCTTTCGCGCAGCGGCCTGTTCAAGCTCGTCGACGCCGGAGGCGTCAATCCGCGGCCGGCCCGCGCCGAGGACGTGCGCTACGGCGACTGGACCTCGCGCGGCGCCGACGCAGTGGTCGTCGGCAGCCTGACGCCGCTGTCCGACGGCCGCGTCGAAGTGCGCTTCTTCCTGCTCGACGTCGTCAAGCAGACACTGCTGGCCGGGTTCACCTACGTGGTCGCGCCCGCGCAGTTGCGGGCGACGGCGCACCGCATCGCCGACGTGATCTACGAAAAGCTGACGGGCGTCGCCGGCGTGTTCAGCACGCGCATCGCGTATATCGCCAAGCAGGGTGCGAAGTACGAGCTTTTCGTCGCCGAAGCGGACGGCTTCAATCCGCAGTCGATCGTTAGTTCGATCGAGCCGCTGCTCTCGCCGGTCTGGTCGCCCGACGGCACGCGCATCGCGTACGTCTCGCTGGAGAACAAGAAGCCGGTCATCTACGTGCAATCGCTGGCGACCGGAGCGCGGCAGGTCGTCGCCAATTTCCGCGGCAGCAACAGCGCACCCGCGTGGGCGCCCGACAGCTCGAAGCTGGCGGTCACGCTGTCGAAGGACGGCGGCTCGCAGCTCTACCTCATCAACGCCGACGGCAGCGGCGTGCAGCGGCTGACGACGTCGGCGGGGATCGACACCGAAGCGAACTTTGCGCCGGACGGACGGTCAATCATGTTCACGTCGGATCGCGGCGGCAGCCCGCAGATCTACCGACTGACGCTCGCCAACGGCAATGTCGAACGCGTGACCTACGAAGGCAGCTACAACGTGTCGCCGCGGCACCTGCCCGACGGCAAGGGTTTCATCTTCGTGCGTCGCGACGGCAATCGCTTCAACATCGCGCTGCAGGACTTCGCGACGCGACAGGTGCAGGTGCTTACCCAGGGCGCGCTCGACGAATCGCCGAGCGTCGCGCCCAATGGCAAGCTGGTCATCTACGCGTCGGAGACAGGGGGTCGTGGTATATTGGCCGCAGTCTCCAGCGATGGACGCGTCAAGCAGCGGTTGACCGCGGCGGCGAGCGACGTGCGCGAGCCGGCGTGGGGCCCGCTGGTCAAATAGGTACCCATCAGGAGGACCCATGAAACGACTACTCGTCAGCGCGCTATGCGCAGTGCTTGTTGCCGCCTGCCAGAGCACGCCGACCACCACGGACGCGGGCGCGCCGGTCGAAGAGCGCAATCCCTCGGCCGTCGGCGCGACGGGCGCGGCGACGACGGGCACGTCGACCACGCCTCTCACCGGCAGCCCCACCGGCGCCGCGCAGGCCAATCCGCTCAAGGATCCGTCCAGCCCGCTGTCGAAGCGTATCGTGTATTTCGATTTCGACAGCTACGTCGTCAAGGACGAATACAAACCGATGATCGAGGCGCATGGCCGGTATCTGCAGGCCAACCGCGGTGCACGCATGACCATCCAGGGCAGTACCGACGAACGCGGCAGCCGCGAATACAACATCGCGCTCGGCCAGCGCCGCGCCGACGCGCTCAAGAAGATGCTGCTGCTCTACGGCGCGACCGAAATCCAGATCGAGACGGTCAGTTTCGGCAAGGAAAAGCCGCGTCGCGACGGGCACGACGAAGCCTCCTGGGCGGAAAACCGCCGCGACGAAATCGTCTTCGTCGGCGAGTAGTCGAGATCGTGGCGCGGTTCCTTTGCGGCACGCGCGCCAGGCGCGTCGCCACCACGCTGGCGGCGGCGCTGGCGCTGGCGGCGACGGTGGCGAGCGCGCCGGCGCGCGCGGCGCTGTTCGACGACGAGGAAGCGCGCAAGCGCAT
>Ga0209048_10000162_pt1 | contig 69937 bp, 66 predicted proteins | sample FrelakmetCRP12CR_FD_187146 | JGI IMG/M metagenome (GOLD analysis project Ga0209048, IMG submission 187146) | Freshwater lake sediment microbial communities from the University of Notre Dame, USA, for methane emissions studies - CRP12 CR (SPAdes)... | ecosystem: Environmental > Aquatic >...
CTGGCACTACAGCGCGTTCTCGGCCGCGATCGCGCTCGCGCTGCCCGCCGCCTACGTGCTGCTCGGCGCGTGCTGGCTGATCCTCAAGACCGAGGGCGAGTTGCAGCGCCGGGCGCTGCTCTGGGCCCGGCTCGCCTGGGGGCCGGTGGTGCTGGGCATGGGCCTGATCTCGGTCGCGACGCCGTGGGTCAGCGCGACGGTGCGCGAGCGCTGGTTCAGCATGCCCGAATTCATCGCGCTGCTGCCGATCCCGCTCATCACCGTGCTCACCCTGGCGGGCCTGCGCGTGCTGCTCGGCAACGAGCGCGCGCTGGGCCGCATGTGCGCCTTGCCGCTGATGCTGGTGGTGCTGGTCTTCGTGCTCGGCTTCTTCGGCCTCGCCTACAGCCTGTACCCCTATGTCGTGATCGACCGGTTGACGCTGTGGCAAGCCGCCAGCAGCCCGGAGGCGCTGAAGGTCATCCTGATCGGCACCGTGATCACGGTGCCCGCCATCGCCGGCTACACCGTATTCGCGTACCGCGTGTTCGGCGGCAAGACGCGCGACCTGAAGTACGCCTGAACAGAGCACCGCTGCACCGTCGCGCCGACCGAAGGCGAGAGACTGCGGGCCGAGCCCGCGCGGCGGCCCGGCAAGGTCGGCGCGACGAGGCGGCCTACCTCGTGATCGTTCCCGCCGCGCGGCTGGCGACGAACTGCTTTTCGAGCTGGTCGGCAGTCAGTGCGCCCGGCACGCGGGTGCCGTCCTCGAACACGATGGCCGGCGTGCCGTTGACCTTGTGCTTGCGGCTCAGCGCGAGGTTGCGTGCCATCGGCGTCTCGCAGTTACCCATGCTGCGCGGCGGCGTCTTGCCGTCGAGCATCCAGTCGCGCCAGGCGCGCGTGTTGTCCTTGGCGCACCAGATGTTGGTCGACTTCTCCGGCGAGTCGCCGCCGAGGATGGGAATCAGGAAGGTGTAGACCGTCACGTCCTTGACCTGCTGCAGTTCGCGCTCGAACTTCTTGCAGAAGCCGCAGTTCGGGTCGGCGAAGACCGCGATGCGGCGCGCGCCGCTGCCTTGCTTCCAGACCATCGCGTCCTTCAGCGGCAGGCTGGCGAAGTCGATCGCGCTGAGCTTGTTCTGGCGGGCCTCGGTCAGGTTGGCGCGGCTGCGCGTGTCGATCAGGCTGCCCTCGATCAGGTGGTTGCCCTGCTCGTCGCTGTACAGCACGTCGGTGCCGATGCGCAGCTCGTAGATGCCCGGGATCGGGGTCTTCGTGACCTCGTCGATCTTCGGAAAATCCGGCAGGCGTTCGGCAATGTTCTTGCGGATCACGGCTTCCTGAGCAACGGCGGCCTGCAGGCAGGTCATCAGGGCGGCCAGGCCGGCCAGACGCAGACGTGAAGAGATGGACATGGGATTCCTTCGCAAGCGAGACGCAACTCAGGAGCCGAGCGCGCGTAAGACGAACCAGCGCTTCAGCGGCGCAAGGTGATTGACCAGAGTCATTCCGCGGTTGCGAAGTTCCTGCGCGCCCGGCTGCGGACTGGAAAAGAGCTGCAACAGGCCATCCGTCAGGCGCCCCATCGCCCAGGTCGGCGCCGCGCGCTCCCGCGCGTAGCGACGCAGCAGCTTCTCGTCGCCGAGCGAGCGCCACGGTTCGCGCTGTTCAATGACACGCGCCAGCGCCACCACGTCCGCCAGGCCGAGGTTCAGGCCCTGGCCGGACAGCGGATGCACGACATGCGCAGCATCTCCCAGCAGCACCCACCCAGGGCCGCACCACGGCTCGGCCCTGGCGATGGCCAGGGGCCACGCCACCCGTTCGCTGGCAAGACGCAACGCGCCGCAGGTACCGCCCGTGGCGTCGCTCAGCGCCGCCTCGAACGACGCGGCGTCGAGCGCCAGCATCGCATCGGCCCGCTCGTCGGGCAGCGACCAGACGAGGGCGAACGAGCGCCCCGGCTCGGGCGTGTCCAGCGGCAGCAGCGCCAGCACGTCGGGCGCACGAAACCACTGCACGGCCCGGTTCAGATGCGGCTGCTCGGCGACCAGCCGGGCGGCGATCGCGCGGTGGCCGTAGGCGTGACGCTCCCAGCGCACGCCGACCGCGTCGCGGGATGTCGAAGCCTTGCCTTCGCACAGTGCCGTCAGCGTTGCCACCGCACTGCCGTCGGCCGAGCCCGGCGCCACGATGCTCAGGTGCGGCGCAAATCGCGTCGCCTCGGCGAGCTGGCGTTCCAGCACGGCCGCGTCGACGATCCAGGCGAGCTCGCCGACGCACTGCTCCCACGCCGAGAAGTCGAGTGTTCCACCGGCCGCGTCGCCCTCGACGTGCATGTCGTGCACCGCAGTGGCGGCGCGCGCGGGCAGGGCGTCCCAGACCTTGAGTTGCCTGAGCAGCCCGACCGACACCGCGTTCAGCGCGTACGCACGCACATCGTCGCTCGCCTCGGCCCGGGTTGCGCCGGAAGCCGCCGGCACCAGGGCAACCTGCAGCCCCTGGCGCGCGAGCGACAGCGCCAGGCAGCTGCCGACGATACCGGCACCCCGCACACACACGTCGTAGCGTTCCATCGCCGGCGATTGTAGAGATCAGTGCCGCGCCGACGGCGGCGCGGGCACGGACGCGCCGCGGGCAGCGCAGACCCGCGGCATAAAATTCACGCTTTCCTCCCCCGCTCCCCGAAAGCCCCCTCCCATGAGTCTCAAGTGCGGCATCGTCGGCTTGCCCAACGTCGGCAAGTCCACCCTCTTCAACGCGCTGACGAAAGCCGGCATCGCCGCCGAGAACTACCCTTTCTGCACCATCGAACCCAACGTCGGCATCGTCGAGCTGCCCGATCCGCGCCTGGCCGCGCTGGCAGCGATCGTCAAGCCCGAGCGCGTGCTGCCGGCGGTGGTCGAGTTCGTCGACATCGCCGGGCTCGTCGCCGGGGCTTCGAAGGGTGAGGGCCTCGGAAACCAGTTCCTCGCGCACGTCCGCGAGACCGATGCGATCGTCAACGTGGTGCGCTGTTTCGAGGACGAGAACGTGATCCACGTGGCGGGCAAGGTCGATCCGATCTCGGATGTCGAGGTCATCCAGACCGAGCTCTGCCTGGCCGACCTGGCAACCGTCGAGAAGAGCCTGCAGCGCTACCTGAAGGCGGCCAAGTCGGGCAACGACAAGGAGGCGGCACGCCTGGTCGACGTCCTCGTCAAGTGCCAGGCCGCGCTCGACCAGGCCCGGCCGGTGCGCTCGGTCGCGTTCAGCAAGGAAGAACTCGCCGTGTTGAAGCCGTTCTGCCTGATCACCGCCAAGCCGGCGATGTTCGTCGGCAACGTCGACGAGCACGGCTTCGAGAACAACCCCTACCTCGACCAGCTGCGCGCCTACGCCGAGCGCCAGCAGGCGCCGGTGGTGGCGATCTGCGCCAAGACCGAGGCCGAACTGGCCGACATGTCGGACGAAGACCGCCTGTTGTTCCTGCACGAAATGGGGCAGGACGAACCGGGCTTGAACCGGCTGATCCGTGCGGCGTTCAAGCTGCTCGGGCTGCAGACCTACTTCACCGCTGGCGTGAAGGAAGTGCGCGCCTGGACCATTCACGTCGGCGACACCGGGCCGCAGGCCGCCGCGGCGATCCACACCGACTTCGAGCGCGGCTACATCCGCGCCCAGACCATCGCCTACGACGACTTCATCGCCTGCAAGGGCGAACACGGCGCCAAGGAAGCCGGCAAGATGCGCGCCGAGGGGAAGGAGTACGTCGTCAAGGACGGCGACGTGCTGCACTTCCTGTTCAACGTCTGATGCGCAGTGGGAGGACCGGTGCCTCCCGCCCCCACGCCAGCGACGCAAGCTCAGCGCAGCGCGCGCAACCGCGTCGGCAGCCCAGCGAGCACTGCATCGGTCACGGTGCCCAGCTGGCCCTGCAGCGCACGCTGCACCAACTGGCGCGCCGCTTGCGCGTGCGGGGTCACCGGCCCGAAAAAGCGGATCTCTTCACCACGAGCGATCAGCAGCGTGGGGAAGTCGGCCACGTCCACCGCGCCAAGCGCCGCCTCGTCGTCCTCGATGTCGACCCAGACGAAGCGCGTCTGCGCGCCGAACTCGCGCGCCAGCGCGTCGAAGGTCTCGCGATAGTCATCGCAGGTCCTGCACCAGGCCGCACAGAGGCAGGCGACGAACAGCGGATCTGCGGTGGGTTGGGATGGGCTCATCGGCAACAGTTTGCCTCAGCTGTAGCGCAGAGTCACAGTCGCGCCGCCGCGCGCCGCCGGTGGTAGGCTCGCCTGTCCCGTCGCGGAGCTTGCGCGCGGGGTTGCCGCCAGCGCCGAGCCCCGCATCCCGACCATGCCCGTCCTCTCTCGACCACCGGCGCAGAATTTGCGTGCGCTGTTGCCGCCACTGGGTACCGCGCTCGCCTACGGACTGAGCGCCTGGCTCGCGTTGCGGCTGCCCGTGCCGCCCGCCTGCGCGTCGCCGCTGCTGCCGTCGGCTGGCATCGCGCTCGCGTGCGTGCTGCGCTTCGGCTGGCCGGCCCTTCCCGGCGTGGCGATCGCGGCCTTCGGGGTCGCCGTCCTGGCGGCCCCACTCCAGGGCCAGCAAGCCGGCACGGCGCTGCTGGCCGCGGTCTTCGCAATCGCAGCTTCTCTGCAGGCCGGCGTCGGCACGGTCCTGCTGCGACGCTTCCTCCCCGGCCCACTGACACTCGCCGAACCGCGCGACGTGGCGTTGTTCTTCGGCCTGGGCGCGCTACTGGCCTGCCTGTTCGGCTCGACACTGGCGATCGCGGCGCTGGGATGGAGCCAGGCGCTGCCGCGCGAGGCACTGGCCGGCACCTGGTGGACCTGGTGGTCCGGCGACGCGCTGGGCGTGATGATCGGAGCACCGATCACGCTGACCCTGATCGGCCTGCCCCGCTCCGCTTGGGTGCCTCGCAGGCTCACCGTTGGCCTGCCGTTGCTGATCGTCACGCTGCTGATGGCGCTGGCGCTCATGCAGGTCGGACGCTGGGACGAGGAGCGAACTCGAGCTCTCTTCGAACGCGAGGCGAACAACGCGTCGAGCCTGCTCACCGCGCGTCTGGAGCAGGCGCTCGGCGCGCTGAGCGCGTTGCGCGGCGCATCAGGTGCGCTACCCACGATGACGCCCGACGCGTTGCGCCGCGCGGCGCGCGACTGGCTCGCCGATGATCCGCAGCAGCAGGTGCTGGACAACGGCGTGTGGTCGGTCGGGGTCGCCGAATGGGTGCAGCGCTCCGACATCGCCTCGCTCGAGCTGCGCCAGCGCGCGGACGGAGTCGACGAATTCCGCGTGTTCGATGCACAGGGTGCGTCGGCCTCGGCGACGACCGCCGACGAATCGGCGATGGTGATCCTCCATCACGAGCCGCCGCGCAACAGCGCGCGCACGGTCGGACTGAACCAGCTGTCGATCGGCGCAATGAGGGAGGCGATCGACCACGCCCGCCGCACCGACCGGGCAGCCGCCAGTGCGGGCTTCCGGCTTCGAGACGCGAAGTTGGACGAGACCGCGGTCGGCCTGGTGCACGCGCTGTATCGCGGTCAGCCCACGACGATGGCCGAGCGGCTCGCCAGCACCACCGGGCTCGTTTTCGTGACGCTGCGGCCCGAGGTTGTGTTGCGCCAGTTGCGCGGTTCGGTGCCGGCGTTCATCGATCTGTGCATCGTCGACACCGACCCGAGCGCCGAGCGCCGGGTGCTGGCCGGTGCGGCGGATTGCATGAATCCGGCGCCGGACGCCCTGCTGCATGTGCGAAGCCTGAACTACGCCGGGCGAGACTGGGATATCCGGGCGAGTGCGACGCGCCTTGCCGTGGCGGCCGGCGGGCGCGACGGCGTGCTCCCGTTCGCGCTCGTCGGGCAGCTCGCGATCGCGCTGCTCGGCGCACTGTTGCTGACGGTGACCGGGCGCGCGCGCCGCATCGAGACGGCAGTGCAAGAACGCACCGCCGACCTCCAGCGCGAGATCCGCGAGCGCTCGCACACCGAGGGCGCGCTGCGCGACAGCGAACAGCGCTTCCGCAACATGTTGAACACCCTGCCGGTCGGCGTCGTCTACACCGATCTCAGGGGCTTCGTGAAGCAGGCCAACCCGGCCTTCTGCGAAATGGTGGGCTACAGCGCCGACGATCTGCTCGGCATGGCGGTGGAAGAAGTGACGCATCCAGACGATTGGCAGCAGGAGGTGTCGCTGTCGGGCCGCCTCGTCAGCGGCGAGCTGCCGATGGTCCGCCACCACAAGCGGCTGCTCGCGAGCGACGGACGAACGCTTTGGGTGCGCAGCTCGGTCTCGCTGCTGCGCGATGCCGACGGGCAGCCACACCGCACTGTCGATGTGGTGGAGGACATCACCGAACACTTGCGGCTGGAGGAGGCCGAACGCGCGCGCGAACTGGCCGAGTCGTCCAACCTGGCGAAGAGCGAGTTCCTCTCGCGCATGAGCCATGAGCTGCGCACACCGCTGAACGCCATGCTCGGCTTTGCCCAGTTGCTCGAACTCGACCAGCGCCACCCCCTGGCCGAGGCGCAGCGACCGTGGGTAGCGCAGATCAAGGCCGCCGGCTGGCACCTGCTGGAGATGATCAACGACGTACTCGATCTCTCGCGCATCGAGGCAGGCGCGCTGCGGCTGCAGCCCGAGACGCTGGACCTGGCCGAGTTGCTGGCGGCCACTCGCTCGCTGACCGAGGGCGCGGCACGGCAACGCGGCATCGTCGTCACGCAGGACATTGCCGCCGACGCTTCGAACGCACTCGGCGACGCCACGCGGGTGAAGCAGATCCTGATCAACCTGATGAGCAATGCGGTCAAGTACAACAACGACCGTGGTCGCATCCACATCAGCGTGCGCACGCTCGGCGCCGAAAGGGTCGAGATCGCGGTGACCGACACCGGCCTGGGGATGACGCCTGCCCAGCTGGCCAGCCTGTTCCAACCCTTCAACCGGTTAGGCCGCGAGCGCTCGGCGCAGCAGGGGACTGGCATCGGCCTCGTGATCAGCCGGCGATTGGCCGAACTGATGGGTGGGACACTGCGCGCGCGCAGCGTCGCCGGGGAAGGTACTTCGTTCATTCTCACGCTGCCGCGGGTGGTCGACGCCGACACCGTGCGCTCCGACCTCGACACGCTGCACACGACGTCGACCGGCTACCGCACCCGTAACGTCCACTACGTGGAAGACAACGAGACGAACGTGGCGGTGATGCGCGGCATCCTCGCGCAGCGGCTGCAGGTGAAGCTCGACGTCTCGGTCACCGGGCTCGACGCCCTGGCGGCGATTCGCCGGCGTCGCCCGGACCTGATCCTGCTCGACATGCACCTGCCAGACATCGACGGGCTAGAACTGCTCCGCCATTTGAAGGCCGGCACCGACACGATCGACATCCCGGTCGTGATCGTCTCGGCGGATGCGCTGCCAGCACAGATCGATGCGGCGATGCAGGCCGGCGCGCTGCGCTACCTGACCAAGCCCGTCAGCGTGGCCGAATTGCTGGCCACCATCGACGAAGTGCTCGGCAAGATCCAGAGCCAGTTCGGCTGAGATTGCCCTGCGATGTGCTCCCGGGGTGGTGCCGTGGAGCAAGCGTCGATCAGCACTCTCACCTGACGAGTGCTAATATTGCGGGAACCAATGAAGCTTCGAATTGTCTGAGGCCGATATGAACGTGAATTCAAACCCTGCCCTGCAATCCTCGGCACTTGTCGCACGGAATGCGTGGGCGCTCGTACCGCCCCTTGGGAATCTGGATGCCTATATTTCGGCGGTCAACCGGATTCCGCTGTTGACGCATGAGGAAGAGGTGGCCTGCGCGACCCGTCTGCGCGACCACGGCGACGTGGAAGCGGCCGGTAGGCTCGTGCTCTCGCACCTGCGGCTGGTGGTGTCGGTGGCGCGCCAGTACATGGGTTACGGGCTGCCGCACGGCGACCTGATCCAGGAAGGCAACGTGGGCCTGATGAAGGCCGTGAAACGCTTCGACCCGAACCAGGGCGTGCGCCTGGTGAGCTATGCGCTGCACTGGATCAAGGCCGAGATCCACGAATACATCCTGAAGAACTGGCGCATGGTCAAGGTCGCCACGACCAAGGCGCAGCGCAAGCTGTTCTTCAACCTGCGCTCGATGAAGCAGAGCCTGAAGGAAGATTCGAACGACGCCGACACTCACCGTGGCACGCTCACCCAGGGCGAGGTTGACACGATGGCGCGCCGGCTCAAGGTCAAGCGCGAGGACGTCCTGGAAATGGAAACCCGGATGTCGGGTGGCGACGTGGCACTCGAACCGCAAGTCGACGCTGGCGAAGAGAGCTTCGCGCCGATCGCCTACCTCGCCGACGACAGCACCGAACCGACTCGCGTGATCGAGGCGCATCGCCGCGACTGGCTGGCCAGCGACGGCATCGCGAAGGCACTCGATGCGCTCGACGTCCGCAGCCGCCGCATCGTCGAGGAGCGCTGGCTGAAGGTCAACGACGACAGTTCGGGCGGCATGACGCTGCACGAACTGGCCGCCGAATACGGCGTCAGCGCCGAGCGCATCCGCCAGATCGAAGTCGCGGCGATGAAGAAGATGCGCAAGGCGCTGGAAGCACCCTCCCGGTAGGAACCGCAGGCTCCAGTCGGCGGCGCGAGTGGCGCCGTTCAGCCTTCCTTGAGTACTTGCCTGAGATCGGCCGCGAGCGCTTCAGCGGGCGTTCCGTAGCGCTCGAACAGGCGCAGTTGGCCCTTCGCGTCGAAAACGTACGAGCCCGCCGTGTGGTCCACCGTGTAGCTGCCAGCAGTCTTGCCCGGCACCTTGGCGTAGAAGACCTTGAACTCGCGGGCCGCCACTGCTGTCTGCTCGGGCGAGCCGCGTAGCGCGACGAAGCCAGGATCGAAGCTGGTCACATAGGCCTTGAGCACTTCCGGCGTGTCGCGCTCCGGGTCGACCGTGACGAATACGCCCTGCACCCGTTGGCCGTCGGCTCCCATGGCCTGCTTGATCCGCGCCAGTTCGGCCATCGTCGTCGGACAGACATCGGGACATTGGGTGTAACCGAAGAAGACGACGATCACCTTGCCCTTGAAGTCGGCGAGCGTGCGCGCCCGCCCCTCGGCGTCGGGTAGCGCGAGTTCGCGGCCGAACTCGGCGCCGGTGATGTCCACGCCGGTGAACGCCGGCTTCGAGAAGCCCGGCAGACCGAGCTTGTCGCAGCCGGCCAGCCCGACGGCGGCCAGCAGTGCGATCAGCGCGTAGCGGCGTCGTTTCATCGTGTGCCCCACAGCAACGGCTCCAGGTAGTGGTCGACGAGCAGCGCCGCAAATAGCAGCGAGAGGTAGGCGATGGAAAAGCGGAAGGTCTTGCGCGCCAGCGCGTCGCTGTAGCGGCGCCACAAGGCCCAGGCGTACGCGGTGAAGGCGACCCCCAGCAGCGCGGCTGCCAGCAGGTAGAACCGCCCGCTCATGCCAGACACGAACGGCAGCAAGGTGGCGGCAAACAGCACCAGCGTGTACAGCAGCACCTGCAGCCGCGTGAACTCCGAACCGTGGGTGACCGGCAGCATCGGCAGGCCCGACTTGCGGTAGTCCTCGACACGGTACAGCGCAAGTGCCCAGAAGTGTGGCGGTGTCCAGAGGAAGATGATCAGGCAAAGCATCAGCGCCTCCGGACCTACCTCGCCGCGCATCGCCACCCAGCCCAGCAGCGGCGGCATTGCGCCCGAAGCCCCGCCGATGACGATGTTCTGCGGCGTCAGCGGCTTCAGGACCACGGTGTAGATCACGGCGTACCCGACGAATGTGACCAAGGTCAGCCCCATTGTCAGTGGATTGACCCAAAGGTAGAGCACTGTGCAGCCGAGCGCGCACAGCAGGGCCGAGAACGCGAGCGTGTGCGCGTCCGTCAGTTCCCCCCTGGCCGTCGGGCGCCACCGGGTGCGAACCATCCGGGCGTCGATCTGGCGCTCGACGAGGCAGTTGAAGGCGGCAGCCGCGGCCGCGACCAGCCAGATGCCCAGCCCGGCGGTCAGCAGGCGCCCCCAATCGGGCCACCCGGGTTCGGCCAGCAGCATACCGATGACGGCGCAGAAGACGATCAATTGCACGACCCGCGGCTTGGTGAGTGCGTAGAACTGGCGCGCACGCGAAGCGATGCTTGTTTTCAGCGGTCTTGGCGAAGACAGGGCTTGAGACATGGACCGGAGATTCTAAGGAGCGGCAACCGATCGACGCCCGTCTCCGCTCGTCGCAGCAGCGACAGGCCGTGCCTGCCGGGCCCGCGTCAGCAGGATCGTGAGCCACGTCACAAGGGCGGCCGCGCCGCCCGTGTGCGCGATCGCGGCCACCAGGGGCCAGCCCAGGAAGACGTTCGACAGCCCGCTGGCAAGCTGCCATAGCGCGAGACTCCCCAGGATCCATGCCCAGCGCCTGAGCGCGGGCTGGGCCCGTCCGGCCGCCGCCAGCCGCCACGCGAGGAGCGCGACGGCTGCAAGAACGACATAGGCGCCGAGGCGGTGAACGTAATGAATTGCCGTCAGCGCTGCAAACGGCAACCAGTCGCCTTCCGGGGTCTCGCCCAGCTCGCGTATCGGCGCGAAGCCTTGCGCAAAGTCCATCTCCGGCCACCAGGCTCCCTGGCAGACGGGAAAATCGGTGCACGCGAGCACGGCGTAGTTCGTCGAGACCCAGCCGCCGAGCGCGGTCTGCAGCCAGCACAGGCCGAGCACGGCAAGCGTGGCCGCGATCAGCCGGCGCGCCAGCGGCAGCGGTGCGAAAACGTAGCCCTGCGCCTGCGCGGCCAGCAGTGCGAGCAGGACCACGCCACCGAGCAGGTGCGCGGTGACGATGGCCGGGTAGAGTTTCATCGTCACCGTCAGCGCACCGAAGGCGCCCTGCACGCAGACCCAGATCAGCGTCGCCGTGGCCCACCAGGGGGAAACCGCAGCGGCATTGCCGAGGCGCCTGTCGCGCCGATGTTCGAGCCAGCTTGCGAGGGCGAGCACGCTGATCAGCACACCGACGCCCGTGGCCAGGTAGCGGTGAATCATCTCGATCCAGGCCTTGCCGTGCGTCACCGGCCCGCTCGGCAGGCTCGTCTGCGCGGCGTGGATCTCGTGGCGCGCGCCGAGCGGGCTGGCGTTTCCGTAACAGCCCGGCCAATCCGGGCAGCCGAGGCCGGAGTCGGTGAGCCGGGTGAAGGCGCCGAAGAGAACGAGGTCGAACGTGAGGAACAGCGCCAACAGCGTCAGCGCACGCAGCCGGACGGCGGTTGCGGTGCCGCGATGGCGCAGCCGGATCCACACGAGTGGCCCTATGGCCAGCGCGATACCTGTCAGCGCGACGCGCGCGACCGGCGCCAGATCGTAGAGGGGAGGAGTATCCATGCGCTCGTCAGCGTCCGGGCCGGTCCCACGAAGCCGATGCGCGCAGCAGTCTCTCGATGTCGCGCTTGAGGCGGGCCGGGTCGGGGTCGGGCGGCACACGCATCATCCATTGCCCCATGGGGTCGACCACAAACATGTGCTGCTCGAGGCTGTGCCGGGGCGCAGGCGAGAGCCAGCGCGCCAGCGCGTCGCGCGGCACCCGCAGCACCATTGTCGGCGTGCCACTGGAGATGGCTTGCAGCACCTCGGGGCGAACCGGGCGCGAATCGGTCACGAGCCACAGCTTGTCGACCCGGTCCCTTTCCTTGCCCAGCGTCTCGCGCAATTGGCGCTGCAGGAGCAGCGCCTTCTCGCAGCCTGCATCACAATCGGCATCCGCGACGACGACGAGCAGCCACTGGCCACGTAGCGACGCCACGTCCACCGCCCGCCGCTGCAGGTCGACGAGCGGCAGTTCGCTCGCCTGCGGCAGCGGCCTCGGAGGGACGATGAGTTCGCCGTAGTTGCTGCGGCCCTCAGGGCGGATCACGAAATAGGTGAAGTACGAGGCGATGACCGGCGCCGCGCAGACGAGCAGCACGAGCAGCATCTTGGCGCGGCCGTGCCGCGTACGCCGCTCGTCGACCAGCATCGGCTCGGGCGGGCTGTGCACGGTGAGGCCGAAGACCTTGGCCCTCGGGGTGCGACGCCGCAAGTGGCCTGGGGTCGTCATTTCAGCGCGGAGTTCGGCCGAGCCGCGGTCGGAGGAGTTGGTACCAGACATACAGTGCCATTGTCAGCGCGCTCAGTGCCCACCACTGAAAGGCGTAGCCGTAGTGCATGCGGGTATCGGCTGCGGGGAGTGGCCAGGCGCGCAGCAGCCCGTCGGCCGCCGAGGCGTCGTCCTGCATCACCGAGACCGGCAGCAGGGCGATGCCGATCTCCCGTCCGTAATGCTCGGGGTCGAGATTCTGCCGGATCGTTCCCGACGCCGCGGAGGCGAACTCATACAGCCGTGCCGGCGGTGGCATCAGGCGGCCCGACACCTCCACCTCACCCGGCGGCGTGGCAAGCGGGGGCAGGCGCGTGCGCTCGTCGTTGTCACGCGCAACCCAGCCGCGTTGCACCAGCACCGCGCCCGCGTCCCACTGCAGCGGCGTCACGACGATGAACCCCGGCCGCGCGTGCATCTGCCGGTTGTCGAGATAGATCGTCCCTTCGGCCAGCCAGCGGCCACGCAGACGCACCTTCCGATACAGCAGATCCGCGACATCGTGCGCGGGCGACGCCAGTTCCGCCGCACCGACTGCGGGCAATCCTGCGCGCGTGTCGAGCGAAGCCTGGAGCGCCTCCTTCTGCGCTGCGCGGTCCCACTGCCACAGGCCCAGACGCGCGGTGAGTGCGGCGCAGGCCAGCGTGGCAACGAGCACGAGAACGCGCCCGTGCCGCGAGGCAGATGCCGCATGACTCAGGCCCATGTCGACGGCGACAGAAGCGGATAATCACACCGGATGAAGATGGCCATCGCCGTTGCGTTCGTCTTGATCCTGGGTGCGCTGGCCGTTGCCGGCGTGTCGATGTTGCGCGGGGGCCGCGCCGGCGAGGACAGGCCAGGCGCAATGATGCGCGCCCTCGCCTGGCGTGTCGGCCTCTCGGTGGCACTCTTCGTGTGCCTGCTCGTCGCCTACAAGCTCGGCTGGATCCACCCGACCGGGGTACCGCTGGGCGGCTGAACTCGCCCGCTGCCGACAGCCTCGAGCCTCGCCGGGTCGCCCCACGAAGATCCCCCCGGGGGGCGATGCCGCAGGCCCTTTGGGGTCGTCATCTAGAGCCAGTAGACGACGATATAGAGGCCCAGCCAGACGACGTCGACGAAGTGCCAGTACCAGGCGGCGCCCTCGAATCCGAAGTGACGCTGCGGCGTGAAGTGGCCCTTGCGCAGGCGCAGCGTGATGAAGAGCAGCATCAGCATGCCGACGAACACGTGAAAACCGTGGAAACCGGTCAGCATGAAGAACGTCGTGCCGTAGGCGCCGGAACTGAGCTTGAGGTTCAGCTCGCTGTAGGCGTGCGTGTATTCGTAGCCCTGCACGCACAGGAAGCTCAGGCCGAGCAGCACCGTCAGCCACATGAAGGCGATGCTCCTGGCACGGTGGTTCGCGATCAGCGCGTGATGGGCGATCGTCAGCGTCACGCCCGAGCTGAGCAGCAGCGCGGTGTTGATGGTCGGCAGCGGCCACGGGCCCATCGTCGCGAACGGCTCGACGGTGCCCGCGGGCGACGCGGTGATGCCGGCCTGCACGCTCGGCCAGATGGCCTTGAAGTCGGGCCACAACAACGCGTTCTCGATGCTGCCGAGGTTCGGCACGGCGTGCACGCGCAGCCAGAACAGTGCCCCGAAGAAGGCGCCAAAGAACATCACTTCCGAGAAGATGAACCAGCTCATGCTCCAGCGGTACGAGACATCGATGCGCTCGCTGTACAACCCGCCTTCGCTTTCGCGAATGGCCGTGCGGAACCACTGCTGCAGCACGAACAGCCACATCGCGAGGCCGAAGAACAGCGAATAGGCGCCCCATTCGTGCCCGTTGACCCATTGCGAGGCACCGAGGATCACGAAGAGCAGGCCCGTCGCGGTCAGCACCGGGAAACGCGAGGGCGCGGGAACAAAGTAGTACGGTTGATGCCCCTGGGGCGTTGCTGCCGACATGTCTTCTTCTCCTGGAAATCCGATCCGATTCAGCCGCCGGTGCCGGCCACGCCACTGCCGATCACCCAGTTCACCAGCAGCACCAGCGCCAGAACGAACAACGCGCCGCCGATAACCCCGGCGATGACCACATGCACCGGGTTGAGCCGGCTCACGTCGCGCTCGTACTCGGCCGATCTGCGCACGCCGAAGAACGACCAGGCGACTGCCTTCATCGTCTGTCCGAACGAGCCCTTGCGCGCAACCGCGTCCTTCAGCGGAGCACTCATGCTCGTGGCTCCGCGGAGCGCGCCGTGACCGCGCCGGCCTGCTGACCCGCTGGCGCAGCGGGCACCTTGCCACCGACCTCGAAGAAGGTATAGGACAAGGTGATCGTCTTCACGTCAGCGGGCAGCTTCGGATCGATCACGAACACGACCGGCCACCGCCTGGATTCGCCCGGTGCTAGCGTGTGCTCTGTAAAACAGAAGCACTCGAGCTTGTTGAAATAGGGCGCGGCCTGCTTGGGCGCGTAGCTCGGGATCGCCTGCGCCACCATCGTGCGGTTCTGCGTGTTGCGGAACTCGTACATCACGCTGACCATCTGGCCCGGATGCACATCGAGCGAACGCTGCGCCGGCTCGAACTCCCACGGGCCGCGCGCGTTGGCGTCGAACTCGACGCTGATCGTGCGGGTCGCGTCGACCTGCGAGTTGGCCGACCGCGCGTCCGCGCCTTCTGACCCAGCGCGCTCCGACACCGACAGCACGTTGATGCCGATCGCAGTGCAGATCGAGCGGTAGACCGGTACCAGCGCGTAGCCGAAGGCGAACATCGCCAGCGCGACGACGACGAGCTTGCCCACCATGCGCAGATTGTCCGCGCGCAGCATGGAGGCGGCGAGGGCCGACGCGGTCGATTCAGACATGGTGCACAGGCTGCCGACGAAGCTCAGGCACCGAAAGCCACGAGCTTCAGCACGAAACCGACGAAGAAGGCCAGCGACACCGAGGCCAGGATCAACGCGAGCCTCAGGTTCTGTCGCTTCTGTTCAGGCGTCATTGGCGTTCCCTTGTCGCGATGCTTTCAGGCGATCACCTTGGTCGCCTGCGCGTTGAGCTTGGGTGGGTTCTCGAAGGTATGGAACGGGGCCGGCGAAGGCACCTCCCACTCCAACCCCTCGGCGCCTTCCCACGGTTGCTGCGGCGCCAGCGCGCCTTTGCCGCGCATGACTGGCAGCACGACGAAGAAGAGGAAGTAGACCTGCATCAGCCCGAATCCGAGAGCGCCGATCGAGGCCAGCATGTTGAAGTCCGTGAACTGCATCGGGTAGTCGGCGTAGCGGCGCGGCATGCCCGCCAGTCCGAGGAAGTGCATCGGGAAGAACGTGACGTTGAAGAAGACCAGCGAGCCCCAGAAATGGATCTTGCCTCGCATCTCGTTGTACATCACGCCGGTCCACTTCGGCGACCAGTAGTAGAAGCCGGCGAACATCGCGTACAGCGAGCCGGCGACGAGCACGTAGTGGAAGTGCGCCACGACGTAGTAGGTGTCCTGCAACTGGATGTCGACCGGCGCCATCGCCAGGATCAGCCCGGTGAAGCCGCCCATCGTGAAGACGAACAGGAAACCGACAGCGAACAGCATCGGCGTCTCGAAGGTCATCGAGCCTCGCCACATCGTCGCGACCCAGTTGAAGATCTTTACGCCGGTCGGCACCGCGATCAGCATCGTCGCGTACATGAAGAACAGCTGCCCCGTCACCGGCATGCCGGTCGTGAACATGTGGTGCGCCCAGACGATGAACGACAGGATCGCGATCGATGCCGTCGCGTACACCATCGAGGTGTAGCCGAACAGCTTCTTGCGCGCGAACGCGGGGATGATTGCGCTGACGATGCCGAAGGCCGGCAGGATCATGATGTAGACCTCGGGGTGGCCGAAGAACCAGAAGATGTGCTGATACATCACCGGGTCGCCGCCGCCGGCGGGGTTGAAGAAGCTGGTGCCGAAGTGGCGGTCGGTCAGCGTCATCGTGATCGCGCCGGCAAGAACGGGCATGACGGCGATCAGCAGGTAGGCCGTGATCAGCCATGTCCAGCAGAACAGCGGCATCTTCATCAGCGTCATGCCGGGCGCGCGCAGGTTCAGCACGGTGACGATGATGTTGATCGATCCCATGATCGAGCTCGCGCCCATGATGTGCATCGCGAAGATGCCGGCGTCCATCGACGGACCCATCTGCAGTGTCAGCGGCGCATAGAGCGTCCAGCCCGCGGCCGGCGCGCCGCCGGGCATGAAGAAGGACGACACCAGCATCAGCGCGGCCGGGATCAGCAGCCAGAAGCTCAGGTTGTTCATGCGCGCGAAAGCCATGTCCGGCGCGCCGATCTGCAGCGGGATCATCCAGTTCGCGAAGCCGACGAAGGCCGGCATGATCGCGCCGAAGACCATGATCAGGCCGTGCATCGTCGTCAGCTGGTTGAACAGCTCCGGGTTGATGAACTGCAGGCCGGGCTGGAACAACTCGAGGCGGATCAACAGCGCCAGCACGCCGCCGACCATCAGCATCGTGAGCGAGAACACGAGATACAAGGTGCCGATGTCCTTGTGGTTCGTCGCATACAACCAGCGTCGCCAGCCATGCGGCGCGCCGTGGTCGTGGTCGTGGTCGTGGCTGTGGGCGTGCTCTCCGGGGTGGTCAATGACTGCGCTCATCTCGATTCCTGCTGTGTTGTCGCGTGACGGACGCCGGGCTACTTGCGGGCAGCCAGCACGTCGGCCGGCTGGACGATTTGCCCGGTCTTGTTCGACCAGTGGTTCTTGGTGAACGAGATCACTGCCGCGATTTCGGTGTCGCTAAGCTGCTTCCAGGACGGCATCGCGCCATTCAGGCGGCCACCCAGCACGACCTCGATCTGCTTGCCCTTGTCGGCGTCGAGCACGACCAGCGAGCCGTCCAGCGGCTTGATCGGACCGGCGCCCTTGCCGCTGGGCTGGTGGCAGGCGGCGCAGTTGGCGTTGTAGACCTTCTCGCCGCGCGCCACGATCTCGTCGAGCGTCCACACCTTGGCCGGGTCGTCGGCCAGCGCGGCGAGCTTCTTCTTCTCGCCGGCCACCCAGGCCGTGTAGTCGGCCGCGGACAGCACCTTCACGTGGATCGGCATGTAGGCGTGTTCCTTGCCGCACAGTTCGGCGCACTGGCCGTAGTAGTCACCGACCTTCTCGGCGCGAAACCAGGTATCGCGCACGAAGCCGGGGATCGCGTCCTGCTTGACGCCGAACGCCGGCACCATCCACGAATGGATCACGTCGTTGGCGGTGGTGATCAGGCGCACCTTCTTGTCGACCGGCACCACCAGCGGGTGGTCGACCTTGAGCAGGTAGTCGTCTCCCGACGGGTGGCCCGAATTCGACATCTCGCGCTGCGCAGGGTCGAGCGTCGACAGGAAGGCGATGCCCTCACCCTCGCCCTTCAGGTAGTCGTAGCCCCATTCCCACTGGATGCCGGTGGCCTTGATCGTGAGGTCGGCAGCGCTGGTGTCCTTCATCGCCACCACCACCTTGGTCGCCGGCAGCGCCATCAGGATCACGATGATGAAGGGCACGACCGTCCAGACGATCTCGACCGTGGTGCTCTCGTGGAACTGCGCCGCCTTGTGACCCCTGGACTTGCGATGCTTGACGATCGAATAGAACATCACCCCGAACACGCCGATGAAGATCACCGCGCAGATGAGAAGCAGGAACCAGTGCAGCCATATCTGGTCCCTCGCGATGCCCGTGACCGGCGGCGCCAGGTTGAGCTGATTGACCGCAGGCCCGCCGGGCAGGTCGTTGACCGCTCGCGCGGCCGCGCTGGCGACGGTCGCGCCCAGCATCAGTCCGAGCCGCGCAGCCCTTTGCCGCAGGAGTCGCCAGTGAACTTGCTTCGTATTCGTCATGGTCATCGCAGTGTCAAGTTTCAGTTCACGGCGCTGCGCGCCTTCCACGGTCGCCGCCCGATGCGCGGAGCCCAATGCAGTTCCTCGGCGTGCGCTCGCCTGGCACCGGGCCACGCGCGGCGGCACGGCTTCAGCCACCGCACGCTCGTCAACCGAGGCCCACGCCGACGCCGCCGTGTCCAACGATGCCGGCGCGGTCCCGCTTCAGCGTGCCGATCAGTCGGTGCACTCGTGCGAAGCGGCGGATTCTAGCTCAGCGCTGCCCGTGTCGGGCGCGCAGTTGCGCGCCCTGCTCAGCGGCGAGGCCCCCGGGCGGCTCGCACCATCGCACGCATGTCCTCCAGTGTCACCGCGGTGTGGCCCGCCAGCGGCTCTCGCGGTGCGGCCCTGAATGCATGCCCGTAGACGATCTCGAAACTCAGGCGCAGTCGCCCGTCCGGCCCGGAGAGTGAGCTCAGCTCCGCCTGCAGGCGTGCGCGCCAGCGCGGCGTGCGCAGCCCGGCCGAGCGCGCCGGCGAAGCATTGCCGCCGATGGAGCGCAACTCGGCCAGCAGCGCCCGCGGGCTGTCCCAGGTGAGCGCGAGCGTCTCCTGGTCCATCACCGGATCGGCAAAGCCGGACTGCACCAGCATGTCCCCGAGATCGTGCATGTCGACGAACTCTGGCGCGGGGGGCGGCCAACCGAGCCGTCGGTACACCTCGCGCAGCTCGCGCAGCGTGTCGGGGCCCAGACAGGAAAACATCAGGTAGCCGTCGGCCGCCAGCAGCCGCTGCCAGCGCGCGAGCAACGCGGGCGGGTCCGGCACCGCGTGCAACATCATGTTGGCCCACAGCAATTGCGCCGATCCCGGCGCGGGATCCTCACGCCGGACTTCGGTCGCGCCGGTCCAGCGGCGAGCCGACCACCAGGGGGCCTGCGCCTCGGCGCGACTGCGTTGCACCAGTTCGTCGCTCGGTTCGATCACGGTCCGGCGCGCCTGCGGAAAGGCCGCGGCCAGCAATGCCCCGCTGGCACCCGTGTGGCCCCACCACTCGAGCACCGTCTCGGGCTGCATCCTGACGATCGCCAGGCGCTGCGCCATGCGGCGCGCCACTTCGACATGCAGCCACGGCGGCTGCGGCTGTCGCGCGATGCGGCGCAGCGCCGCGTCGACGGCAACCCCATCGAGTGCTCGCTTCTGCCGGACGGCGTCTTCCAGGGGCTGCGTCGGGGCGGACATGGCGAGCCAGTATATTGAGACGATGCGCCCGGCCGCCCTTTTCGATGCGCTTGCCGCGCCGCTGCGCCGTCTGCCCAGCCAGTGCGCGGTATGCCGCGGCTGGGCGAGGCAGCGGCTATGTGAAACCTGCGCGCTGCGCTACGCTGCGCCGCGCCCGCGCTGCCAGCGCTGCGCCATTGCCGTGCCCGAGGGCGTGATCGTCTGTGGCGCCAGCCTGGCGCATGCGCCGCTGTTTGATGGCACGATCGCCGCGGTCGACTATGAGTACCCCTGGGACGATCTCGTGCGGCGTTTCAAGTTCGATGCCTCGCTCGACCTTGCGGGTGTGCTGGCGCAGTGCCTGCTCGACGCCGTGCGGCGCAGCGAGGCGCCGCGGCCCGACTGGCTGCTGCCGGTGCCGCTCGCTACCGAGCGGCTGCGAGAGCGCGGCAACAACCAAGCCTGGGAACTCGCCCGCCGCGTCGCTAGCGGTTTGCCCTGCGCCACCGATGCACGGCTGCTGCTGCGCATGAAGGACACGCCACACCAATTGACGCTGCCGCCGGGCCGCCGCGCCGCCAACGTACGCGGTGCGTTCGCGCTGGAGCCGCGGCGCCGCCACGAGCTGCAGGGCCGCAGCGTCGCCGTGCTCGACGACGTGATGACGACCGGCGCCACGCTGTCCGAAATCACGGTCACCCTGCTGCAGGCAGGCGCGCGCTCGGTGCAGGTCTGGGTGCTGGCGCGAACCCCGCGCAAGACAGACGCTTGAGGGTTGCGCCCGATGTTCAACATCGTCCTCGTCGAGCCCGAGATTCCGCCCAACACCGGCAACGTCATTCGGCTCGCGGCCAACACCGGCTGCGCGCTGCACCTCGTCGAGCCGCTCGGCTTCTCGATGGACGACAGGCTGCTGCGGCGCGCCGGCCTGGACTACCACGAGACGGCGCGAGTGCAGCGTCATGGGTCGTGGCTCGATTTCGTTCGCGCGGCTCAGCCGGCGGCGGGCAGGATGTTCGCCTTCACCACCCGAGGCAGCCGCCCGTTCGGGCAGGTCGCATGGCAGCGCGGCGACTGGCTGGTGTTCGGCAGCGAGACCGCGGGGCTTTCGACGGCCCTGGTCGACGCATTCCCGCAGGCGCGGCGAGTGCGACTGCCGATGCGCCCCGGCCAACGCAGCCTGAACCTGAGCAACACCGTGGCGGTTGCGGTGTTCGAGGCCTGGCGCCAGAACGGCTACGAGGCTGGCAGCTGAGGCATGCGCCTCAGCGGGCACCGGACCGCTCCCAAGCCCGCTGGGCGCCCCTCGGGGGCAGCGAACCCATTCAGCTCGGGGCTGTCATCTCATTCTGGCTGCACGCCAGCGGCCTGGATCACGCGCGCCCAATGCGCGCGTTCGCTCTTCATCTGGCCGGCCAGCGCCTCAGGTGTGGTGCCAGCGGCAGTGAAATACTGCCCGAGCAAGCGGCTGCGCACCTCGTCGCTCTTGGCGATGCGGATCAGTTCGCGCGATACACGTTCGATGATCGCCGGTGACGTCTTCGTCGGCGCCAGCACGGCCTGCCACGAGATCGCCTCGAACCCGGGATAGCCCTGCTCGGCGAACGTCGGCAGTTCCGGCAGCGAGGCCACGCGGCCGAGCGTCGTGACGCCGAGGGCCTTCAGCTTGCCGGTGCGCACCTGGCCCATCGCGATGCCAGGCACCATGAAGCCGGCCTGTATCTGCCCGGCGAGGATCGCATTGACCACCTGCGGGAAGCCCTGGTAGGGCACGTGCAGAAGGTCGATCCCGGCGCGCGTCTTGAACAACTCCATCGCCAGGTGCGAAGCACTGCCATTGCCGATGCTGCCGTAGTTGAGCTGGCCCGGCTTGCCCTTCGCGATGCGAACGAATTCAGCCAGCGTGTTCGCGCCGAGCCCGGGCTCGACCACCAGCACGTTCGGCGAGGTCGCCACCAGCGTCACGGGTGCGAGGTCGTTCGCCGGGTCGTAGCCGAGGTTCTTGCTGAGCAGCGGCGCGGTGACCAGCGGACCCTGGATCGTGAACAGGAATGTGTAGCCGTCGGGCTCGGCCTTGGCCACGGCGCCGGTGCCAATGTTGCCGCCCGCGCCGGGTCGGTTGTCGACGACGATGCTTTGCCCGAGCGCAAGGCCCAGCGGCTCGGCAACGATCCGCGCGACGATATCCGGCGAGCTCCCGGCCGGGAAAGGCACGACGAGCTTGATCGGACGCGCCGGCCAGGTCTGGGCCCGCGCGGACAGGCCGATCGATGCCGCGCCGGCGGCCAGGGTGCTCAAGAGATGACGACGCTGCATCGTGAAGGCTCCGAAAGTCGTGGATGGAGGGAGTGGTGGGTCAGCGCGAAGCAGGCCTCGGTGGCGATGCATGGGTTTCACGGTCCGGCTTCTGCACGCGCATCACGACTCATCAGCTGCGCCAGCGCCTGTGCCGGCGTGGTCTGCCCCTCCAAGACCTGCACCACGGCCTGTGTGATAGGCATAGCCACGTCGAGAGAGCGCGCGCGCCGCAGCACCGTGTCGGCGCAGAGCACACCTTCTGCGACATGACCGAGCTGAAGCAGGATCGTCGGCAAAGCCAACCCGCGAGCAAGCAAGAGGCCGACCTGCCGGTTGCGCGACAGGTCGCCCGTGGCGGTGAGCACCAGGTCGCCAAGCCCCGACAGGCCCATGAAGGTCTCACCGCGGGCGCCGAGCGCCACGCCCAGGCGCGTCATCTCGGCCAGCCCGCGAGTGATCAGGGCCGCGCGAGCGTTCAGGCCCAGCACGTGGCCATCGTTGGCCGCGCTGGCCAGACCATCGCAGATGCCCACGGCGATCGCAAGCACGTTCTTCACCGCGCCGCCCACCTCGACCCCGATCACATCGTCGGAGGTATAGACGCGCAATGCCTCGCTGTGCAGCGCCTGCACGGCCGCATCGCGCAGCGACGCCTCGGCGCTGGCGACGACGAGCGCGGTGGGTTGCCCGCGAGCCACCTCGATTGCGAAGCTCGGACCCGACAGCACGCCCACTCGGTGCGCGTCCGGATGCACCGCGCGCGCGATCTCGTGGCCGAGGCGGCCGCTGTCGTGCTCGAAGCCCTTGCACAGCCACAGCACGCCCGGCGCGTCGATACCCTGCACCGGCATCCGGCGCAGGAGTTCGGCAAGGCCGGCCATCGGCGTGGCGATGATCGCCAGCCCGCCTCGCGCATGCGCGAGCGCGGCATCGAAGTCAGCCGTGATCGCAAGCGCGGGAGGCAGCGTCACCTCATCGAGGTAGCGCCCGTTGACCTTGGTGTCGCGCATCTGCGCGCAGTGCGCTTCGCTGCGCGTCCACAGCAGGGTCGGGTGGCGCGCGACAACGCTCACGGCCAGCGCCGTGCCCCAGGCACCGGCCCCGAACAGCGTGAGGTTCATCGCGCTCGGCGCGGCGCCGGACCGGCCGAGTCAGCGTCAGGCGGAAGTGATGATGCTCGAGCCGTTGCCCGAACCATTGCCGTTCGCACCGGCAAGCGCCTGTTGCTGCTGCGCTTCGAACATGGCCTGGAAGTTGACTTCGGCCAGCAGCACCGGCGGGAAGCCGGCGCGCGTGCAGACGTCGGAGACGATCGCACGCAGATATGGGTAGACGATCTGCGGGCAGGCGATGCCGATGATCGGCTGCAACTGCTCCTGCGGGACATTGCGGATCTCGAAGATGCCGGCCTGCTTGGCCTCGATCAGGAACAGCGTCTTGTCGCCGACCTTGGTCGTGACGGTGCCGGTCACGCAGACTTCGTAGATCCCTTCGGAGATCGGCGTCGCCGCCAGGCCAAGGTTGATCTCGACCTGTGGTTGCTGCTGCTCGAGCAGGATCTGCGGCGAATTGGGCTGCTCCAGCGAGAGATCCTTCAGGTAGATGCGCTGAATCTGGAACACGGGGGGGTGGTTGTCGTCGGCCATGGAGGTCTCACTGTCGAAGAACAGGGCCCGCGACCGGACTGGTACGAGCCGAACGTGCAATTATCGCGCAGGGCCGGCGCCTCGGCGGTACCCGCCAAGGGGCTGCCGCAAGCGCTAACAGGTTCTCAGGCGGCAGCGTGGAGCAACGCGGCGAGTTCGCCGCGGCGATCGAGCGCGACAAGTTCATCGCAACCGCCGACATGGGTCGCGCCGATGAAGATCTGCGGCACGCTGCGTCGGCCGGTCAGCTGCATCATCGCGATGCGCTCCTGGGGCAGCAGATCGACCCGCACTTCCTCGATCGCGGCCACGCCGCGCTGTTGCAGCAGACGCTTGGCCTGGTGGCAGTATGGGCAGTGGTCGCTCGTGTACATCTTCACGGGTTGCATCGTCGTCGTCCGGTCGAGGCGTTCAAGCCGATCTTTCCAGCGGCAGGTTCGCCTCGCGCCACGCAGCCAGCCCGCCGGCCAGCGCATGCGCGTTTTCGTAACCGAGCTTCTTCAGTGTCGCTGCCGCCCGCGTCGCGCGCGCTCCGCTCGCGCATACGACGACCAGCGGCAAGGCCTTGTTCTTGGGCAGGTTGGGCGCGTTCTCCAGCCCGCCGAGCGGAACGCTGCGTGACCCGGCGGCATGGGCGGCCGCGTACTCGGAGGGCTCGCTGACGTCGATCAGCAGGGCCTTCTCGCGGTTGATCAGGCGCACCGCTTCGCTTGCGTTGACCTTGCCGCCCTGCGTGCCGCGGCTGACGAGCGGCCACGCCAACAGCCCGCCCGAAGCAGCGGCGACGAGCACGAGGACCCATTGATCGAGCAGGAATTTCAGGAAGTTCACGGGGGAGTCCGGTAGGAACACAAAGGCGTGCCTGGCAGCGGATTATAAAATTCCCGGCTTTGCCGCCCTGTCGCGGGGTGAACCTCATGCACAAGCTTGTCCTGATCCGCCACGGCGAATCGACCTGGAATCTCGAAAACCGCTTCACCGGCTGGACCGACGTGGCGCTCACCGCCACCGGCGTCGAGCAGGCCCGCGCGGCCGGTCGGCTGCTGCGGGCCGAGGGATACGAGTTCGACCTGGCCTACACCTCGGTCCTCAAGCGGGCGATCTGGACGCTGTGGCACGCCCTCGACGAGATGGACCGTGCCTGGCTGCCGGTCGTCAACGACTGGCGGCTGAACGAACGCCACTACGGCGCGCTGCAGGGATTGAACAAGGCCGAGACCGCGCGCAAGTACGGCGACGGGCAGGTACTGATTTGGCGCCGCAGCTACGACTCGCCGCCGCCCGCGTTGGACGCGAGCGACCCGCGCTGCGAGCGTGCAGACCGGCGCTATGCCCGGCTCGCGCCCGGCCAGGTACCGCTGACCGAGTGCCTGAAGGACACGGTGGCTCGCGTGTTGCCGTTCTGGAACGACTGCCTCGCGCCCGCCATGCACGCCGGCCAGCGCATCGTGGTTTCCGCGCATGGCAACAGCATGCGCGCGCTCGTCAAGTACCTCGACGGGATTTCCGACAGCGACATCGTCGGCTTGAACATTCCGAACGGCATTCCGCTGGTGTACGAGCTCGATGCCTCGTTGAAGCCGATTCGCAGCTATTACCTCGGCGATGCCGAAGCTGCCGCGAGGGCCGCTGCAGCCGTCGCCAGCCAGGGCAAAGCCTGAGCCAGGAACCTGTGCGCACAAGGTGACCCGCTCAGCGGCTTTGATCGGACCGGCGGTCCCTACGCCAAAGCCGCCTCGATCTCGCCGCGCAGCCGCTCGGCCAGGCGGCGGCGGTCGGCATGTGCCACTGCGATGGCCGGCAGCACGGCGACCCGCACCGCCAGGTCCTGCGCGCACACCACCGACCAGAGGCCTTGCAGCAGCGTCGTCTCGCCGAGGAAGAGCACGGCCGGGCTGATCGCGTGCTCTGTATCGAAGTAGCGCAGCGCGACCGGCTGCACCGGTGTGGCGGTGGCGATGGCACCCTGCAGCAGGTTGGCGTGGAATGGCAGCAGCGCGTGGCCGTCGGCAGTCGTGCCCTCGGGAAAGATGGCGACGGTCTCGCCGGCCAGGAGCGCGGCAGCCATCTGGTGCACCACGCGCAGCGCATCGCGCGGGCGCTCGCGCTGGATGTAGAGCGTGCCCGAAGCGGTTGCGAACCAGCCGAACACCGGCCAGTGCCGCACTTCGTTCTTGGCGACGAAACGGGCCGGCGCCACGGCGTCGATCGCCATGATGTCGAGCCAGGAGATGTGGTTCGCCACGAGCAGCTTGGCGCCGGGCCGGGGCACACCCTGCGCGACCAGACGCACGCCGACCAGGCGCAGGAACTTGGCCGCCCACCATTGCACATGGCGCATGCGCCCAGCCGCGTCGATGCGCCCGAATCGCGTTGCCACGAGGAGCACGCCATGCGTCAGATGCAATCCCACGCGCGCCACTCGCCATAGGCCTCGCAGCTGCCGCGCCAGCGTCGGCGCCCGCACACGAGCACCAGGTGACTCGGCGCCCACCGCAGCTGGCGTCAGGCCGTCTCGGCGGCGTAGGCCAGCTGCCCGGCCACCAGCGTGAAGCGCACGCGCCCGGGCAATTCCATCGCCGTCGCGTCGAAGGCGAACGGGGTGTGCCTGCCCTGGCTCAGCAGTTGCGCAGGCCGCACGGCCCAGCGCACCGCGGGGTCGAAGACGCAGACGTCGGCGACGCCACCGGCGACCAGCCGGCCGGCGCTGGCTGCCAGGGAACCGATGGCCTCGCCGAGCGTCCGGACCGGCTCGCAGGTGATCACGGCCAGCGCGCGCAGCAGGCCTGCCCCGCTGTCGTCGCCCCACTTCAGCGCCAGGCTGAGCAGCAGTTCGAGCCCGGTCGCGCCAGGCACGGCGTCGGCGAACGGCAGATTCTTTTCGTCGGCGCCGACTGGCGTGTGGTCGCTCACCAGTGCGTCGAGCGTGCCGTCGGCCAGCGCGGCGCGCAGTGCATCGCGGTCGCGCTGCTGGCGCAGCGGCGGCACCAGGCGCATCGCCGGATTGAAGAAGCCGATGTCGAGGTCGGTCAGGTGGAGTGAATTGATACTGACATCGGCCGTGACCGGCAGCCCTTCGGCCTTGGCGGCACGCAGCAACGCCACGCCGGCCGCGCTCGACAGGCGGCACAGGTGGACGCGGGCGCCCGTCTCGCGCATCAGCTCGAATACCGTTTGCAGCGCGACCGTCTCCGCGCTCACCGGCACGCTCGACAGGCCGAGCCGGGTCGCCATCGCGCCCCTGGCGGCGACCCCGGCGCCGAGCCAGGGGTCCTGCGGCCGCAGCCAGACCGCGTACCCGAAAGTCGACGCGTATTGCAGTGCGCGCTGCAGCACCTGGGTGTCGCGAACCGCGATTTCGGCCTGCGAGAAGCCGACGCATCCGGCCTCGGTGAGCTCGACCATTTCGGTCAGCGTCTCGCCGGCCAGGCCGCGCGTCAACGCGCCGAGCGGGAACAGCCGACAGCGACTGAGCTTGCGCGCCCGCAGCTTGAGCATCTCCACCAGCCCCGGCTCGTCGAGCACCGGGTCGGTATCGGGCGGACAGACGAGACTGGTCACTCCGCCTGCCGCCGCGGCGTTCAACTCGCTCTCGAGCATGCCCTCGTGCTCGTGCCCGGGCTCGCGCAACCGTGCCGCCAGATCCACCAGGCCCGGGGCCACGACGCAGCCGCCGGCGTCGATGCGGCGCTCGGGCTGGAAGTCGGCCGGTGCATTGCCGACTGCGACGATGCGGCCGCCGGCGATCGCCAGGTCGCCACGCCGGTCTGTCCCCGTCGCCGGGTCGACGAGACGGCCGTTGCAGATCAGAATCCTCATGCGGTGGCCTCCGCGAAGTCGTCGTACAACGCAGCATTCGCGGGGTCGGCCACAGCCCGCACTGGCTTGCTTCGATCCCCGCTTCGCGGGGCCCCTCTTTCGCAATTCATGCGGTGTTTCCCGCGATGATGCTCATGACCGCCATGCGCACTGCGATGCCGAATGTGACCTGGGGCAGGATCACGCTCTGCTTCCCATCGGCCACGGCCGAGTCGATTTCGACGCCGCGGTTGATCGGCCCCGGGTGCATCACGATCGCGTCGGGCTTGGCCAGCGCCAGCTTGTCGGGCGTCAGTCCGTAGCTCTTCGAAAACTCATCGGCGCTCGGCAGCATGCCGCCGCTCATGCGCTCGTTCTGCAAGCGCAGCATGATGATCACGTCGACACCGCGGATGCCCTCGGTCATGTCGTGGCAGACGCGCACGCCCATTTCCTTCATGTCGCCGGGCACCAGGGTCTTCGGGCCGACGGCGCGCACTTCTGCCACACCCAGCGTCGTCAGCGCGTGGATGTCGGAGCGCGCCACGCGCGAGTGCACCAGATCGCCGACGATGGCGACGCTCAAGTTCCTGAAATCCTTCTTGTAGTGGCGGATCGTGTACATGTCGAGCAGACCCTGGGTCGGGTGCGCATGCCTCCCGTCGCCAGCGTTGACCACGTGCACGTGCGGTGCGCAGTGCTGTGCGATCAGATAGGGCGCGCCGCTCTCGCCGTGGCGGACGACGAACATGTCGGCATGCATCGCCGACAGGTTGGCCACGGTGTCGAGAAGACTCTCGCCCTTGGCCGTGCTGGAGCGGGCAATGTCGAGGTTGATCACGTCGGCCGAAAGCCGCTTGGCCGCGATCTCGAAGGTGGTGCGGGTGCGGGTGCTGTTCTCGAAGAACAGATTGAAGACGCTCTTGCCGCGCAGCAGCGGCACCTTCTTGACTTCGCGATCATTGACGCTGAGAAAGCTGCTCGCCGTATCGAGGATGTGCAGCATCACCGCCTGCGGCAGGCCCTCGGTCGACAGCAGGTGAACGAGTTCGCCGTGGGCGTTGAGCTGCGGGTTGCGCCGATCAAGCATCAGAAGTTCTCGATGTTGAAGCTGAAACCGCCGCTCTCGCTTCGCGCGAGCGAGAGGCGCTGGTCGCGCGGCAGCGTGATGCGTGCCGCCGAGTATGCGGGCTGGATCGGCAGTTCGCGTCCGCCACGGTCCACCAGCACCGCCAGCGTGACACTCGCGGGGCGGCCGAAATCGTACAGCTCGTTGATCACGGCCCGGATCGTGCGGCCCGTGTAGAGCACGTCGTCGACCAGCACCACGGGCTTGCCGCTCACGTCGAACGGCAGCCGCGTCGCATCGGCGCCAGCGGCCAGGCCGCGCGAGCCGAAGTCGTCGCGGTGCAGCGTACTCGAGATGACGCCGTGCGCACCGGCAAGATGCAGGTCGCGCTGCAGCCTCTCGGCCAGCCAGGCGCCGCCCGACCAGACGCCGACCAGCACCGAGCTGGACTGCAGCAAGGGTCGAACGCCGGCCAGCAGGTCGACATACAGCGCTTCGGCGTCGAGCGTCAAGCTACTCATGCCGTCGCCTCCGTCAGGCCTCGTGATACCCAGCGCCGAGGGGTCGGCGACGTCGTCGCATTCACGCTTCGATCCCCCGCAGGAACTGCTCGAGGATGATCGCCGCCGAGGTGGCGTCGAGGTCCCTCGCGCCAGCGGACTGGGCCTCGACAGTGCTGTAGCGTTCGTCCACTTCGTGCACCGGCAGGCGAAACCGCCCCTGCAACTGGCGCGCAAAGCGTTGCGCGCGGCGTGTGTTGTCGTGCGCGACGCCGTCGGGATGCCAGGGCACGCCGACCACCAGCGCGTCGGGTTGCCACTCCGCGATCAGTGCAGCGATCGCGTCGAAGCGGGCTTCGCCCTCGGCGCTCAGGGTGCGCAGCGCCGTGGCCGTTCGCGTCAGCGAGTTGCCGCTCGCCACGCCGACGCGACGCGTTCCGAAATCGAACGCCAGAAACGAACAGGAAGTCGCCCGCGGCGTTGCTGCTGGGACGCTCATGCTTGCAGCGCGCGCGTCGCGAGATGCGACGCCCATTCACAGGCGCGCGCCCTTGCGCATGCAGGGTCACAGCTCCTGCGCATCGGGAGACCTGCGTGCTGCGCACTTCGGCACTTGCCCCCGCGGCGGCGCGGCGGGCTCATGCGTGCCCTGCCTCCTGGCTCAGCATGCGCAGGTCGATGCCGAGCAGAGACAGCGCGCGCTCGTAGCGCTGCTCGACCGGCGTGTCGAAGATCACTTCGGGCGCCGCTCCAACGTTGATCCATCCGTTGCGGCTCATCTCGTCTTCGAGCTGCCCCGCGCTCCAGCCGCTGTAGCCGAGGGTGATGAGCACCCGTTTCGGCCCGGTGCCGTTGGAGAGGGCCTCCAGAACGTCCTTGCTGGTGGTCATCTCGAGCCCGCCCGGGATCGTCAGCGTCGAGTTGTAGTGGCCGCCGTCGCCGCCCGAGTGCTCATGCAGCACGAAGCCGCGCTCGGTCTGCACCGGGCCTCCAAAGTAGACCGGCGCATCGGCCAGGTCCTCGCGGGTCAGCGGCAGCTCGACCTTCTCGAACAGGTTCTTCAACTTGATGTCGATCGGCTTGTTGATCACCAACCCGAGCGCGCCATTCTCGGTGTGCTCGCACAGATAGACCACGGCGCCGGCAAAGGTGTCGTCGGCCATGCCCGGCATGGCGATCAGGAACTGGTTCGTCAGATTGATGGGCGTGCCGGACATGGGGTCATTTTAGGGCAGCCCCCGCCGCCGGGTCGCGCCTTGCAGCGAATTCGCGCCACACTGCACGCATGGACAAGCCGCTTGCCACTGCGCTGGTCTGGTTCCGACGCGACCTGCGAAGCGTCGACCACGCGGCGCTCTACCACGCGCTGAAGGCCGCCCGGCAGGTGTGGTGTGTGTTCGTGTTCGACCGTGACCTCCTCGACGCGCTGCCGCGGGCCGACCGGCGCGTGGAATTCATCCACGACAGTGTGATGGCGCTGGCCGCCGATCTGCGAGCGCTCGCCGCTCGCCACGCCGACTCCGCGGCGAACCTGATCGTTCGTCACGGCCACGCCGTCGACGAGCTGCCGCGACTGGCACGGCAGCTTCATGTGCAGGCGGTCTACGCGAACCACGACGACGATCCTGCGGCGCTGGCGCGCGATGCACGGGTGCGCGGCGCTCTGGCCGACGCAGGCATCGCGCTGCACACGGCGAAGGATCACGTGATGTTCGAGCGCGGCGAGTTGCTCAGCGGCAGCGGCAAACCGTACGGCATGTTCACGCCCTACAAGAACGCCTGGCTGAGCAAGCTCGATCCGTTCTACCTCAGCGCGTACCCGGTCGAACGCCACGCCACGAGCCTGGCCGCGCCGCCCGAGGCGCTGGGGAGCGGCCTGCCGACGCTCGAAAGCCTGGGGTTCGAGCGCACCAACCTGCACCTGCTCGGGCTCGAGGGCGGTAGCGCGAGCGGTGAGGCGTTGCTGCGCGACTTCCTGACGCGCATCGACCACTACGCCGAAACGCGCAATTTCCCCGCGGTCAAGGGCCCGAGTTACCTGTCTATGCACCTGCGCTTCGGCACCGTGTCGATCCGCACGCTGGCGCGGGAGGCGCACACCCGAGCGCACGCCGGATCGCGCGGCGCCGCGACCTGGCTGTCGGAACTCGTGTGGCGCGACTTCTATCACCAAGTCCTGCACCACCACCCGCACGTCGCCGGCTCCGCGTTCAAGCCAGAGTTCGACGCACTGCACTGGGAGCATGGCCGGCATGCCGACGAACTGTTCGCCGCCTGGGCCGCCGGTCGCACCGGCTACCCGCTGGTCGACGCGGCGATGGCGCAGATCAACCAGACCGGCTACATGCACAACCGCCTGCGCATGGTGGCAGCGAGCTTCCTGGTGAAGGACCTCGGCCTGGACTGGCGGCGCGGCGAGCGCTACTTCGCCGAGCACCTGAACGACTTCGACTTGGCCGCCAACAACGGCGGCTGGCAATGGGTGACCGGGTCCGGCTGCGACGCGCAGCCGTGGTTTCGCATCTTCAATCCGCTGACGCAGAGCGAGAAGTTCGATCCCGAGGGCCGCTTCATTCGGCGCTACCTGCCACAGCTCGCCGCGTTGCCGGACAAGCTGATCCATGCACCGTGGCTTGCGAGTCCCGTAGAGCTGGCCGCGGCGAAGGTGCGACTCGGCCGCGACTATCCCCTGCCGATCGTGCAGCACGATGAAGCCCGGGCGCGCGCCTTGGCGCGCTTTGCCGCGCTGACAGCGGCACGTCGAGCCTGAACGGGCGAACCCTGCTACGCGCTCGCCACCCGCTCCGTATAGCGTCCGATCAACGCCAGAAGGTCCTCTTCCGAATAGGGCTTGCCGAGGTAATGCTCGACGCCGAGTTCGGCCGCCACGTCGCGGTGCTTCTGCGCAATGCGCGAGGTGATCATGATCACGGGCAGGTCGGCGAAGCGAGCGTCGGCGCGCAGATTGCGCACCAGGTCGAAGCCGTCCATGCGCGGCATCTCGATGTCGCTAAGCACGACCTGCGGCGTCTCCTCGGCCAACCGCTCCAGGGCATCGAGCCCGTCCTTGGCGAGTGCGACGCGGTAGCCCTCGCGCGTCAGCAGGCGCTGCGTGACGCGGCGCACTGTCAGCGAGTCGTCGACCACCAGCACAAGCGGCGCGGCGCTCGCGGCGAGCGCGGCGGCCGCCGCAGCGCGCTGCGAGGCATCCTGCCCGGAGCGCATCATCGCGTGCGCCGCCTCGCCGTAGAGTGCCGCCAGGGCCACCGGGTTGTAAATGAGTGCCACCGCGCCCGAGGCGAGCAGCGTCATACCAGCCAGGCCGGGCAGCCGCGACAGCTGCGGCCCAAGGTTCTTCACGATGGCTTCCTGATTGCCGAGCACCTCGTCGACATGGACCGCCACACGCTGCTGCGCGCTGCGAATCACCACCACCGAGCGTGTGCGGACCTCGTCGGTCCCGCGCGCGCTCTGCCCCAGCAGTGCGCCGAGCCAGTAGAAGGGCAGGCTGTGCTCGCCCAGCGGATAGCTGCCGCTGGAATAGGCCTGGTCGATCTGCGCCGGCTTCGCGCGCTGCACGATCTCGACCAGCGTCGACGGCACGGCCACGCTCAACTCGCCACAGCGCAGCATCACGACCTGCGTAACGGCCGTGGTCAGCGGCAGCACCAGCTTGAAGCTGGTGCCCTTGCCCCGGGCGGTCGCGGTTTCGATGCGCCCGCCCATCGCCGCGACGTCGGAGCGCACGACGTCCATCCCCACGCCGCGCCCGGACAGCTCGGTCACTTCGCTGGCGGTGGAAAAGCCCGCGTTGAAAATCAGATTGGCAAGCGCGGCATCGCTGTGCGGCGTCGCCGCGTCGATCAGCCCGATCGCCACCGCCTTGTCGCGGATGCGCGCCAAGTCGAGCCCGCCACCATCGTCGCGAAACTCGATCGCGACTTCATTACCCTCGTGCTGCAGCGCGATGACGATCGAGCCAACCGGCTCCTTGCCCGCCGCGAGACGCACCTCGGCGGATTCGATGCCATGCGTCACGCAATTGCGCAGCAGGTGCTCGAAGGCAGCCGTCATGCGGTCGAGCACGCCACGATCCACCTCGATCGAGCCACCGACGATGTCCAGCCGCACCTGCTTGCCGGTTTCCTTCGCCGCCTGGCGCACCACGCGGTAGAGCCGGTCGGCCTGGCTGTCGAACTCGACCATCCGCGTGCGCAACAGGTCGTCCTGGAGGCCGCGCGTCAAACGCGTTTGCGCCGCAAGCTCGCCTTCGGTGCTCGCGACCGCTCGCTGCAAAGTGCGCTGCACCGTCGCCACGTCGTTCACCGACTCGGCCATCATGCGCGTGACTTCCTGGAAGCGCGTGTAGCGATCTAGCTCCAGGGGATCGAAGGTCTCCGCGGCAGCCTTCGCTGCCTCCAGGCGCGAGCTCATCTGCGTCTCGCCCTGAAGTTCGAGTTCGCGCAACTGCTGGCGCAATCTTTCGAGGTTCTCGCCCAGGTCGTCGAGCGACGCCGTGATCAACCCCATCTCCGCCTCGATGCGGGTGCGCGTGATGCTCACCTCGCCCGCCTGGCTGACCATGCGGTCGAGCAGCGGCGCGCGAACCCGCACTGCCGACTGCGCTGCCGTCGCGATGGCGCGATCGGCCACATGGGACGCCGGCGCCGCCTCGGCGAAGCGCGACCAGTCGATCTCCGGCAATTCGACCGGGAGCGCTTGCGCGGCAGGCGGACGCGCAAGGTCGACCGGCTCGGTCGCCGCAATCGGCGCAGGCGCTTCCGCTGGCGTCGTCGCGCCCGGTTCATCCGGCGCCGGCCCGAGCGGCATCGGCTCGGGCGGCGGGGTCGCCGCTGGCGCCACAGTGTCCACGGCCCGGATGTCTGCTTGCGCGTCGTGCGAACGCAGCGCCTCGAAGGCCGCCATCAGCGAGTCGCTTCGGGCCAGCAGGGCTTCTACATCGGAGGCCTGCGCCGAGGCTTCGGCGAGCAGACGTTCTATCCGCGACTCGAGGCGGTGGCACATCTCGCCCAGTCGCATCGCGCCGGCCAGGCGTGCCCCACCCTTGAGCGTGTGCAGCGTGCGCATCGCGGCAGCAGGCGCCGCAGCGTCGGCCGGCCGGTGCGCCCAATCGCGCAAGCGGGCGGCCAGCTGCGGCAGCAGTTCACGGCCTTCTTCCTCGAAGATCTGGAACAGTTCTGCATCGACCGCGTCGATGGCTTCGATCAGGTCATCACTGTCATCGACGTCTTCATGTTGCAGCGCCGGCGCCGGCTCGGCCAGATCGGCCAGCGGCTTGAGTTCGCTCGGACCGAATGGCCCGAACTGGCTTGGGGTCGGTGCGTGCTCGGCGACCTCCAAAGCCGCCGCGAAATCGGCGCCGGTCGGTGGCGTCGGCTCGGCAAGAGGCGCTTCGCCATGAGCCTGCTCGCGACGATCGGCCTCGACCTCGTGCTCGGCGAGCCGCTCCAGCAGACCGGGCCGAGGCGTCTTCAGGAAGCCTGCCGCGAACTGGTGAAGCAGGCGGCGGATGTCCTCGGCCACGTCGACATAGAGCTGTGCCTCGTCCGCGTCGCCGTGGCCACGTGAATCCGAGCGCAGCAGCGCGTGCTCGAGCGAGCGCGACAGCTGAGACAGGTCTGCAAAGCCTACCGTGGCCGAGCTACCGGCGAGCGAATGGGCCAACGCAGCAGCGCTTTCGCCAACCGGTCGGTGCAACTCCATCGCCCACTCGGCCAGTTCCGTGCCAAGCCGCCGCGACAACTCGTCGGCCTCGTTCAGATAGATGTTGAACAGCGGGATTCCGATGCGAAGTTCGCCGACACGCTTGATCTGCTCGTCCTCCTCCAGCAGCCCTGGCTCGCGCGCGAAGTCCTCGAACATCGCGTCGGCTTGCGCGGCCTGCGGCGCGGGGCTGGCCTCGAGCACCGGCTCTGGCGCCATCGCCGGCGCCTCGCCCGCGGGCGACTGCGTCGTTGCCGGCATCGCGTCGTCGAGCGCACCCAGGTCGAGCTCGAAGCTCAGCGCACTCGAGTCGAACGCCTGCGGGACCGCGTCGGCCGCCGGCGTCACTGGCTCAGAGCCGAGGTCGCGGCTGAATTCGAGATCTTCCGCGCTGGGCAAGTCGGGAGGCAATACCAGGAGCGCATCCTCGCGCGCAGGCGCAGCGATGGCTTCTTCGACGATCCTCTCGGGCTCTTCGTCCGGCACCCCGGGCTGCTCCGACCGGCTGGTCGAAGCCGCCTCCAGCGCTTCGGCAGCATCCTGCAGCGTCGACGCCTGGAAAGCGTCGACCGGGAGCCTCCGTGCGATGGCGTCGACCCAGCGTCCGAGCTCGGCGAGCGCCATCGAGGTGAAATCCAGCAACGGCGAATCTGCCGGGCGCTGTTCGGCGAGACGGTCGTTGTAGACCTGCTCGCAGGCCCAGGCAGCGGCGGCGAACTCGCGCAGCCCGACCATTCGCGAGCTGCCCTTGAGCGTGTGGAAAGCGCGCCGCAGCGTGGCGATCCGCTCGTGATCGGCCGGCTCGTGCCCGAGGCCAGCCAGCGCCGCCCGCGCGCTCTCGAGCACCTCGCCCGCCTCTTCGAGGAACACCTCGCGCATCTCGTCGTCCGGGCCGAATTCGTCGGCCAACGGAACCGCCAGCGCGGCAGTGGACGGGGCCTGGGCGCCGGCAGGTTCGAGACCTCCCGGTTCCGACGCCGTGTGAACGAAGTCGACCAGCGCCTCCGAAAGCCGCTCGCGCGCGGCATGCACCGCGGCGTCGTCGAGCGCAGACTCGAGGGCCGCTTGCGCAGTGGTGACGGCCGCCACCAGGCCCGACTGCTCTGCGGCCCGGGCCTCCTGAGACAGCGTGGCAAGGTCGCGGACAAGTTCGGCTGCCTCAACGTCCTGCCGCGCCGCACTGAAGGCGAGCGTCCGTGCCTGTTCGATCAGCCGCGGCGCCACCGCCGACGCCGGCGGCTCGCCATAGCTCACCGGCGGCTGCGGCCGTCCCATCAACGGACTCAGCGTACCGCGCTCGTTGTCGAAGGCGAACAGCGACTTGGCCATCTGCGGCTGCACGCTGAACATGTCGATGAGGAAGCCGAGCGCCCCCAGATTGCCGGCAAGACGATCGAAGGTGCCTGTCTGGGCGGCGCGCGCGGGGTCGACCTCGGTCGCCAGCAGCGCGTCGATGTCGACGCGCATCCGCAGCGCGGCCTGCGAGGCCTGGTCGAGTCCGAGCACCGACAGCACGCCGCGCATCGCCGAGAGTTGGTTCGGCACCGGCATCAAGATGCCAGGGTCGGCCGGGTGGCGGAAGTACTGGTCGATCAGCTTCTCCGATTCGGACAGCGACACGCGCAGTTCGTGCACCACGCTGCCCAGGGTCTGGCGGTCGGAGACGCGTCGGTACAGTTCCTCCATCCAGCCTTCGAGGGCCTGCGGGGGCTGCCCCTCGCGCACTGCGGCGACGCGCTCGGCCAGGCGCAGAATGCGCTCGCTCTGCCGCGAGTCGTCGAAATCGGCGTCTTCCAGGGAGGCGTCGAGGTAGAGCAGGCTGGTGGCGACTTCCATCGCCAGCGCCACTGGCGGCGCTGCAGCCACGTGCTGGGTCTGCGTGATGGTGGTCTGCAACTCGTCGGCGAGCAACTGGCCCCCCGGGTAGAGGCGGCGCAGCGAATCGCCTACCAGCGAGAATTGCTCGCTCAGACCGGCCAGGCGATGCACCTCGCCGCCGGCGACGGCCCCCCAGGCATCCTTGGCGCCAGTGACTCGCTTGCGCGCCTGCGCGATCAGAGCCGGATCGAAGCGTCCGAGCACGCTCTTGTTGTAGTCGGCCGGCGTGTGACGGGCCAGGTTGAAGGCCTGGCGAACGGCAGCCAGCCGCGGAGCCTGCCGGCCCGCGCCGGGGGAATCGGCCTGGGCACAAAGGAAGAGCAGTTCGTGGACCAGGCGCTGCGATACCTCGGTCTGCCCGGCCTCGAGCAGGCGGAACTGCGGCAGCAGGCGCGACACGACGCGCTTGCTGAAGACGTCCAGATGCAACAACTCCTGCTCGAGGGCCTCGAACATCGCGGCGGCCAGCTTCCAAGGCAGGGCCACCTCCGGCTGCGGCGCGCCGGCGCCCAGGTCGGCGCAGAGATCGCTGATGCGCTCGAACGCGGCGCGCTGCCTGCTGCCGCCAACACTTCGCATCACCTTGAGCAGTTGCCGCTCGAGCGCATGCTGGGCCAGGCGATCGGCAACGAGCGGTGATGCCGTCGCATCGTCCGGAATTTCCGCCCCGTGCCCGTCACCGATCCACAGGTCGGCAGGGTGCACGCGCTCCACGCCGGCAAGCTCCTGCACCGCGCGGTACTGTGGGAACAGCGAGAGCGCGGAAACGCTCCTGCCCGCGAGCAAGCGGCCGACATAGTCGAGCAGCGCGAACGAGGCGTGCTCGATCGCGTCGACCACCTGCTCGCTGATCCGCTGCGGCTTGGCGACGAAGCGCTGCACAATTGATTCGGAGGCGCGAAGCACTCGGGCCGCGGCCGGGAGCCCGACCAGCTCGAGTGCGCCGACACTTTGGTGGAGCTGCTGGCGCGCGCCGCGCAGCACCGTTGGATCGACCGCATCGACATCGGAGTCGAACACGGTCTGATATTCCTTGACGAAGCGGCGCAGGGCCTTGTGCGCCGCTTCGAGCGATCGACGCAGTTCATCCTGCACCCAGGCCAGGGCGCTCAGGTCGATCTCGCCTTCCAGTTGGCTGTCCGCACGCTCGCTTTGCATCGGAACCTTCTCAGTCTTGTCGATGGATCACGCGATCTTGAACCGCGCCACCGACTGCTTCAATTCTTCAGCGGTCTTGGACAGTTCGCGCACCATCTGCGCCGTCGAGCGCGTGCCCTCGCCGGTCTGCTCGGTCACGGCGAAGATGTGCTGGATGTTGGTCGCGACCACGTTGGCCGACTGTGCCTCGCTCAGCGCCTGGTCGGAGATCCGACCGATCAGCTCTGCCAACTGGCGGGACACGCGGTCGATCTCGCCCAGCGCCGTGCCCGCGGCGTCGGACAGGCGCGTGCCGTCGACCACGCCCTGCGTGCTTCGCTCCATCGCGCCGACCGCGTCCTGCGTGTCGGTCTGGATGGTCCTGACCAGTGCGGCGATCTGGCGTGTCGCATCGGCCGAGCGTTCGGCCAGCCGCTGCACTTCCTCTGCGACGACCGAGAAGCCGCGCCCCGCCTCGCCCGCAGAGGCAGCTTGGATGGCCGCATTGAGCGCCAGTACATTGGTCTGCTCGGTGATGTCGGAGATCAGTTCGGTGATCTCGCCGATCTCTTGCGACGACTCGCCCAGGCGCTTGATGCGCTTGGAGGTTTCCTGGATCTGGTCGCGGATCGCGTTCATGCCGCCGATCGTGTTCTGCACTGCCGTCAGTCCCGATTCGGCCGCGCTGAGCGATTGCCGTGCCACCTGGACCGTCTGCTGCGCCTGAGCGGACACCTCGTTGATGCGCCCGGCCATCTGCAGCACCGACTCGCCGGTATCGCGGATCTCGCGCAGTTGCTCGCTCGAGGCGGCCAGCAGTTCGGTCGATGTCGCATCGACCTGCTGCGTCGTATCGGTCACCCGACTCGCCGTGCCCTGCACCTGCGACACCAGCGTGCGCAATTCTTCCACCGTGTAGTTCACCGAGTCGGCGATCGCGCCAGTGATGTCCTCGGTCACGGTAGCCTGCTGCGTCAAGTCGCCTTCGGCCACCGCCTGCAGCTCGTTCATCAGACGCAGAATCGCTGCCTGGTTGGCGTCGTTGACGCGCTTGGCTTCCTGCTCGAGCCGTTCGGCATGCAGGCGCTGGTCTTCGGCCACGGCAGCGCGCTGCGCCTGGTCACGCACGTACAGGCGCAGGAAGCCGAGACCGCCCGCGACCAGCAACGTGGCCGAGAGCAGCAGCAGCAGCAGGTTCGCCGCGGAAAATCCTCCCTCGGCACCGAGCCGTTGCTGCACCACCTCCAGGCCCTGGCGCAGCGGCTCGCTGTCGGCAATGATCGAGGTCTGCGCCTCACGCGAGGCAACCAGGCCCTGCAGATTGCCGAGAATCGCCCCGGCCTCGCGTCGTGTTTCCTCGTACTGCTTCATCAGTGCTGCCACGCGATCGCGCGTTTGGGCATCGCGCGGCGCAGGCAGGCGCAGGTCGGCATTGCCCTCGGCCAGCCCGAGCCCGATCTCGCGAAACGAATTGAGGTCCTTGCCGAGCAGGAATACTGCCTCCGGGCTGACGCCTTCCATTGTCAGGAACTCGTTGGCGCTCTTGCCGATGCGCTGCGTCAACATCACAAGCTGCCACGCCGCCGACAACTCGGCCGCGCTCGCGTCCTGTCGCAGCTTGATCGACGCGACAGCCTCGGCGGACTCCAGCAGGTCGGATGACTGGCGATTGATGGCCCGCAAGGCCTGGCCGACCTGCGTCAGCACCTTTTGCTGGGCCAGCACGATGCCCGCGTTGCGGCCCGCGCGTTCGACCAACGGCATCAGCGGGGCCAGCGCTTCCTGCACGGCGGACGGAGCGGCCGCGACTTGCGCGTCGCCATGCTGAAGCCCAAGCACGGCGCGCGTCAGCGTCTCGGAGCTCTCACGGACTTCGGGGAACGCCTTCGGGCTGCCAACCAGCGCCTGTGACACTGCCTTGGCGAGACGCTGCGACTGCATCAGCGCCTGCCCGCTGGCGGCCACCTGGGCCGCGCTCGTTCCGGCCGAATTCAGCGCCGTGACCGTCGTCACGAGCAGGCCGACAACGCCGGCGAGTACGACACCACCGAGAATGCGTTGCTGTTCGGCGACCGGTCGACGGCCGATCCACGGCAGGGTGCCCGCGACTGGGGCGCCCGGCTCGCGCGCGTCGGGCAGCTCTGAAGGACTGCCCAGGTCGGTCGGCACCACCTCGGAGATGATCGACGACTCGCCCACGCCGTTGCGATGCACCAACCCTGCCTCGAAGGCGTCCATCCCGGCCGGATGGAGCACGGCCGCACCGTGCGTGCCCGGATCGAGCCGCAGGTCGACATCGTCGAACGACGAATCGTGCTCTGCCGCGACCGTGTCGCGCGCCGTGCCGCCGCCCTTGCCCCATGCCTTGATCTTCTTCAGCAAACTCATAGATGCCTCGTGGTCTCGCGAAATGCGCCCGAAGCGCTCAGCCGACGATTCTCAGAAACGCGTCGTGGTGGGCCAGTTCGGACAGGCGAAGCTCCTGCCAGAGGCGTCCCGTCGCGTCACGAAAACGCCCGCCCACGAAGGACGGGCGCGACTCCGGTGTTCCAGGCTCGGCGACCAGCTGATCGGCGCTGCGCAGTCCGGCGAGACGATCGACCAGCAGGGCGCAGTTGATCTCCAGCGCGGCGTTGAAGGCGACCAGTTGGGCCCGCTCCCGTGCCACGTCGCTTGCACGTTCGCTTCCATCGACACCGAGAAAGCGCGCCAGGTCGACGATGCCATGCAAGCCGCCGCGCAGATTGGCCACACCGAGAAACCAGGCTTTGGCGTGAGCAACCGGGACGATGGGGCTGGGCGCGAAGATCTCGCCCGCGTCATGTAGCGGCAACAGGAAACCGCGGCCGGCGCACTCGACCGCCAGCCACGAGACAGTGCGCGCCTGGTTGCGGGCAGCCTGCAACCTATCGGCGAGCCGGCTCTGAAGTTCGCGCAAGGCTTCCTTGTTGGCCATCGATGCGGTGGTGTCGTTGGGTAGTGCCGCCGCGGGTCGCGGTCAGTCGAATGCCTTGATCTTGGCCACCAGTTCGTCGGCGTCGACTGGTTTGACGATGTAGTCGCGCGCCCCCTGGCGCATGCCCCAGACCTTGTCGGTCTCCTGGTTCTTGCTCGTGCACATGATCACCGGCACGCTGGCGAAGCGCACGTCGCGGGTGATCGAGCGCGTCAGCTGGAAGCCGTTCTGGCCAGGCATCACGACGTCCATCAGGATCAGATCGGGTTTGTCCTCGCCGAGCCTGCGCATCGCGTCCTCGCCGTTCTCGGCGGTGCGAACCTGAAAGCCCCGGCGCGTCAGCACGTCCGACAGATAGTGCAGCTCGGTCTTGGAGTCGTCGACAAGCAGTATTTTCTGGATCGGCATGGGGTTGTGTCCTCTGTCGGGCCTGACGTACAGGGGCTGCAGCCCGGTCCAGCGCCCGCGTTCAGCTGCTCCGCCGGTGCCGCTCGACGGCCAGCAGCAACTGGTCCTTCGTGAACGGCTTGGTCAGGTAGTCCTGCGAGCCGACCATGCGCCCGCGCGCCTTGTCGAACAGCCCGTCCTTGGATGACAGCATGATCACCGGCACGCCGGAGAACCTGGGATTGCGCTTGATGATGGCGCAGGTCTGGTAGCCGTCCAGGCGCGGCATCAGGATGTCGCAAAAGATCAAGTCGGGATCGTGATCGTTGACCTTCGACAGCGCGTCGAAACCGTCCTCGGCAAGCAGCACCTCGTAACCACCCTGGCGCAGAAAGATCTCGGCGCTGCGCCGAATGGTATTGCTGTCGTCGATGACCAGCACGCGGGCAGCCAACGGGGGCGCCGCAACCGAGCCTTCGTTGCTCACCGGACATACTCCTCAACGACGTGGGGCACCAGGGCGGTGCATTCCCTGGGCTGTTATCGGCAGCTTCTCTTCAAATCTGAACCATTTCAAAGTCTTCCTTGCGTGCACCGCACTCCGGGCAGGTCCAGTTCATCGGCACGTCGGCCCAGCGCGTTCCCGCCGCGATGCCATGCTCGACGTCGCCCAGCGACTCATCGTAGATCCATCCGCAGATCAGGCACATCCAACACCTCAGATCGCTCACGTTGTTCTCGCCGCTTCACTACAATGGAAAAAGATTGTAGCCACGCCATTTACCAAAAAACCAATCATTCGTAGGCACATACGCAACACTCCTCATTTTCCTCTCGAGGTTTGTAGCGATCCGATTTCCATCGCGTTCGACGCGCCTCGCGCGCCAAGCGGTATCTTGCGAAGCCTCTTCGATGCCCGTTGCCGAATCCCCCACTGCCAACCCCGACGCCACCGCCGAGGCGCTGCAAGAGCAGCCTGCGCCGGCCTGCGTGATGAGCTTCAACGCCAGCGACCCGACGGGCGCAGGCGGTGTTGCCGGCGACGTTTCCACGATCGCCGCGATGGGCGCGCACGCGCTGCCGGTCGTGACTTCGGTCGTGCTGCGCGACACCGCCGAGATCTTCGAGCACAGCGCGCTCGACGCCGACGTGGTGGTCGAGCAGGCGCGCAGCGTGCTCGAGGACGTCACCATCGCCGCCTGGAAGGTCGGCTTCCTCGGCTCGGCCGAATGCGTCAGCGCGGTGGCCGAGGTGCTCACCGATTACCCCGACGTGCCGCTCGTGGCCTACATGTCCAACCTCGCCTGGGTCGAAGAGGATGAGCAGCAAGCTTATCTCGACGCCTTCCGCGAGCTGGTGCTGCCGCAGACCGAGGTGCTCGTCGGCAACCACCAGACGCTGACCGACTTCCTGCTCCCCGACTGGAGCGGTGAGCGACCGGCATCGCCGCGTGAGCTGGCGGTGGCGGCGGCCGAACACGGTACGCGCTACGTGCTTGTCACGAGCGTGCTGGTGCCTAGCAGCGGCGGCGCCGACCAGTACATCGACAACGTGCTCGCCTCGCCCCAGGGGGCGATCACCGGTGAGAAGTTCGAGCGCTTCGACGTGGCTTTCGTCGGTGCCGGCGACACGCTGTCGGCGGCGCTTGCAGCGCTGCTCGCTTCCGGAGCCGAGCTGCACGAGGCGGTTGGCGAATCGCTGACCTTCCTCGACCAGGCCCTGGACGCCGGGTTTCGCCCCGGCATGGGCAACGTGATCCCCGATCGCTTCTTCTGGGCGCTGCCACCCGGCGAAGAAGACGAGGCGGGCGACGAAGGCGGCGAGGATGCCACACCGAAGGACCCGCGCCATGTCCACTGACAGCTCAGCGAGCGCGGCGCTGTTCGCACGGGCGCAGCGGGTCATCCCCGGCGGCGTCAATTCACCGGTGCGCGCATTCCGTGCCGTCGGCGGCACGCCGCGCTTCATCGCACGCGCCCAAGGCGCCTACCTTTGGGACGTCGACGGCCAGCGCAGCATCGACTACATCGGGTCCTGGGGCCCGATGATTCTCGGCCACGGGCACCCGGCGGTGCTGGAGGCCGTGACGAAGGCCGCCCGCGAGGGCCTTTCGTTCGGCGCACCGACCGAGCGCGAGGTCGAGCTCGCCGAGGAAATCCTCAAGCTGGTGCCGAGCATGGAACAGGTGCGCCTGGTCAGCTCGGGCACCGAGGCGGCGATGAGCGCGATCCGCCTCGCGCGCGGTGCGACCGGACGATCGAGGTTCATCAAGTTCGAGGGCTGCTATCACGGCCACGCCGACGCACTGCTCGTGAAGGCGGGGTCGGGCCTGGCGACCTTCGGCAACCCGACCAGCGCCGGCGTGCCGCCCGAGGTGGTGCAGCACACGACGGTGCTCGAGTACAACAATCTCACCGAGCTCGAAGAGGCCTTCGCGTTGCACGGAAGCGAGATCGCGTGCGTGATGATCGAGCCGATCGCCGGCAACATGAACTTCGTGCGCGCCGCAGTTCCGTTCATGAAGCGCCTGCGCGAGCTGTGCTCGCAACATGGCGCGCTGCTCGTTTTCGACGAGGTGATGACGGGTTTTCGCGTCGCCCTCGGCGGCGCACAAAGTCTGTATGCGCAGGCGATTCCCGGATTCGCGCCGGACATGAGCGTATTCGGCAAGGTCATCGGCGGCGGCATGCCGCTGGCCGCCTTCGGCGCGTCGCGCGCCGTGATGGAACTGCTCGCGCCGCTCGGCCCGGTGTACCAGGCAGGCACCTTGTCGGGTAACCCGGTAGCGACGGCCTGCGGGCTGGCGACGCTGCGCGAAATCCAGCGGCCGGGATTCTTCGGCGCCCTGTCGGCGCGCACGCGCTCGCTCGTCGCCGGACTGCTCGGCGCCGCGCACGACGCCGGTGTTCCGATGTGCGGCGACAGCGAAGGCGGCATGTTCGGCTTCTTCTTCAGCCGCTCCGGTGATGCGACGCTGCCGCAGAACTACGCTGCCGTGATGGCGACCGACAAGGATCGCTTCAACCGCTTCTTCCACGGCATGCTCGAGCGCGGCGTGTACCTGGCGCCCGCGCTGTACGAAGCGGGGTTCGTGAGTGCTGCGCACAGCGAGGCCGACATCGCGGCCACCGTCGCCGCGGCACGCGAAGCACTGGGCTGACATCGGCGCCGATGCATCTCCACATCCTCGGCATCTGCGGCACCTTCATGGGCGGCCTCGCGGCCCTGGCACGCGAGGCCGGGCACCGCGTCACGGGCTGCGACGCCGCCGTCTACCCCCCGATGAGCGAGCAGTTGTCCGCCCTCGGCATCGAGCTGATCGAGGGCTACGGGCCCGAACAGCTCGCGCTCGAGCCCGATCTCTTCGTGGTCGGCAACGTGGTCTCGCGCGGCAACCCGTTGATGGAAGCCATCCTCGATGCTGGAACGCGCTACACGAGCGGACCGCAGTGGCTGGCCGACCACATCCTGCCCGGGCGGCATGTGCTGGCCGTCGCGGGCACGCACGGCAAGACGACGACGACTGCGATGCTCGCCTGGGTGCTGGAAGAGGCCGGCCTGCAGCCGGGCTTTCTGGTCGGCGGGGTGCCGCTGAACTTCGGCGTGTCGGCGCGCCTCGGTAGCGTGGACATTGGTCGACGGGGCAGCATCGGCGCGCCGTTCGTGATCGAAGCCGACGAGTACGACACGGCCTTCTTCGACAAGCGCAGCAAGTTCGTCCATTACCGGCCGCGCACTGCGATCCTGAACAACCTGGAGTTCGATCACGCAGACATCTTCGACGACCTGGCGGCCATCGAGCGCCAGTTTCATCACCTCGTGCGCACCGTGCCGGCGAGCGGCAGGCTGGTCGTCAATGCGCGCGAAGACAGCTTGAAGCGCGTGCTCGCGCAGGGCTGCTGGAGCGAAGTGGCGCGTTTCGGCGCCCGCAAGGAAGAGCCCGGCGCGTTGCGGGCGCGGGGCGAGCCGCACGCCTTCGACGTGCTGCGCGGAAGCCTGAAGATCGCGCGCGTCGAATGGGCACTGCTCGGCGAGCACAACCAGCTCAACGCGCTGGCGACCCTTGCCGCGGCGGAGCATGTCGGCGTGCCGCCTGAAGCTGCTGCCCGGGCGCTGGCGAGCTTCCGCAACGTCCGGCGCCGGCTCGAGCTGCGCGGCACGGCGGCCGGCGTGAGCGTGTACGACGACTTCGCGCACCACCCGACAGCGATGCGAACCACGGTCAACGGCCTGCGACGCCGGATCGAACAACAGCTCGGTGCGTCAAGGGCACGCATCCTCGCCGTGTTCGAGCCACGCTCGAACACAATGAAGCTGGGCTCGATGAAGGCGCAGTTGCCGTGGTCGCTGGAGGAAGCCGACATCGCGTTCTGCCACAGCGGCGGACTGACCTGGGACGCCGCGCAGGCGCTCGCGCCCATGGGTTCCCAGGCAGTCGTCTGCGACAACATCGACGCGCTGGTCGCCCGGGTCGCTGCAGAGGCCCGGCCAGGTGACCATGTGCTGTGCATGAGCAACGGCGGCTTCGGCGGCGTTCACGACAAGCTGCTGCAGGCTCTCGCAGCGCGAGCCTGATGTTGCGCCCTGCGGTCACCCACCTGCTCTACCTGCACGGCTTTCGTTCGTCGCCCCTGTCGGCGAAAGCACGCATCGTCGCCGCCTGGCTGGCCAGGCACCGGCCCGACGTCGTCTGGCACTGCCCGCAGTTGCCGCCCTCGCCTGCCGCGGCGGTGCGCGACGTCATCGCACACACGTCGAGCTGGCCGCGCGACACGATGGGCGTGGTCGGCAGCTCGCTCGGCGGCTTCTACGCGACCGTCGTCGCCGAGCGGGTCGGCTGCCGCGCGGTTCTGCTCAACCCGGCCGTGAATCCGGCGCGCGACTTGGCGCGCTACGTCGGCGAAATCAGCGCCTGGCACAGCGACGAGCGCTTCCACTTCCGGGCCGAATTCGTCGACGAGTTGAGAACGCTTGCACCGCCCGCGCTGACCGACCCCGACCGCTACCTCGCGATCCTCGCCAAGGGCGACGAGTTGCTCGACTGGCGCGAGATGAGCGCGCGTTATGCCGGCTGTCATGTCATGCTGCTCGAAAGCAGCGATCACGCCTTGAGCGACTTCGAGCTGCACCTGCCCGCGCCGCTGAGCTTCCTCGGTCTCGCCTGAACCGGGTCGCGCCAAGTCCGCAAAGGGCTTCAAGCGACAATCGTGCCCATGTTTGCACTCTACGAAGACAGCGGCAAGTTCCTTGCCGGCCGCGTGATGTCAGAGGTCGAAGCCTCGATGCAGATCGAGCTGGATTCCGGGAAGCGAGTCAAGGTCAAGGCGGCCAGCGTACTGCTCAAGTTCGACAAGCCGCAGGCGAGTGAACTGCTGGCGCAGGCACAGCGCCTGAGCGCCGACATCGACCTCGACCTGGCCTGGGAGTTCGCGCCCGCCGACGACTTCAGCTTCGGCGAACTGGCGCGCGAATACTTCAGCGCCTCGGCGACCCACGAGCAGCAGGCGGCCATGCTGCTCGCGCTATTCGGCGCACCACACTACTTCCGCCGCCTCGGCCGCGGCAACTTCAAGAAGGCCCCCGAGGAGACTGTCAAGGCCGCCCTGCTCGGCATCGAGCGCAAGAAGCTGATCGCGGCGCAGATCGATGCCTGGGCTGGCGAGCTTGCAAGCGGTGGGTGCCCGGCACCGGTCCGCGAGCAGCTCTACAAGATCCTGTTCAAACCCGACAAGAATGCGCCCGAGTACAAGGCCGTGGTCGAGGCGGCTCGGCGGACGCAGCGGGCGCCACTGGACCTGCTGACCGCGGCCGGTGCCATCGACAGCGCCTACCAGTTCCACTGGCGACGCTTCCTGTTCGAGAACTTCCCGAAGGGCACGGCCCTGCCTGCCCTGCAGGCACCCGCCGTCAAGGAACCGCTCCCGCTCGCGCCGTGCCAGGCCTTCTCGATCGACGACTCCGCGACGACCGAGATCGACGATGCGCTGTCGGTGCAGGGACTGGGCAGCGGAACCGTGGTCTTCGGCGTCCACATCGCCGCGCCGGGCCTGGCCTTTGGTCCCGGCTCGCCGCTCGACAGGCTGGCCCGCGAAAGGCTGTCCACCGTCTACATGCCGGGCTACAAGCTGACGATGCTGCCCGACGCGGTGGTACGGGCCTACACGCTGACCGAGGGCAACGAATGCCCAGCAGTGTCGCTCTACGTCGCACTGGACGAAGCCACACTCGAGGTGCAGGCCACTGAGACGCGGCTTGAACGCGTGGCCATCGTGGTCAACCTGCGTCATGATCGACTCGACGCGGTGATCACCGAAGCCGCGCTGACGGGCGAGGCACCGGCCGACTACGCCTTTGCGAGGGAACTGGCGTTCGCCTTTCGCCTGGCGCGCCATCTGAAGGCAGGGCGCGAGGCGGTGCGCGGCAAGCCCGAGCTCTTCAACCGGCCCGACTACAACTTCCGCCTGATCGGCAACGACGGCAACGAACCTCGAGGCGACGAGCAGGTGCAGATAGAAACCCGCAAGCGCGGCGCTCCGCTCGACCTGATCGTCGCGGAGGCGATGATTCTCGCCAACAGCCACTGGGGCGGCTGGCTCGACAGCTGCGGCGTCCCCGGCATCTACCGCAGCCAGGCGAGCCTGGCGCCCGGCGTCAAGGTGCGCATGGGCACGCGCGCGTTGCCGCATGCCGGCATTGGCGTTGCGCAGTACACCTGGGCCACTTCCCCGTTGCGCCGCTATGTCGATCTGGTGAACCAGTGGCAGATCATCGCCTGTGCACGCCACGGCCGAACGGCCGCCCTCGCGGCGCCATTCAAGCCGCGCGACGCGCAGCTGTTCTCGATCATCTCGGGCTTCGATGCGGCCTACGCGGCATACAACGGCTTCCAGTCGGCGATCGAGCGCTACTGGGCACTGCAATACCTGGCCCAGAACGACGTGCGCGAGCTCGATGCCAGCGTGATGAAGGACGGCCTGGTCCGGGCCGACACCGTGCCGCTGGTATTCCGCGCGATCGGGGCCGAAGGCCTGCCGCGAGCTTGCCGCGTGCGAGTGCGGGTCGGCGGCGTCGACCTGCTGACTCTCGATGTTCATGCGAGCGTGATCGCGCGCCTCGAGCAGCCGGTTGCCGCCGCGGAGGACGTGCCTGCCGACGAGATCGAGGAGGCCGAACCTGCGGGTCCGCTGACGATTGCCATCGATCTGAAGGATGAAGAGGCCGACACCGCTTCAGCCAGCACTGCCACCTGAACCCATGTTCAAGCGCCTGTCCAGCCTCCAGATCGCGCTGCTCGTCTCGGTGGCCGTGCACGCGGCGCTGCTGACGGTGCGCTTTGTCAACCCCGAGGGCTTCAACCGGGTGTTCCAGGACACGCCGCTCGAAGTGATCCTGGTCAACTCGCGCTCGGGCGAGGCTCCGGCCAAGGCGCAGGCCATCGCCCAGGCCAACCTCGCTGGCGGTGGAGAGGCTGCGCGCGGACGCGCCACATCGCCGCTACCGCCTTCGGCGGTCATCGAAATCGGCAATGCGAGCGAGGACTCGCGCAGGCAGATCGACCAGTTGCAGGAGACCCAGCAACAGCTGCTGGCGCAGTTGCGGCGCGAACTGGCCCTGCTGCCGCAGCCCGACCCGAAGCGCGACGCCGGCACGCCCGACGCGAGTGCGCAGGAGGAGCAGCGCAGGCAGTTGGTGCGCATGCTCGCCGAGATCGAAAAGCGCATCAACGAAGAGAATGCACGGCCGAAAAAGCGCTACATCAGCCCGGCCACGCGCGAGGAGATCTATGCGCAGTACTACGACCAGTTGCGGCACAAGATCGAAGATCGCGGCACGCGCAATTTTCCCGAGCAGAACGGACGCAAGCTCTACGGCGAGCTGACGATGAACGTGACGATCGACACCGAAGGGCGCGTCGTGGAGACCGAGATCGTCCGCGCCTCGGCGTCGCCCGTCCTCGACAGGCGGGCGCTCGCCATCGTCCGCGCCGCCGCGCCGTTCGGCCCCTTCACCAGTGCGATGCGCAGCAAGGCCGATCAGCTCGTCATCACCTCGCGCTTTCGCTTCACGCGTGAAGACGGCCTGGAGACGAGCCTGAGCGCCAGGCCCTGAGCGCGCTCTTCGCAACGATGGACCGCTACGCCGTCATCGGAAATCCTGTCGAGCACAGCCGCTCGCCGTTCATCCACACGCGGTTCGCCCTGGCCACGGGGCAGGAGCTGACCTACACGCGCCTGCCGTGTGCGGCCGACGGTTTCGAGCAGACGGTGCGAGGCTTTGCCGACAGCGGCGGGCGTGGCTGCAACGTGACGGTGCCGTTCAAGTTCGACGCGCCGCGTCTGGCGGCGCGATGCACCGCTCGCGCCGCGATCGCCGGCGCGGCAAACACGCTGCGCTTCGACGCCGACGGCTGGCTGGCCGACAACACCGACGGCATCGGCCTGGTGCGCGACATCGAGCGCAACGCAGGGGTCGCGCTGGTGGGCCGTCGCGTGCTGCTGATCGGCGCCGGCGGTGCTGCCGCCGGCGCGCTCGGCCCGCTGCTGCAGGCACGTCCGCTGGCACTGACCGTTGCCAATCGAACGCTTCGAAAGGCGCAGGAACTGGTGCGGCGTCACGCTCCGCAGGCAGCTTCTCACGGTGTCACGCTGCGCGCCACCGCGCTGGAGGATTGCGGCCCTGCCTTCGACATCGTCGTCAACGCCTCGGCAAGCAGCCTTGCCCAGGCCGCCGTGCCGGTGGCGGCGAGCGTGCTCGCACCCGGGTCACTGGCACTGGACATGATGTACGGTCCGGCCGCGAAGCCTTTCCTGGCCTGGGCCGAGGTGCACGGCGCGCGCGCCCGCGACGGCCTGGGCATGCTCGTCGAGCAGGCGGCACAGGCCTTCTGGCTGTGGCGCGGCGTCTTCCCCGAGACGGCGCCGGTGCTGGCGGCGCTACGCGAGCACTGGGACGATACGGCATGAGCCCGCCGGGCCGAGGGCGGATTCCCGAGTGCGCAGCACGCAGCTATCCTGACGAGCACGCCATGAAGGCCCTCGGTTCAAGCCTTGCGCGGCTCTGTGTCCTGCTGTTCTTGAGCGCACTGTCGCTGCAGTTCTACTTCCTGGCCCGCGTGGCGCTGATGATCGTCGTCGATCCGCAAAGCACCACTTTCCAGCGCTCGGAGATCTGGCGCCTGGCAGTCGAAAGGCGAGCCTTTGCCTGGAGCCAGGAGTGGCGGCCGTATGGCCGGCTCGGCGAACCATTGAAGCGGGCCGTGATCGCCTCGGAGGACGCACGTTTCGCCGAACACACCGGCGTCGAGTGGGACGCGCTGGAGGCGGCCTGGGAACGCAACCGGCGCGCCGAAGCGCGGGCCGACAAGCTCAACGAGCAGGCCCAGCGACGGGCCAGCGCGTCGCCTCCCAAGGCTGCGGCCGCGGAACGGCCCAAGGCGGCGCCGGTGCAGGCCAAGGTCGTCGGCGGCTCGACCATCACCCAGCAGCTGGCGAAGAACCTGTTCCTCTCCGGTGAACGCGACTTTGTCCGCAAGGGCCAGGAATTCCTCATCGTGCTGATGCTCGAGGGCCTGTTGAGCAAGCAGCGGATTCTGGAGATCTACCTCAACAACGTCGAATGGGGGGAGGGCCTGTTCGGCGCGCAGGCGGCCGCGCGGCACTACTTTCACGTCGACGCGGACCGGCTCGGCGCGCTGCAGGCGGCGCGTCTGGCGGTCATGCTGCCGGCGCCGAAGCGCTTCGAGAAACGGCCCGCCTCGCCCTACGTTCTGGACCGCGCAGCCACGGTAGCCGCGCGCATGGGCGACGTCGAGCTGCCGTGAATCCGCCGGCACGGCTGCGGCTCGTGCGCGGCAGATCCTAGAATCGGTCGGTGAACGACTCCCTGAGCGCCGAAATCGCGGCTGCCGCTGCACGGCTGGTGGTGGAAGCGGGCATGGAATACGGCCCGGCCAAGCGGAAGGCCGCGCGCATGCTCGGCCAGCGCACGACGCGCGCCGCACTGCCCGACAACGACGCTGTCGAAGACGAAGTGCGTACCTATCTGGAGCTCTTCCACGCCGATACCCAGCCGGCCGAGCTGGCAGCGCTGCGAGCGGTCGCGGCGCAGTGGATGGAGCAGCTGGCAGAGTTCCGCCCACACCTCACCGGCGCGGTCTGGCGCGGCACGGCGACCCGGCTCAGCAACATCCACCTGCAACTGTTCTGCGACGATTCGAAGGCGGCCGAGATCGCGCTCATCAACCGAGACATGGGCTACGAGGTCGAAAGCCACCGCGGCCCGCGTGGCAACGATATCGACCTGCTGCTGGTCTCGGTCCCCTGCCCGGCGCTCGGCGAAAGGGTGACCTTGTGCCTGAGCATCCTCGACCACGACGATCTGCGTGGCGCCCTGCGCCCCGACGCCCGCGGGCGCGCCCAGCGCGGCGACCTGGCGGCGCTGCGCCGCATGGTGGAGTCAGTGCACGGGATGCCCCCTTGACCCGGCGTCGTCTCCTGGCGGCAGGCCTGGTCGTGGCGACGGCAAGTGCAGGGCTCGGCTGGGCATTGCGGCGGCGCTCCGAAGGGCCCCCCTTCGACTCCGACGATGTCCAACCGCCGCGCCCGGTCGATGTCTGGAGCCTGCACTTCGAGAAGCCCGGAGGTGGCACGGTCACGCTCGGCACATTCCGTGGCCAGCCGCTGGTGCTGAACTTCTGGGCCACGTGGTGCCCACCCTGTGTCGAAGAGATGCCGATGCTCGACCGCTTCCAGCGCGAGCAGCGCGCGAGCGGTTGGCGGGTGCTGGGGCTGGCCGTCGACAACGCCGCGCCGGTGCGCGACTTCCTGGCCCGGCACCCGGTCGACTTCGCCATCGGCTTGGCCGGTATGGAAGGGGTGGCGCTTTCGCGCTCGCTGGGCAACACGAGCGGGGCGCTGCCCTTCAGCGTGATCTTCGATGCCCGTGGTGAGGCGGTGGAACGCAAGCTCGGCGCCGTGAATTGGGACGAACTGACCACTTGGGCAGGCCGGATCGGATGAACCGCCGGGCGCTGGCATGGAGTGCGATTGCGCTCGATGGCGCCATGGACGGCCGCCGAATGCCTCCAAGTGCCTTTAACTTTGCCCAAACTTCGCGCCCGACGACATCTGCCAGACACCGCCGTCGGCGCCTGCGGAAATTGGTTTGCAGGGACAGATCGACCGGGAATGCGTCGAGCCGCAGCAGGAACGGTCGGCAAACCATCTATAGTTCCCCCGTTTTCGATTCAATCATCGCCAAACGGGGGCAGATCACGTCAATTGGCAACTTTGGCGCCTGCCCCCTTGGTCCCAGTCCCACGTTTCGCACTGTCGCCCGGCGACTCTGATTGACCGCGACACTCTCGACTGCCCCCGGAGATCCTCATGGACCTGCGAAAGCTCAAGACCCTGATCGACCTGGTGTCGGAATCGAACATCTCCGAGCTCGAAATCACCGAGGCTGAAGGCAAGGTGCGCATCGTCAAAGCCGACCCGCACCCGCCGTCAGCGCCGCAGACCGTGTTCATGCATGCCCCGGTTCAGGCGCAGGCGGCACCGACGGAAGCGACCCCTGCGCCACTGCCGGCGGCACCGGTCGCAGTCGAGCCCGCCGCAGAGCCCGGGCACATCGTCAAGTCGCCGATGGTCGGCACCTTCTACCGCTCTTCCAGCCCGGGCGGCAAACCGTTGGTCGAGATCGGCAGCACGGTGAACGAAGGCGAACCGATCTGCATCATCGAAGCGATGAAGATCATGAACGAGATCGAGGCCGACAAGTCCGGCACCGTGACACGGATGCTTTGCGAAAACGGCCAGGCGGTCGAGTTTGGCCAGCCGCTGTTCGTGATCGAATGAAGCGCGCGGCCCTCATGCGCGCCCACCCGTCGATAGCCTCCCACCGCAGCAGCCGGTGTGTCGACAGCCATGTTTAAGAAGGTCCTGATCGCCAACCGGGGCGAAATCGCACTTCGCGTCCAGCGCGCCTGCCGCGAGATGGGCGTCAAGTCGGTCATCGTCTATTCCGAGGCCGACCGCGACGCGAAGTACGTCAAGCTCGCCGACGAGGCGGTATGCATCGGGCCGGCGCCGTCGGCACAGAGCTACCTGAACATGCCGGCGATCATCTCGACGGCGGAAGTGACCGACGCCGAGGCGATCCACCCCGGATACGGCTTCCTGTCCGAGAACGCCGACTTCGCCGAGCGGGTCGAGAAGAGCGGTTTCACCTTCATCGGCCCGACGCCGGAGTCGATCCGCACCATGGGCGACAAGGTGCAGGCCAAGCAGGCGATGATCAAGTCCGGCGTGCCCTGCGTTCCGGGCTCCGAGGGCGCGCTGCCCGAAGACCCGAAGGAGAGCATTCGCCAAGCTCGCGCCATTGGCTACCCGGTGATCATCAAGGCGTCCGGCGGCGGCGGCGGCCGCGGCATGCGCGTCGTGCACACCGAGGCGGCGCTGCTAAACGCGGTGCAGACCACGCGCGCCGAAGCGGGCGCGGCGTTCGGCAATCCCGAGGTCTACATGGAGAAGTTCCTCCAGAACCCGCGCCACATTGAGATCCAGGTGCTGGCCGACGAACATCGCAACGCCGTCTGGCTGGGCGAGCGCGACTGCTCGATGCAGCGGCGCCACCAGAAGATCATCGAGGAGGCCCCCGCGCCCGGCATCGCGCGGCGCGTGATCGAGCGCATCGGCGACCGCTGCGTCGCCGCGTGCAAGAAGATCGGCTACCGCGGCGCGGGAACCTTCGAGTTCCTGTACGAGAACGGCGAGTTCTTCTTCATCGAGATGAACACCCGCGTGCAGGTCGAGCACCCGGTGACGGAGATGGTGACCGGGATCGACATCGTGCAGATGCAGATCCGCATCGCCGCCGGCGAGAAGCTGCCGTTCACGCAGCGCGCGGTACAGATGCGCGGCCATGCCATCGAATGCCGGATCAACGCCGAGGATCCGTACACTTTCACCCCATCTCCGGGGCGGATCACGACCTGGCATCCGCCGGGCGGCCCTGGCGTGCGGGTCGACTCGCACGCCTACGCGAACTACTACGTTCCGCCCCACTACGACTCGATGATCGGCAAGATCATCACCCATGGCGACACGCGCGAGCAGGCGCTGGCACGGATGCGCATCGCATTGTCCGAAACGGTGGTCGAAGGCATCCTGACCAACATACCGCTGCACCGCGAACTGATTGTCGATGCCAAGTTCGTCGAGGGCGGCGCCAGCATCCACTACCTGGAAGGCTGGATGAGTACGCATCGGCGCTGAAGGATGGCGCGAGGCCTTCACTCTAGCTACACGGCAACACGCGGCAGCGCCGTGCGTTGACGCCAGCGCGATGTTCGAACTCAGGCTGCTGGTGCCCGAGGACCGGGTCGAGGCGGTGTCCGACGCCTTGATCGACGGGCTCGAAGCCTTGTCCGTCTCGGTCGAGGATGCCGACGCGGGCACCGAGGCCGAGCACGCGCTGTATGGCGAACCCGGCCTCGAGCCGACCGGCGCCGGCTGGCAGCGTTCGCTCGTCAAGGCACTGTTCGAGGATGCGGGCACGGCCACCGAAGCGGCAACGCGGCTGCTGGCGCAGCCCGGAGCGCGCGGGGCCAGGCTGCAGGGCATCACCGCGTTGCCCGAACAGGACTGGGTGCGGCTCACGCAGTCGCAGTTCGAACCGGTCGCGATCACGCCCGACTTCTGGATCGTCCCGTCCTGGCACGAACCGCCCGCGGCCGCGCGCCACGTCATCCGCCTCGACCCCGGCCTGGCATTCGGCACCGGAACCCACCCGACGACACGCATGTGCCTGCGCTGGATCGCGCGACGCGCTAGCGAGCCGCACTTGCCATGGGCGCGCGTGCTCGACTACGGGTGCGGCTCCGGCATCCTGGCGATCGCTGCCGGGCTGTTCGGCGCGGCAAGCATCGACGCCGTCGACATCGACCCGTCGGCCGTCGAATCGGCACACGCCAATGCCCGGGCCAATGGCGTGACGCTGAGCGCCGCCCTGTCCGACACAGCGCGCGGCGAGTACGCACTGGTGCTGGCCAACATCCTCGCCACGCCGCTCAAGCTGCTGGCGCCGTTGCTGTGCGCCCACCTCGAACCCGGCGGCGAACTGGTGCTCGCCGGCATCCTCGAGCGGCAGGCCGAAGAACTCGAGGCTGCGTACGCCCCGTGGTGCAGACTCGAAATTGCCGACCACGACGAGGGTTGGATCCTGATGACGGGCAAGCGCGCTTTGTGAGACCAGCGTGGCATGATCCCCGCATGAGCCTGGCCACCCGTTGCACTTCCTGCGACACGGTCTTCCGTGTCGTGCAGGACCAGCTGAAGGTGTCCGAAGGCTGGGTGCGTTGCGGCCGTTGCGGCGAAGTTTTCAATGCGCTCGAGGGGTTGTTCGACCTCGAGCCCGAGCCGTCGCCGGAGCCTGCGCCCGAGGAGACAACCGAGGCACCGGCTGCGACGGACCTCGTGCTGGCGGACGAGGCCCCCGGGTCGTCCGTGTCGCTGCCGGACGTCGACGAGCCCGACGAACTGATCGCGCCGACCGCGCCGATAGACGAGGAACCGCCGTTCAGTTCCAGGCCGGCTGACTTCGACGCCACGCCCGCCGCGCGTGTGGCCGCGCGCGATCGCATCGATTTCGCCGACGCGCAGTTCAACAGCGAACTGCTCGCCGAGGCCGGCATCGAGGTTGCCGACGAGCCGGATGACGCTGCGGCCGCCACGCCGCCGCCCGTCGCCGAACCCGAGTTTCTGCGTCAGGCCGAACGCCAGGCGCGTTGGGATCAGCCGCGCACCGTGGTCGCGCTCGCCGTGCTTTGTGTCGTGCTCGCGCTCGCCGTGATGCTGCAGGTCGTCGTCCACTATCGCGACCTGCTGGCGACACTCTCACCGCAGGCGCGGCCGGTGCTGCAGGCGCTGTGCGAGATGGCGGCCTGCAGCGTCGCGCCGCTGCGCCGCATCGAGGACGTCGTGATCGAGAGCAGTGCGCTGACGAGTGCGCCGAACGGCAGCGCGGTGCGCCTGTCGGTCGTGCTGCGCAACCGTGGTCCTCTGCCGCTGGCGATCCCCTCGATCGAACTGACGCTGACCGATCCCGACGGCCAGATGCTGGTTCGGCGCGCGCTGTCGCCGGCAGATTTCGGCGTCACGACAGCGACGCTGCCGGCAGCGTCCGAGGCTCCGCTGCAACTCGTGATGGCCATCAGCGGCCGACGCGCCACCGGCTACACGGTCGAGCCCTTCTATCCCTGAACCCATTCCTTCGGAGACTGCATGCCGGCCCTGATCTGCGGTTCCCTCGCGTTCGACACCATCACCGTGTTTCCGGGTCGCTTCGCCCAGCAGATCCTGCCCGACCAGTTGCACATCCTGAACGTGTCGTTCCTCGTGCCAACGCTGCGCCGCGAGTTCGGCGGCTGCGCCGGCAACATCGCCTACACGCTGCGCCACCTCGGCGGCGAGCCTCTGGTCATGGCCGCCGTCGGCGCCGACGGCGCGGGCTACCTCGAACGCCTGCGCTCCTGGGGAGCGAGCACCGAGTTCGTGCGCGTCGAGGCCGACAGCTATACCGCTCAGGCGATCATCATCACCGACACCGACAACAACCAGATCACCGCGTTCCACCCCGGTGCGATGCAGTCGGCCCACCTGACTGCAATCGCGGCACGCGACGATATTCGCGTCGCCATCATTGCCCCCGACGGGCGCGAGGCGATGCTGCGCCACGCGGAGCAACTCGCCGATGCCGCCATTCCATTCGTGTTCGATCCCGGTCAAGGCCTGCCGATGTTCGACGGCGCCGAGTTGAAGCGCTTCATCGCGCAGGCGAGCTGGGTCAGCGTCAACGACTACGAGGCGCGCATGCTTTGCGAACGCACCGGCGAATCGCTGGAATCGCTGTCGCGTTCGCACCTGCGAGGCGTCGTGGTCACGCTGGGTGCGGATGGGTGCGAGGTCTGGCAGCGCGGCGAGCGCTTGCACGTACCTGGATTGGAGGCGACGGAGGTGGTCGACCCTACCGGCTGCGGCGACGCCTTTCGTGGCGCGTTGCTGTACGGGCTCGAGCGCGGCTGGCCGCTGGCGCGCTGCGTGGCCCTGGGCAACCGTATCGGCGCGCTGAAGATAGCCTGCCGCGGCGGACAGAACCACACGATCGACACGGCCGCGCTGGATCTCTGAAGGCCGATCGGCCGGATTCGCCGCAGCGGCTCAGCTGTGCTCCCCCCATGGCAGCATCAGCGTCACCATCAGCAATTTCTCGAACTCGGGGGCGAAAGCGTCGATGATCTGCTGCGGGTGCGGACACAACTTCTGGTCGGTGACGAGCGAGAACTGAACTCCGCCGCCGTAGGACAGGATGCTCACGCCCACGCCGACGTCGCCCGAGGCCGGCACCCAGAACATCGTCTGGCGCAAGGTCGAGCCGCAGAACCTCAGCGGCCTGGCCGGACCGGGCACGTTGGTCATCACGGCCGTCGCCTTCTTCGCGAACAGGCCGAGCAGGGCATCCTGCAGCGGCTTGCTCAGGACCCCGGCGACCGCCAGCACCGCGAAGGCGAGCAGCGGCTGGTAGCTGCCCTTCATTTCGTTCATCCGCGCGCGCACGGCATAGACGCGTTCGATCGGATTGTCGATGCCGACCGGCAGCACCAGCGGTGCCAGGCCAAACTGGTTGCCGAGCTGCCACGCCTTCTCCAGCGGGCGCAGGTTGACCGGCACCATGGCGCGAATTTCCTTGCCCGTCGGGTCGTCGCCCGCGGCGCGCAGGTACCTGCCGATGGCACCTGCCGCGCAGGCGAGCAGCACGTCGTTGATCGAGCAGTTCAGCGCCTTGCCCACGATCCTGACCTGGTCGAGAGGGATCGGCTCGCACCAAGCCACCACCTTCTTGCCGATCGGCTTGCCCTTCAGCAGAGTGGGCGAGTCGTCTGACATCAGCGCCAGCGCCGCGGCATCGCGAACGACCTGGTAGCCGGTGCGCGCCATCTCCAGCGAACCGAGCAGTTGTTGCGGCTGCGACAGCATCTCCATGGTCTTGACGACACCGCCGCCGTACATGCCGATGGCCTTGACGGCCGCATCGGTCAGCGGCTTGATCACCGCGTCGGAGAGCCAGTCGTGGTCCTCCGCTTCCCCGGGGTCGCGCCGCTTGCGCCGGGGCGGATCCATGCCGCCATCGGTGATCGACAGCATCACCGAGGTCAGCGAAATGCCGTCGCCTATGCAATGGTGGATGCGCACGATCAGCGCGCTGCCGCCTTCGTAACGCTCGATCAACCGGAACTGCCACAAAGGGTGCGCCGGGTCCAGCGGTGTCGTGGCCAACTCGCCGACACGCTGCTGCAGCGCCGCACGCTCGCTCTGGCCCCGCTTGCGCGCGAGTTTCTCGGTCATCACGTGTCGAGCGATGTCGAAGCGCTCGTCGGCGACCCAGTTCGCGCCGATGGCATCACGCACCACCTTTTGCCGAAAGCGATCGTACTTGAGCAGCTTGCCCTCGACGCGCTTGCGCAGCGCGGCCAGCGTGATGCCGGGCTGCAGCAACCACACGCCGACGATCATCATCAGATTCACGTCGTTGTCCATCCGCAGCCAGGCGGTGTCCACGCGCGACATGCGCTCAGAGGCTTCAGGCATCGGAGGTCTCCTCGATTGACAAGGGTTGCGGCTGGCAGGACGCGATGATCGGTAACATAGCCCGTCTTCTGCCATTTTCACCCAGCGTGCCCAAGCACAGGAGAGCGACACCATGGCCAGTCTGAAATCGAAGTTCGAGCAAGCCGTCAAGGACTCGAAGGGCCTGCCCGAGAAGCCCGACAACATGACGCTTCTGAAGATCTATGCACTCTACAAGCAGGCCAGTGGCGGCGACGTGGAGGGCAAGCGCCCCGGCTTTGCCGACATGATCGGCCGCGCCAAGTGGGACGCCTGGAACGAACTGAAGGGCAAGAGCGGCGACGAGGCGATGCAGGAGTACGTCGACCTGATCGAGTCGCTGAAGTAGACGCTACTCTTTCCCAAAGTCCGCGGCTCCCTTCCTCGGCGCCGCCTTGCCGCTCTTGAGCAGCAGCGTGTCGAGTTCAGCCCGGATCTCCCTCTCGATCGTCTTGCTGAACGCGCCGAGCAGGAAGCCGAGCCGGGCGACGAGGTCGAAATGATCCGGCGCGACGATCAGTTCGCCGTTGACGCCGGCGCGCTTGAACTCGACGGTATCGCTCAGCTCGCCCTCGATCACGCTGCATTCCATGCCGAACTTCTGCTCGACCTCTTCGGCCCATTGCCAGGCGATCTTGCGCGCACTGGCCAGGCCGAGCTTGTGGTCGCGACGAATCCTTATCTCGGGCATGAAGGCGTCTCCAGTGGTTCTTCTCAGGGTCCGAGTTTGGCGTGCCGCTCGTCCTTCGGCAAGCTCGCAATCTGCCTGACCGCGGCGTAGAAGCGCGCCGGGTCGCGGCCCTCGTGCTCGAACAAGCGCTCGAACTGCGGCACCAGTTCGGTGTACGCGGCGAGCACGCCGAACGAGGCGTTGTTGGCGTGCGCGAACCAGGCGTCGTAGCCGGCATAGCCCTGCCATGGCCCATCCCTGAGCGCCACGTACTCGGCCTGCATGCGCTGCATCAGCGCGGCCTTTCCGGCGCGCTTGTCGGCTTCGCTCGCCGCGCTCTTGTATAACGCATCGAGCTCCTCGCGGGTGCGCGAGGCCAGCGCGCGAAAGTCCTGCCGGCGGGCGTCGAAGGCCAGGTACTCGGAGACGGCCGCCGGGCTGGCGCGCTCGGCCATCCAGTGCCTGCTGCCGATGCGCTCCACGGCCGTCGCGAACGATTCGTTGAACATCGTGTCGCCGCTCGCGAACGCCACCTGGTGCGCCAGCTCGTGAAAGACCATGCGAGCGAGCTCGACCTCAGGGTAGTTGATGAAGGTGCTCAGCAGCGGGTCGGCGAAGAACGAGCCGGGCAGCCGGCCCAGCGTCGAATAAGCAGGCACGCCGTAGACGTTGGCCTCCAGCCCCTGCGCACGCAGCTTCTCGGCCTGGGCGTCGGCGTCGGCGCGGTCGAAATAGCCGCGGTAGCCAACACAGCCGACAACGGGAAAGCACCAGGTCTCGAGCGTGAGGCTGAGCTCGGGCGCGGCAACCACGTTCCACACCGCGGCGCCGCGATGCAGCTCGGCATAGCGGCGGTAGCTCGCGTTGTCGGGCAGCGCCAAGGTGTCGACCGCGAAGTCGCGCATCTCCTGGCTCAGCGCCAGGCGTTCGTGCAGCGTTGGCGGCGTCGCGCTGTCGGCGAGCCATTCGGGCACCGGGCGCGCGGCGCGCAGCAGGCTCAGGTGGCCGTTCGCCGCTTGCGCGAGGTAGCCGAGCGAGCTGCATCCGCTCGTCAGGCAAACCGTGGTCGTGGCCAGCGCAGCGATGGCGAGAGTCGCGAAACCGGCCATCCAGACGATCTTCTTCCAGCGCGCCATCGCCTCAGGCGGCTTCGACGTCGACCAGGCAGTCGTAGAACGCCGGCCCGCGGCCGATGTCGGTCAGCCGCTGGTGCGTCAGCTCGTTGACGTTGGTGCCGTCGAAGCCGAGCTTGCGCCACCAGATCCCGAGGCCATTGACGACGCCGGGCCGCGCACGATCGCTCACCTGCAGGCGGCACAGGCTGCGCCCGCGATCGTTGACGACACGGACCATCTGCCCATCGGCGAGGCGGCGCGCTGCTGCGTCGCTGGCATGCATCTCGAGCAGCGGCGCGCCCTCGATGTCGCGCAGGCTCTTCACGTTGACGAAGCTGGAATTGAGGAAGTTGCGCGCCGGTGGCGAGATCATCGCCAGCGGGTAGCGTCGTGCGAGCTCGGGTGCCGCCTGCGCAGACTCGTAGTTCGGCACGAAGTCGGGCACGCCCAGGCCCGGCGCCACCATCGTGCAGCGTCCGCCTGGCGTGGCAAAACCGCCGTCGGCGAACGGCGCCTCGACGCGCGGCAACTGCACCCATCCCTGCTCGCGCAGCGCATCGAACGACACCGCATCGCCGAAGGCCGCGCGGGCCATCGTCTCGTCGCTGTCGCTGAAGCAGGCCTCGTCGAACCCCATGCGCGCCGCCAGCTCGCGAAAGATCTGCGTGTTCGGCCTGGCCTCGCCCTGCGGCGCGATCGCCGGCTCGTTGATGAGCACCGAGGTGTGGCCGTAGCTGCCGTGCACGTCCAGGTGTTCGAGTTGCGTCGTGGCCGGCAGCACGATGTCGGCGTGGTCGGCGGTGTCGGTCAGGAAGTGCTCCAGCACCACGCTGAACAGGTCTTCGCGGGCGAAGCCCTGCACGACCTTCGCCGATTGCGGTGCCACGGCGACCGGGTTGCTGTTGTAGACGACGATCGCCTCGATCTTCGGGCCGAGCGCCGGCGACGCATCGGCCAGCAGCGCGTCGCCAATCGTGCTCATGTTGATCGTGCGTGGCGCGCGCCCGGCGAGCAGGTCGGGCCGTTGCAGCGCCTGGCGATCGATCGGGTACCAGCCCGAGCTCGACAGCAGCAGCCCGCCGGCGCGGTGCCGCCAGGCGCCGATGAGACAGGGCAGGATCGCCACCAGGCGTACCGCGTTGCCGCCGCCGTGCACGCGCTGCATGCCGTAGTTGAGGCGGATCGCCGTCGGCTGCGTCGTGCCGTAGTCGCGCGCGAGTTCACGCACTTCGAGCGCGGTGATCCCGCAGACGGCCGCGACGCGCTCGGGCGGCCATTGCAGCGCACGCTCGCGCAGCGCCGGCCAGCCGCTGGTGTGGCGCTCGATGTACTCGTCGTCGAGCCAGTCGTTGGCGATCAGTTCGTGCATCAGGCCGAGCGCGAGCGCGCCGTCGGTGCCGGGCAGCAGCGCGATGTGCCGGTGACACTTGTCGGCGGTCTCGGTCTTGCGCGGATCGATGCAGACGAGCTTCGCGCCGTTGCGCTTGGCCGCCTGCGCGTAAGTCCAGAAGTGCAGGTTCGAGGCGATCGAGTTGCTGCCCCAGATGAGGATCAGCTTGCTTTCGGCGAAATGCTCGACATGCATGCCGACCTTGCCGCCGTAGGTCGCCGCCAGCGCCTCGCCGCCCGCGGAGGAGCAGATCGTCCGATCGAGCAGCGACGCGCCGAGCCTGTGGAAGAAGCGCCGGTCCATGCTTTCGCCCTGCAGCAGGCCCATCGTGCCGGCGTAGCTGTAGGGCAGGATCGCCTGCGCGTCGCGCGCCGCGATCTCGCCCAGGCGGGCGGCAATCTCGCCCAGCGCGGCGTCCCAGCTCACGCGCGCGAAGCGGCCCTCTCCCTTCTTCCCGACGCGTTTCAACGGATGCAGCACGCGCTCGGGGTGGTAGACGCGCTCGGTGTAGCGCGAAACCTTGGTGCACAGCGCGCCGTGCGTGGTCGGGTGCAGGGAATCGCCCTGCACCTTGATCGCTCGACCGCCCTGCACCGTGACGCGCAGCGCGCAGGTGTCGGGGCAATCGTGCGGACAGGCGCCGTGCACCACGCGGCTGGTGTCGGTCGAGAGAATCGGGCTGCTCATGGCATCAACTATTGCACAGACGCGGGGGTTCGATCGCCGTGCCCACCATGTTCACGGCAGGGCGCACGCGGCACGGGTAAACTGCCCTTTGGCCGGGCCTCGCCACCGGCCCATGGAGCGTTCGCGATGAACCTGATCGAACCCATTCTGGCCGACGCCGCCGCCGTGACCGCGATGCGGCGCGATATCCACGCCCACCCCGAGCTGTGCTTCGAGGAACAGCGCACTTCGGACCTGATCGCCAAGGCGCTCACCGACTGGGGCATTCCCATCCACCGCGGCCTGGGCAAGACCGGCGTCGTCGCGATCCTTCAGTCCGGCACGAGCGATCGCGCCGTCGGCCTGCGCGCCGACATCGATGCGCTGCCGATGACCGAGCACAACAGCTTCGCCCACGCCAGCCGGCATCACGGCAGGATGCACGCCTGCGGCCACGACGGCCACACGGCGATGCTGCTCGCAGCCGCCAAGTACCTGTCGAAACACCGCAACTACGACGGCACGGTCTACCTCGTGTTCCAGCCGGCCGAGGAAGGCGGCGGCGGCGCGCGCGAGATGATCAAGGACGGGCTGTTCAAGCTGTTCCCGATGGAGGCGATCTTCGGTGCGCACAACTGGCCGGGCCAGCCGGTGGGCCAGTTCGCGCTGCGCAGCGGGCCCTGCATGGCGTCGAGCAACGAATTCAAGATCACCATCCGCGGCAAGGGCGCGCACGCGGCGATGCCCCACAGCGGCATCGATCCGGTGCCGGTGGCCTGCCAGATGGTGCAGGCGTTCCAGACCGTCATCTCGCGCAACAAGCGCCCGATCGATGCCGGTGTGATCTCGGTGACGATGATCCATACCGGCGAGGCCACCAACGTGATCCCCGAGAGCTGCGAGATCCAGGGCACGGTGCGCACCTTCACGCTCCAGGTGCTGGACCTGATCGAGCGGCGCATGCGCGAGATCGCCCGGCACACCTGCGCTGCGTTCGACACCAGCTGCGATTTCCAGTTCGTGCGCAACTACCCGCCGACGATCAACCACGTGGCCGAGACCGAGTTTGTGCGCGGCGTACTGGCCGGCCTGGTCGGCGCGGCCAACGTCACCGATTTCGAGCCGACGATGGGCGCCGAGGATTTCAGCTATTTCCTGCTCGAAAAGCCCGGCTGCTACTTCCTCGTCGCCAACGGCGACGGCAGCCACCGCGAAGGCGGCCACGGCATGGGACCGTGCATGCTGCATAACCCGAGCTACGATTTCAACGACGAGTTGATCCCGCTCGGCGGCACGATGTGGGTGCGCCTGGCCGAGCAATGGCTCGCCACGCCGCGCGCTGCCTGAGCCCACGCGATGGCCGCCGCCGCAGCGTTCTCGCAGAGCTACGCCCATGCGCGCAGCAAGTTCCTGGCCGCTGCCGAGGCGGCCGGGCTCGACGCGCAGAGTCACCTGCACCCGCTGCTCGGCCGCGACGGCGAGACACTGGCGATGGATGTGGTGCGCGACGGTCCGCCCGATGCGGCGCGGCTGCTGCTCATCAGCAGCGCCTGCCACGGCGTCGAGGGGTTCTGCGGCTCGGGCGTGCAGATCGCCTTGCTCGGCGACGCGGCCTTTCGCGCCGCCGCGCGCGAGGCCGGCGTGGCGTTGCTCTACGTCCACGGGCTGAATCCCTACGGCTTCTCGTGGTACCGACGCACGACGCACGAGAACGTCGACCTGAACCGCAACTTCCACGACTTCAGCCAGCCGCTGCCGCGCAACGAGGGCTACGACGAGCTGGCAGCGTTGCTCGTGCCGCACGACTGGCCGCCGTCGGACGCCGTCAAGGCGGGGATCGCACGCTTCATCGCCGAGCGTGGGCTCGCCGCGTTCCAGCGCGCCGTCTCGGGCGGGCAGCACACTCATCCCGAGGGCCTGTTCTACGGCGGCGTCAACCCGACCTGGAGCCACGTCACGCTGCGCCATGTATTGCGCGAGGACGGGCGCCGCGCGCAACGCCTGGCCTGGATCGATCTGCACACGGGCCTCGGACCGAGCGGCCATGGCGAGCGGATCTTCGCCTGCCGTGACGATGCCGAGGCGCTGGCCCGGGCGCGTGCGTGGTGGGGCAACGAGATCACCTCGACCTACGACGGCAGCTCCAGCTCGGCGCCGCTGACCGGGCTGATGTGGCTCTCGGCCTACGAGGAATGCCCGCAGGCCGAGTACACGGGCATTGCGCTCGAGTACGGCACCGTGCCGATCATGGACGTGATCGAGGCGCTGCGTGCCGACCAGTGGCTGGAGAACCACCCCGAGGCCGACGATGCGCTGCGGCGCCAGATCAAGCGCCAGATGCGCGACGCCTTCTACGTCGACACGGACCCCTGGAAAGAACAGGTGGTGTCGCAGGCGCGCGAAGCTGCCCGGCTGGCGCTGCAAGGCCTGGCGCGCCACTGAATCAGCGCGCCGCACGAGACGCCACGGCGCCTCGGCCGAGTGCGGGCGAGCACGGGGCTGCGCCCGTCAGTGCGCCAGCAGTCGGAACGCCGGCACCGGTCGCTGGAAACCCTTCAGCGACAGCTCGCCCGCAGGCTCCGAGCGAAACGATTCGTCGAGCGCGCCCATCACGCGCTGCGACAGCAGCACTTCGCCGCCACGCGCCTCGCCGCACAGGCGCGCTGCCAGGTTGGTGACGTTGCCGATCGCGCCGTAGTCGATGCGCCCGGGAAACCCAATCCCGCCGATGGTCGCGAAGCCCTGCGCGATGCCGGCGCCCATCAGCAGGTCGTAGCCGCGCTTCTTCCAGCCGGCCGCGAGCAGCACCATCTCACGCTGCATCTCGAGCACCATGCGCGCCGCACGCGGCGCAGGGTCGGGAACGGGCACCGGGTCGTTGAAGAAGATCATGATGCCGTCGCCCGAGAAGCGCTCCAGCGTGCCCTCGTGCTGGAGGATGAGACGCCCCATCGCCGCGTGGTATTCGGCCAGCACGCCCATCACCTCTTCCGGGTCGGCGGTCTCGGTGAAGGCGGTGAATCCGCGCAGGTCGAGGAACACCACGGTGATCTCGCGACGATGGCTCTTCAGCGGATCGTCGGCGCCGCCCGCCACGATCAGTTCGGCGAGCTGCGGCGAGAAGAAGCGCTTCAGCCGTCCGACCTGCTCGAGCTGCTTCACGCCTTCTGCCACGCGCTGCTCGAGCGTGTGGTTCCATTGCGCGAGTTCGTCCTTCTGGCGGTGCACCTCGTCGTACAGCGTCTTGATGCGCAGCAGCGACTTCACCCGCGCCAGCAACTCGGCCTGGTTCAGCGGTTTGCTGAGAAAGTCGTCGGCGCCGGCCTCGAGCCCCTTGACGCGCTCCTTCGCCGGGTCGAGCGCGGTCACGAGCACGACCGGCAGCATGGCGTGCGCCGGGTTGGCACGGATCGCCTGGCACACCTCGTAGCCGCTCATGCCGGGCATCATCACGTCGAGCAACACGAGGTCGGGCCGCTCGTCTTCCAGTTTCACCAGCGCCTCGGGGCCGGACGACGCCGTGATCGTCTGGTAGCCCTTCACGCCCAGCAGGTCGGCGAGCAGCTTGACGTTCATCGCGACGTCGTCGACGACGAGGATCTTTGCGCTCATCCGCGATTCCTTCCACTGGCCAGGAAGCGCTGCACGGTGTCGAAGAACTGCTTCAGGTTGATCGGCTTGGTGATGAAGGCGTCGAACCCGGAGTTGACGATCTTCTGCTGGTCGTCGGGCATCACCGAGGCCGACACGGCGAGCACCGGGATCGCATCCAGCGCGGCGTCCTTGCGAATCTCGCGCAGCGCGGCGATACCGTCGATGTCGGGCAGCTGGATGTCCATCAGGATCAGGTCGGGGTGCCGCTCCCGCGCGAGACGCACGCCTTCGCCGCCGGTGACCGCCTCGATCGTGTCGTGCCCCTTGTGCTGCAGGATGTCGCGCACGAGCTTCATGTTCTTCTCGTTGTCCTCGACGATCAGGATCGTGCTCATTTGTTCGCCTCCTTCAGGCTGGTTGCTGCTCCAGGCCGAGGGGTCGGCGAACCGATCGCATTCACGCTTCGATCCCCGCAGCGCGGGGCCCCTCTTTCGCGATTCATGCGGTCGCCTCCAGGGTGCGCTCGGGAAGAACAAACGCGAAGGTCGAGCCCTGGCCGGGTGCGCTCTCGACGCGCATCGTTCCGCCGTGCAACTCGACGAAACGCTTGGCAAGCGACAGCCCGAGGCCGGTGCCCTCCGACTTGCGCAGATAGTCGCCGCCGGCCTGGCGGAATTCCTCGAACACCAGCGCCTGCTGGTCGGGCGCGATGCCCACGCCGGTGTCGACCACCGCAACCTCGAGCCCGGCATCGACGAGACGCGCCCGCAGCGTCACGCGTCCGCCGGCCGGCGTGAACTTCACCGCGTTGGACAAGAGGTTGATCACCACCTGCTTGATCTTGCGCTCGTCGCCCACCCACTCGGCCAGACCCTCCTCCACGTCGAGAGAAAGGCTCAGGCCCTGGCGGCTCGCGCGTTCGCGCACCAGCGTGGCCGAGTTGTCGAGCAGCAGCGGCACATGGAACGAAGTCAGGTCGAGCTCCATCCGCCCGGCCTCGATCTTCGACAGGTCGAGGATGTCGTTGATCAGCCCCAGCAGATGGTGGCCCGACGAGTGGATATCGCGCAGGTACTCGAGCTGCTTGTCGTTGACCTCGCCGAACATCTGCTCGCTCAGCACCTCGGAGAAGCCGATGATCGCGTTCAGTGGCGTGCGCAACTCGTGCGACATGTTGGCCAGGAACTCGGACTTGTGCTTGTTCGCCAGCTCGAGCTGGCGGCTCTTGTCCTCGATCTCGTGGAACAGGCGTGCGTTCTGGATCGCGATCACCGCCTGGTCGGCGAAGGTCTTGAGCAGCGTGACCTCCTTGTCGGAGAACGCTCGCATGTCGAGGCGCGCCACCAGGATCGAGCCGACACCGCGGCCCTCCCACATCATCGGCGCCTGCGCCAGCGCGTAGTTGCTGCCGAAGCCTTCGGCGATGCGCCGCAGTCCGGCAGGGACCTGGGGATCCCCCAGCACGTCCGCAAAGGTCACCACGCGGTGCTCCCGGATCGCCAGCTCGGTCGCCGTCCCCTCGAGCGGCACCGGGAAGAGTGGACGGACCCTCTCGGTCAGCTCGCCGCGCGTCGCACCGACTTGAAGTCTTCCGTCGTCACTGACGACAAAGATGCCCAAGAGGTCACCGTCGAAGAGGCGCTCGCAACTCTCGAGAATGCGATCGAACACCGGCCGGGCATCCGAGATCGAGCCGCTGATCACCTGCAGAATCTCGGCCGTTGCGGTCTGCCGCTCCAGCGCTTCCTTCGTCTCGTTGAACAGCCGGACGTTTTCGATCGCGATCACGGCCTGGTCGGCGAAGGTCTGCGCGAGCGAGACTTCCTTGTCCTCGAATTCGCCCGCAGCCGCTCGCAGGATGGCGAGGCAGCCAATGGCCTTGCCCTCGCGCAGCAAGGGCACGAATAGCGCCGAGTGGTAACCCAGGGCGAGCGCCAGCTGGGGCATGCGCGCGAACAGCTTCGCCCCCTCCACGGTGTCGGCCACGGTCACGACACGTGATTCCAGAATGGAGGTCCCGGCGCCGCTGCCGCGGTCCAGTGGCCAGGGCTTCAGAAGGCCGCCCTCGAGCATTTCCTTGCCATCGCTGGCGAAGGCCACGCTCTCGATCATCGATCCCCTGGGCAACGCCAGCGCGACCGCCTTGCCGCCCAGGAGCCGCTGGCAACTCTTCACGATGGCGTCGAAGACGGGCTGCGTGTCGGTGATCGATCCGCTGATCACGCGCAAGATTTCGCCCGTCGCGGTCTGCTGCTCGAGCGCCTCGTTGGTCTCGTTGATCAGCCGCACGTTTTCGATCGCGATCACGGCCTGGTCGGCGAAGGTCCTGAGCAGGTCCACCTGCCGTTGCGGCGTCTTGCCGGGGTCGGGCCAGGCGACCACGACGACCCCCAGTGGCAAGCCGTCCTTGAGCATCGGCGCGCCGATCATCCGGCGCCATTGCCCCACATGAGCCGTGGTCTGGTCGTATTCCGGATCTGCCCGCACGTCCTCCTCGGTCAGGGCATGGCCGGCGAGGATGATCCGGCCGCTGAGCATGTGCGGGTTTGGTGGAGCGGGGTACAAGCGCCGTGAGTCCTCGATCGCCTCTGCCGACCAGCCGCGCGTGCCCACCAGATGCACCAGGCGCCCGTCGTAGCGAAAGACGGCCGCGATCGGCGCGTCGAACAGCCGGATCGCACTTTCCATGATGGCTTCGAACACCGGCGTCACGTCGGTGGTCGAGCTGCTGATCACTCGCAGTACCTCGCTGATCGCGGTCTGGTACTCCAGCGATTCGGTCAGCTCGCCGGTGCGCTGCTCGACCTTGCGCTCCAGCCCCGCATAAGACTCGCGCAATTGAGCCGTCATCCGGTTGAACTGGTCGGCAAGGCCTTCGAGTTCGTCTCCGGTATTCACGACAATCTGCTGATCCAGGTTGCCTTCGCCGATGCGCCGCGCCCCGTCGTCCAGCGTGCGGATCGGGCGCACCATGCTGCGCGCCAGTGCCGACGCGACGAGCGCCGAAATCACAAGGCCGGCCAGCAGCAACGCGCCGGTGCGCAGGATGGAAGCGTTCAGCCTGGCGTAGACCTCGGAGATCGGCTGCTCGACGAATACCCGCCAGCCCAGATCCGGGATCGGCGCCATCGCGGTCAGCACCGGGGTTCCAGCGAGGTCGCGCGACTCCATCTCCGACGCGTCCGGGCTGTTCGCGTCGGCCGTGGTCTTCACGTGCGCCAAATCGGCCAGGCTGGTCTTGCGCAGCACCAGGCCGATGTCCGGGTCAGCCACCAGCAGGCCGCTTCTGTCCACCACATAGGCCTTGCCCTTGGCGCCGATCTTGATCCGCGAAACTACATCCCAGATGAACTTTAGGTTCACTTCGGCCACTGTCACCGGCCCCTTGTTGCCGCCGGAACGGATCGCCACCTTCATGTACGGTTCGGTCTCCTTGCGGAAGTACACCGGCCCGTACCAGGTCTGGCCCGGCCTGGTGTAGATGAACGCAGGCTCGGCGGACCGGTCGCGTCCCGAACCGGTGACGTCCATGCCCAGTCGCGAGACGGCGTTGCGCTCCTTGCCTTCTGCATCGAGCCAGGCGATGTCGGTGATCTCGGGGGCCTGGCGCAGCAGCTTCAGGAATTCGACGCGCCGCATCTCGAGATCACCGGCCTCGAGTTGCGGCAGCGCGGCATAGGCCAGTTGCTGCGAGACCTGCCGGATGTACTGCTCGATGCGCGACGCCGCGGCGATCGCCTTCTCGTGCTGCAGGCTGGCCAGCGCGGCCTTGTTCTCCTGGTACGAGAAGTAGAGGTTGATGCCGCTGGACACGAGCAGCACCGTGGTCACGAGCGACAGGATCAGCGTCAGGTACTTGCGGAACAGGCGCCCGCGAAGCCGCTCCTGCGAGACGGGCCGAGCCATCATCGAATTACCTCGTCGGCACGCAGCGACGTGGATCTGCGTGCACCGAGGTAGGCAATCAGGATGGGTTGATTGATCATTGCATCACTCGTCCTCACACCCAGGCAGCGGGCGATAATGCACGTGGCCGTGAAACCGAGAGCCGCCAGCATGAACTATCGCGACATCATCACGATCGAGCCCGGAAAGCGCGGTGGCAAACCTTGCATTCGCGGGCTGCGAATGACGGTCTATGACGTCCTCGAGTACCTCGCCTCGGGCATGTCGGCGCAACAACTGCTCAGCGACTTTCCCGATCTCACGGCCGAGGATATCCAGGCCTGCCTGGCCTATGCCGCCGACCGTGAACGCACGCAGCTGACGCTGGCCGCGTGAAAC
>Ga0209048_10000163_pt1 | contig 69899 bp, 56 predicted proteins | sample FrelakmetCRP12CR_FD_187146 | JGI IMG/M metagenome (GOLD analysis project Ga0209048, IMG submission 187146) | Freshwater lake sediment microbial communities from the University of Notre Dame, USA, for methane emissions studies - CRP12 CR (SPAdes)... | ecosystem: Environmental > Aquatic >...
GAGCAAACGATCGCGCGACACGATTCCTCGCTTGGCAAGTTCACGCGTGAAAACAATATCCTTCTCCCGGCGCGCGACATATTTGGCAATCGCGAGATCGTGAGGATCCAGACATAGCCCTTGAACACCTTCGGTATCCCCGACGGGCAGATTCACCAGCCGCTCTTTCCAGCCCTTGGGAAGTGTCGCGGTCTTGTGATCGACTGGGTCGGCGTAGTAGCCAAAACTTTCATGAAACGGTGAGTACACGCCGATTACGTTAAGCCATTCTGTTCGATCGGCATTCTTCGAGGCCATCAGATCCACCTCGAATGATTTGACAAGACTATCGGGAAGGTCGGGATATTTCCCGTGGAGAGACTGGCTGCCGATGATTATAAATTGCTTCTCACCAGTAATCCTTCCCGCGGCGCGCAGTACGTGATCAACCTCCCGCTTCTTCATGCAGCTTCCTCACTTCCTCCTGCGGGAGAAGCCCAACAAACGGCATCGATTGCCGCAACCTCACGGCATTCTCGTCGCGCCCGAGCATCACCGAGAAAAGCACACCGTCGTCCTCAGATTGCGCAATGTCTTGCCATTCGTCATAGGCAGGACCCCAAGTCCCCTGGTTCTTCCAGCGATGCAAATTCGCCAGCATCTGAGCCCGGATTTCCCTAGGAGTGAAGCCCCGTACAACTGCAAGAGCGATGGACCGTTTGAGCTCATCCAACGCTTGATGCGAAAGGCCGCCGCGAGCCGGGGGTCGAATGCCGTGCTCAGTGAGTTCCAAGTGATCGCCCTCGCCGATAGCCCACGCCTCAAGCGCATCTTTCGGCAATATGACTCCAAGGGAGTTCCCGACGCGTCTTATCGTCAATTTCATCGTTTAATTATAACAAGTTATAACCGATAATTCAATTGGCAGGCGCCTCCCGCTCGACCACCATATTTCGCAATGGATCAAGAAACTCCGCGGGTCGTGAATTGCGTACCGCCCAAGGAGCCGACCTTCAGGCATGGTGGTGCCCTCGCCCGGAGTCGAACCGGGATGGCTGTTAACCGACGGATTTTAAGTCCGTTGCGTCTACCAATTCCGCCACGAGGGCCTCGGGCTCGAAAAGTGTAGCAGAGGCCCTTTAAAACGCGAGGCGCTCGCTTGCGGGAATGCACCAGATATCGAGCGGTTCACTGCGTCCTCGCAGCTCGAACCGCGGTAGCTGGAGCACGGGAAACGAATGGGCGTCGCGCCCGCCCGCGGGGCCGGCCTCGAGCTCGGCGGCCACGGCACTCGACAGCAGCAATTCCCCCGCGCGCGCGCGCGCGCAGAGCCGCGCGGCGACGTTGACGGTGTCGCCGACCAGTGTGGTGCGCCGATGTCCCGGCGGCCCGAACATGCCCTTGGCGACCTCACCCAGATGCAGTCCTACCCCGATGCCGCTCTCGATCGCGAGCTCGCGGCGCCAGCGCCCGGCGACCTGCGCGAAGTTCTCGAGCATGACGTGGCCGGCCGCCAGCGCATCGCGCGAGCCTTCCCCCGCCCGGCCGTCCAAACCGAAGCCGGCCATCATGCCGTCGCCCGCCATATGGAACACTTGGCCGCGGTGGAGCGCCGTGGCTCGCGCCAGCACACCGAAGAACTCGTCGAGCAGCGGTACGATGAGTGCCGGTGCCAGCCGCTCCGCGAGGCCGGTGTACCCGCGCAGATCGGCGAACAGTACGGCAACGCGCGCGGTTTTTGCGCCGCGCGGTCTTGCGGTACGCGAACGCGCGATTCGGGTTACCGTCATCGTACTGCTTGCCCGTACCTTGGGAGGTTCACCGCGCAATAGCCATCCCTTCTAAATCCGCGCATTGCGCGGCGTAGTTACAGTATGCCTTAACACGAGCGGCGACGCAGCGGGTCGACCCGCTGTGCGCCCCCATGGGCACCCTGCTACTGTCCAGCCATGGCGATGCGGATGGCCTCCTGCGGGGCGAGACCAGGTGATCGGCGCTCACCGGAATTCACGAGATCCGCGCGCGCTGTTAGTATCCGTGCGGCTGCATCGTTGCAGCGCGACCCTCTGGTCGCGGAATTGCCTTCAGAACAACAATTCAGGTCAAATTCAAACTAGGGGAAAACAGCATGTCCATGAAACTTCGCCTCGCCGCCGGCGCGGCTTGCGTCGGGCTTCTCGTGTCAGGCGCTGCCGCACTGGCTGATGATCATGCGTATACGGAAGGCGGGCTGGTCCAGGTGTCCTACATTCGTACAGAATACGGGAAATTCGACGAATACATGAAATATGTCGGTACGACTTGGAAGGCCGAACAGGAAGCGGCCAAGAAGGCGGGCGATATCACGGGCTACAAGGTCATCATGATGGAACCGCGTACCGAGACTGATCCGGACATCGCGCTGGTGATCTACTTTAAGAACTGGGCAGCCCTCGATGGCCGCACCGCCAAAAATGACGCGGTCTTCAAGCAGGTCGAAGGTTCGGTCGCGGCGTCCAACCAGGGCGCCACTGACCGCAATAAGATCCGGCGCATCATCGGCAGCTGGACCGGGCAGGAGCTGCTGCTGAAGTAAGCGATCAGTCCGGCAAGTAACGAAAAATCGGGTCTTCGGACCCGATTTTTCGTTGATAGAGAGGCCTGGTCGTGCGCCGGATTTCTAATTTGCGCGTGAGCACATTGGTTCGTGTAGCCGCAGTTAAGGTTGAATCACCTCGAGTGGCCCTTCACTTATGGCTTCACGGAAGATCACAATAGCGGCAACTCTCGCGGATGAGCTAATCAGCAACTCTGCGCCAGCCGATAGCCGCCATCAGCGAGTGTCCGGTTCCGGGCAGCCAAACCTGACCCGCTAATACGCGCCAATGAGCGCTCGGCGCCGCACAGCATTGGAAGCATTGCCAGAATCCGAGTTCTGAACGAACGCGCCAGTTCTCCGATGGCGCTATCGATTGATCTTCTCGCCGAGTTTCAGATTGCGTTCTCTCGGGACGATTGCAAGTGTCCGGCACCGGTCCTAGATCAATTTGCGGGTTTGACGTCACCGCAGGCCGAGCCCAGCCAGCGAGCCGACATGGTCGACTTGTTGTGGCTTGCCTGACCGCCAATGTTGCCGCTCCAGTCCAGTTGCGTAACAGTCTCCTCGGGTGATTTGACTTCGTACCTCATTTCCATGTGCATTTGACCCGCCGGCATTGCCCGGTCCTCGTATTCGGCCTGCATGTTGCAATCCGCAGTGAGCACGACGGTGCTGGCGCTGCGCGACTTGACCACGGGCGTACAAGTCACCTTGTGGTTGTGGCGAATCTCGTCCTGGTCCATCGACAGTTGCCGCTTTTCGAGGACTGCCGGCGTGATGCATTCGCGCTTGGTATGGCTCGTCGTCTCCGGACCGCCGCCGCGAGCAGCTCGCTCCGCGGCTTGTCGTTTGAGCACCGCTTCCACGCGGGCGCGTGCAGCGGGATCGAGACCTTCCAGCATCGCAGCGCTGGGTACAATCGGCGGCGCTGAAATTTCACTGGTGCGCGTAACCTCCCACAGTCCAGTCTTCATGTGCTTTGCATCTTCGGGCATGACGAGGGTGTCGGCGAACGACCAGCCGGCGCCAAAGGTTCCGGTGCAGATCAGGGTGCTAATGAACAAATTTGCCAGCTTCATGTGACTACTCCGAATATGGCGGATGAGTTCGTGGCCTGTTCGAGAGCCATCGCCACGGCCGGCCTACTTCGCCACCAGCAGCACGGGGGCCGATACGCGCTCACCCCATCTCTCCCGTGAGTGACTGCGCGCTCCGGCCCGCCAAATCATGATCGACCGCCAAGCCGCTTGTCAATCAGTACCGCAGGCAAATGCACGAATTGGCGGTGCGTGATATCTTTCGTCGCGCGCTCACAACTTCTCCATGACCTTCACGGCAAACTGACGCGAAATCCTCGGTGTGGTTCCGGCTTCGACCGCAATCATCACGTCGCTCTTGACCGCCTTGAACTCCGGAAAGGAAAAGCGGGCGGCCTCCCATGGTCCCTCAAACAGCGCTGCGGCCGCCTTCTCGTCGGCCTTGGCCGCCTCGGGCGTCGCCGTCTTCTTCCCTTCGCTCTTGCGGGCGATGTCCTGTACGGCTTTGCCCAGCGATTCGAACGACCCGCCGGATTGCCCCATGGCGTCCCGGAGCGATCCCATGACCTCGCCGGCCTTGGCCGCCTGATCGCTCATTCCGCCCACGCCGGGCAGCATATTGTCACTGGCTTTTTCCATGAAGGCCTCGTCGCGGTAGCCCGCAAAGCCGCCGATCCAGCTGAACTTCACGTGGACCACTTCGTCCGATCCGGTTCCCTCGGCGTCGCTCCCGGTGTGGTAATGATATTCGCAGGAATCGATGTTGCCCGAGGGTTCGGAACTGAGTTTGCCGACAATGGCCTCCGCTTCGGCCTTTGTGACGTATTCGCAGGGCCCGCGATGCACGGCGAACGCCGCAATCTTCGCCTTCGCGGCCTCGATTTCCTTCGTGCCGTCGATGTTCGCGAGCGGCTTGTCCAGGCGGAGCAGCGCCTTGTTGAGCAGGTCGACCGCCTGCGCGGGCGTTGCCTTCGAGCCCGCAAAGTTCAGTTCCACCGACGCATCGCCGAGGAACGCAAGGTAGCGGCAGCAGCCGATTACTCGCATGTCGTCCCATTCGCCGGCGTACGGGATCTCGTAGGGCAGCAGTTCCTTCGGGATGATGCCGGCGTGGACCTTCTGACCCTGGCCGGCACCGGTCCCACCGTCGTTCTTGTGCAGCACCCCGCCGGCGGCGCCGGGCGTGGGGGCCGCTATGCCCGTCGGCGCGTCGGCAGCCACCGATTGGACGACCTGGCCGGGAATAGACATCATTTTGAGGACCGCGCCAGCGCCTTCCCACATCACCTCGACCTGCATGTTGTGCTTGTCGGCGGCCAGATAAGCACAGCCGTCACCCCGTCGTGCCGGCTTGCCGTTCCTGGTTTGATAGGGCCCCACCGCCAACGGGCCGATCACGGCCTCGACTTCCTTGATGTCCAAAAGCTGGCAGGGATCGCGCTCGCCCGGCCGCCGATCGTCATCGGCTGCGTCGGCACCCGCGAGCCCTCGTCCGTCACTTTTCGTCGGATCGGCAGGAGCGCTGGGCTTGCTGCAGCCCGAAGCGGCTGCAAGCAAACCGAGCAGCACTGCGGCAATCGGCAGGGACTTGGGCTTCATCGTATTCTCCGGTGGCTTAGCGACAGACGCGGGAAATTTCAACGCGCCGATTATGCGCACGACCGTCTGGCGTGTCGTTGGTGTCGATCGGGCGATTGCGGCCGTACCCCTCTGTCTTGAGCCGGCCGGCATCTATGGCGAACTGTGTCGTGAGCGCCGTCTTGACCGCCGCGGCTCGATTTCGGGACAGGACCAGATTCGACTCGTCGCCACCAACGTTGTCGGTGTGACCCTCGATCGTGACGGTCCAGTCCGCGTGCTTTTTGAGCAGTGTCGCGACCCGCTCCAGCGCGGACCTTGAAGGCGCGAGAATCTCGGCGCTACCGGTCGCGAAATAAAGGCCGTTGGCCGGAGCGCGGCAGACCTTCTTGTCAGCGGCTCCCTTGGGGTCGTCCGCGGGTGGAAGCACGTCGCGCTTCTTCAACTTACCCGCACTGTCATTGCCTTCGGCCTTGAGCTCGTGCTTGCCGCCTCCGCCCGTGCCGTTGCCTTCAAGCGCCGCTTCGAACCTGCTCATCGCCGGGCCGCTCGAGCCAGCATCCGGGTTGTCGATCCGGACCACCCGAAACTCCACGTAGTCCTCCGACTTATAGCGCATCAGCAGCCGCGAACTCTGGTCGTTGGCCCACCAGAATTCGTAATCCCTTGTCATGTCGCGCGCCTTGAGCGTGCCCTTGGCGTGGAGCACCGAGACCATCGTGGGTTCGCCGTCAACGATGATCCGCTGGGTCTCGATGCCAACCTTCTGAAGTGAACCGCGGAAGTTCTTGCGCTCGTAGGTCACGCCCGGTTTGAAGGTCATGCCCTTCTCGCCCGGGATGTCCACGACATCGATGGCTGTCGTACCCTTGGTGGCGAGCTCGGAGAACACTTCCGCCGAGGCCATCAGTACGGTGCCTCCCACGTGCTCGTCTTCATCGGCGAAGAAGCGAGTAAAGATGTGGTGCGATGCGACCAGATCGTTGCGAAGTTCGATGTCGCTTCCGCCGTAGTCAGCCTTGCCCTGCTGGGCATCGGCCCCCGAAATCTTCGACACGGACAACCACTTATACCCGTCGTCATCAATGCGCTCGAGCGAGAGAACGAGGTCCGGGCTGTTCGTCATGTAGGAAAAGTTGACTACGACGTTGAGCCCGCGCACCAGCGGCACCGTGACCACATCGGGCCCGGCGGTGGCGAGGTCCGTGCATGCAAGACACAGTGCCATCGCCGTCGACGCGGCGCGAAGGCGCGGCCCTAAGCTCATTTGCGATCACTCTTGCCGGGCACCGAGCCGCAATCGGTTCGCACCGTCACCTTGCTCGGCGTGCGCGACACTTCCTTGGGCTGACAATGGCTGTCGCCTTTGGAACGCTCGCCGAACAGGCTATGTTTGCCCGCCGCGAGATCGTCCGCGCGCACACAAGATTGCTGGGTCCTGGTCTTGACCTGCGGAGCGCCTCCCGCGGCCTTGGCCTGCGCGCGCTGCCGATCCAGTACCGCTGCAATGCGGGCCCGCTGCTCGGCCGACAGTCCGCTCATGTCAATGCCGCTCATGTCGACGGGCGGCGCGGCCGCGGTGAACAGGACGCTGCCGGGCAGAGCCGGGGGCATGAGCGATCCAGCGTGGTTTCTCATCATGGATCTCCATAATTTTGATGGCCTCAACGGTTCAGCGCGACGCATCTAGCGCCACCAGCGGATCGACAAGCGAAGCTTCATATCAAGGACCGTCGAGCTCGCAGCCTTTCACCGGCGGATTCAGTATCACTTTTTCCTTCTTCCAGATCTCTTTCTTGACGCTCAACTTGTCCTTGGCCCAGTCCTGCAGCGCCTCGATCGGAATTGGCAGGAGCTTGGTCTCAATGCCTACCCGCCCGGTGGCGAGGAAGGTCATGCGCTTGCAGGGCGACGCGATGCCGGCGACCGCCGAGGACGCGCTGGTCATGGACAATACGGAAATCATGTCCGTAAAAGCCATGGTGGATGCGCCAAACATGCCGAGGCCAAAGCCGATCTTCGGATTCTGCACGCCGAGCACGAATCCGGAGGCGGCGGGCGTGAAGCCCTGATACTTCACAATGCCGGGCTCCTTGGTGATCATCGAGCCGTCGATGCTGGTGCTGGTCTTGCTGGCCGTGAACCCAGTATTGCCGTTGAACGCGTATTCGCCCTCGATGGCCATCGCGGCGTGTTCGCCGCCGAGGAAGAGTTTTAGGTTGAAGTCGGCCGCGAGCTGCACGACGAAGGGTATGCCACCGATGGGCATCGGCACGTTGAATGCGATCGGCACGTCCATCAGGGGTATCTTTATGCCCTTGACGCCCTTTTCACCGAGTCGCGCGACAAACTTCACACGCACATCGCCGTTGATGGCCTTGAACGCCAGGCTGGTCTCTTGCGATTGTCCCTGGCTGAACAGGTAATGGCCGGCCACAGAGAAGCCCCGGAGATCGGCGCGCATCTTGAACCGTACGTCCAGGGCCTCGCTGAACACGGTCCAGAATTTCGACTGCAGTGCGGAGCGCGCCTTCGCCAACGCGGTCTTGTCCTCCTGCTTCTTCGTCAGCTGTGTGATCGCCTCGGTGACGGCCTGCTTGGCGGCGAAAATCACTGCCTTGTCCGCACCCTGCTCCAGCTCTTGATAGAGCTGGGTGCGCAGCTTCTTTACCTCAGCTTCCGCCTCCTTGACGGCCGTTTGGGCCTGCTTCAGGGCCTCGGTCTTGTTGAGGAGTTCTTCCGGTGTCGGCGCGGAGCCGCTATCGTCGTGAGTGCGGGCCTCGATGAGCAACCGCAGCGCGTCGCCCTGCATAGGCGCGTAGCCCACGCGCACGTCAAAGCCCTTCAGCGTGGCGCTGTAGGTGTTGCCATCAAACGAATTTTCCTCCTCAGTCATAGAGCCATCCGCGGGTGCGGCCGGCGCATCGGGGCTCGGTGTCGGTGCCGCGCCCGCATCAGCATTGTCGGCCGGCACACTATAGACGACTTGCCGGACATATCCGCCCCCGTTCGGCGTGCCTGCCGCAGCCTGTTGCACCGGGTCGTGAGGCGGGCGCCGATCGAGCAGGAAGTCCGCAGTCTTCACGGGCGCCTCGAAGGCGATGTCGGCATTGGGAATGGCCTCGGTCAGCGCCACCGGGGACGTCCTCACGATAAGGGAACCGTCGCGGTGATCGACTGTTTCGACCTTGCTCACGGTGATGTCCCAAATCCAGAGAATGCTCCCTGGGTGCAATTTTGCCGCCGCGGGCTCGGCGGGATCCAGCGTGAATTGGCGTCCGTCCTGGCTGACTTCCCGCAGAGCGCGCACTGCCGCGTTGCGATCAAAGGCCACCGTCGCCGGGTTCCACTCGACCTTGAAGCGGGTCGGTTGGATTTCCTTGACAGTTTCAAGGAAGGCCTTGATCGAGTCAGGGTCGTTGCCGCGGAGCATCGAGCCAGCCCACGGCACCGAGGCGGTCGCCCGGGGTGCCGGCTCCGCGTCGCCATCCTCGACATCGGCCACAGGGGGCGTGGACGAGGTCGCGGGTGGCGGCGATTCGGCCGGTACGGGCGCCGCCGGCTTCTTGCCACAGCCCGCCGGCGCGGCCAGCAGGCCGACTGCGAACAGCACACCAAACACACGACCCGTCAGTTGTAACCGTTCAGTTGGGTTGGTCATGGGTTCACTTCGACCTCAGATGTGCTAGCGGCGACTGCGGCCGAATATAACCGAGCACGCGATCGCGCGGTAGGCATTGCCATTTCGGCATCGTGAGCACGATTGCGGTACAACGGTCATAACAGCGACGGCTTCCGCCCAGGCGTTTTTCTCATCGACCGTATGTATTTTTTTTCCCGTTCTTGTACACAATGTCCGCGCTTGAAGCGGTGCCTGGGTGATCAGCCGTCGCAAGACGTGATGCCGGCGCTGAAGCGCTTTCCGCCGCGTAAATCTATACGAAGCACCGAAGAACCAGCCTGACCGGGGTGACTTCGAATCTACTCGTCAACGAGCCTCAGTCTAGCCACAGCGCTACTCACTCAGAGGCTGCGGTTTTGTCGCCGGCTTTACCTGCGTGTGAGTCTTCCAATCCCCCGGGTGAATCTCGCACACAGAAATTAAGTGGCTCGAAATTCCAGTTTTTTTCTCACTATAGCGGAAGTTTGCAAAAGGCAGCGGATGAGCGGTTGGAGGCTAAGGTCGGAATCGAACCGGCGTACACGGCTTTGCAGGCCGCTGCATGACCACTCTGCCACTTAGCCCGAAGACCCAATACAACAAACCCCGGTCGGTCCGGGGTTTTCACAAACTGGAGCGGGAAACGAGGCTCGAACTCGCGACCTCAACCTTGGCAAGGTTGCGCTCTACCAACTGAGCTATTCCCGCCCTCGCGCCGGGTAATTGTAGGGCCGCCCTGCACAGAGTCAAGGACAACACGGCGCGCGGCGCCGCCAAGGCCTTGAACTTAAGTTGAATTCTACCACACGCTACACGCGCCCGCCGACCGTCAAAGCCGTGCGCTGCCGCGCAACTCCGGCCACGCGAGGCGCAGGTACAGGATCATCGACCACAAGGTGAGCACCGCGGCGACACCCGTCAAGGCCAATCCGAGATCGTATATCGGAATGCCGAACAGATCGCGCCGATACAGCAGCAGCGAGAGTCCGACGATTTGCATGACGGTCTTGTATTTTCCCCAAATAGAGACCTTGATGCGGCCGCGCGCGCCGATCTCCGCCATCCATTCGCGCAGCGCCGAAACCGCGATCTCGCGGCCGATGATGACGATGGCCGCGATCACCACGAACCAGCGCGGATCCTTGCTGACGATCAGCACCAGCGCGGCCGCCACGATCAGCTTGTCGGCAACCGGATCCAGGAATGCGCCGAGGCGCGAGGTTTGGCCCCACTTGCGCGCGTAATAGCCGTCCAGACTGTCGGTGATGCCGGCCAGGGCGAACGCGGCGCAAGCCGCGGGATCCTTCCACCAATACGGCAGATTGAACAGCACCAGAATCGCCGGAATCATCAGAATACGCAGCCAGGTCAGCGTATTCGGCAGATTCCATAGCGAATGAGCTTCACTGCCCCGGGTGGAGGTGTTCATAAATTACCTCGGCCAGATCGCGCCCGAGGCCGCGTATTTGTGCGAAATCGTCGATACCGGCACGCAAAATCCCCTGCAAGCCACCAAATTGTTTGAGCAGCTCGCGCCGCTTCACCGGGCCCAAGCCTGGAATGGTTTCGAGTATAGACTGACTGTGGCGTTTCGCCCGCTTCCGCCGGTGTCCGGCAATCGCAAATCGATGCGCCTCGTCGCGCACGCGCTGGATCAGATGCAGGGCATGGGAATCGGGGGGCAACAGAACCGGCGTGTCCCGGCCCAACACGAACAGCTGCTCCTGGCCCGGCCGCCGGTCGGGGCCCTTGGCGACGCCGATCAGCGTGATACCGCCGACACCGAGTTCTCGGAGCGCCTTGTCGGCTTCGGCCAGCTGCCCTTTGCCGCCGTCGATCAGCAATACATCGGGAGCGGCGAGTTCGCCGTCGCGCACGCGCTTGTAGCGCCGCGTCAGCGCCTGGTACATCGCGGCATAGTCATCGCCCGGCTGGATGTCCGCGATATTGAAGCGCCGGTAATCGCTCTTCAGCGGCCCCTCCACCCCGAACACCACGCAGGAGGCCACGGTATCGGCGCCTCCGGTGTGACTGATGTCGAAACATTCGATGCGCCCCGGCGCTTGCGCGAGGCCGAACGCCCGGGCCAATTCCTCGAGGCTCGACTCGATGTTGGCGCGGGCGAGCCCCCTCATCTTCAGCGCTTGCTCGGCGTTGTTGCGCGTCATTTCCAGCCAACGCGCGCGAATCCCGCGCACCGAGGACGCGATGCGCACCTTGTGGGACGCCCGCTCGGCCAGCGTCGCCTCGAGCACCTGCATCCCCTCGAAGCCGCTCTCGACGATGATCTCGGCAGGGGATTCGCGTTCCAGATAATACTGGGCGACGAAGGCGGCCAGCACTTCCGGCGTCTCCGCGAACGGCGCCTTCGGGAAAAAAGTGGTGCTGCCCAAGCTGCGCCCGCCGCGCACAAACATCAGCGCCACGCAGTATTCGCCATTGCCGCCCGCGATCGCGATCACATCGGCGTCGTGATCAATATCGGCCGTGACGATTTGCTGCGCCTGCATGGCTCTGAGATTCGCCAGCTGGTCGCGCAATCTTGCGGCCTCCTCGAAGTTCAATCGTTCGGCGGCGAGCTCCATGCGCCGGCCGAGTTCCTTCTGCACCTCATCGTTGCGCCCTTCCAGCACCTTGATCGCCGTGTTCACGTCGCGGGCGTACTGCTCCTTGTTGATGAGCCCGACGCACGGCGCCGTGCAGCGCTCGATCTGATATTGCAGACAGGGTCTGGAACGATTCGCGAAATACAGGTTGTCGCAGTTGCGCAGGCGAAACAACTTCTGCAGCTGCTGCAGACTCTCACGGACCGCCCCGGCCGACGGGTACGGCCCGAAAAAACGCCCGGGCTCCTTGCGCGAACCGCGGTAAAAGCTCAGTCGCGGAAACTCGTGCGCGGTGTCGAAATGCAGGAACGGAAAACTCTTGTCGTCGCGCAGCACCACATTGAAGCGCGGCCGATGCGTCTTGATGAGATTGAACTCGAGCAGCAGCGCCTCGGTATCCGAGTTGGTGATGGTGACTTCCATGTTCGCGGTCTTGGCGATCAAGGCCTGCACCTTCGGCTGCACATTGCTCGGCTGAAAATACGAAGCCACCCGGCTCTTCAAGGTGCGCGCCTTGCCCACGTAGAGCACCTCGCCCTGCGCATCGAGCATGCGGTAGACCCCGGGGCGGTTCGGCAGCGCATCGACGAAGGATTTCGCGTCGAATTTCACCGCGGGCGCCTCTGCCCGCGGCGCACCCGGCAGCGCCCCGCCCGCCTCAGGCGTCACGGAGCGCCAATGCCCTTTCGATGATGGCTTCGAACATAGGTCCCGTGAGCCGGCGCGTCTGGGTGTTGTAGCGGCTGCAGTGATAGGAATTCAGCAACACCCGTCCTGCGCTCAATGAATGTTCGGCGGCGTGCCCAAACCGGTATTGGCCGAGTCGCAGATCCAAGGCTCGCAGCACCGCCGCATGTGCGATGGTGCCCAGTGCGAGAACAACGCGCAGCTTCGGGCTTTGCGCCAATTCCGCCCGCAGGAACGCATTGCAGACCTTGATTTCCAGGGGTAGCGGCTTGTTCGCCGGCGGCAGGCATTTCACCGCATTCGTGATGCGGGCATCCTTGAGCGCAAGACCGTCGGCGGCCGCGCTCGAGACGGGAGCGCTCGCGAGACCGAACTTGAACAAGGTCGCGTACAGCAGAATTCCGGCGTGATCGCCGGTAAACGGACGCCCGGTGCGATTGGCCCCGTGCATTCCCGGCGCAAGACCGACGATGAGCAATCCGGCATCGGGATCGCCGAACTGCGGCACCGGTCTGCAGAAATAATCCGGCTGTTGATGGCGCATCCGATCAAGATGGGCCGCAAGCCGCGGGCATCGCCTGCAATTGGGATCGAAGATGCTGTTCATTTAAGAAACGGTTGGGCGAACACCCGCCGGCGGCTCCGAGGGATTTAAAAAAAACGGGCTACGCGGATTTCCGCGTAGCCCGCCGTCGATCGCGCCTGGCATTTGGACTAACCCGAGCGCAACCCAACCTTCGCAACTGTCTGAACCGGCGCGTGACCGTCTGTGCCGGCCACGATGCCTTGTACCGCCACGGTCAAAAAGATTCCCCCTATTCGGCAAAAACTCATTGTCCGATCAGCGGTTTGGTCAACCGAACCCGGCCGCCGACTGACGGAACTCAGTGCTCAAAGGGGCGGGAAAGGTTTGCGGGGCAGAATAGCACCTGCGGCGCTCGAGGCAACCTCAGATTTGCAAAACCGCATTCAGTAATTAATCCATATTCTATAATGTAACTCTATATTATTGATTATTATTAGTATTATAAAATTATCTTGCGTTCCTGCAAGGCCTCCCGATACCGCAACTACAGCCTCTGGATCTGCCGTTTCCTGCCCGCGTGGCGGGCAATCAGCATGGCCAATTCCAGCGCCTGCTCGGCATTCAATCGAGGGTCTACGGGCGACCTGTAAGCACGGGCCAAATCGGTCTCCTTGAGACCCCGCGCGCCACCGATGCACTCGGTGACGTCCTCGCCGGTCAACTCGATGTGCACGCCGCCCAATGTGGAGCCGGCTTCTTCGTGAATGCGGAAGGCCGCCTCGACCTCCCCCAGGATGTTGTCGAAGCGGCGCGTCTTGAGGCCGCCGGCGGTGGTCTCGGTGTTGCCGTGCATCGGATCGCATACCCAGAGCACCTGTGAGCCGGTGGCCCGAACGGCCGAGAGCATTTCAGGCAGGCGCTGCTCGATATCCTTGTTTCCGAATCGATGGATGAATGTGAGGCGACCCGGCTGATTCTGCGGGTTCAACACCTGCACTAGTTCCTGCAGCCATTCGGCGCTCATCGACGCGCCCACCTTGACGCCGATTGGATTGGCGATGCCGCGAAAATATTCGATGTGCGCACCATCGACGTTGGCGGTGCGCATGCCGACCCAGGGCATGTGGGTCGACAGGTTGTACCATTTCTTCTGCCGCTCGATGTAGCGCGTTTGGGACTGCTCCGACAGCAGGTGCAGCCCTTCGTGGCTGGTGTAGAAATCGCCGCGGGTCGCCGCGTGCACGCGCAATCCGCTCATCGACTCGAAGAACTCCAGCGACTCGGCGATCGAGTCGACGATTCTTTGATAGGCATCCCGAAGCGCCGCATGGCGCAGGAAGGACAGATCCCAATATTCCGGGTGGTGCAAATCGGCGAAACCGCCGTCGATCAGCGCACGCACGAAGTTCAAGGTAAGCGAGGCGCGCTCGTAGCCCCGCAGCAGAAGTTCGGGATCCGGCTCGCGCTCGACGGCGCTGAAGCCGGGTCGATTGACGTTGTCGCCCCGATAGGAGGGCAGGCTCACCCCGCCCCGGGTTTCGGTATCCGCCGAACGCGGCTTGGCGTATTGACCCGCGAACCGGCCCACTCGAATGATGGGCTTTTTCAAGCCCTGCAGAAGCACCAGGCTCATCTGCAGCAGGATTTTCAGGCGCTTGGCGATGTTGTCCGATTCGCAATCCTCGAAGCTCTCGGCGCAATCGCCGCCTTGCAGCAGAAACTGCTCGCCGCGCTGCGCCAGCGCGAGTTTGGCTCGCAACGCCTCGACCTCCCAGGAAACGACCAGCGGCGGCAGCCGGCTCAAGGCGGCCACGGCGCGCTCCAGCGCCGCCGGATCGGCATACTTGGGCTGCTGGGTGGCGGGTCGGCTGTGCCAGCTCGCCGGGTGCCAATTGTTCATTGCGGTGGATTTGGACATATACCGCAGATGCTACACAATGCCGCCCCCAAATCGAAATCCGGTATTGAACCATGACGAATATTGCCGACACTTTAAGGGCGCTCGAGCTCAGCGAGCTCAATCCGGGGGCCTGGTCCGGCGGCCGCGGCTGGAGTACACAGCAATCGGGACCGCTGATCGAGTCGATCAATCCCTCGACCGGACAATGCATCGCCCGGGTCCGCGGCGCTACCGCGGAGGACTACGAGCATGCTCTTGGCTCCGCGGTCGAAGCCGCGCGCGACTGGCGCCGGGTACCGGCCCCGAAGCGCGGCGAGGCGATACGCCTGATGGCCGAGGAGCTAAGGGACAGAAAGGACGCGCTCGGCACCTTGATTTCTTTGGAAAACGGCAAGATCAAAGCCGAGGGCCTGGGCGAGGTGCAGGAAATGATCGACATCGCCGATTTCGCCGTCGGCCAATCGCGCATGATGTACGGGCTGACCATGCATTCGGAACGCGCCGAACACCGCATGTACGAGCAGTGGCATCCGCTCGGTGTGGTCGGTGTGATCTCGGCCTTCAATTTCCCGGTGGCCGTGTGGTCCTGGAACGCGTTCCTGGCCGCCATCGCCGGTAACGCTACGGTGTGGAAGCCCTCGCCGAAGACGGCATTGTGTTCGCTCGCCGTGCAGCACATCTGCAATCGCGTCCTTAAGCGCCATTCACTGCCGGCCATCTTCCAAATATTCATCGATGCGGGCACCGAACTCGCCGGCAAATTTGTCGATGATCGGCGCGTGGCGCTGGTGTCGTTCACCGGGTCGACGCAGGTGGGGCGGCAGATCGGGGTACGCGTGGCCGAACGGCTCGGCAAAAGCCTGCTCGAGCTCGGCGGCAACAACGCGATCATCGTCGATGAAGCTGCGAACCTGAATTTGGCGGTGCCGGCGATCGTATTCGGCGCGGTGGGCACCGCCGGTCAACGTTGCACCACCACCCGCCGCGTGCTGGTGCATCATTCGCGGGCGGCGGAACTCGAGCGCCGCCTGGTCGCCGCCTACGGCCAGATCCGCATCGGCGATCCGCTCGAACCCGGCACCTTGATGGGCCCATTGATCGATGCGGGCGCGGTCGCGCGCTATCTTGCGGCCATTGCGGCGGTGCAGTCGCAGGGCGGTACGCTGCTGTGCGGCGGCGGCGCGCTCGCAAGGCCCGGCCACTTTGTCGAGCCCGCGATCGTGCGCGCCTCCCCCGGCATGGCCGTCGTGAACACCGAGACCTTCGCACCGATCCTGTATCTGGTGAGCTACGAGAGCTTCGAGGAGGCGTTGGCGATGCAAAATTCCGTGCCCTACGGTCTGTCCTCCGCGGTGTTCACCGATCGGCTGCAAACAGCGGAACGATTCTTGAGCGCGGAGGGCAGCGACTGCGGGATTGCCAACGTGAATCTGGGTACATCCGGAGCCGAGATTGGCGGCGCTTTCGGCGGCGAGAAGGACACGGGCGGCGGCCGCGAAGCGGGTTCCGATTCCTGGAAAGCGTACATGCGTCGCCAGACGACGACCATCAATTGGAGTCAGCAGCTGCCGCTGGCGCAAGGCATCCGTTTCGATCTGTAGCGTTCGCGTCTTTGGCCGGGCGCGCGTCCAAACAAGGCGCGCGCTTCATTCGGCGCGCTTGACCTCCAACCAAAGCCTCTCCTGAGCGGCGAGGTTCAAGCTCGCGAACCGTTGGCCGCGCTCCTCGGCCAGGGCCTCCATGGCGCGAAAGCGGCGCTCGAACTTGGTGTTCGCCGCCCGCAGCGCCGCCTCGGCGTCCACCTCGAGCTTGCGCGCCAGATTGGCGGCGGCAAACAGCAGATCGCCGATTTCTTCGAAAATTTCTTGCGAAGGACACGCGGCCGCGGCACCCGCGGCCGCAGCCTCGCGCACCTCGGCAAGCTCCTCGGCTACCTTGTCGGCTGTCTGGCTGGCGTGCTCGAAATCGAAACCGACACGGGCGGCGCGCTTGCTGAGCTTGTGCGCGCGCATCAGCGCGGGCAGGGTCTGCGGTACGCCGCGAAGCGCGCCGCCCGAGTCCGCGCCGCGTTCGCGCGCCTTGCTTTCCTCCCAGGCAACGCTTTGTTCGACCACGCTCAAAGGACCGCTCCGCCCCGCCGCCGCGGCGAACACGTGCGGATGGCGCCTCACCAGCTTGTCGCAGATGGCCGCTGCCACCGCCTCGAAGTCGAACGCTCCGGCTTCACGGGCGATCTGCGCATGAAACACCACCTGAAACAAAAGATCGCCAAGCTCGTCCTTGAGATCCGCGACATCGCCCCGCTCTATCGCGTCAGCCACTTCGTAGGCTTCTTCGATCGTATAGGACGCGATACTGGCAAAGGTCTGCAGCCGGTCCCAAGGACAGCCGTCGGCGGAGCGCAAGCGATTCATGATGGCGAGCAGTTCGCGCATCCGCGTCAAATCGACCGATGGCGCGGTCATCGCAATCTTTCCGCGCGCACCTGCAGCAGCCGCCTGAAAGTCAGCAGCATTCCCGCAGTGGCGCCCCAGATGAGCCGCTCCCCGTATGGAATATCGAAGAACTCGATCGACACATCGCCGAGGCGGCCGAGGCGCGGCCGGTGGTTGGCGGCATCCAAAATGAAGTCGAGCGGCACCTCGAACACATCGTGGACTTCGTCCGTCGCTATGCGCAGCTCATAATGCGGGCTGACGAAGCCGACCGCCGGGGTCACCCGAAAACCGGTGACCACCCAATGATCCGGCAGATAGCCGGCAAACTCCACGCAGCTCTCGGACAGTCCGATTTCCTCGTGCGCCTCGCGCAGGGCCGCATGCCAGGCGGTGGCATCCTGCGGCTCGATGCGCCCGCCGGGGAAACTGATCTGGCCGGCGTGATCCTTCAGGGTCGCCGCACGCTGCGTCAGCAGCACGGTCAACCCCGATTCGCGTTCGACCAGCGGCACCAGCACCGCCGCAGGCACCCGAGCCTTCGGCAGCGAAGCGCGCACCCGCACCAGCGTCTCGGCGGAGGCTCCCGCCAACCAACGCATGTCGTCTTCGGTCGCGGAGGGCTGCGGGTCGAGCGACTCGCGAATATGAGTCTTGGTGTATAGCGGATCCATCATCAGCCGGCTGACCCGCCACCCTTGATCCCGCCCGCCGTCAGGACCAGGGGATCGAGCAGGCGCCGCAACTCTTCGATGCTCAAGCCGGTCATTTCCGCGGCCACCTCCACAATCGGGCGGCCCTCGGCGTACGCCCTCTTGGCGATCGCCGCGCCCTTTTCGTAGCCGATGATCGGGTTGAGCGCGGTCACGAGCATCGGATTGCGCACAAGCGCCGCCTGCAGCCGCGCTTGGTTCACGCCGAGCTCGGCGAGCGCGTGATCGGCCAGGTTGCGGCTCGCGATGCCGAGCAAATCGAGGCTCTGCAATAAATTGTGGGCGATCACCGGCAGCATGACGTTCAATTGAAAATTTCCCGACTGCCCCGCCACGGTGATCGCCGCATCGTTGCCGATGACCTGGGCCGCGATCATCGCCACCGCTTCCGGAACCACCGGATTCACCTTGCCGGGCATGATGCTGCTGCCCGGTTGCAACGCCGGCAGCGAGATCTCCCCCAAACCGGCCAGCGGCCCGCTGTTCATCCAACGCAAGTCGTTCGCTATCTTCATGAGACTGACGCCGACCACCTTCAGCTGCCCGGACAACTCGACCGCCGTGTCCTGGCAGGAAAGAGCCTCGAAAAAATTGTCGCTGGGCCGGAACATAAGCCGCGTATCGGCGGACAGATGGCGGGCGAACATCGCGGCAAACTCGGGCCTCGCGTTGATGCCGGTACCGACCGCGGTGCCGCCCTGCGCCAGCTCCAGCAACCGCGGCATGGTCGCGCTCAAACGCGCGCAACCCTTGTCGATCTGCGCTCGCCACCCGCCGAACTCCTGGGCGAGCGTGACCGGCATCGCATCCATCAAGTGCGTTCGCCCGGTTTTGACCACGCCGCCGAATTCGCGCGCCCGGCGCTCGATCACCGCGCTCAAGTGCCGAAGCGCATGCAGCAGATCCCCGTCGAGGATCAAGACCGCAGCGACGTGAATTGCGGTCGGCACGACGTCATTGCTGCTCTGGCTCATGTTGACGTGATCGTTCGGATGCACCGGCCGGCCCAAGCGACGGCCCGCCAGGGTCGCGATGACTTCGTTGGCGTTCATGTTGCTGCTGGTGCCGGAACCGGTTTGAAACACGTCCACGGGAAACTGGTCGTCGAATTTCCCTTCGGCCACCTCGAGAGCCGAGGCCTGGATGGCCGCCGCCAGGTCCGGAGCCAGGTCACCCAACTGAGCGTTCGCGCCCGCCGCCGCACGCTTGATCAGCCCCAGGGCACGAATGAACGCGCGCGGCATGCGCAGTCCGCTTGGCGGAAAATTTTGGATCGCACGCTGCGTTTGCGCGCCCCAGAGCGCAGCCGCGGGTACATCGAGCGCACCCATGCTGTCACGCTCGACGCGATAGTCTGTCGTCGTCATCGCGCCTTACTCCGCCGGAAGCTGCCGGTTTACGGTAATATCCGGTTCATTCTATCATTTAGCGATCGTATCCTTGGTCAAGTCTATTCCCGCCACCGACCCCATAGACGCTCTCTCGCCTCTGGACGGCCGCTATGCCGCCAAGCTCGCGGCGGTTCGCCGCGTGTTCAGCGAGGCGGGTCTGATGCGCGAACGCGTGCGCGTGGAATGCGCCTGGTTGCTGGCGCTGGCGCAGGGGCCCGCGGCCCCGGTGCTCGCCCCGCTGCCGCAGCCCGCGCGCAGCTGGCTCGAGGCGCTCGCGGCCGATCCCGCGGCGACCGACGTAGCGGCGATCAAGGCCATCGAGGCGCGCACCAATCACGACGTCAAGGCGGTGGAGTACTGGATCCGCGGCGAGCTCGAGGCTCGAGGCGCCAGCGCCGCGCAGCTCGAATGGGTGCATTTCGGCTGCACCTCGGAAGACATCAATAATCTGGCGTACGCCCTCATGTTGCAGGGCGCGCGCACGCTGCTGTTGCTGCCGACGCTCGACGCCCTCGGCGCGCTGCTCGACGCGCTCGCCGATCGCTACGCGGCAGTCGCGATGCTGGCGCGAACCCACGGGCAGGCGGCGACGCCCACCACCGTCGGCAAGGAGTTCGCCAATGTGGCCGCGCGCCTCGAGAGCCAGCGCGGCTCGCTTGCGCGCGTCGCCATCCTGGGCAAGATGAACGGCGCCGTCGGTAATTTCAACGCGCATGTCGCCGCCCTGCCGCGATTCGATTGGCCGGCGTTCAGCGCACGCTTCATCGAATCGTTCGGCCTGCGGCTGAACGCCCACACCACGCAAATCGAGCCGCACGACTGGATTGCCGAATACTGCCATGCCTTGATGCGCGCGGACACCGTCCTGCTCGACCTTGCGCGGGACCTGTGGAGCTACATCGCCCTGGGATATTTCAAGCAAAGACCCGCTGCCGGCGAAGTCGGTTCCTCCACCATGCCTCACAAGATCAATCCCATCGATTTCGAGAACGCCGAGGGCAACTTCGGGCTGGCCAATGCGCTGCTGGCGCACTTTGCCGAAAAACTTCCCGTGTCGCGTCTGCAGCGCGACCTCAGCGATTCGACCGTGCTGCGCAATCTGGGCGTTGCCGTCGGCCATGCAATGCTCGGCTACCAATCGCTGACCGCCGGCCTGAGGAAGATCGAACTCGACGAGGCGCGGGTCGCTCGGGATCTGGACAACGCCTGGGAAGTGTTGGGCGAAGCGGTGCAGACGGTGATGCGCGCGCACGGCATACCCGACGCATACGATCGGCTGAAGGCCTTTACGCGTGGCCGTCCCATCGACCGGGCCGCGATGCACGAGTTCATCGGCTCGCTGGCGCTGCCCGCCGCCGACAAGCAAAGGCTGATCGAAATGACGCCGAGCGCCTATATCGGGCTTGCGGCGTCGCTGGCGCGCCGCCACTCCTGAGAGGCGATTCGCGCATCAGCGCGTCCGAAACGTGACGCAGTTAGCACGGTCGTTTGCGGGCCAAACGGTACTATCAAGCTCAAAGCACAAAGAGCCGGGGCGCATCGCAGCTTGCTCCAATTGAGGCATTGATATGGCGGATATTTTGAACGACGGCAAACAATCGAGCGGGGACAAGTCTTCCGCGGCGGCCGGCGATGCCGCGACCAATGCGAGCACCCGCAGCATATTGACCACCATGCCGGAGGTGCGCGAGGCGAGCCTCAAAGTGGCCAAATCGGCGCAGCGCCTTCTGTCTATTTTCACCCAGGATTTGGAGCCGCTGATCTACGGCGAAGAGCCGTTTTTGGACGCCATCAAGCGCTTGGTGCTGGCACGCTCCTACGCGAAGGTGCGGGTTCTGCTGGCCGATCCGTCGCGCGCGATGGTCGACAACAACCGCTTTCTGGCCCTGGCGCGGCGCTTGACCAGTTGCATCGACCTGCGCGCCATGAGCCCCGAGTATCCGGCAAGCGCCGGCGCGTTCATCATCGCCGACGACAAGGCGCTGGTGTATCGCCTGCAGGCGGATCGCTGGGACGGGATCTCCGACATGAACGATCCGGCCGTGGTGCGCCGCTACCTGAATTTTTTCGACGAGATCTGGCAGACCAGCATGCAAGAGTCGCAGATGCGGCAAATGCTGATGTAGCCAAAAACACCTTCCCAGCCGATCGCGCCGCTATAATCGGCGCATGCACTCCTTCCCCATCGATCCCCGCTGCGCCGGGACGGTCATCGTCGGCATGTCCGGCGGCGTCGATTCGGCGGTCGCCGCGCTTCTGCTGCGGCGCGCCGGCTTCGCGGTGCAGGGCCTGTTTATGTCCAATTGGGACGACGAGGAGGCCTATTGCACCGCGGCCGAGGACTTCCAGGATGCCCGCCGCGCCTGCGAGACGCTCGATATACCGCTGCACCGGGTGAGCTTCGCAGCCGAGTACCTGGAACGCGTGTTCGCGCATTTTCTGCGCGAGTACGCTGCCGGGCGCACGCCCAATCCGGACGTGCTGTGCAATCGGGAAATTAAATTCGGCCTGTGCCTCGATTACATGCGCCGCCTGGGGGCCTCGTGGATCGCCACCGGACATTACGCCCGACTTCGGTACACGGATCGGGGCACGCAGCTTTTGAAGGCGGCGGACGGCGCCAAGGACCAGAGCTATTTCCTGCACGGCGTGGCGCCGCAGGCACTGGCCAATACATTGTTTCCGATCGGCGAATTGCGCAAGGACGACGTGCGCCGACTGGCCCACGCGGCCGGCCTGAGCGTATTTGACAAACCGGACAGCACCGGCATCTGCTTCATCGGCGAGCGCCGCTTCCAGGAATTCCTCAGCCGCCACCTGCACACCACTCCCGGCCCCATCGAAAGCGCCGACGGCGTGGTGGTGGGCGAACATCGCGGATTGGCTCTTTATACCCTCGGACAACGCTCGGGTTTGCGCGTGGGCGGCAGGGCGGGCGCCGCAGCCGCACCCTGGTATGTCGCCTCCAAGGATGCGCGGCGCAACGCGCTCATCGTGGTGCAGGATCCGGAACACCCGTTGTTGATGTCCGACACCTTCGATGTCGAGCAGACGCATTGGCTGTGCGAACCGCAGGATGACCTCGAATGCGGGGTCAAAACCCGCTACCGCCAAGCGGACCTCCCCGGGCGGATCCGGCTCGGGACGGATGGCCGGACGAGGGTGTGGCTGCGCGCGCCGGCGCGCGCCGTCACGCCCGGACAGTACGCGGTGTTTTACCGGGATGATCTGTGCCTGGGCGGCGGCGTGATCTCGCGCGCCCGCAATGCGAGCGACGCACCGGCAACACCCGCCCCCGCGGAGCGCGCGGTCGCCTATAATTCTGTTTTTACGCTGGGGGGCTCATGACGGATAGCTTCAAGGCAAGAACCACGCTCGATGTCGGCACGCAGAAATATGAAATCTGCGGCCTCGGCGCGCTGCGGGCACACAACGTCGATCGTCTGCCCTTCTCCTTGAAGATCTTGCTGGAAAATCTCCTGCGCTTCGAAGACGGCGTGAACGTCACCCGCGCCGACATCGAGGCGCTGCTGCGCTGGGATCCGAAGGCCGCGCCCCGCGAGGAGATCGCCTTCACCCCCGCCCGCGTAATCATGCAGGACTTCACCGGCGTGCCGTGCGTGGTCGACCTGGCGGCGATGCGGGAGGCCATCGTGCGCTTGGGCGGCGATGCCGAGCGCGTGAATCCGCTCGTGCCCGCTGAGTTGGTGATCGATCACTCGGTGCAAGTCGACGAGTACGGTGCCGCGGATTCGCTGCGGCACAACAATCAAATCGAATTCAAACGCAATGCCGAGCGCTACATGTTCCTGCGCTGGGGGCAGACCGCGTTCAGCAACTTCAAAGTCGTGCCGCCCAATACCGGCATCGTGCACCAGGTGAATATCGAGCACCTTGCCCGCGTGGTGTTTTCCGGCGAGATCGGCGGCCGAAAGCTCGCCTATCCGGACACGCTGGTCGGCACCGACTCGCACACCACGATGGTCAACGGCCTCGGCGTCCTCGGCTGGGGAGTCGGCGGAATCGAGGCCGAAGCCGCGATGCTCGGCCAGCCGGTCACGATGCTCATCCCGCAGGTCATCGGCTTCAAGCTCAGCGGCACACTGCCGGCCGGCACGACCGCGACCGACCTGGTGCTGACGGTTACGGAGATCCTGCGCAAGAAGGGCGTGGTCGATAAATTCGTGGAATTCTTCGGCGATGGCCTCAAAGGCCTGCCGCTGGCGGACCGCGCCACCATCGCGAACATGTCTCCGGAATTCGGCTCGACCTGTGCGATCTTTCCCATCGACGAGGAGACCCTGCGCTACCTGCGGCTCACCGGCCGCGATGCTGCGCAGATTTCGCTGGTCGAGGCTTATGCCAAAGCCCAGGGACTGTGGCGCATCGACGGCGCACCGGCGGCCGAGTACACCGATGTCGTCGAACTCGACCTCGGGACGGTCGAACCCTCGCTCGCGGGCCCGAAGCGTCCCCAGGACCGCGTGCCGCTGCGCTCGGCCAAAAGCGCATATCGCAGCAGCGTGAAAAAAATGGCCGAGGAGCGCGTGCAGAAGCGCCCTCAGGCGACCGGCGCGGCGCCGGCCCAATTCGGCGAGCGCAGCGTCGAGATCAAAGACGGAGCCGTGCTCATCGCGGCAATCACGAGCTGCACCAATACGTCGAATCCGGCAGTGCTGGTCGCCGCGGGCCTGCTGGCGCGCAAGGCGCGCGCCTTGGGGCTCACCGCCAAGCCCTGGGTCAAGACCTCGCTCGCGCCCGGCTCCCGCGTCGTGACCGATTATCTGCAAAAGGCCGGATTGCTGGCCGATCTGGAGGCACTCGGCTTCTATACCGTGGGCTACGGCTGCACCACCTGCATCGGCAACTCGGGCCCTCTCAAGCCCGCCATATCTGAGGCCGTCAAGGCGGGCGACGTGGTCGCGTGCTCGGTGCTCTCGGGCAACCGCAATTTCGAAGGCCGCGTGCATCCCGAGATCAAGATGAATTTTCTCGCCTCACCGCCCCTGGTGGTCGCCTACGCGCTGGCGGGGAGCCTCGACATCGACATCACCACCGAACCGCTGGCAAGCGGCGAGGACGGCCGGCCGGTCTTTCTCAGGGACATCTGGCCGAGCGCCGCGGCGGTCGCCGAAGCGGTCACCGCATCGGTGGACTCCTCGATGTTCAAAAGAAGCTATGCCGATGTGTTCCTGGGCGATGACAACTGGCGCGCCATCAAGACGCCGGCCGGAAAGATCTACGCCTGGGACGATAGATCGACCTATGTGAAGAATCCGCCGTATTTCGACGGCATGAGCATGACCCCGGCGGCGGTCGCCGACGTCACTGGCGCGCGGGCGCTCGCGGTGCTCGGCGATTCGGTGACCACCGATCACATCTCGCCCGCCGGCGACATTTCGAAGAACGGCCCGGCAGCGAATTACCTGACGGCGCAGGGCGTGCAAGCCGCGGATTTCAATTCCTACGGCGCGCGCCGCGGCAACCACGAGGTGATGATGCGCGGTACCTTCGCCAACATTCGTTTGCGCAACCTGCTGGCGCCCGGAACCGAGGGCGGGGTCACGGTTCACATTGCGAGCGGCGAATCGATGTCGATTTTCGATGCGGCCATGAAATACAAAGCCGCGGCGACGCCGCTCGTGATCCTCGCGGGCAAGGAATACGGCACGGGCAGTTCGCGCGACTGGGCCGCCAAGGGAACCATGCTGTTGGGCGTCAAGGCGGTGATCGCGGAAAGCTTCGAACGCATTCACCGTTCGAATCTCATCGGCATGGGCGTTCTGCCGCTGCAGTACAAGGACGGCGAGAGCTTCAGCACCCTGGGCTTGAGCGGCCGGGAAACCTTCGACATCGGCGGGCTGGACCGGGGCGCGGCGAAATTCGTCAACGTCACCGCCCGAGCCGATGACGGCACCCTCAAGCAGTTCGAGGCGCGCGTGCGCATCGACACGCCGAAGGAGCTCGAGTACTACCGGCATGGCGGCATCTTGCACTATGTGCTGCGGCAGCTCGCCGCCGCCGGCAAGGCGGCCTGACCCTCAGTGCTGCGCAGCCGGCGCTGATTCCTCGGCCGGCTTGCCGCCCGCGGACACGCTTCCGGCCTCGATCAGCACCATGCTGTGCGGGTCGATGTGGGTGTGGATGGCCTTGTTCACCTGATCGCGCGTCAACGCCTGAATCATGTGCGGATAGGCGTCCAGCCAGTCGAGATCGTAGCCGCGCTGAACGTTGGTGAGAATGGCGCTCGCGATTCCGCGCGTGGTCGCCAGGCTGACCAGGTAGGTGCCGAGTATCCCCTGTTTGCGGAGCGCCAGCTCCTCATCCGTGACGCCGTCTTGCCACCAGGCATCGAGCAAGCGCCGCGTCGATGCCAGACCCTGGTCGAGCAGCGACGGGTTGAAGCTCGCCGAGATGTCCCACGCGCCGTCCGCGATGCTGTCCTCGGTCACCTCGGCGTCGATGTTGTACGTGAGACCTTCCTTGTCGCGCACGATTCTCATCAGTCGACCGGTAAACCCCCGGCCGAGAACCGCCGTGCCCACCCGCAGCGACAGCGCATCAGGATCCCGGTAACGCAGACCCGTCGACTGTCCGAGGATCACGGACACGCTAGGTTTGTCCTTGATCGGCACCACGATCGTCGACGGCCCCTGGGAAGTCGCGGGCTTCGCCGGATAAATGTAGTTCTGGCCCCCGCTCCATCCCGCGAAATCTTTGGCAATGCTGGCCTGCGCCTCGGCGACCGGCACATCGCCAGCGAGCACCAGCGTCATATGGGCGGGGCCGTAGTAATGGGCATGAAACTTCTGCGCCTGCTCGAGCGTCGCCGACTTCGCCGCGCTCAGGAGTTCCTCGAGCGAGTGCGGGCGGTTCGGATGTCCCTGCGGAAAAATCGCGCGAGCAAACGCCTCCCGGGCGCGCTCATCGGTGTTGTGCATCGACTCTTGCAGAGTACCGATGAACTTTTGACGGGCCTTCGCAAACTCGCTCGCTTGCATCGCGGGTTCCCTGAGTTCCGCGGCCATCAAGCGCAACACCAGCGGCAGGTCCTTCCTCAGGCATCTCGCGTGGATTTCCAAGCTTTGCTGGCCCACGCTGAAGGACATTTCGGCGCCCACGTCGTCGAGCTGCTTCGCGATGGCGAATTTGTCGAGCGTCTTGGTGCCGCGGTCCAGCATCATTCCGGTGAGCGTGGGAATGGCGACATTGTCGGAGCCCGCCATGGCATCGCCGGCCGGCAGCGCGCCGACGATGATCACCACCTGCCTGACGCCGGTCTGATACGTGATCAGATCGATGCCCGCGGTCTGCGACCGGCGGCCGTTCTCGGCCATGCTGGCCCAACCGTTCGATGCCGCGGCGAGACACGCCGTGAGCGCCAAATATCGCAGCCGTTGACTGATCACGATCCTTTCTCCCCGGACTGCGGCGTGGGCACGAACCAACCCGTCGTGCCCTGCTCCTCGTTGAGATACTGCCTGGCGACCCGCTGCACATCGGCCGCCGTCACCCCGTCGATCTGCTGCGGAAACGTCACGTACGAGGTCCAGTCGCCGATGCCGACCCACTCGTTGATCTCGCGCGCAACAGCCATGGTTCCGTCGCGCTTGAACGCCTCGGCGGCCGCGTATTGCCGCCTGACCCGCTCGACTTCCTCGGCCGTCACCCCGTCGCTCTTGATTTTGGCGATCTCGGCGAGCAGCGCCTGCTCCACGCCGGCATGGGTTGCGCCGGGCGCCATGGTTGCGTACACCAAATGCAGCGACAGATCCCGGTGCAGCTCAGTGCCGGCCTCCGCTTCCAACGCCAAACCCTGATCCACCAATGCCCGATACAGCCGTGAATTCTTGCCCGAACTCAATATGTCGTCGAGCATTTCGAGCGCCGGTTGATCCGCATCGCGGCCATTCGGCACCTTGTGCGCGATCACCACCGTTCCGAGTTCGCCAGGGCGCCTGACGATGACGCGCCGCGGACCGCTTTGCTCGGGCTCCTCGGTGTAAATCTCGGGAATCGGCTGCGGTGAGCGGGTGAACGCGCCGTAATATTTCCTGATCAATCCGAGCACCGCCGCCGCATCGATGTCGCCGACCACCGAGATGGTGGCGTTATTGGGCCAGTAGAACGTGTCGTAAAACTCGTGCAGTTTGGCGATGGGCACGTGCTCGATATCGCTCTTCCAGCCGATGACCGGGTGGCTGTAGGGATGCGCCATGTAGGCCGCCGCGGTCACCTCCTCGAACAGCACGCTGTTGGGGTCGTTTTTGCCGCGCTCGTATTCATTGCGCACCACCGTCATCTCCGATTTCCGGTCGGCCTCGCGCAGCCACAGGTGGCGCATGCGATCGGCCTCGACGGCGACATATCCCTCCAGATCGTCGCGGCCGACGGTGGCAAAGTAGTGGGTGCGATCGACCGACGTGGTGGCGTTGTACTGTCCGCCGACCCGCTCCAGGTACTGTTTGATGCTGTTGCCCTTCGGATCGTTGAAGTTCTCGCTGCCCTTGAACATCAGATGTTCCAGAATGTGGGTCGCCCCGGTGGTGCCGGTGACTTCATTGCGCGATCCGACCCGATACGTCACCTGAAAGGTGACCACCGGCGCCGAGTGGTCCGCGGCCAGCAAGACCGTGAGTCCGTTGGCGTCGAGGCGGTATTCGTCTATCCCGCCGAGGGATTTGACGTAGCTGTAGCCGGCAACGGTCATGGGCGGGGCGGCCGCCTGGCCGGGCGTGCCCTGCGCGCTTGCGCCCAGCGCGCCAAAGGCGCCCGCGGCCGCTGCGCACAACCATACCCGCCACGAACCGCGCACCGTTACGTGCTCCTGCATGCTGATCTCCTGATTCCGCGGACTTCCCGCCTGTTCCGGTGAGGGCGCCTACATTATTTCATATATATTGGCCGCATGAACGCCTCTCCCCCGCCCGAGGAGACGCCGCGCGTCGCGCTGTTCGATCTCGACGGCACCTTGACTTGGCGCGACACGCTGATGCCGTTTTTGGCCGGCTATGCGCTTCGGCACCCCGCGCGCCTGGCAATGATCTGGCGGCTTGCGCCTGCGCTCCTCGAATATGCGGCGCGCGGCCGGGATCGCGGCCGGTTGAAATCGCGCATGATCCGGGCCGTGATGGGCGGGGATTGCCGCACCGAGATCGATCTCTGGGCGGAATACTTCGTCCGGACGCTAAGGGTCCGCCATGTGTTCCGCCCCGCCGCGCTCGCCGCGCTCGAGGCCCATCGAGCCGCGGGAGACCATCTGGTGCTGCTGTCGGCAAGCCCCGATTTATATGTGCCGCTCATCGGTCGATTGCTCGGCTTCGAGCGCACGCTGTGCACCGAACTTCGATGGCGGGGAGACCGGCTCGACGGCGACTTGCGCACGCCGAACAGGCGCGGCGAGGAAAAACTTCGCTGTCTCGAGGCCTTGCGCCCCCTGTACCCGGGCGCGGCCATCGTCGCCTATGGCAATAGCGGTTCGGATCTGGCTCACTTGCGCCGAGCTGATCGAGCGATCCTGGTGAACGGCAATGCAGCCGCGCGGCGCGCCGCCGCCAATGCCGGCATCCCGGTCGCCAATTGGACTTAAATCCACGGCGTCTGCAACAATTTGCCGGTTGCCACGGTCTACTCGGCAAGCGTTGACATCAAAACGGGGTTCACAGGGTAGCCATATGAGAAGAGTGCGCAACCGGCCGGGTGCCATATTGCCGTCGGAGATCACACCCGAGGCGAAATATCTCAGCCGCCGTGCCCTGCTGGCCGGAGCGGTGGGTCTCGCTGCGGTTCAAACCATCGGCCGCTTTTCGCGGCCCGCATCGGCCCAAGCCGCCGCGCCCGCGGCGGACGCTCTCAATTTCACCCGCAACGCCGCATTCAGCGTCGTCGAAGCGCCGAATTCATTTCGCGACATCACCACATTCAACAATTACTACGAGTTCGGCACCGACAAATCCGATCCCGCCGAGAATGCGCAGCATTTGCGCACCCGGCCATGGAACATCACCGTTGGCGGCGAAGCGGAGGTGACCGGGTCGTTCAGCATCGAGGACATTCAGAGACCCCATCCGCTCGAGGAGCGCGTGTATCGCCTGCGATGCGTGGAGGCATGGTCCATGGTGGTGCCTTGGATCGGCTTTCCGCTGGGTGATCTGTTGAAGCGATTCAAGCCCACGTCGAAGGCGAAATTCGTCGAATTCACAACCCTCCATGACCCGAAACAAATGCCCGGCCAGCGCTCCTCGGTGCTCGAGTGGCCCTATGTCGAAGGGCTGCGCATGGATGAGGCCATGCATCCGCTCACCCTCATCGCGGTGGGGCTGTACGGCAAGGATCTTCCCAATCAGAACGGCGCGCCGATGCGATTGATCGTGCCCTGGAAGTACGGATTCAAGGGCATCAAGGCCATCGTCGCCATCAAATTCACCGAACACATGCCGCGCACCACCTGGGCGCAGGCGGGACCCGGCGAATATGGCTTCTATGCGAACGTCAATCCGGCGGTCGACCATCCGCGCTGGAGTCAGGCGAGCGAGCGGCATCTCGGAGCCGGCCTTTTGAATTCGCGCCGCCCCACCCTGCCCTTCAACGGCTATGCCGCCGAAGTCGCCGGGCTCTACAGCGGCATGGACCTCAGGAGATATTTTTGAGTCCCGCCGCACGCATCATCGCGAAGCCGCTGGTGTTCGCCGCCTGTTTGCTGCCTGCCCTCAAGCTCGCCGCCGGTGCCTTCGGCCTGGCCGGCTGGTCTTTGGGCACGGACCCGGTTGCAATGCTGCTGCACACCTGCGGCCGGTGGACCTTGAATTTCCTGCTGATCACGCTGTGCATGACGCCGCTGCGGGATTTCACGCGCTCCACCCTGTGGCTGCGTTACAGGCGGATGTTCGGATTGTTCGCGTTTTTCTACCTGCTGATGCACTTCTCGGTGTTTGTGCTGCTGGATCAGGCCGGCAAGCTGCCCGCCATCGGCCACGAAATCGTGAAACGGCCGTACATTACACTCGGCATGCTAGGCCTTGTGCTGATGATCCCCTTGGCGCTCACCTCGACCGCCAAGGCTCAGCGCCGGATGGGACGACGTTGGACCCGACTGCACCAGCTGATCTACCCGGTGGCGCTGCTGGGCATCTGGCATTTTTGGTGGCAGGTCAAGAAGGACATCCGCCTGCCGCTGCTCTATGCCTGCGGCCTCGCGCTATTGCTCGGCTACCGTCTGTGGAAGCGGCACCGGTTCGCCCTTCCCTTCAGCGTTGCACGCTTAGCAAGGACTGATGGAGTTTCAGCAGCAGCGCCTCCGTGCTCGGCCAATCCATGCACGGATCGGTGATCGATACACCGTATTCGAGGGTGCTCAAGTCCTTCGGAATGGGCTGGTTGCCCGCCTTCAAGTGGCTTTCGAGCATCAGGCCCACGATCGAACGATTGCCGTCGAGAATCTGCGTGACGCAATTCTCCGCCACCAGCGGCTGTACGCTGGGATCCCTGTTTGAATTGCCGTGGCTGCAATCGACTACGATGGTCGCCGGCAAATTCGCCTGCGTCAGCTGCCGCTCGGCCAGCGCGATGCTCACTGCATCGTAGTTGACGCGTCCGCCGCCGCCGCGCAGCACGATGTGCGCATGAGGATTGCCGCGCGTCCGGAACACCGCCGACTGCCCCTGCTGAGTGATGCCGAGGAAATGATGCGGATGCCTCACCGACTGAAGCGCGTTGATGGAGGCGCCCAGCGCGCCATCGGTGCCGTTTTTGAAGCCCACCGGCGTCGACAAACCGCTCGCCATTTCCCGGTGCGTCTGCGATTCGGTGGTGCGCGCGCCGATCGCCGTCCAGGTGATGAGCTCGGAAAGATACTGCGGCATGATCGGGTCCAGCGCCTCGGTTCCGGCCGGCAATCCGAGCTCCGCCACATACAGCAGCAGTTCGCGGGCGAGCATGATGCCCTTTTCGATGTGGAACGAGTCGTCCAGATCCGGGTCGTTGATCAGGCCTTTCCAGCCAACGGTGGTGCGCGGCTTCTCGAAATACACGCGCATGACGAGAAACAAGGTGGCCGCCACTTGATCCGCAAGCCGCTTGAGCAATTGCGCATATTCGCGCGCAGCGGCCACATCGTGAATGGAACATGGTCCCACCACCACAAACAGCCGCGGATCGCGCCGCTCGAGGATCGCGCGCAGCGTTTCGCGCGAACGCAGCACGGTTTCCGCGGCCCGCGCCGTCAGCGGCAGGCGCCGCTTGACCTCCTCCGGGGTGGCGAGCAGATCGCTCGAAGCGACATTGACGTTCTGTAATCGGTCTTGCACTTTGCTCACGAATCAACCTACATGGACGTTCGGACAGTCCAAAGTTCCGGAAAGAATTTCAGTTCCAGCGCCTTGGTCAGGTAGGACACCCCGCCGGTGCCACCCGTGCCGCGCTTGTAGCCGATGATGCGCTCCACCGTTTTCATGTGAGTGAATCGCCACAATTGAAATTTGTAGTCGAGGTCGACCAGGCGCTCCGCCAATTCGTACAAATCCCAGTCCTTGACCGAGTTGTGATACACGCTGAGCCATGCGGCCGCGACCTGTTTGCTGGCCTGATAAGGCTGGGTGAAGTCGCGGTCGATCGCCTGCGCCGGCACGTCGAGGCCGCGCCGGCTCAATAGCCGCAGCACCTCATCGTACAGGCTCGGCGCGCGCAGGGCGCGCTGCAATATTTCATGGGTCGGCGGGTCGGCGCGAAACACCTCGATCATCTCCGCATTCTTGTTGCCGATCAGGAATTCCAGCATGCGGTATTGCGCCGACTGGAATCCGGACGAACGGCCCAGCGTGTTGCGAAACGCGGAATAGTCATGCGGAGTCACCGTCGCCAACACGTCCCAGGCCTCCAACAGCTGCCGCTGAATCGTCGACACGCGCGTCAACATCTTGAAGGTCGGACCGAGGTCGTCGCGCCGCACGCAAGCGACGGTGGCGTTCAATTCGTGCAGACACAGCTTCATCCACAGCTCGGAGACCTGATGGATCACGATGAACAACATCTCGTCGTGCTGATAGGACAGCGGGTTCTGCGCATCGAGGAGCTTGTCGAGATTCAGGTACTGCCCATAGCTCAGCGAGTTCCTTAAATCCCAATGAACCTGTTCGTCGCTCAGATCGACGAAAGGCTTGCCGGCCGGTATGGGTTCGCTCATCGGCTAATTCGTGAATACCCAGGGGGGAACCGTTCGCCAGCCGGCGAGCAGGTCGCGATCCAGCCGCCGGTAGTCCGGTTCGAGCGCCTCCACCAGGCGCCAAAAGCCGGCCGAATGATTCATGTGCTTCAAGTGCGCGAGTTCATGAACGAAAAGATAGCGGACCACCTCGGGGCGCAGAAAGACCAATGAGCAATTGAGGCTGACCGTGCCGCGGGTCGAACAGCTGCCCCAGCGCGTTCGCTGGCAGCGGATCACCACGCGCTCGACCGAATATCGCAATTCATCCGCCAATTTCCGCAGCGGCGGCGCCAGGCGCTCGGCGGCCGCTCGTTTGAGCCAGTCGCGAAGCAGCAGGCGGGCATCCCCCTCGTTGAGTGCGCGCACCAGAAGACTGGCGTCTTCGCGAACCACGCCGCGCCGCGGCGCCTGCTGCCACTCGACCGCGAAGCGCTCGCCGGTGAAGGCGAATTCCACGCCTCCCGGCACCACGGCGGCCGGTTCGGCGAAGCAACGCATCGCCGCCACCTTGCGATCGATCCAGGGCGTGAATCGGCGCACGAAATCGCGCACCGCGTGGGCATTCACGCCGACCGGAACCACGATCTCCACCCGTCCGCCAACGTGAACGCGGGCGGTGAGCCGGCGCGCGCGCGGGCTCACCCGAACCGCGAATGGGTCGCCCGAAGCGCGCGTCTCGAACAGCGATAATTGCGTGCCTTGTGGCTTCATCGCGCGGCATGATACCAGGTTCGAAGTCGCCGGCGGCGCGTCGCCTCGGGGGTCAATGCCGCGCGAGATTCCTCAGTTGCCGTTGCGCCGCCTTGAAGTCGGGCGCGACGATAAGGGCCTTCTCGATCGAATTGCGGGCGCCCAACAAATCGCCGCGCGATTGCAGTTGAATTCCGAGCTCGAGATACGCCTCCGCATGTCCCCAGCTCGGCGCGTCGATGCCGGTGGAGGAGGACTGATCGAACAATTGCGCGGCGAGTTCGAGCTCGGCGAAGGCACGATCGTTCTCGGCCGAGCGGGGCTTGGAACGGGCGAATCCGTCCATCGCGGCCAGATACAGGACCCGCGGATTGCGCGGCGCAATCCGCAAGGCCGCCCCGATTCGCTCGCTCGCCCGTGAACGCAGCAGCACCGCCTCCAGGCTCTTGTATTTCGCCAGGCCGGCATAGCACGCGGACTGCAGCGCCACAGCCTCGGCGGACGGCGGATTCTGATCCAGCACGCGCTTCAGCTGGTCGATGCAATCATCGAAAGCCGCCGCCGCGTCCTTGGGTCGCCTCTCCGCGGCCAGCAATCCGGCCCGGTACTGAGCGTGCGCCAGGTGATAGCGCAGCGCCGGATCGGCGCCCCCCGAGCTGGCCTGAGTCGCCAAAGTTTGCACCAAATTGGCCAGCAGATTGGTATCTTCGACATGAAACGCGTAGACAATCTGCGCCTGCAAGTCGCCGCCTTCCTGGGCCTGGCCGGGCACGGCGGCGAATATCAGCGTCGCGAACAGTAAGAACGGGACTTTGCACATCCGGGCGACGATATCACAACGTGGCGAGGGCTCTTGAGCGACGAATTGACCGGCGAATTGATCGACATTGGAGCGAATTTGACCCACAAGAGCTTCTGCGGCGACCTGCCCGAGGTGATTGCGCGGGCGACGCGGGCGAACGTGACCCGGCAGGTCGTGACGGGTGCTGATCTGGCGAGTTCGCGGGCGGCGGCGGAGATCGCGCAAGCTCACCCGGGTGTGCTGTGGAGCACCGCCGGCGTGCATCCGCACCACGCGGCGGGCTTTGACTCCTCCGGGCGCGAGGAATTGCGGGAGCTTTTGAACCGGCGCTGCGTGGTCGCGGTCGGAGAATGCGGGCTGGACTATTTTCGCGATTTATCGCCCCGCGAGACGCAGCGCGCAGCCCTCGTGGCGCAGTTGGAAATCGCGGCGAGCCTGGCGAAGCCGGTGTTTCTGCATCAACGCGACGCGCACGAGGACTTCGCGGCGATCCTCGCGGAATATCGCCCCGGCCTCGCCGGCGGGGTCGCGCATTGCTTCACCGGCGGTGTGCGCGAGCTCGAAGCCTATCTGGCCCTCGACCTGTCGATCGGCATCACGGGGTGGATCTGCGATGAGCGCCGTTCCTCGAGCTTGCGCGAGGCCGTGCCGCGCATCCCATCGGATCGGCTCATGATCGAGACCGACGCGCCGTATCTCCTGCCCCGGGACCTCGAACCGCGGCCCCAATCGCGCCGCAACGAGCCGTCCTTCCTGCCGCACATCGCCCGCACGGTCGCGGCCATGCGCGGCGAATCATTGTCTCGCGTGGCCGCCGCGACCACGGAGAATGCGCTGCGTCTTTTCGGGCTTCAGGCTCCTACAAATTAGTGAATTGGTGCGGGCTCGGCTTGAGCTGCGGCACAAGGCGGCTCCAGACCTCGGCGAGCTCCGCCGGTGCCGCCGATCCCGTGGGGCCGCGATCGGCGGCCGGAAACTCGACTTCCAGGCCGTCCAGCATCAGCACGTACTTCGGCATGCCTTTGGTGAATTTTCCGACGTTGGAAAAGAGCAACCGGCCCTCCACCGGAAATTCCCCGACCAGGGCCTTGACAGCGGCGATTCGATCGTAGAGCGCCGGCTGCGGGTTATCGAAGGTGTAGCGCCGGCTGCGGGCCAAGACGGTCCAGTCGCTCATTTGATCGCCTCCGAAGATCAGTCCGGCCACGCGGCGCGTATCGAGCACCAGCACGCCGCGCGGCGTCAACAGCAAATGATCGATGTGGATGAAGCCGCCCATGCCGTCGGGCACCAGGATCTGGTGCGCCGCCTGATAAGCGATGCGTTCCAAGCGCGCGAGCAGCGCCTTGCGCCGGGCGCGGCGCCGGTACGCGCCAAATCCGGCGTACCCGGCGGCACCGACCAGCAGCAGCGCCGCCCCGGCCGCGATCCATTGCGGTTCGATTCGCAAGTCGTTCATTCGAGCGCCGCCGCCACCGCCGAGAGCTTCGACGGCAAATCGATAGTGTGTTGGGGCAGGCGCAGCAGCCGCTCCAGTGCCGGAGGCACCGTCACCGGCTTGCCGATGATCGGCTCCACGATGTCGTTGAACTTGGCCGGATGGGCCGTGGCCACCAATATCCAGGGATGCTCGCGCCGTTCGCGCTCGCTCAGGCGGCGATAGACTTCGGCCGCAGTCGCCGTGTGCGGACACCATTCGCGCCGGTACTGCTTGAAATCCTCCGCAATCCGGCTGCGGATGGCGGCATCATCGACGCTGTCGGCACTGAGCCGCTCGCGCAGCGCGGTGATCGTCGGATACAGCGCGCGAATGCGCTCCATGTTGCTTGGATTGCCCACGTCCATGGCGGAGGCCAGCGTCGGTATGCTCGGGCGCGGGCGCCACTCGCCGCTCGCAAGATAATCGGGCACCGTGCGATTGGCATTGTGCGCCAGGATCAACCGATCGATCGGAAATCCGAGCGCGCGGGCCCACACCGCGGCGAGCGCGTTGCCGAGATTGCCCGCCGGGATGATGTAGCAGGCTTTGGCGCCGGTGCGCCGCTCGATCTCGAGGCTCGATGCGACGTAGTAGACCATCTGCGGCAACAACCGCCCGATATTGATGCTGTTGGCGGAACTGAAGCGGTGTCTGGTGCCGAGCTCGCGATCCACGAACGCTTCCTTCACCAGGCGCTGGCAGTCGTCGAACGTCCCGTCGATGCGCAGCGACATCACATTGTCGCCCCAACAGGTCAACTGCTGCTCCTGCCGCGCACTGACCAGGCCCTTCGGGTAGAGGATGACGATGCGCACCCAGGGGCGGCGGTGGAACGCCGCCGCCACCGCACCGCCCGTGTCGCCCGAGGTCGCCACCAGAATGGTCAGCGGCGCAGAGCCTTGCTGCAGGCGCTCGAGCGTCTCGGCCAGGAAACGCGCGCCGAAATCCTTGAACGCCGCGGTCGGCCCGTGATAGAGCTCGAGCACGAACAGCCGATCCGGGCATCCGGCCACGGCGGTGATGGGCGCCGGGAAATCGAGCGCCGCTTCGGCAATTTCGCCGAGCATCGGCAGCAGCCGGTCGCCGGCGAAGAATCCCGCGAGCGCGCCGCGGGCAATCTGCGGCAGGCTCTGCCCGGCGGCGAACGCGCTGCGCTCGATGTCCGGCAGCCGCGTAGGGACGTACAGCCCCCCATCCGGCGCCAACCCCCGCACGATTGCCTCGCTCAACGCGGCCAGCGGTGCCCCGCCCCGCGTACTCGCAAATTTCAGCTCCGCCGTCATGGATTCACCACGCGCGCGCCGGCCGCGGCCAGCGAGGAAATCCACGCGTCCGAGCGCAGACCGTGGCTCGCGAACCCCTCCACCATCGCGGCGCGCACCGCCTCGGCATGCGGCTGCTCGGTCCAGGCGAAGATGGCCGGCCCGGCGCCCGATATCGAGCATCCCAGCGCGCCGGCCGACATGGCGCCGTGCTGCACCGCCTTGAACCCGGGGATCAAGGATTGGCGCTGCGGCTCGATGATCACATCGTTGAACGAATCGCGAATCATGTCCAAATCGTTCGAATAGCACCCGCTGATGAAGCCCGCCAGGTTCGCCGTCTGCCAGACGAAATCCGAACGCGTGACGTCGCTCTTGAGGATGGCGCGGGCCTCGCGCGTGCCCAGGTGCATGTGCGGATGAACCAGCACGCAGCGCACCTGCGGCGGAACCGGAATCTGCTTCACGCGAGGATGATCGATGCCGACCGTCAGCACCAGTCCGCCGTATAGACAGGGCGCAATATTGTCCAGGTGCGCAGATCCGCTCGCGACGATTTCGCCCTGCATGGCGAAGCTGAGAAGCCGCAAGTTGGGCACCGGATTCTCGAGCAGTGCATTCGCTGCGACCACGGCCGCGACGGCGGAAGCCGCCGAGCCGCCCATGCCGGAGGCCAGCGGAATGCCCTTCTCGATGTCGATCTCGAAGCCGTAAGGCAGTTCGAGCGCCGCACACATTGCCTGAAGCGCGCGGCCGGCGGTATTGCTGGCCGCATCCAGGGAAATCTCGCCGCCGATGCCGCCGATGCCGCTGATGCCGCGTATCCGAACCGTGGGCTCCTCAATGCGCCGCAGTCGCACCCGGTCCCCAACCGCATCCACCGTGTGGCCCAAAATGTCGAAACCGATGCCGACATTGGCTACGGTAGCTGGCGCAAAAGCGGTCACATCGGTTGGCACGAACGGTCCTCGGTATCGTTAAGCGCTACAGATGCGCACCGAGATAAGCGGACAGGCGCAGCAAATCGGCGAACACGCCGCCGGCAGTCACTTCGGGTCCGGCGCCGGGTCCCTGCACGATCAGCGGATTGTCGCAATAGCGGCGCGTCGCGAAACGCACCACGTTGTCGGTAAGCGCGATGTTCGCAAACGCGTGCCTGGCGTCCAGGCGCGTCAATCCGACCGACGCCCGGCCGTCCGCATCGATGCGCCCGACGTAGCGCAGGACCTGTCCCTGCCCGCGCGCTTCGGCCAGCAGTGACGCCATGCTCGCGTCAAATTCGGGCAGCCGCCGCATGAACTCCTCGACATCGCAGGCGGTGAGCGGCGCGGGAACCAGCCCGGCGACCTCGACATCGGACAATTCCAGCGTCAAACCCATCTCGCGGGCGAGGATGATCAGCTTTCGGGCGACGTCCATTCCGGACAGATCGTCGCGCGGATCCGGTTCCGTATAGCCCTTGATCTTCGCCGTGCGCACGATCGAGGAGAATGCTTCACTGCCGTCGAATACGTTGAACAGATAAGCCAATGTGCCCGAGAAGATTCCCTCGATGCGTGTGATGTCGTCGCCCGTTTCGCGCAGGTCCCGCAGGGTCTGGATCACCGGCAATCCGGCGCCGACGGTCGCCTCGTAAAGATAATGCGTCCCGGCGGCGCGCGCCGCTTCCTTGAGGGCGTGATAGGCGGGCAGCGCACCGCTGTTCGCCTTCTTGTTCGGCGTCACCACATGGATGCCCCGCGCCAACCAGTCGCGGTAGTTGCCCGCGACCTCGGCGCTGGCCGTGCAATCGATGATCACCGTGTGCGGAATGTAATCGGCCTGGCAATGCGCCACGAACTTCTCCAGATCCAATGCCTCTCCGCTTTCGTCCAGCCGTTGTGGCCAGCGTGCGAGGTCGATCGCCCCCTCTTCGAGCAGCATGCGGTTCGACAGGGCGATTCCGCGCACGCGCAGGTCCAGGTTCAAGGCCCGCAGGCGCTCCACTTGGCTCGCGATCTGCGCCAGCAACGCCCTGCCGACGGTACCCGGGCCGATCAGGCCGATGGAAAGCGTGTTGGGCGACAAATAAAACGCCGCGTGCACGGCGCGCAGCGCCTTGGCGGCGAATTTGCCGTCCACGACCAGGGAAATGTTGCGCTCCGAAGCGCCCTGCGCGATCGCGCGCACGCTGATCGCGGCATTGCCCAGCGAGTTGAAGACCTTGGCGGCGATGCCATGGGCGCCGGCCATGCCGTCGCCGACCACGGCGAGAATACTCAGCCCCAATCCAACTTCGACGTGCTGAATCTGTCCGTCGCGCAATTCCGCGTCGAACGCGCGGCGCACCGCATCCTCGGCGCGCACCGCCTGCGCCTGAGGAATGGCGAAGCAAATCGAGTGCTCGGAACTGCCCTGCGAAATCAAAATGACCGAGATGCCGGCGTCGCGCAATGCGCCGAACAACCGGTGCGCCGTGCCCGGCACGCCGATCATGCCGGCTCCCTCGAGATTCACCAGCGCCACCGGGTCGATTGTCGTGATGCCCTTGACCTTCAGCGCCGAGACCGGATGGGCGCAAATCAGGGTTCCGTGCTTGTGCGGCGCGAAGGTATTGCGGATATAGATCGGAATATCGCGCGCCACCGCCGGTTCCATGGTCTGCGGGTGAATGACTTTGGCGCCGAAGTAGGCTAGCTCCATCGCCTCGTTGTAAGACAGCTGATCGATGACCTGGGCATTGGGCACCAGCCGCGGATCGGCCGAGAGCACGCCGTCCACGTCGGTCCAGATGATGATTTCGGACGCATCGAGCAGGGCGCCGAAAATAGAGCCTGAAAAATCGCTGCCGTTGCGTCCGAGGGTGGTCTGAATTCCGGTCGTGGTGGTCGCCACGAATCCGGTCACGATGAGCCGCCCCTGAAAGCTCCCGGGCACCCGCTTGCGCAGATTCCGCTCACTCTCGCTCCACTGCACCGCCGGACCCAGCGGCCCCCACTCGACGATGACCACTTGGCGCGCGTCTATCCACAGAACTTCGCCCGGAATCCGGCCGCGCTCGCGCAGGAACGCCGCAAACAGCTGCGTCGACCATATTTCGCCGTAGCCCGAGATGACGTCGCGCATCGAATCGGTGGCCGCACGAATGAGCCGCACGGTTTGCAGCACACCGGCGATGTCGCGGCAATCCGTGTTCAACAGCGTGCGGTAGGCTTCATACGCCGCGCGCGACAGCAGTTCCTCTGCGAGCTCTTCGTGCCGCCTCTTCAGCTGTTCGATCGCGGAGGCGATGTTGCCGTCCGGTTGCTCCGCCAGCGTCACCAAACCGAGCAGCGCATCGGTAACGCCCCGGCAGGCTGACAGCACCACCGCCTCGCGCGGATTGGCCGAGGCCTCGAGAATGTCGGCGACCCGTCGAAAGCAACGCGCGTCCGCGACGCTCGAACCGCCAAATTTATGAACGACCCATTTATCCATGTTTCACACGCACCCAATCCGCGCCGAAGCGCCACTCACAATTCACATGTCCCTTAAGTTGATGAATTGCGGTCCGAAAACCGCTAGACAGCCCGGGACTTTAATCGCACCCCTGGAAGCGTGGCAAGCAAAAACGCTGGCCGGAACTATTCATGAAGGAAACGTATTCTCGTGGACGAGGGCCGGACCGGGTGGGTATTTTCCGGACCGCCGTGAACCCGACCCGGTCTTCCGCGCGATTTGATGGTGCTCGTGAATGGTTCCGGCTAGGGTCGACCGGACCGACGCCCGCCCGCCGGCGCGACCTTGCCGGCCTTCGACAATCCCGCCTTGGGCATTCCCGCCTTGGGCATTCCGACCCTGGGCATTCCGGCCCTGGGCAGTCCCGTATGCTGGGTACGAAGCGGCACGGAGCCCTGGCGGCCCGGGCGGCCGCCGTCCGTTCTACCGCCGACCGGCTGGTAAGCCGGAATCAGGTGCTGCTTGCCATTGCCGATGAGGTCGGCGCGGCCCATCCGCTTCAGCGCTTCGCGCAGCAGAGGCCAATTCTCCGGGTCGTGGTAGCGTAGAAACGCCTTGTGCAGACGGCGCACCTTGATGCCCTTGGGGATGACCACTGCCTCGCTGTCCCGCGCGATCCGTTTGAGCGGATTCTTGCCCGAGTGGTACATCGCGGTCGCGGTCGCCATGGGCGACGGCAGAAACGCCTGTACCTGGTCGGCGCGGAAGCCGTTCTTCTTCAGCCATACGGCGAGCTCCAGCATGTCCACATCGCGCGTTCCGGGGTGCGCCGCGATGAAATAAGGAATGAGATATTGTTCCTTGCCGGCGGCCTTGGAGAACTTGTCGAACAGCTCCTTGAACTTGGTGTACGCGCCCACCCCGGGCTTCATCATCTTCGACAACGGCCCCTCGGCGATCGCCTCGGGCGCGATTTTTAGATAGCCGCCGGTATGGTGAGCGGCGAGTTCCTGCACGTAGTCCGGCGATTCGACGGCGAGGTCGTAACGCACGCCGGAGGCGATCAGCACTTTCTTCACGCCCTCGAGATTGCGCGCCCGCCGGTACAGGCTGATGAGCGGCGCATGGTCGGTGTTCAAATTCGGGCAGATCCCGGGAAAGACACAGGAGGGCCGGCGGCAGGCCGCCTCGATCTTCGGGCTCTTGCAATGCAGGCGGTACATGTTCGCCGTCGGGCCGCCGAGATCGGAGACGACTCCGGTGAACCCGGGCACCTTGTCGCGTATGGTTTCTATCTCGCGGATCACCGAATCCTCGGAACGGCTTTGGATGATGCGGCCCTCGTGTTCCGTGATCGAACAGAAGGTGCAGCCGCCGAAACAGCCGCGCTGAATCGCCACCGAGAATCGAATCATGTGGTAGGCGGGAATTCTCGCCTTGCCGTACGCCGGGTGCGGGCGGCGCGCATACGGCAGCTCGTAGATCGCGTCCATCTCGGCCGTGCTCAAGGGAATCGGCGGCGGATTGAGCCACACCTCGTGGGTGCCGTGGCGCTGCACGAGAGCGCGCGCATTGCCGGGATTCGACTCCAAGTGCAGGATTCGCGATGCGTGAGCGTACAGCACCGGGTCGGCGCTCACCCGCTCGAACGAGGGCAGCCGAATCACGCTGCGATCGCGCTCGGCGCCGGGCACATGGCGCAAGAATTTCACCACACGACGCCCCTCCGACCCCTGACCGGCCGCCGCAGGGACGTCCGGCGCCGCGGTACCGGCCGAGGCGCCGAGCGCTTGCCGCCGATCCTCCTCGCCCGCATAAGGATCCGGCAACGGCGCCGCCGGGCCCGGCGTATCGATCTCGCTCGAGTCAATCTCAGTCCAGTCCGGGGGCATGGCGCGACGCAGGTAGGCGGTGCCGCGCAGATCCGATATGCCGGCGATCGATTCGCCGGCATCGAGCCTGCGCGCAATGGCCCCGATCTGACGCTCCGCGTTGCCAAACACCAGCATGTCGGCCTTGGAGTCGACCAGCACCGAACGGCGCACCTGCTCGGACCAGTAATCGAAATGCGCGATGCGGCGCAGGCTCGCTTCGATGCCGCCGATCACGATGGGCACCTGTTTGTAGGCTTCGCGCACCCGCTGCGAGTAGACGATGACGCAGCGGTCCGGCCGCTTGCCGCCGGCCCCGCCCGGCGTGTACGCGTCGTCGCTGCGCACTCGCCGGTCCGCCGTGTAGCGGTTCACCATCGAGTCCATGTTGCCGGCGGTTACACCGAAAAACAGGCGCGGTGCGCCGAGCACCGTGAAATCCGCGGCGCTATGCCAGTCCGGCTGAGCGATGATGCCGACTTTGAAGCCTTGCGCCTCCAAGACGCGGCCGATGATCGCCATTCCGAAACTCGGATGATCCACGTACGCGTCGCCGGTGACGATGATGATGTCGCACCGCTGCCAGCCGAGCGCCTCCATCTCGGCGCGGGACGTCGGCAAGAACGCCGCGGACCGGTCCGCGGCGGCGATGGCATTGGGAAACACGGGTTCGACGGCTTGCACGGCGGGGATTAAATCCGATCGCACGCTGCATGTACAACGAAAACTGGAATCAACCGAGATCGACCGGAATGTAAATCTGCGCATCCTCGCGTTGAATCAGCAGCGCGACCGTGCGCCCGGCCCGAGCCACCTCCCGCTTGAGGTCCGCGACCGTCGAGACCCCCGACCCGTTGACTCCGAGCACCACATCGCCGGCCTGCAATCCGGCGGCCAATGCCGGTCCCGTCACGTCTTCCACGAGCAGCCGGCCGCGCGTGCGCAATTCCCGCTGTTCGCCGGGGTCGAGCAGCCGCACCGCGAGCCCCAGCCTGCCGCCGTCCTCGGCACTGCCAGCGCGCGCGGCTTGCGCCGGCGTGTCCTCCAGCAGGATTGTCTTGACCGTCACCTGCACCGCCTTGCGATCGTGCCAAACGCCAAGACGCGCCTCGCTCCCGGGAGCCAGCTGAGAAATGACCGCGGGCAGATCATAGGAATGATCGATGGATCGCCCGTTGACGCTGGTGATGACGTCGCCCGGCTTCAAACCCGCGCGCTCGCCGGGGCTTTGCGGTTCCACCGCGCTGATCAAGGCGCCATGCGGGGTCGTGAGGCCAAAAGTTTGCGCAAGTTGCTGACCGATGTCCTGCACCGCGACGCCGATGCGGCTGCGGCTCACCTTGCCGCTGCGCATCAGCTGGTCCTTGACGTTCAGCGCGATATCGATGGGTATCGCGAACGACATTCCCATGTAGCCGCCGGTGCGGCTGTAGATCTGAGCATTGATGCCGATTACCTGACCCTCGAGATTGAACAGCGGGCCGCCCGAGTTTCCGGGATTCACGGCCGCATCGGTTTGAATGAAGGTCACGAATGAGCTGCCGTTGTCGTCCGGCAACGGCCGTCCGACCGCGCTGATGACACCCGCGGTCACGCTGTTCTCGAAGCCGAACGGCGAACCGATGGCAATCGCCCATTGGCCCGGCCGGATGCGCGCCGGATCGCCGAAGCGCACGGTGGGCAAGCCGGTTGCGGGGATCTTGATCAATGCCACATCGCTGCGTTTGTCGACGCCGATAACCTTGGCCCGGAACTCACGCCGATCGGTGAGCTTCACGGTCACGTCCGAGGCATCCGCCACCACATGAGCGTTGGTGAGCACGTATCCGTCCGGCGTGATGATGAATCCGGACCCGATGCCGCGGCTCGGCGGCATGTGCTCGGGACTCGGCATCGGGAAGCGATGGAAGAACTGCGACATGGAGTCGTCATCGCCGTCGTCGGAGGTGTTGCCGGATTTCTGCGCCTTTTCAACCACGCTGATATTGACCACCGCCGCGCCGTTGTCGGCGACCAGGCCGGAGAAATCCGGCAGCCCCGTGACCCGGCTGGCCGGCGGCATGGCTGCGGGCGCCGCCGTAATCGCGGCCGCTGCGGCCCGCTGCGCGGCGACCATACCGGCATCGGCAGATCGGTGCTGATGAGCCACCACGAACACGAAAATGCCCGCGACCATCGCAAGCGACCAAATTCTGATGCTTCCCATTCGACCCGTCCTTTGGAAAATCTTCAAACGCCCCTCGCGCAGACCGTGCAATCGGGGCGCTGGTGGCAATTTTCCAGCCATTTGGCCACGGATAGCCAGATTTTTCGCAATTCGGGCCCCCGAACGCCCCAAACGCGACCGGCAACCGGAGACCGGCCGCCAGAATTGTGAATTCTCGACGCGCCATTCGGGTGCGCCTGCGGGTAGTCTGGCGATCCTTAGTCTAGGCCTTTAGCTTATGCCTGATGCATCCGGTCCAGTCCTGTTGGTGGTGGGCGGCGATTCCAAACGCCTGCAATGGCTGACCCATCATGTGAGCAGCCATTGGCCGAGCGCCCAGGTCACCACCGCACCGGCGCCCGAGCCCGCCGCCCTGGCGCAATTGGTGCTGGAGCGCACGCCGGACGGTGTGGTGGTGCAAATCGACTTCGGCAACGAATCGCGGGCGAGCGCCGGGCTCGATCAGGTGATGCAGATGCTGCGCGCGCAGCCGGGCCTACATTGCATCATCCTCGCGGAGCACGGCAGCGAACTCGCGGCGGTGCGCGCGATGAAGTGCGGCGCCAAGGATTATCTGCCGATGGCGAGCCTCAGCCGCGATTCGCTGCTCAAAGCGGTGAGCGAAGCGTGCGCCAAACCGCGCGCCCCGGCCGCCGAGCCGGAGGTGCTGCTGGCCCCGGCCATTGACACGCCGTCGATTCGAGTTCCCGGTTACAGCATCGTCAAGGAGATCGCCACCAGTAATTTCTCCTCCGTATACCTGGCCCGCAGCGAGCGGCTGCGCCGCAACGTGATTCTCAAGGTGATGAGCCGCGGCACCTCGGCGCGCGAGTTGGACGATGCCGAGCGCTTTCAGCGCGAATACGAAATCATTTCCAGCATCGCCCACCGGGCCATCGCCGAGATCTACGATTTCGGGGCATTGCCGCAGCATCAATACCTGGCGATGGAATACATTCCCTGCGGCGATTTGCGCGACCGGCTGCGCAACCCCATGAGCATCGATGAAGGTCTGTACTACTTGCGCTCCATTGCCGAGGCGCTGCGCGTCATTCACGTGTTCGGCATCCTGCATCGCGATTTGAAGCCCGCCAACGTCATGTTGCGCGAGGACAATTCCCCGGTGCTCATCGACTTCGGACTTGCGCGCCGCTCGCTCCAGGACCCGAGCACCACCGGGGTCGGCCAGGTGCTCGGTTCGCCTTACTACATCAGCCCGGAGCAATCGCAGGGCCAGCGTGTCGATGCGCGCACCGATTTGTACAGCCTGGGAGTGATGTTCTACGAGATGCTCACCGGCCAGCGCCCCTACAGCGGCCGCAGCGCCATGGACATCATGACCCAGCATGCCAATTCGCCGGTCCCGCGCCTGCCGCCCGGCGTGGCGCAGCAGCAGGCCTTGCTCGACCGGTTGATGGCGAAGCGGCCCTCGGAGCGCTATGCCTCCGCGGACGAGTTGCTGGCGGATCTGGCGCCCCTCGCCGCCGCCGTGGCGTGAGCTTTCCCGGGCGGTATTGCGACGCCGGTCACATCCGACCCGAACCGTGCGCGGCTTATGTCATGAAAGGTTCGAGGCTGTGACACTCATCAAGCCCCCTTGCGTCCCGCTTTGGCAGGCTTGGGTTCCATGTTTATCACGGCCAAGCGACACCAGCGCGAGAGGCAGGAACTACTCGGTGCCAGCAACCGGCTGACCGAGAGCATTCTCGCAACCAGCGAACAGGGGCTGTTTCTGATCGACGGCACCAACAAGATCCAACCGCAGGTGTCGCAGTCGCTCTCGACCCTGTTTCGGCGCCAGGATTTCAGCGATCTGACCTTCGACCGTCTGCTCGCACCGCTCGTCACCGCCAAGACCATCGCGACGGTGAGAAATTATGTGGGCGGACTGATCGGATCCTTGCCGCGCCCGGATCCTGCGGGCCCGAATCCGCTCAAGGACGTCGATGTGCGCCTGGCCAATCCCGACGGCTCGTTCGAGGTCGCGCATTATTCGTTCGAATTTCATCCGATCGACGCCGAGGGTGAAGCGCGCACGTGGCTGGTGCGCGTCACCGATGTCACCGCGCATGCGCAGATGACCCGCGAATTGGAAGAACTGCGGATTCAGGCGCAGATGCTGGGCGAAATCCTGCGCAGCGTGCTGCACGTCGGCGGCGCACGCTTCGCCGCCTTTTTGCAGCGAACCGAAGCCTCGATGAAGATCATCAACTCGATCTTGAAGAAGCCGGCCCGCGAGGAAGATGCCTTCCGCCACAAGCTCGAAGAGGCTCTCGACGAAGTCGACCGGGTCCGGCGCGACGCCGCGGCATTCAAGCTCTCGGCCCTCGAGGGCGCCGCGCGTCTGTTCGAGGACTCGCTGCACGATCTGCGCAGCCGCAAATCCTTGAGCGGCAGCGAGTTCCTGCCGCTCGCGCTGAAATTGGACCAGCTCTACGGCCAATTCGCTTCGCTCAAATCCCTGACCCAATCCGCGGCGCCGGCGCGCGCCGCCGACGCGCAGCCGCATGCGGTGAGCATGACGGAAAACGGCACTCAAATCATACAGACGCCGAAATTCTCGCCGCCAAAACCCGACTCGAAGCCGCTGTCCGGCGCCCAGCGCTCGGCTCCGGCCGGAAGTCTCGAGAGCACGCTGCGCTCGCTCACCGACCACGTCTCGCAGGAGCACAACAAGACCGTGACCCTCGACTGTCAGGGTCTGCAGCTGGTTCCGCTGCCGTATCAGTCGGCGATCAAGAACGTCGCCATTCAACTCATTCGCAATTCGGTGATGCACGGCATCGAGACGCCGGCCGATCGCCAGGCGCAGGGCAAGTCGCCAAACGGCACCCTGCGATTGGAATTCAAAACCGTGTCCGAGAAGGGCTTCGAGCTTCAGTTCGAAGATGACGGCTGCGGCCTCGACCCCGATCAAGTGCGCGCCACCGCCATCGCCAAAGGCGTGATCAGCGGCGAGACCGCCGCGCGCCTTCGCGACCGGGAAGCCATCAAACTCATATTCAAGTCCGGCTACACCACGCTCGAGAATTCACCGGGCGGTCCGCAGCACGGCACCGGCATGTCCCTGGTACGGCGCTATATCCACGAAGCTGGCGGCAAGATCGCGCTCGCAAGCCTGCTCGGGCACGAGACCCGATTCAAGATCAGCCTGCCGCCGTTGGCTGACGCCGACGCCGGGGCGGCCTAGGCGCTGAGGTTCACTCGACCAGCGGCGACAGCTCGACGAGGACGGCCCCCTCGGTCACCCGGTCCGCCAAGCCGAACGGGAGTCGCTCGACTATCCCGGCGTAGGGAGCCGTCACGGTGTGCTCCATTTTCATGGCCTCGATCGTCATGAGCGCTGCGCCGCGCGCCACGCTCTGCCCCGCCCTTACGTGCACCGCGACCACGGTGCCCGGCAGCGGCGTGACCAAGGAGCCCCCCTCGGCCACGTCTGCGGCCTGCAGCGCGTCCTCGGTCAGCGCGACGCGCAACCGCACGTGCCGCCCTCCGTCGAAGAGATTCAAGTCCTGGCCGGCTTCGAGAATGCGAAAGCGGCGCACGCGTCCCGCAAATTCAACCTCGAGCGCGCATCCGGTGCGGCCCAGGACGCGAAGCGCGTACTCCTGCCCGCCGACCTTTGCCCGGTAGCCCGTCGCCGCGGATCGTTCGAGCCACACCCGCTCATCGCCGATCCGCCAGAGGGCAGCCGCGGCGCCCGCCAATCGCCAACCGCTGGTATCGGCCCACAATGCGCCCGGATCGGCTTCGCGGGTTGCGCACCACAGGGCGCCGAGCGCGGCATCCAGCGCCGACGGACAGGGCTCGGCGAATGCCAGGTGCGAACGCCGCACCTCGAGAAAATCGGTCGCCACCGCGGCGGCGCGGAACTCGGCATCGGAGAGAATGCTGATCAAGAACGCACGGTTGGTGGTTACTCCGACCAGCTCCAGCTCGCCGAGCGCCTTCGCCAGACGATTGGCCGCCTCGATGCGCGTCTCCCCCCAGGCAATGAGCTTGCCGAGCATCGGGTCGTAATAAGAACACACCTCGTCGCCTGCCTCGACGCCGCCGTCCACCCTCAGGCTGGAATTCGTTTCGGGCCAGCGCAGGTGTGAAATTCGACCGACGCTCGGCAGATAGTCGCGCGAGGGATCCTCCGCATAGAGCCTCGCCTCGATGGCGGCGCCGCACTGGGCGATTTGCGCCGCGCTCTTCGGCAGCCGCTCACCGCACGCGACCCGAAGCTGCCACTCCACCAGGTCGATTCCGGTGACGAATTCGGTGACGGGATGCTCCACCTGCAGCCGCGTATTCATTTCCATGAAGTAAAAGTGCTGCGCCTCATCGAGCAGGAACTCGACCGTGCCCGCGCCCGCATAGCCGACCGCACGAGCCGCCGTGATGGCCGCCTGCGCCATCGCGCTGCGAACGTCCGGCCGCAGACCGGGCGCCGGCGCCTCCTCGATGATCTTTTGATGCCGCCGCTGAACCGAGCAATCCCGATCGAACAGGGCGACGATGTCGCCGTGCGCATCGGCGAATATCTGCACTTCGACATGCCTCGCCTGCGGATAATAGCGCTCCAGCAGCAGGCGGTCCTCGCCGAACGCGGTTCGCGCCAGACGCTGCGCCGACTCGATGGCGGCCGCCACCTCGTTTGCGGCGCGCACCACCTGCATGCCCTTGCCGCCCCCGCCGGCACTCGCCTTGATGATCAACGGGAATCCGACCCGCACCGCCTCTGCGGTCAACCGCTCGACCGATTGTTCGCTGCCGTGATATCCCGGGGCCACCGGCACTCCCGCCTCCGCCATCGCCGCCTTGGAGGCGCTCTTCGAGCCCATGGCGCGAATCGCCGCCGCGGGCGGACCGACGAAGACCAATCCCGCTGCGACGCACGCCTGCGCGAAGTCCGCATTCTCGGACAGAAACCCATAGCCAGGATGCACCGCGTCGGCGCCGACGCGCCGCGCCAGATCGATCACGCGCGCCTGATCGAGATAACTTTGGGCCGCCGGGGACGGACCGAGGTGATACGCCTCGTCCGCGGCGCGCACATGCCGCGAGCCGCGATCGACGTCGGAGTAGACCGCGATGGCGGTCCATCCGAGGCGTTGCGCGGTGCGCGCGATGCGGCAGGCGATTTCGCCGCGATTGGCGATGAGCAGGCGGTGCGGCTTGTGGGGCACGGATTCGCTCACATCCGAAAGATGCCGAACTGGGTGGCGGCGCCCTGCCGCGACGCCGTCATCGCGAGCGCCAGTCCGAGCGCGCGCCGGGTGTCGAGCGGATCCTGGACGCCGTCGTCCCAGAGCCGTGCCGAGGCGTAGACCGGCCGCCCTTGAAGCTCGAATTGTTCGCGAATCGGCGCCTTCAACTGTTCTTCCTCGGCCTCGCTCAAGGCCCCTCCGGCGCGCTCGAGCGCCTCGCGCTTGATGGTGGCCAAGACACTGGCGGCCTGCTCGCCGCCCATCACCGAGGTTCGCGCGTTCGGCCACTGAAACAGCAGGCGCGGTCCGTAGGCGCGCCCGCACATCGCGTAGTTGCCGGCGCCGAAGCTGCCGCCGATCACGACGGTGTATTTCGGTACCGCCGCGCACGCGACCGCGGTCACCAACTTGGCGCCGTCCTTGGCGATGCCGCCGGCCTCGGCCGCCCTGCCCACCATGAAACCCGAAATATTCTGCAGAAACACCAGCGGGATGCCCTCGCGGCAGCAAAGCTCGATGAAATGCGCGCCCTTGAGCGCGCTCTCGGAGAACAAGATGCCGTTGTTGGCCAAAATGCCGACCGGATATCCATGGATGTCCGCAAATCCGCACACCAGCGTGGTTCCATACAGCGCCTTGAACTCGTCGAACCACGAGGCGTCGACGAGCCGCGCAATGATTTCGCGCACGTCGTAGGGTTTGCGCGAACTCGGGGGAATGATCCCGTAGAGTTCCAGCGGATCGTAGTCCGGTTCCGCCGATCGCCCGGGCGCGTCCGAAGCGGCCGGCGCGCGCAAGCGCGCCACCGCACGGCGCGCGAACGCCAATGCATGCGTATCGTTCTCGGCGTAGTAGTCGGTCACGCCCGAGCGGCGGCAATGCACGTCGGCGCCGCCGAGGGACTCGGCGTCGATTTCCTCCCCGGTCGCCGCGCGCACCAGCGGTGGCCCGCCGAGAAAGACCCGCCCCTGGTTCCTGACGATGATCGCGTGATCGGACATCGCGGGCACGTACGCGCCTCCGGCGGTGCAGGAGCCGTGCACCACCGCGATCTGCGCGATTCCCTGAGCCGACAGCCTCGCTTGATTGAAGAATATCCGGCCAAAATGCTCCCGATCGGGAAACACCTCGTCCTGTCTCGGCAGGAAGGCGCCGCCGCTCTCCACCAGATAAATGCACGGCAAGCCGTTCTCGCCGGCGATCTCCTGCGCTCGCAGGTGCTTCTTGACCGTGAGCGGGTAGTAGGTCCCGCCTTTCACGGTCGGATCGTTGGCAACCACCATGCACGCTCTGCCGCTCACCCGGCCGATTCCGGTCACAAGGCCCGCGCCCGGCAATTCCTCGCCGTAGACCTCCTGGGCGGCGAGCGCCGAGAGTTCGAGGAACGGCGAACCGGGATCGAGCAAGGCGTCCACCCGCTCGCGCGCCAGAAGCTTGCCGGCGGCGCGGTGCTTGTCGCGCGCCGCGGAGTTCCCGCCCTGGGCATTGCGCTGCAATAAACCGCGCAAATCCGCCACCAAGGACTGCATGGCGGCGCGGTTGGCGGCAAATTCGGGAGACCGGGGATCGATGCACGAGCGGATCTTGGCCATGGTTTTTGCTTCCCGCCATTGTCAATGTCGCCAGCGAAGTGGCACAATTGTCGGACAGTCCGATTATCCAACGATTCCGGGCCCGATGACAATGGGTGCGATCACAATGGCGATCCTGGTCACAGTGACGGTCTGCTGACGATGTCAGGCGCCGCCGCCTACCGCGAATTCAACTTCGGCCTGGGCGAGGTGATCGACGCCGTGCGCGATCAAGCCCGGCGCTTCGCACAGGAGCGTCTTGCGCCGCGCGCCAGCGAGATCGACCGCAGCAATCTGTTTCCGCGCGATTTGTGGCGGGAGTTGGGCGACCTCGGCTTTCTCGGCCTCACCGTCCCACCCGAAGACGGAGGCGCCGGACTCGGCTATCTCGCGCATACGGTGGCCATGGAGGAGATATCGCGGGCATCGGCCGCCGTCGGCTTGAGTTATGGAGCACACTCGAACCTGTGCGTCAACCAGCTGGCTCTGAACGGCAACGGGGAGCAGAAGCGGCGCTATTTGCCGAAGCTGATCAGCGGCGAGCACGTGGGCGCGCTCGCCATGTCGGAGCCGGGCGCCGGCTCCGATGTCGTATCGATGCAGCTCAAGGCGCACAAGCGCGGCGATCGCTACGTGCTCGACGGACGAAAGATGTGGATCACCAACGGTCCGGAGGCGGATGTCTTGGTGGTGTATGCGAAGACCAACCCGCAGGCCGGTGCGCGCGGCATCAGCGCCTTCATCATTGAAGCGGGATTCGACGGCTTCCGCCCCGCGCAGAAATTGGACAAGCTCGGAATGCGCGGTTCGAGCACCAGCGAGCTTCAGTTCGACGCCTGCGAGGTTCCGGCCGAGAATCTGCTCGGCGAGGAGAACCAGGGGGTCAGCGTGCTCATGCGCGGCCTGGACTTCGAGCGGGTGGTGCTGTCCGGCGGCCCCCTGGGAATCATGGCCGCGGCGCTCGATGTGGCCGTTCCGTACGTGCGCGAACGGCGGCAGTTCGGCCAGCCGATCGGCACCTTCGAACTGATTCAAGGCAAGCTCGCCGACATGTATTCCTCGCTCAATGCCTGCCGCAGCTATGCCTACACGGTCGCGGCCGCCTGCGATCGCGCCGACGCGACGCGCAAGGATGCCGCCGCCTGCATTCTGTTCTGCGCCGAGGCGGCGACTCGCGCCGCCCTGGATGCGATTCAGCTTCTCGGCGGCAACGGCTACATCAACGACTATCCGACCGGGCGCCTGCTGCGCGACGCCAAGCTCTACGAGATCGGCGCCGGCACCTCGGAAATCCGCCGCATGTTGATCGGCCGGGAGCTGTTCGGAGAGGCCGGGTGAGCGACTTATTCGAACCGTTAAACGATCATCCGGCCTACCGGCAGATCGCGAATGTGATCGAGCAGCGCATCGTCGAGCGCTCGCTGCGCACCGGCGATCCGCTGCCGTCCGAAGTCGATCTTGCGCGCCAATTCGGCGTCAACCGCTCGACCGTTCGCGAAGCCATACGCGAATTGGAGACCCAGGGACTGATCGGCCGCGGCCGCGGCGAGAAGCGCCTGCGGGTGACCCGCCCTGCACCGCGGGACGTGAGTTCCGGGGTGAGCCGAGCACTCGCGCTGCACGATGTGACCTTTCTCGAGCTGTGGGAGGCGATGATGGCCATCGAGCCGGCGGCGGCGCAATACGCGGCCGTGCGGCGCTCCGCGGCGCATCTGCGGGAGATGGCCCGCACCGGCGCACGCTTCAAGCGCGATGCGACGGACACCGCGGCGGCGGTGTGCGCGGTGGTGGATTTCTTCACCGCGGTAGCCGCCGCGAGCGGCAACCAAGTGCTCGCGCTGTCGCAGGCGCCGCTCAATCTGCTGCTGGCCCCCACGCTCACAGGGCTCATCGATCGGGTGCCTCAAGCGCGCAAACGCATCGCCGAGGCGCAGGGCCGGATCACGAACGCGATCAAACTGCGGCGCAGCGAGCTCGCACGCACCTGGATGGAGAAGCATATACGCGACTTCAAGCGCGGATATGAGCTGGCGTTTTCATAGGGCCTAGAGGATCTGCTCGCGCAGGGTGTCGCTGCCAGCCGGATCGTGCACGCGGGTGCTGAATGAAACGAGCACCATGATCTCATCCCCGGTATTGCGGAAGGCGTGCGCCACGCCCGGCGGGATCGTGAATCGCCAGGTCGCGCCGGCAGGCACCTGCACATCTCTGATACCGTCCGCCTCCTTGAGGCGCACCAGGCAGGGTCCGACGACGGTGGTCATCTCGGTGCCCGCATGGTGAGAGTGATTGCCGCGCACCTCGTTGGGAGCGGTCAGCACCACGTGCACGTTCTTTTGGCGCGCGAGCTCGGCATCGTTGAGCGGCTCGAACACACGGCCCCGCGGGTCGCGGTGCGTTATCACGGTTTCGATCAGGGTGCGCACGGGATTCGCTTGGATCATGCCGCCCATCTTAGCCTGCCCGCCAGGAAAAGGCCGCCCAGGCACAGCAGATCCAGCCACTCCAATGCTCCGCCACCGCCACCGCCGCCGCCGCTCGGCACGATCACGGTCAGTGTGGCGCTCGCGCCGGCGCTGTTGCCGCCGGCCGGCGCCGTGCTCAAGGCTTGCGCGGGAATCACGCTCGCGTAAATGCCCGCCGACGCGCTCTTGACCGGCACATGGATCGTGCAACGGGCGTTGGCCGGTATGTTGGCGCCGCTCAGTTTGAACGATGTGGTGGTATTGGTCAGCGACATCCCGCCACCGCCACAGGTCGTTGCGAGCGCGGTCGCGTTCGCAATCAGCAGATTGCCGGGCAGCGTCACGCCGATGCTCGATCGGATGAGCGTGAAGCCGTTTGCATTCGACAAGGTGATCGTCAGCGTCGAGACCGCGTTAATGCCGACGCTCGCCGGTGAAAAGGACTCCGTAACGCTTGGCGCGGATGGTGTCACGCGCAACTCGGCCGGACACACTGTGGCACTGGTGCCCGAGGAGGTGGGAGCGGTGCTGGTCGCCGAGCTCGCGGTGAGCGTGACGGTTTCGACATCGACATTGCCGGCCGAGTCGGTAATCCTCAACGTCAGAATCCCTCCGGCAACGGGATTCACCGTGACCTGCGGCGTCGCCGCGCCGCTGACGATGATGCTCGACGGGGACGCCGTCCACGCATAGGATGCGATGCCGAGCGGCACCGGCGTCGCCACGCTGGTGTCGCAGGCCGCGACGCTGCGGCTCGCGTCGATCACGCTGCCCGGCGCCAGGTTGGCGGGGATCGCGATGACGCCGATCGGTCTTTGCGCCGATTGGACCGCACTCAACGCATTGACCATGCCGGCGCCGCATTGAGTGCCGTCGATGGGACAGGCGCATTCACCGGTGGTTGCTGCCGAGCAGGCCGGCACGCCCGCCGGGATCGCCGCGCCCGTCGGAAACGGCGTGGCGCTCGCTTCGAGGCGCGCCGCCAATTGCGCCGGGGTGAGATTGTTATTGACCGAGCGCATCAGCGCGGCGATGCCCGAGACGATCGGCGCCGAAAAGCTGGTCCCCAAATTCGGATTCATTTCGTCGGTGTAGCCATTCGCGGCGGGCACGGTGGTGCCGAGATTGGTGGTGGTATCGATCGCCCGCAAGCACGGCAGGCCGTTGTTGATGCAATTGCCGGCCGGCGCGGAAATGCTCACTTCAACGCCAAGGCTGCTGTAGCCCACCTTGGTTCCCACGTTGCGCAAACCGGCCACCGCAATCACCCCCGGCACCAAGACACTGCAATTCGCGGGAGCCTGCACCGGCGCGGGCTGCCCCGGGGTGGTGCCGCCGTTGCCCGCGGAGGCGACCACCAGCACCCCCAATCGGGTCACGGCCGTCAGAGCGTCCTGGTAGGCGCTCGAGCAGGTGCCGCTGCCGCCGAGACTCAAGTTGATGATGTCGGCCGGATAAGGATTATCGGGAATGCTCGCCGTCGAGGAAGTCCCGGCATTGGGCGGCGTGACCGGCATGCCCGCCGCCCACTCGATGCCGACAATGATGTCCGAGTCGTAGCCGCCGCACTTGCCGAGCGCGCGCACCGGCAGAATCCACGGACCCCAGCTCATGCCGGCGATGCCGGTGGCGTTATTGGTCAGCGCACCGAACACCCCCACCACCCGCGTGCCGTGCCAGGAACTCGGGATGAGGCCCCCCCTCTGCGACGGGTCGCCGCAGTGCGCGATCGGAAACACCGATTGTTTTGCATCCGTACTGTCGATCCAGTCTCCGGGATCCGACGGGTCGGGATCCCAGCCATCGCCGTCGTTGGCTTTCAGGTAAGTGCCCAAGGGGTTGTAGGGACTGCTCGGATTGTAGTCCTCCCCCACGAAATCATAGCCCGGCAGCAACCGGCCGCCGAACCCCGCTCCCAAGGATGCGGCACCTGCCCGCAGCAAATCGGGGTGATCGAAGCGCACGCCGGTATCCACATCGGCGATCACGATGCCGCTGCTGCCGGTGGTGACGCCCCAGGCGGAGACCGCATCGGTCGCCGACAAGTCCGTGGTCGTCACGCCGCCTTCCAGCGTAACCGGCGTCGAGCTCGGCGTGTTCAGGTACCACTGGCCGCTGGCGACACCGGGCGCGGGCAGGAACAAGGGATCATTGGGCGCCACAGGCGAGGCGAGCGGATAGCGCCGCTGATCGATGTCGGCGAATTTCACTTGGCTGTCGGCGCGCAGCTTGCCGAGAGCGGCGGCCAGCTCGGCGCCATAGAGCGTCGTCGGCAGAAACAGCACGTGCATGCTGGGCGTCACTTGGCGCGATTTCGCCAGATCGAGACCAACGCGCCGGGCGAGCGCCTGCAGGTCCGCGGGCGTCGTTTGCGCCTGCGTCACCGCGGCGCCGCGGGACCTCATTCCGAGAATCTGCATCTTGATCACTGCACCGCCCGGGGCGGCGCGAAATCCGACGATCAGGCGATCGGCTTCCGGACCGATCGCCACAGAGTGCATGCGCAGCGGATTGAATTCCGGACCGGCAGCGCGCGACCGCTCCGCTATCGATGCCGCGCAGCACGCAAAGCCGATCAGATAAACCAACACTGCCCTATGCGGCATGTATGTAAACTCCCGCGGCGCCCAAGGGCGCTTTCGAAGACGCTCGGTTCGATGGCCAGGGTCTTGAAGCCCGCAATTGCCAGGCATCAAGGCTAATTCGTTTGCCGCAACAACAGAATTGGCAACTTGCGGAAATGCGAACTGGGACCGCAAAGGCCGGGACAAATGATGGGTTTGACAACTCCCGCCGGCCACCCGCCGGCCCCTGCCGACATTGGCCGCTGCGCGGCATGCGGCCAGCGAGTAGAATGACGGTTGGAATTTCACCATTCGGAGAGGCTGTGATGATGTACGACAATCGGCGGTTCTATATCGATGGCGCCTGGGTCGATCCGATCGAAGCCACCGAATTCAAGGTGATCAATCCCGCCACCGAATCCGTCGCCGGCGTCATTTCCATGGGTGGGCCCAAGGACGTCGACCGTGCGGTGGCCGCCGCGCGGCGTGCCTTCGACAGCTATTCGCGCACGACTCCTGCGGAGCGGCTCGCGCTGCTCGAGCGCGTGCTCGCCGCCTACAATGCCCACTACGACGAAATTGCCCGGGCGATTACCACCGAAATGGGCGCTCCGATCAGGCTCGCCAAGGGCTCGCAGACCCGAATCGGCGTGGGTCACATCAGCGCCATGATCGAGGTGCTGAAGACCTTTCAATTCGAACAGATGCAGGGAACCACGCGGCTGGTGCAGGAACCGGTCGGCGTGTGCGCACTGATCACGCCCTGGAACTGGCCCATGAACCAAGTTGCCGCGAAAGTCGTTCCGGCGCTTGCCGCCGGCTGCACCATGGTTCTCAAGCCCTCCGAATACTCGCCGTTCAGCGCCATTATCTGGGCCAAGGTGATGCACGAGGCGGGCGTTCCCGCGGGCGTATTCAATTTGATCAACGGCGACGGTCCGCACGTCGGCGCCCCGCTCGCCTCGCATCGCGACATCGACATGGTGTCGTTCACCGGCTCGACGCGGGCCGGCATGGAAGTGGCCAAAAATGCAGCGGCTTCTGTCAAGCGCGTGCACCAGGAGCTTGGCGGCAAATCGCCGAACATACTGCTGGACGACGCCGACTTCGAGCGAGCCGTGAAACAGAGCGTGCTGCACGTCTTCCAGAATTCAGGGCAGTCCTGCAATGCGCCGACTCGCATGCTGGTTCCGGCGGCGCGACTTGCGGAAGTCGAAGCGATCGCGAAGCGCATCACCTCATCGGTGGTCGTGGGCGATCCGGCCGCGGAAGCCACCACGGTGGGACCCGTGGTTTCCAAAGTGCAGTTCGACCGCGTCGAGGGATATATCGCAAAAGGCGTCGCCGAGGGCGCAAAGCTCATCGCCGGCGGCGCGGGGCGCCCTGAGGGTCTGGCCAAAGGCTATTTTGTGCGGCCGACGATCTTTTCCGGCGTACGCAACGACATGACGATTGCCCGCGAGGAAATCTTCGGTCCGGTGCTGTGCATTTTACCTTACGAGACCGAGGAGCAGGCCGTGCAGATCGCCAACGATACTCCATATGGCCTCGCCGCCTATGTGTGGTCGCAGAACAATATCCGGGCGCGGCGCGTGGCAGGCCGTATCAGAGCAGGTCAGGTGGCATTGAACGGAGCCTCGGGCGACATGAAGACTCCCTTTGGCGGCTTCAAGATGTCGGGCAACGGGCGCGAATACGGAGAATTCGGGCTGCGCGACTTCCTGGAGGTCAAGGCCGTGATCGGCGTCGACGCCGCTTGATCGCAAGGGCATGGAGGCACAGAGCGCGGTCGTACGGCTCGAGAATCTGAGCATGCGCTTCGGGGGCGATCGGCCGCCGATCTTTGAAGGCTTGAATCTCGAACTGCTGCGCGGCGAATATCTCGCCATCATGGGCGAATCGGGCGTCGGCAAATCGACACTGCTGAATCTGCTGGCGGGCCTCGATCGCCCGGACTGCGGACGGGTATGGTTGGAAGGGAACGATCTGTCGCTCATGGATGACGATGCGATCACTCTGCTGCGCCGCCGCTCGGTGGGATTCGTGTTTCAAGCCTTTCACGTCCTGCCGTATCTCAGCGTGGAACAAAACGTCGCCCTGCCGCTCGAATTGCTGCGCTTGGCCGAGCCGGAGCGCAGTCGGCGAACGGCGCAAATGCTCGAGGCCGTCGGCATGTTGCCCATGGCGCGGCGCCGTCCGCGCGAGCTGTCGGGCGGCGAACTGCAGCGGATAGCGATCGCGCGCGCACTGGTTCACCGTCCGCGCCTCGTGCTCGCGGACGAGCCGACCGGAAACCTCGATTCGCGCAGCGCGGCGCAGACACTCGAGTTGCTGCGCACCCAAATCAAGGCAAACGCCGCCGCCGGCATTTTGATTACCCATTCGCGCACCGCCGCCCACACCGCCGACCGCATCATGGTTCTGGACGGCCAGGGATTGAAGCCCCTGGAATCGACCGCTTGAATCGCAGCGCGCAAGCCGGCGCTTCGCGGACCGTTTGGCGTCTCCTGCTGCTGTCGCAGTGGCGCGAACAGCCGATGCGGGTGTCGATCACGGTGCTCGCGATAGCACTCGGGGTCGCGCTCGGCGCGGCCGTGCACTTGATCAATGCGGTCGCCCTGGGGGAATTCAGCATGGCGGCAAAGCGGCTGGTCGGGGAGCCCGACCTCGTGGTGAGAGGCCCTCGCGAAGGCTTTGCGGAGGAGCTTTTCATCACGCTTGCGCGAGACCCGCTCGTGAACCTGGCAAGTCCGGTGCTCGAACTGGAAGTCGCGCTGCCCGCACAGCGCGATACCCTCAAGGTGCTCGGTCTGGATCCGTTTAGGGCCGCCGCTCTGCAACCGGCGCTGATCGGCGACATGGCGGGCGGCGTCCTCGATCTTCTGCGATCCGACGGTATCTTCTTGAGCGCCGGCGCCGCGCGGCGGCTGCATCTCAAGCGAGGCGACCCACTGCAGATCATGGTCGGCGATGCGCCCAAAACTCTGCAGGTCATCGGCATCCTTTCCGAAGGAGCCTACGGCCAGGACTTGGGCGTCATGGACATCGCCTCGGCGCAACGCGTGTTCGACAAGATCGGCCGCGTGAATCGCATCGATTTGCGCTTGGAGCCGGCCGCCAAACTCGATTCGTTCCGCGCAGCGCTCAGGCAAAGGCTCCCCGCGGGAATTCTCGCGGTCGCACCCGAGATCGAGCGCGAGCGCGCCGCAACCGCCACTCGGGCGTACCGGGTCAATCTGAACATGTTGGCGCTGGTGGCCCTATTGACCGGCGCTTTCCTGGTCTTTTCCACACAGTCCCTGTCGGTGCTGCGCCGGCGCGCATCCTTGGGCCTGTTGCGCGCATTGGGCGTGACCCGAGGCCAGCTGCAGCTCGCGCTCGTCGGCGAAGGAGTGGCCCTGGGGCTGGTGGGTTCGCTCGCCGGCATTGTCCTCGGTTTGATGTGCGCCACCGCGGTGTTGCAATGGGTCGCGGGCGATCTCGGCAACGCGCAGCTGCATTCCGTGGGATCCGCCCTGGATACCGCGCGGACCACCCTCCATGCCGCACCCTTGAACCTGTTTTATTTCCTGACGATCGGCACCTCGGCAGCCACGCTGGGGGCGTGGCTGCCGGCGCGCACGGCCGCCCGCCAATCGCCGGCACGCTCGCTGAAGGGCGGCGATGCCGACTACACGATGGTCGCCGCCCGCGGCTGGCGCATCGGCGTCGCGCTGCTCGCAACCGGCGCACTGTTGACGATACTTCCGTCCGTTGGCGGGCTTCCTTTATTCGGCTACGCGGCCATCGCAGCACTGCTTTTCGGCGCGGTGCTGTTGATGCCCGTGCTGTGGGCCAAGATCCTCAAGATCGCACCGCGCATCGACGTTGCCGTCGCGGACACGGCGGTCGCGCAACTGCGCGAGAACGTTGGACTCTCGACCTTGAGCCTCGCATCCGTGATCGTAAGCTTCAGTCTGATGGTGGCGATGGCGATCATGGTGTACTCGTTCCGGGCATCGTTCGAGCACTGGCTGGGCAAGCTCCTGCCCGCCGACATGCAGATGCGCGAGCCATTCGGCAATGACACGGCATACTGGTCGAGCGCGGATCAAGCCCGGCTTGCCGCAGTTCCGGGAGTCGCGCGGATAGAATTCCGGCGCACCCGTCAACTGCTGCTCGACGCCGCGCACCCGCCCGCCACGCTGATCGCACGCAACTCGACCGGCGCCGAGATCGGCGACGCCTTGCCGCTGCTGCGCCGCCTGCGATCGCCGCTGCCGGCAAATACCGAGCCTGCGTGGATTTCCGAGGCGCTTGAGGATCTGCACGGTTACAAGTTGGGGGACACCCTCGCGCTGCCCCTCGGCGGTAAAGCCCGGCGCTTCATCGTGGCGGGAATCTGGCGCGACTATGCGCGCGCGTTCGGCGCCATCGTGATTACCCGCGCGGCCTATATCGAAGCCACCGGCGATTCGAGCGCCAACGAGGGCGCCGTATGGCTCAACGGACGCACAACACCCGCCGCCACGGAGGCCGCGCTGCGCGGCTGTTTCGCTCGCCCCGATTCGCTCGAGATTTTGACCAGCACCGCTCTGCGCGATCGTTCCCTTGGATTGTTCGATCGGGCCTTCGCGATCACCTATGCGCTGGAGGCAGTCGCCGTCATCATCGGCCTCCTCGGCGTAAGCCTCGCCGCGAGTTCGACCGCCCTCGCGCGCCGTGCGGAGTTCGGCATGTTGCGCCACATCGGTATGCTGCGAAAACAGGTCATCGGCATGGTCGCAAGCGAAGCGGCGGCGATCAGCCTGTTCGGAGTCGTTTACGGCTTGATCTTGGGCGGATTGTTGAGCCTGGTGCTGGTCTACGTCGTCAATCGCCAGTCCTTTAACTGGAGCATCGACTTGGCTCTGCCGGGCTGGCAGCTCGCGCTGCTCGCCCTCGTCATGATAGCCGCGGCCGCCGTCACGGCACTTTGGAGCGGCCGCACCGCCACCAGTCAGGACGCGGTGCGCGCCGTGCGTGAGGATTGGTGAAGCGCTGCGCGGCGCGATTGACGTTTGCGGCCGGCGCGGCGCTCGCACTCGGGGCGGCATCGCCCTCGGCCGCGCCGCCAGCCGCAACACCATTCGTCTACGATGCCGTCACCCCGAGCCGCAGCCTCGATTTTCCCTCGGACTTCGGCAGCCATCCCGGGTTTCGTACCGAATGGTGGTATGTGACCGGCTGGCTGACCACCCAGTCCGGTGAACCGCTCGGTTTTCAAATCACGTTCTTTCGCACCAATCCCGGCATCGCCGGCAATGATGCGAGCTCCTTTGCGCCGCATCAACTGCTCATCGCCCACTGCGCTGTCAGCGATCCACGGCGCGGGCGGCTCTGGCAGGACCAGAGGATTCGCCGGGCCGGCCAGGGTCTGGCGGAGGCTGCTCGCGGCGATACCGATATTTGGATCGATCGCTGGACGCTCAAACGCGCGGCCGGGGTCTACCACCTCGCCATCGACGCCGACGAATTCTCGTTGCACCTCGAACTTTCCGACACGCAGCCGCCGCTGCTCCATGGCGTATCCGGAATGAGCCGCAAGGGCCCGGCGTCGCAGGCGGCAAGCTACTACTACAGCCTGCCGCACCTCGCCGTCACCGGGACGGTTGTTCGCAAAGGCCGCCGTGATGCGGCGAGCGGCGAGGCGTGGTTCGATCACGAGTGGTCGAGTGAATACCTCGATGGCGAGGCGGTCGGTTGGGACTGGATCGGCATCAACCTGAATGATGGCGCGGCGCTGATGGCGTTCCGCATCCGCGGCGCACACGATGAATCTCGCTGGGCTGGCGGCACGCTGCGCAGTGCGGACGGCAACGTGCGGATTCTGGAACCTGCAGACCTCGCATTCACATCGACGAGAAGCTGGCAATCGCCGCGCACCGGCATTTCCTATCCGGTGCAATGGCGGGTTCGGCTGGGATCGCAGGAGATCGATCTTGAGCCCCTGCTCGACGATCAAGAAAACGATACGAGGCTCTCGACCGGCGCCATTTATTGGGAGGGCGCGGTGCGCGCCTACCAGGCGAATCGGATAGTGGGTCGCGGCTATTTGGAGCTCACTGGATATGGCGAGAGGCTGCGTTTGCGCTGACACCCACCGCCGCACGCCTCATTTGAATCGATACTTCGCCTGAAAACCCACGGTGAACGGCAGGTTGTCGTCAGGAATCGGCGGGACCAGGATCACGTTCAAGCCGAATCGCCCAAATTGAGCGAATGCGGCCGGCGCGAGCACCAACCCGGTTCGATTGTTCGGCCCCACACCGAACCGCCCGAAGTTGTAGCCCGAGATGATCCCGCCCATCGCGCCCAGACGGAACCATCCCCAGTGCGCGAACGGCGGCGTGTACAACGCACCCGCGTAAAAGGACGGCCGATCCAAGGAATTGCGAAAATATCCGAACGAGGCCGCCCACTGCGGCGTGACCGAGCATTCGAAGCCCACGCCGGGATTGAAATCGTCGAATTGCTTGTACGGATGAATGTGATGCGATCCCAGCATGACATCGGCCCACCACCCAAGGCACGGTGAGCCCAAAGCCGGCGTCGATGCGGCCGCAGCCACCGCGGCCGCAATGGCGGCGGTCCGGATGCTGCGCCTCGTACGCGGTTTACATAGATCGAGCATCTAAGTAGGTAATTCTCCTGAATGTGGGATTCGACAGTACGGTTAAGCTAACCCCATGCAAAGCCCCTCCCGGCAATTTGGAGCTGATTTGGCCAAAGCCCTGCTGGTCTTGGCAATTGTCGGCACGGCGCAGGCGGCAACCGGCCCATCGGACGGCGGCCGCCTCTACAGGCCATGCATGGTCTGCCACCAACCGAACGCCTGGGGCTCGCCGGATGGGGCCATCCCGAGCCTGGCAGGCCAGCAAGAGCGCTATTTGGAAAGACAGCTGGCCCTGTTCAGATCGGGAGCGCGCGTCGATACCGCCATGCAGATCGTGACGGCACATCCGTCGGTGAGCGGCCAGGATGACATCATTGCGCTCGCGCGCTATCTCAGCGCTCTGCAGCCAAACCCCAACCCGGTCAAAGGCTCGGGCATGCATCTGCGCGTGGGACAGGAACTGTACACGCACCTCTGTGCCGCTTGTCACGGGGTAACCGGTCAAGGCGAGACCGGTAACCGAGTGCCACGCCTCGCCGGACAGAGCTATGCCTATTTGAAACGCCAGATCGAGGCCGCTGCGGCCCGGCACAAAGACCTCGCACCGCCCGAAATGACCAGCGCGCTTCAAAGCATGCGTCCCCAGGAAAAGGAATCGCTTGCCGATTACATCTCACGCCTCGGCAGTTCGGAAGCCTTGCTCGATTCCAGCGGCGCGGAGGGCGCCGGAAGATATCCGCCGCCCCTGTCGCCCTAGCTCCTTCATTTCCTTTCGTCCGGGCCAGCCGCGCATTGAGCTAGAATCGGCGCCTGTCGAGCCGAGCGGACGAATGGCGAAATGCGATGCGCAAATTAAAAATACTGGGATTGCTCGTCGCCGGGATCATCGGTTTAGCGGTGATGCTGCTGCTCGCGGTGACCGTGTTCGTCAATCCGAACGATTACAAACGACGCATCGAACAACAAGTCAAGACAAGCACCGGCCGGGAGTTGACCCTGCGGGGTGACATCAAGCTTGCGGTCTTCCCATGGATCGCACTTGAACTCGGACCGGCCAGTCTTGGCAACCCGGAAGGATTTGGCACCGACCCGCTCCTGTCGGTGCAAAGGGCCTCGTTGCGCGTGCGGCTGCTGCCGCTGCTGCACAAGCAATTGCGAATCGGACGCATCGAGATCGACGGATTGGATCTGCGTTTGAAGAAAAATGCGGCCGGCAAGGGCAATTGGGAGGATTTCGGGCATAAGCAATCAACGGCTTCCGGGCGCGAAACCGGCCACTCGTTCGAATCCCTCGAGGAATTGGGCGGAATCGAAATCTCGCGGAGCCGCATCAGCTATGAGGCAATTACGATCTCCAATCTGAGCGTCGAGGTCGGGAATCTTGCGCAGCGCGCCGCGGTGCCGGTCAAAGCGAGTTTCGACTTCGACAGCGGGCCTGGCGGCCACAGTCTGAGCTTTGCATCCGCGTTCACGGTCACCCCCGACATGACCGCGAAGCGCTACGGATTTGCCGGCGTCACCCTCAGCGGACTACTGAAATTGAAGAATGACAGCCGCAGCCTGCCCTGGGAATTCGTCGCGCACTCGGTCGAGGTGGATCTGGCAGCACAGATCTTGAAGATCCCCGAATTCTCTGCCCAGGCCGGGCCGGCGCAGATCTCCGGCTCTGTGACTGGCGACAAGATCCTCGATGCGCCCGATATCGGCGGATCCTTCAAGCTCGAACCGCTGGTGTTGCGCGAATTCCTGGCGCGAATCGGCGTCGAGGCGCCCAAGATGCGCGATGAAAAAGCCTTGTCGAAACTCGCCGTATCGTCGCGCTTTTCCTACGCGGCGAAGACCATGCGGCTGACGCAAATCGATGTGCAGCTCGATGATTCGCGGCTACGCGGCAGTCTCGCGCTCATCAACCCCGAAACCCCGGCGAGCGAGTTCGATTTGAAGGTGGACCGCATCAATCTGGATCGCTATCGCGCCCCGGAAACCGGCGAGGCAAAGACCGATCAGGCGCGGTCCCATGCCGCAGAGAAGCCGACCGAATTGCCGACAACGGCGGTCCGGGCGCTCGATACGAAGGGCAACTTCAGCATTGCGAGCGCCGCGTTCGCCGGGATCTCATTGACGAACTTGAAATTGGGACTCAATGCCCATGAGGGCATCGTGCACCTGTCGCCGATCAGGGCGAGTCTGTACGGCGGGCAGTATTCGGGCGAGATCACCTATGACGCGCATGGGAGCGTGCCGAGACTCGCGCTCGATCAAGAGGTCGCCGGCGTCGACATGGCGGCACTCCTCAAGGACAGCGTCAAGAGCGAACGGCTCTCCGGGCACGGCAATGCGAACTCCAAGCTCGCGGGACAGGGGCGCACCGCGGATGCACTCATCAAGAACCTGAGCGGGCGGGTGCAGACGGATCTGGTTGACGGCGCCGTGGCCGGCATCGATCTGTGGTATGAAATCAGCCGCGCGCAGGCCCTGCTGAAGCAGCAGAAGATTCCGCCGGGAAGCGATGATCGGCGCACAAAGTTCGACACCTTCAAAATGTCGGCTGATATCGCCGGCGGCGTCGCAACCACCAAGGATCTGATGATCGCCTCGCAAGTTCTGCGCGTGACCGGGTCGGGAACCACGAATCTGCTGACCAAGGGTATCGACTATCACATCCTCGCGACGCTCCTGAAGTCCCCGCCCTCCGCGCATGGTGCGGGCCTCTCGCAACCCTCGCTCGCCCAGATCCCGGTTGAGATCAGCGGCACGATGAACGATCCAAAGGTCCGGCCGGATCTCGCCGGGCTCCTGAAATCGGACGCGAAACAAAAGATCGAGGAGACGCTCAAGAATAAATTGCAGGGGCTCTTCAGCAAATAGCGCCGGCACGGCGCGGCCGCTCAATGCTCGGCTCTACCGCCCCTAGGCGCGCCAGTCTGCGGCTCGAACTGGAGGGCTACGACCTCACGGAGGTCCCCTCGCTCGCAGAGGCATTGCAGCACGTGCGCAATGGCTTAATTGTCGATCCGCTAATCAGTGACTATCATTTGAACGACGGCGAAACCGGCATGCCGATCAACGCGGAGAAGTTGCTGACCCTGCTCCGAGCCCTGCTGGCCGCCTGAGCCCGTCACATAGGTATTTACCCCCCAGTTTTCCCACACTCGCGCCGCCAGGTACCATACAATGTTGCGGGCCGCGCCAATGCCCTTCGGTCCGCGCAAACACTTGAGGGAATGACCATGAAAACGTTCTGGCGTACATGCCTGTTAATGAGTTCGCTGACGCTGGCGGCCGTTCCTGCGCTTGCCGACAGGTACAGCGACACCACCTCACTCTTTAAGAATGCGGGTGCGAGCGCCGCATTTTTCGAGTCCAGCTACGGCTATGCGGTGTTCCCAACGATCGGCAAAGGCGGAATCGGCGTCGGCGCAGCTCGCGGCAAAGGCCGCGTCTTCCAGCAGGGAAAATACATAGGCGATACGTCGATGACCCAGCTCAGCATCGGATTGCAACTCGGCGGGCAGGCTTACAGCGAGATCATCTTCTTCGAGGACCAGCGGGCATTGAGCGAATTCACATCCGGAAACTTCAGTTTCAGCGGAGACGTAAGCGCCGTCGCCATTACCGCCGGCGCCTCGGCGAGCGCCGGCACGCGCGGGTCCACCGCGGGTGCGAGCGGCGGCAAAAAGGACGCCACCACCGCAGGCAAATACCAAAAAGGCGTGGCAGTGTTCACGATTGCAAAAGGCGGCCTGATGTATGAGGCTGCCGTAGCAGGACAGAAATTCTCGTATCAGGCAAAATAGCGGACAGGTGAAGGGACCGCTGAAAGCAGCATGACGATGAATACCGCGCGCGCGCATCGCCCGATGAGCGGCAGACGCTGCTGTCGTTACCGCATCGCCGATCGCTTCGGCCTGTGCCTCGCTATGTCGGCCATCTTGGCAGGCTGCGCACACTTGGGTCCACGCAGCGTTGCTGTGGATCGGGCGGACTATAGCGCGGCCATCGCGGAGTCGTGGAAGCAGCAGACCCTCCTCAACATCGTCAAGCTGCGCTACATGGATCTGCCGGTATTCGTGGACGTCTCATCCATCGTTGCCGGCTACTCGCTGCAGGCGGGGGTTAATGTCGGCGGTACTGAATCGTCCACCAAGGCCATCCAAGGCAATTTCGTGACGGCCGGGGCGCAGGCCGTCTACACGGACCGCCCCACCATCACCTACGTGCCGATGACCGGGGACAAGTTTTTGCGTGGACTGATCACACCGATCGATCCGAAGAACATATTTTTCATGCTGCAGTCGGGTTATGCGGCGGACTTCATCCTGGGCCTGACGGTCGAGTCGCTCAACGGCGTGCGCAATCGTTCGGTGGCGGCCGGCGCGATGCGGGAGGCCGATCCTGAATTCATTCGCGTGTTGCAGTTGCTGCGCGAAGTGCAGGCCGCCGGTGCCGTGGGAATGCGGGTCGAAGTCGACAAGGGCAAAGGCCAGACGGCCGTCTTATTCTTCCAGCGCGAGGACATAAGCCCCGAGACCGCGGAAAAGTCGGCTGAAATTCGCCGCTTGCTCAAGCTGCCGATCGACGGCACCAAGTTCACGCTCATCTACTCCCCGAGCCGCGGCGGGCCGGGTGAACTCGCGGTGAACAGCCGCTCGCTGATTCAGATCATGGGCGCGTTCGCGAGCTACGTCGATGTGCCTGCGCCGGATCTGCTGAGTCATAGCGCGACACCGTCGATCGGGAACGCATCGGAAGATGGCCGACCGCAAGCCGTTCGGATCTACAGCGGCAAGGACAAACCGGCGGGCGCTTACGCGGCCGCCCATTACCGGGACACCTGGTTCTGGATCGACGACGGCGACTGGAAAACCAAGCGCGCGCTCACGGCCATCATGTTTTTCTTCACGCTCGGGGAGACCGGGGCGGCCGAGAATCTGCCGTTGATCACCATTCCGGCGCAGTAATCGCCGCGCGTATCCGCGCAAGATGAAGCGACATGCGCCGGATTCGCGACGGACGCATCGTGCGCGCGCTGCCCGCGCGAATCACCTACGAGTCAGACGGACTCCACAACCACGGCGGTCCCGTAGCAGAGGACCTCGGCGGCACCCACCATTGGTCCCGTGTCGTAGCGAACGCCGACGACTGCGTTTGCGCCGAGTTTTCGAGCGTGCGAGATCATCAATTGGAAGGATTCCTCGCGTGCGGATTCACAAAACGCGCTGAAAATCCCCGCCTTTCCCCCAAAAATAGTTCGCAGCGAGCCCAAAATACTCACGGGCAAGGCCCGCGTTCGCACGGTAATTCCCCGGACAACTCCGAGCGACTTGGCGATGCGAAATCCCGACAGCTCAAACGTCGTGGTGGTATGCATGATGAATACTATATGCCTGCGGCCGCAATCCATGCCAAAGCACTGAAGACGGCGTGCTACTGCGCTGCGCGCATAGCGTATGCGAAGTATTTGTAACGCTCGACCGCAATCTAGAGTTTCAGCAAAACATAAAGATACTGCCGTATGGGATCGTGGTAGTGCCGTTCCCGCTCCAATCGCATTATTGACCTCGCGCCACACATTCCAGCCATACTTCTGGCGGCCAGCCAAGTCGGCCCAGGCCGCGCCGTGACAGTGGCTGCCTAGCCATCGGCTCGAGCGTCGCATACTCAAGAATCCGGTCATTGCGGGCTGCAGTTGGTCAGCTTGGACGGCCAATACCGGGCAGTGAGGGCGTTGAAATGTCGTCCGCGAAGCGGCCTTTCGAGGATCGCGGAAGACGCTCTGCCACGGTTGGCGAACATTGATACAAGATAGAGGTGACAGGTCTGGATTTTTTTCTCACCCGCAAGCACGGAAACGATGCCGTCATCCGTAGAAGGCCAACGAACCTGGCGGATTGTCAATTGAGAAATGTCTTCGCCAGATAGCCAGCCACCGCACACCCGGCAATGACGTGCATGACATTGCGCTTGAACTTAAACAGCGCGACGGCTGCCAATACCGCGATAGTCGCGGAAATCCCATCGAAACTGCCAGAGAAGCCACTTGGCCACAGCACATGGTAGGCAAAGAAGATCGCCAAGTTGACAATGACACCCACGATGGCCGCGGTAATGGCTGACAGCGGCGCCGTGAATTTCAGTTCACCACGCGTGGCCTCCACCAGAGGTCCACCCGCCAGGATGAACAAGAAAGACGGGAGGAAGGTAAACCAGGTCACTAGCGTCGCCGCCACAGCGCCCGCAAGGAACTGCGAATCTGAGCCGAACACGGCCTGCTCATAGCCTCCTACGAATCCGACAAAGGCGACCACCATGATCAGCGGCCCGGGTGTCGTCTCACCCAATCCCAACCCGTCAATCATTTGCGTTGGCGTCAGCCACCCATAGCGGCCGACGGCCCCCTGGTACACATAGGGAAGCACGGCATAGGCACCACCGAAGGTCAGCAGCGCCGCCTTGGTGAAGAACCAGGCCATTTGCGTGAGTGTCCCGCGCCAGCCTTGAGTACTCACGAGCACTGCCATGGGCAGAACCCACAGCGCGGCGCCGACCAGAACTACCCGGACGAGTCGAGACGCCGTAAAGCGCGCGTGCGGCGGAGGTGGCGTGTCGTCGTCAATGACCGCCGGACCATAGGCCTTGTCTGTCTTGCCATGCCCGCCGCCCAGCTTGAACTTGTCTGGCAGTGCGCGGCCCCCGACATAACCGATTAACCCCGCCGCTGCGACAATTAGGGGAAACGGCGCGTTCAGGGCGAAGATGGCAACGAACGAGGCTGCCGCGATGGCCCACAGCAGGCTGTTCTTTAAGGCTCTTGAGCCGATCCTGTGCGCGGCCTGCAGCACGATCGTAGTAACGGCCGGCTTTATTCCGTAGAACAATCCAACAACAACGGGCAGGTGGCCAAAGGCGATATAGACCCAGGAAAGCCCAATCAGAATAATCAGTGACGGAAGAACGAATAGCGCCCCCGCCACGACGCCGCCCCACGTGCGGTGCATCAGCCAACCAATATAGGTCGCCAACTGTTGCGCCTCGGGCCCGGGCAACAGCATGCAGTAGTTGAGTGCGTGCAGGAAACGCCGTTCGGAAATCCACCGCCGACGCTCGACGAGTTCTCGGTGCATGATCGAAATCTGGCCGGCGGGTCCCCCGAAGCTGATAAAGCCAAGCTTCAGCCAGAACTGCACCGCCTCCCCGAAGCCGACGACCGGTGGACAATTCGTCAGTTTCTCGCCCGGTGGCGGCACGTTCAGCCTCCTTTGGGCGCCAGGAAAGTGGCATAGAGACTAAGAGCCTCAAGGCAAAGGTGTACCCAAGGGTGCCCCCAAGCCAACATCTCAACGCACGTAAGTAATTGGTCGGGGCGACAAGATTCGAACTTGCGACCCCTTGCACCCCATGCAAGTGCGCTACCAGGCTGCGCCACGCCCCGACCGAGAAGCGAATGATA
>Ga0209048_10000164_pt1 | contig 69518 bp, 59 predicted proteins | sample FrelakmetCRP12CR_FD_187146 | JGI IMG/M metagenome (GOLD analysis project Ga0209048, IMG submission 187146) | Freshwater lake sediment microbial communities from the University of Notre Dame, USA, for methane emissions studies - CRP12 CR (SPAdes)... | ecosystem: Environmental > Aquatic >...
ACGGTGCTCGACGGGCGCTACGGTCCGTACGTGTCCGACGGGAAGACGAACGCGTCACTGGCCAGGGGAGCCGACCCCGCCAGCATCGGCCTGCGCGAGGCGATCGAATTGCTCGACGCGCGCGCGGCAGCCGGGCCCACGAAGAAGGCGCCCCGGCGCGCGTCAGCCGGCGGCGGCCGCAAGCGCAGGCAACCCGCCGGGGTGTCGTAGCGAATGATCCACATCCTCGGCGGCGGCCTGGCCGGTGCGGAAGCCGCGTGGCAGGCGGCGTCGCGCGGCCGGCAGGTCGTGATCCACGAGATGAGGCCTGTGCGCCCGACCGAGGTGCACCGCACCGGCAATCTGGCCGAACTCGTCTGCAGCAATTCATTCCGGGCCGACAAACTCGATAACGCCGTGGGCCTCCTCAAGGAGGAAATGCGGCGCCTCGGCTCGCTCGTGATGCGGGTGGCGGACGACGTGCGCGTGCCGGCGGGAGCGGCCCTCGCCGTGGACCGCGAGCGCTTCGCCGAAGGGGTGACGCGGGCGATCACGGCGCATCCGCTCATCACCGTCGTGCGCGAGGAGGCGACCGACGTGCCGGACCCCGCGGTCACCGGCGGGCCGGTGATTGTCGCCACGGGGCCCCTCACTTCGCCCGCGCTCTCCGAGCGCATCGCCGCGATCGTCGGTCACGGCCAACTCTACTTCTACGATGCCGTCAGCCCGATCGTCCTCGCCGAGACGATCGACCACGCGCGCGTCTTCCGGGCGTCGAGGTGGGGACGCAGCGTCTACACGCCGCCCGACGAACAGTCTGCTGCCGCACAGGACCAGACTCCGGTAGCGCAGGACTTCAGTCCTGCGCCATCCGGCGACTACCTCAACTGCCCGTTCACCGCGCAGGAGTACGAGACCTTTTACCAGGCGCTGGTTACTGCGGAGCGGGCCACGGTGCACGACTTCGAGAAAGAGAAGTTCTTCGAAGGGTGCCTGCCGGTCGAGGTGATGGCGCACCGCGGCGTGGACACGCTCCGCTACGGGCCGATGAAACCCGTCGGCCTGCCAGACCCGCGGACGGGTCGGCAGGCGTACGCGGTCGTGCAGTTGCGGCAGGACAACCTGGCGGCCGATCACTACAGCCTCGTGGGGTTCCAGACGCAGTTGAAGTGGGGCGAGCAGGCCCGCGTGTTCCGCCTGATTCCGGGCCTCGAACACGTGGAGTTCGCGCGGTACGGCCTGGTGCACCGCAACACCTATATCAACGGGCCGATGGTGCTGGCCGAGACGTGGCAGGTGAGGTCGCAGCCGAACCTGTTCTTCGCCGGGCAGATCTCCGGCGTCGAGGGTTACGTGGAATCGGCCGCGTCGGGGTTGCTCGCGGGGATCAACGCGGCCGCGTCGGCAGCCGGCCGGGAGCCGTCCGCGCCGCCGCGCACGACCGCGATCGGCGCGCTGGCGTACTACGCGTCACACGCGGACGCGCAACACTACCAGCCGAGCAACATCACCTTCGGGATCATGGCGCCGTTCGAGCCGACGGACCGTCGCCTCCGCCGGGACCGCAAGGCTCGGAACGAGGCGATCTCGGCGAGGGCGCTGGCGGATCTGGAGGGGTGGATCAAAGAAGTATGAAAGAAGTGATCCGCGCCTTCCTCGCCTACCTGCGGTTGAACCGCAACGCGTCCGAGCACACCGTGCGGGCCTACGAGGGAGACCTGTCGCAGTTCACCACTTACATGGCGGGTCAGTACCTGCGCCCCCGCCCCGAACTGCAGCCTGCGGATATTACGCGGCCGATGATCCGGGGTTTCCTTGCCGAGCTGTTCCGGCAAGGCGAATCCCGTGCCAGCGCCGCGCGCAAGCTCGCCGCCGTTCGGACGTTCCTCCGCTATCTCAAGAGGGAAGGGCTGATCGAGGCGGACCCTGGCCTGCTGGTCGCCACGCCGAAAGGCGCGCAGAAGATCCCGCGCCACCTCGAGGTCGACGAGATGGCCAGGCTGGTGGAAACGCCGGACACGAGCGGGCCGCTCGGCCGGCGCGATCGCGCGATTCTCGAACTGCTCTACGCCTCGGGACTTCGCCTCAGCGAACTGGTGGGACTCGACCTCGAGGATCTGAATCTCGGCAGCCGGATGGTGCGGGTGATGGGCAAGGGGCGCAAGGAACGCCTCGTCCCCTTCAACCAGAGCGCGACGAACGCCATCCGATCATGGCTGCCAGACCGGGCCGCATTGAGGGAACAGGCCGCGAGCCGCGAGCCGCGGGCGGCAAGCCGGCGGCCCGGGCTTGCCTCGCCGAAGCCCGAAGGGCGAAGGCGGGATCCCCTCTTCCTGAACTACCGCGGGACGCGCCTGTCGTCCCGCCACGTGCATCGCCTGGTGCGCCATTACGTCGCGGTGTGCAGCGCGCGGTTCGGCATCAGCCCGCACGCAATCCGTCATTCGTTTGCGACGCACTTGCTCGAAGCCGGCGCCGACCTGCGCGTGATTCAGGAACTGCTGGGACACGTGCGCCTGAGCACCACGCAACGCTACACCCACGTCAACGCCGCGCAGTTGATGGACGTCTATCGCCGGGCGCACCCCAGGGCGAAGTGACGCACCGCCCACTGCCTGCTGCGTACTGCCTGCTGTTTACTGTTCAGCCAACTCCGTCGGCTCCGGGACCATCTCGCGGCGGCCCTTCGGGAACTCGATCTTGAGCATCTTGATCTTGTAGTTGATCACGCGGGGGCTGATCGACAGCAGTTCCGCGGCGTCCTTCTGCACCCAGTTCGACATCTTCAGCGCTTCGATCAGCGCGCGACGCTCGATTTCCTCGAGCGGGATGCCGGCGGGCGGGATCCGTACGATCGACGGCCCGGCCGATTCGACGCCGGGCGTCACCGTTTCGCCCAGCCGCAGGTCGTCGAGACCGATCGTGCTGCCCTCGGTGAGCAGCACCGCCCGCTCGATCGTGTTCTCGAGTTCCCGGATGTTGCCCGGCCAGTTGTAGCGCATCAGGAGCTTCAGCGCGTCGGGGCGGATGCCCTCCATCTTGCGCTTCAGCTCGGCCGAGAACCGGCGGATGAAGAACTCGGCGAGGGCCGGGATGTCGTCCTTGCGTTCGCGCAGCGGCGGCATGTCGATCGCCACCACGTTGAGCCGGTAGTACAGGTCCTCCCGGAACTGCCCGTTCGCCACCATCGTGGCCAGGCTCCGGTTGCTGGCGGCGATCAGCCGCACGTCCACCTTCAGCGTCCGGGTCCCTCCCAGCCGCTCGAACTCGTGCTCCTGGAGCACGCGCAGGATCTTCGCCTGCGTGTTGCCGCTCATGTCCCCGACTTCGTCCAGGAACAGGCTTCCGCCGTCGGCCTGCTCGAAGCGGCCGATGCGCTGCTTGTCGGCGCCGGTGTACGCGCCCTTCTCGTGCCCGAACAGCTCGGACTCGAGGAGGTTCTCCTGGAGCGCCGCGCAGTTGACGCGCACGAAGTTGCGCGCGGCCCGCAGCGAGTTGTGGTGAATCGCGCCCGCGATCAACTCCTTGCCCGTGCCCGTCTCCCCGCGAATCAGCACCGTCGTGTGGCTCTTCGCCACCTTGCGGACGACGGCGAGCACCTTGGCCAGCGCGCCGCTGCTGCCCACGATCCGGTCGAACTCGTAGATGTCGTTCTGGGTGTGGCGGAGGTAGTCGAGCTCGCGGTGCAGCCGGCGCAGTTCCAGCGCCTTCTCGATCTTGACCTCCATCTCCTCGATCTCGAACGGCTTCTGCACGAAGTCGAACGCGCCGCTCTTCATCGCCTCGACGGCCGTCGTCACCGAGCCGAACGCGGTCATCAGGATCACCGCGGTGGACGGATGGAGCGCCTTGGTCGTGCGCAGCACCTCGAGGCCGTCGCTCCCGCCCATCTTGAGGTCGCTCAGCACGACGTCGTAGTACCCGTCGTGCAGGCGGGCGATCGCGGCGTTGCCGTTGGGCGCCTCGTCCGTGTCGTGGCCTGCCTCGGTGAGGGCCCGCGCCAGCCCGCGCCGCAGCGCGTCGTGGTCATCCGCAATCAGTATTCGGCCCATGCTTGTCGCTACCTCCTACTGGAGCCACTCCTCGCCCGAGTTCAGCGGCAGGGTCACGCGGAACCGCGTGCCCTGGCCCGGCGTCGTCGCCATGTCGATGTGGCCGTCGTGCGCGTCCACGATCTTCCGCACGATGGCCAGGCCGAGGCCCGACCCCTGCGGCTTCGTGGTGAAGAACGGGTTGAACGCCCGCTCCGCGACCTCGGGCGGCACTCCCGGCCCGTCGTCCGCGACGTCCACCACGAGCGTCGCTGCGGGACCGCGACCGACGGGCGCCGTGTTAGGTTCCTGGTACTCCACGCCCTTGCCGGCAGTGATCGCGATCGTGCCCGTTCCGCCCAGCGCCTCGAGGCCGTTGATCAGCAGGTTGCTGAACACCTGGCACAACTGGTGGTGGTCGGCCTGGATCAGCGGCAGCTGCTCCTGGATGTCCATCGTGACGTTGACGCCGCCGCGGTTCACCTTCCGTTCGGCGATCGTCACCGCGTCGTGCAGCACCTGCGCGATCGACGTCCGCTCGACCTGCAGCCGGATCGGCCGCACGAATTCGAGCACTTCGACGACGATGGCGTTGGCGATCTTCGCCTCGTTGATGATGTCGTTCAGGAGCGCCTGCGCGTCGGGGACGTCGGGGATCCGGCGCCGCAGCAGGCCCGCCATCACCTCGATGCCCGCCAGCGGGTTCTTCACCTCGTGCGCGATCGCCGCCGCCATCTCGCCGAGCGCCGCGAGCCGGTCCCGCAGGCGCTCGCGTTCTTCCATCTGATCGACGAGCGTCAGGTCCTTGAAGAACACCGCCGCGCCTTCCGGCCGCCCGTGGTCGTCGAGGATGTGCGACAGGGTGTAGCCGATGACCTTGCCCGACCTCTTCAGCCTCAGCTCGGCGCGGTTCGGCAGGTGCGCGAGGTCGAACGCGGCCGACAGGATGCGGACGATGTCCGGCTGGCTGGCGAGCACCTCGGTGAATTCGCGGCCCAGGTCGTCTTCGCGCGGCGGGATGTCGAGGATACGGTAGGCCACCTCGTTCATCACCGCGATGCGCCCGTCCCGCGTCACCGCGAGCACGCCGTTCCGCATGCCGAGGAACAGCCGCCGGAAGAAGTGGTCGCCGACCGAGCTGAACGCGCCACCGTCGCGCGCCGACGGGTCGGCTGGGCGGAGAGGCGTGGCCGTGCGCGCGCCGTCGGGCGATGCCTGCTGCGAAGCCCCCTCGGGACGTTCCGTCATGACGTCGGGTCGTGCCTCCTGAATGGCCGGAGGTGACAGCGATTTCAATAGTGTAACTGTGGACCGACTGGCTGCCAAGCGATATTGACCCATGCTGAGGAGAGGAGGGGCAAACGACGTGCCGGAGATCGCAGGGAGGTCAGAAGCTGGAAACTATTGGAAAATATGGGTTTGCCAGAGACGGATACCCGAAGAAGCTGACAAATCTGTAAGCCCTCGCTCAACTCCGGGCTGGCTGGCCGAAACGGGATGAGGGGTCGTCGGAGGTCTGGAGTTCCTCCCACTCGTGCATCAGGTTACCGACCTGCCACATCAGGGCCTGGTGGCGATCGATGACCGGCTGAGCGGCCGCGCGGTCGTCATAGAACCCCGGGCTGGCCATTATCGCCTCGAGCTGCTTGACGGTCGTCTCGCACTCGGAGATGCGATTCTCGAGATCGGCGATCTTCGAGTGGTGCGCCTTCGCCGCGCGTTCGCGGCGGCGCGCCTCGATTTGAGCCTGGCGCCTGGCCTCGCGATCGGCCGGCGCCGGGGGCTGGGACCCGCCGGTTGCGGCCGCCGACGGGTGATGCCGGACCTGTCCCGCCGCGGCAGTGCCAGTCGCCGCCTTCCCGCCCGGCACAGGCGAAGCCGTCCCGCCGCCGTGGCGGCCTGGTCTCGCAGGAGCCTGGTCTCCCTCGTGGCGGCCTGGTCTCGCCGAAGCCCGGCCGTCCGCGTTCTCTCCGCCGTGACGGACCTGTCTCGCCGAAGCCCGGCCGTCCGTTTCATGGCCGGGCGAAGGCGGATGCTCCTTTCTCCACAGGAACTCCTCGTAGCGCCCGGGATAGCTGTGCGCCTCGCCGCCGCCCACTTCGACGATCCGATTGGCGAGCTTCTCGACGAAGTAGCGATCGTGCGAGACGAAGATCAGCGTGCCGCCATAGTCTTCGAGCGCGTCGAGCAGGACGTCCTTGGAGTCGAGGTCCAGGTGGTTGGTCGGCTCGTCGAGCAGCAGCGTGTTCGACGGCCGGAGCAGCATGCGCGCGACGGCGAGCCGCGTGCGTTCGCCGCCCGACAGCACGCCCGCTTTCTTGTAGACGTCGTCGCCCGAGAAGAGGAAGCCGCCGAGGATGTTGCGGATCGCGGGGACCATCTGGTTCGGCGAGCCCGCTTCGAGGGTTTCGTAGACCGTCAGGTCCGGGTCGAGCCGCGCCGCTTCGTCCTGCGCGAAGTACTGCGTCACCATCTGGTGGCCTTCGTGACGCTCGCCGGAATCGGGGGGCTCGGCGCCCGCCAGCATGCGCATGAGCGTCGATTTCCCGGTCCCGTTCGGCCCGACGATCGCGATGCGGTCACCGCGCTCGATGTGAAGGCCTGCGCGCCGGAAGACGACGTTGTCGCCGTACGCCTTGCGGACGTGCTTCAGCTCGAGGACCATCCGGCCGCTCTTGACCGAGGTCGGGAACGAGAAGTGGACCCGCTTGCGCTCGGGAGGCACCTCGATCGGGACGATCTTCTCGCGCATCTTGATCCGGCTCTGCACCTGCGCGGCCTTCGTCGCCTGGTAGCGGAACCGGTCGATGAACATCTTCATCCGCGCCAGCTCCTCGTCCTGCTGGCGCTTGGCCTCGCGAACGCGTTCGAGCTTCGCCTGGCTCTCCGCGAGGTAGTGGCTGTAGTTGCCCGGGTAGTCGTTGAGCGTGCGGAGGTAGACCTCCGCGATGCGGGTGACGACCGTGTCGAGGAAGTAGCGATCGTGCGACACCAGGATGACGGCGTGCGGGTAGTCGTGCAGGTACGACTCGAGCCAGTTGCGCGCCTCGAGGTCGAGGTGATTCGTCGGTTCGTCGAGCAGCAGGAGGTTCGGGCGCGCGAGCAGGAGCTTGGCGAGCGCGATCCGCATCTGCCAGCCGCCGGAGAACGTCTCGGTCGGCCGTTCGAGGTCCGACGGCCTGAAACCGAGGCCCTGCAGCACCGTGGCGATCTTCAGGTCGATGCTGTAGCCGTCGTGGAGGCGGAAGCGATCCTGGAGGTCGCTGTAGCGCTCGAGCATCTGCTCGTGCTCGCCCTCGGGGACGTCCGGGTGACCGAGGCGATCTTCGAGGTCGTGCATTTCGGCCTTGACCGCCATCAGCGGCTCGAAGGCCAGCAACGCTTCCTGGTAGACCGAGCGGCCCGCGTGCGTGAGGCCGTCCTGCGGCAGGTACCCGACCGTCAGGTCGGACGGCTTCGCCACGATTCCCGCATCGGATTCCTCGAGCCCCGCGAAGATCTTGAGCAGGGTGGTTTTGCCGGAGCCGTTCGGGCCGCAGAGGCCGACACGTTCGCCGTCGGAGATCTGCCAGGTGACGTTGTCGAAGAGCACCCGGTCGCCGAAGGACTTCGTCAGGGAGGAGATCTGGATCATCCGGCAGGTCGCAAACCCGATTCACCCGCCGCGGCGCACTCGCGCGCTCGCTCCGAGCGTGCCATCGCCCGCGGGAGAGACCATGTTAGCACACGGGTCTCGGCCGATTCGCGAGTCGACGCCACGGGGCGATCGAGGGTCTGAGACTTGGAAATGTCGGAATTCTCCAAGTCTCGAAATCTAGTAATTCACCGTGATGACGATGGTGTCGGCGTAGCTGCCAACCGCGGCGTCCTGCAGCGGCGGGATCCTGCCGTAGACGGAGAAGGTGATGCTACGCGTGAGAAATATCTGGCCGGTGGCCACCTGTGTGCCCCCCGTCCCGTCGCCCCAGACAATCGTCCGCGCGGCGTCGCGGTACAGATTGTAAAGGAGGAACTCGGCGCCGCTGATCAGGCGGCGGGCGGCGTAAGTTCCGCTGCTGCCGCGCGACAACGAGATGCTGTACGTCACGGTTAAAGGGGGAAAGGGGCAAGTGAGGGTGAACTGGCCGGTGCCGACGTCGTTCGCTGTCGTCGCGAAGATGCTGTAGGGCCCGAATGCGACGGTGGCATTGACGCTCAAGGTGCAAGCCGCCTCGGCAGGCGCACCGGACAGCAAGACGATGCCGATCGCTGTCAGCAGCGCCGGGCGCGCCGCACGCCGGAAGGCCTTGCGGGTGTCGGACGTCACCGGTCGCTCCCCTCCGGCACCACACATTTCAGTGTGCCCAGGCGCAGCAGCGTGGACGTGGACGTCAGCACCTCCAGCGCGAACTGGCATGTCAGGCCCTTGAAGGTCACGGTCGCCTGGTGGCGGCCGGCCGGGACGTTCTCGAGCTCGAACTCCCCGCCCCGGCCGATCGGTGACGAGACCGACCGCCCCGCCACCGAGACGGTGAGGTCGCCGAACACCGGAACAATGGTCTGGCTGCCGACCAGCAGCGTCATGGTGCCCGCCAGGCTCTGTCGCAGGCCGGCGTGGAACACGACCAGCGCGCCTCCGCGATACGGGGGCGCGACGTCGCGCTCGACCTGGTCGACGTCGTGATCGATGGGCACGTCCTGGTCCGCAATCGACAGTCGGTTCGCGTAGTACGGCAGCAGGTTCGGGACGAGGACGTTGCCGTGGCGGTCCGTGCGGCCGGTTTCCTGGTTGTTCAGATACGTCCGCACGCCGCCGACCTCGGGCACGCGCACCAGCGCGAAGCTGTCGTTCACTGTCCGTGTCGGGTGCACGCCCCCGCCGATGAAGACCAGGCCACCGTTCACGATTGCATGCGTGGCGGTCTGGCCGTTCAGCACGTCCTGTCCGACCTCGTAGTGCCCGTAGGGCAGCTGCGCCTCGACCATCCCCTCGGCCTGGCCACCGCCGTTGCCGCCGCTCGCCACGCGCGCCCGGTAGCCGAGGCCAGTCCCCATGGGCAGCGACCGCTGCACGTCCGCATCCAGTCCGGACCCGTCGGCGCCGTGACGGAACGCGACGCTGGCGTTGGTCAGCGGCGCGAGCGCAATCGACAAGCCGGCGTAAACGCCCGTTGTGTACCGGCCGTTCTCCCGCGCCGTGGAAGCGTTGAAGAAGGCCGTCGTCCGGCGGCCGAGGCTCACCGAGCCGATCAGGGACGTGCGCGACGAGAGCGAGCCATTGTACGGCGACGAGACGGCCTCTTGCAGCGACAAACTAACACGGCGGGAGAGCTGCGTGCCGACCATGCCGCTTGCCTCGACGCGCACGGGGTCCAGGCTTCGCCCGATCGTGAGCGTGGAGTAGTGACTGGTCATCGAGCGCAGCGTCGCGCTCACATTGAACGGCTGGCCCAGGTAGGTGTAACCGACCGCGACCGCTCCGCCCGTCTCGCCGTCCGCCCGGCTCGCCGACGCCGCCAGTCCAAGTTCCCCCGCTCGGAGGCGGATGTTCACGGTCGGCCCGACCGACAGGGTCTGGCTGTCCGACTCGGCCACGAAGCCGGCGGTGAGCCGGTCGGAGAACCCGTAGCGGTGGCGGGCCAGCGCGGAGAGGCTGCCGTAGTCCCAGGCTGCCGAATGGCTGCCGATGCGCGGGTAGCCGATCGCGTAGTCGTAGTCCTGCTGGCCGCGCGCGAGCGCGGTCGTTGTCAGGTAGTACGGGGCGGTCATCTGCTGCTCGCGGCCGAACGCGTCGCGCACGACTACGCGGGTGGAGTTGTTGCCCGCCGGCATCGGCACGTGCTCGAGGTTGAACGTGCCCGGCGCCACCTGCTCCCGCGACACCAGCCGGTTGTTCACGTAGACCTCGACGATCGACGGCGTCAGCGCGGTGCCGCTCAGGCCCAGCGTCGGGAACTGCACGAAGTACGGGTCGAGGCCGTAGTCCCGCGCCACGCGAAAGCCCCCGATCAGCAGGCCCGACCCGAACGCCTGAGTGCTGACCAGGCTGTCGCCAATCGTCCAGCGGCGCAGATGCATCCGGTCGTCGATCACCACGTTGGTCAGGCTGCGGACGAACCCCAGCGATTCGTCCCACGACATCGTCGCCTGCGCCACGGCCGGCCCGACGGAGAACCCCGCGTCGAGCGCCGCGTTCGCGCCGGCCTTGCCGTTCCAGCTCGCGCCGTAGTTGACGAAGGCGCTCGTCGCGCGTGCGTACTCCAGGGCCGGCCTGATCGGGCTCAGATCGAGCACTACGCTGCCCAGGAAGGCGTTTGCCGCCGTGAGCCTCAGCGTCAGCGTCTTTTCGTTCAGCTCGTACCGGATCCCGGGCCAGAGCGACGCCAGCGACACGAACATGCGGCCATCCATCGTCTCGCGCCGGCCATCGAAGTTCCGCAGGCCGGCCCGCTCGAGGGCCGCCACCTCGACGAGCACGTCGGCGCTGCGCACGATCGCCAGGACCTCACCACGCTCGGCCTCGTTCACGGTGAGGGTGAGTGGCGCGTGCTGCCCATCGGACGGCTGACAGGCGGCCGGCTGGGCCGCTCCGAAGAGGATTGGGAGACACAAGGACACCACCACCGCGATCGTCTGGAGCGCCGGGCGGCGTGGAGTCGGAAGCGGTGGCATCGTCAGGCTCGGTGGAGAAGCTCCGGCTTCCCCGGTGCTACTTCGCGCAGGCGCCGTCCGGCGCCTGCAGAGTCTCTTTCAACGTCGTCGAATCGGTCAACTGCGCTTCGACCAGGAAGGACCGGATCCGCGCACAGGCGTCGGCCGGGACCTCGAGGTCGAACACGCGCTCGCCGCCTGCCAGCACGTACCAGGCGGCAGGGCGCTGATCCAGCACCGCCTCACCCGCCTGGTCGAGGCCGCGCACGCGAACCGCCTTGGGTATGAAATAGAACGTGCCCGAGTTCACCAGCCGGAACGAGAAACGCCCGGCCTTGAGACCCAGGTCCTGGAGCGTCGCACGCGTTGTCAGCTTCGCCGGCTGCAGGAAGACCGGGATGCCCACCTTCGTCAGCATTACCACGCCGTTCGGCGCCCCCGCGGACTCGACGGGCGGAAGCTCCTCGATGAACAGGCGGTAGGTCTTCTCGACGGGGCCGGCCGGCACCTCGGCCCCGACGCGCACCCTCCGCTCCTCGTGACCGCTGAGCGTCAACAGCGACGGGAAGAACACGACATCCTGGGTCGGGGAGAGCTGCATCTGCCCGTCCGGGTCCTGTGTCCACGCCATCAGACTCAACTGGAAGCGCACCGGCTTGTCGGTCTCGTTCTTGATTGTGACCAGCGCGCTCCGGGTCGTGCTGGAGAGGAAGATCTGTGTGGGGTTGACCGTGAAGGAGGCGGCCGCGGCCGCGGCGGCCTGGCTGAGCGCCAGGCCGGCCGCGATCGCGAGGCATGCTGCAGGCTTGCCCCAGGAGTGAGCCGCCGTTGTACCGGTTGTGTGCGTCATCACTGCCATTGCCATGACCCTACCCCCTCGGTCGGGGCGGCTCGATACCGCCACCGAACGATCGCCGAAGATCTTATCGGCGATGCCAGCGGGGCGCCTAGAAGTTGACCGTCATCACCACCGTGTCGGTATAGCCGCCCGCCAGCACGTCCTGGGCGGCCGGCACGCGCCCGTAGACCGTGACCGTCACCGGATTCCTGCCATTCTGGGTCACCACTGGGGAGGTGCCAGACGTGTTGCCCCAAGCCACCGTGCGCGCGGCGTCCTGGTACAGCGCGTAGTTGAGGAATTCCGTGGTGCCGATCATCCGGCGGTTCGGCGCAAGGTAGTGGGCCCCGTTGTCCATGCCAAGCCACACGGCCGGCGCGCCGCCCCTCGTGCAGGTGACGGTGAACGTGCCCGTCTGGTCCAGGTTGGCGACGCCGTTGGCGACGATCGGGTCGTAGTTGCCGAAGGCCAGCGTCCCAGCGGTGATCGTGCAGTTCCTGACGACAGTGGCGCTGACGGCCAGGTTGTTGGTGGCCGTTCCCTGGGCGTGTACGGTGGCCGGCACGAAGGCCACCGCGGAGAGAAGAGCGACGACGACGAGAAGGCGATTGCGGCTCATAGTTGCTCCTATGTGGAATGGCGTCCACGTCGCAGCCTGCGTGTTGCTGGTCGGGCGGTGGCTGCCGGCATGCCAGCGGCAGCCATCGCCGAGGGTAAGTGCCCTAATCTGTCTTCCGGTCCCGGTCGAGCCACACCTCGAGGTCGTTGCGCCTGAACCTCCACTGGCGCCCGACCCGGACGGCCGGGATGTCACGCGAGCGTATGAGGCGGTAGATCGTTCGGGCGTTCACCCGAAGAATCGCCATCACTTCTTCCGTGGTGAGAAGTGCATGCTCGACTCGGCTGTAGTCAATTATTGTCATTCTGACAACCTCACCTTGTCAGTTATCGGACGTCCGATAAAAGACTTTATATGACATGAGAGTCTTACATGCTCGCTCGGATACAAATATTAGGAAGAAACGTGCCAAATCAGCAGCCAGACCTGATGGCAATGGCCATTCGTGTCGTATGAAGGCTGCTTATCGAACGATCTGGCGTGGGATCTGAGGACCCCGGCGGTTCATTGGAGAGCGGCGGCAGCCGCCAGGCTGGCGGCCTACTCGCCCAGGGCCTTCGCGGCGACTGACAGGACCTTCGGAACGCGGAACGGCTTGGTGAGGTATCCCGATACGCCGAGATTGATCGCCTCGATGGCGCTGGCCTCGCTGGAGTAGCCGGTGATGATGACGACCGGGAGGTTCGGGGACAGACGTCGGGCCTCCCGGATGACCGCCAGGCCGTCCGCGCCCGGCATGCGGAGATCCGTGATCAGCAGGTGGAACCGCTCGGCGCGCAGCAGGGCGATCGCGGACTGTCCGTCGGGCACCGTGCGCACGTCGTACTCCGCGAGCGCCAGCGTCCTGGCCAGCAGTTCGCGGATGGTCTCTTCATCGTCGGCCACGAGGATGCGGGGTCTGGCGTCGGCAGCGCGCCGTCCCTTGCCGGGCGCTGAGGCAGGCGCTGCGGTCCCGCCGGGCGGCGCCGCGGTGGAAGCCTGACTTCCCGGCCGCCGGCCTTCGAGCCATGCGTCGATATCCGCCTTTCTGAAGCGCCACTGCCGGCCGACCCTGACGGCAGGCAGCGTGCCCGCCTTCAGCAGGCGATAGACCGTGCGGAGGTTGACGTGCAGGTACTCGATGACTTCGCCGGTCGTCAGGAAGATGTCGTCCATACAGCGTCCAGTCGTGGCCTCTCCGATTAGCGCGAGCGCCGGGTAGCCGGCCGCCGGGTCTTCGCCACCGGGAGTTCGATCGTGAAGACGGCGCCGCCCTTCGGGTGGTTGTCTGCCACGAGCGTGCCGCGATGATCCTTGATGGTTCCGTGGGCGATCGCGAGGCCGAGGCCGGTGCCGCGCCCGACCTCCTTCGTCGAGTAGAAGGGCTCGAAGACGCGCGACAGCGCATCGACCGCGATGCCGGGTCCCGTGTCGCGCACCTGCAGCCGGACGATGCCGCCCGGTTCGAGGACGCATGTGGACACGACGACCCGGCCGCCGCCGATCGGCGTCAACTCCTGCTCGGCGTTCACCAGGATGTTCAGCAGCGCCTGCTGGAGGAGCACGCGGTTCGCCACGACGATGGGGTGCGCCTTGTCGAGCTGCTGCACCACGTCGATTCGCCCGGCCTTCCACGACGCCGTCCGCAACGCGACCGTCTGGGACACGAGCGTGTTCAGGCGAATCGGCCGCTGCGCGCCCGCCCGTCCCCCCGCGAAGACCAGGAGGTTGGCGACGATGCGCGCGGCGCGTGCCGCCTCGCGTGTCGCGATGCCCAGTTCGCGCCGGATGCCGGCGGGTACCCGGCCCTGCCGGCGCAGCAGCTCGAGGTGGCCGAGCACACCTTGCAGCGGGTTGTTCAGCTCGTGCGCGATGCCGGCGACGAACTGCCCGAGCGAGGCCAGCTTCTCCGACTGCGCCAGTTCGAGATGCGACTGCACCACGTCCTCGAGCAGCAGCAGGTTCTCAATCGCCGCTGAGAGCCGATGCCCAAGTTCGTCCAATTCCGCCAGGAACTCGGGGTCGGCGACCCGAACCCGCTCCACGCCCTCGAGCAGCAGGACACCGAGCGCGCGCCGGTGCCCGCGCAGCGGCACGGAGATACGACCGCCGCCACCGCCGCCCGCCCCTGCGTCGACCCACCGCGCGCGGTCCTCGCAAAGCGCGACCGCCGGCAGCTCGCGTCCGTCCACCGGCAGTCGGGCGCGTTCTGCAGTGCTCGACGCGCCGGTTGATGCGGCCAGCACCAACTCGTGCGATTGTCGGTCGTGGATCCACGCCGACGCGCCTTCTGCACCAAGCGCCTCCGGCAACTCGCGGCACAAGACCGCGAGACCCGCCGGCAAGTTGAAGGGCGATGACGCAGCGCTCGAGAACGCCTGGAGCAGGCGGCGGACTGCCTCCTTCGGTACAGGCTTCCGCTCCGCCCGCCCAGGCTCGCGAGCGTCGGACCGGCCTGTTTCGGCCGAAGAGTCGCTCGGTGTCATAAACTGTCGTGCATTCTACGCCACTCTCATGGGCCATTCCGAGGGCATATAATGGCCGATGGACGCCCACCGGCCAGACCATCCCGAGCGGACCGCCGTCTAATCCGGTAGGAGCAGGCAGGCGGCCTGCTGCGCGGTGCTGCGATGTCGCCGGGTTTCGTGCCGGGCGCGGCGTCGGGGGAGGACCTCCTGCAGGATGCGGCCGTTCTCGTCGGCCTGACCGATGAGGAACTCGTGGCGCGCTCGATGGGTGGCGACCCGGAGAGCTTCAACCAGCTCATCAAGAGATGGGAGAGGCCGATTTATGCCCTCGCCTATCGGACGATAGGCCGCGAAGACGATGCCCGCGACGTCGTGCAGGAGACGTTCCTGAGAGCCTTCCGGGGGTTGGGCGGATTCAGGGGACAAGCCAAGTTCTCGTCGTGGCTCTATCGGATTACGCTGAACCTCTGCCGGGACTGGATCCGTCGTCAGCGCAGGGCGCCGGTGGTGTTGACGCCTGACGGCGTGGACCTGGTGGACCTCGCCGGGGAGGCCGATGGGGCCGAGCGCGCCGACGAGGCCGTCGCGCGGCAGGACGTCAGGCGGGCGGTGGCCCTCGCGATGAGGGCGCTGCCGGAAGAACAGCGCGCGGCGATCGTCTTGAAGGAGTACCACGACCTGACGTTCCAGGAAATCGCCGACCTGCTGGGGTGTCCCCTCAGCACCGTCAAGACACGGCTCTACCAGGGACTGACGGTCCTTCGGAAAGAGCTCGAGCGCAGTGGAATCCAATCGGGGACGAGGACGGTATGAGCTTCAGCTGCACGGACAAGGACACGCTCGTCGCCTATGTGTATGGCGACTGCGACGCTGACACACGCGGCGCCGTGGAAGCCCACCTGGCGACCTGCCCGGCGTGCGCCGACGAGGTCGGCGGGTTCGGCATGGTGAGGAAGACCCTCTCCGAGTGGAGGCCGCCGGAACGGGTTGGGGGCTTGCGGCTGGTCAGGGAGGACGAGTCCGAGGCGCCGACACCCGCCAGGGTCCTGCGGCCCGCCCGCTGGTGGCAGGCGCCGCTGCCGGCCCTCGCCAAGGTGGCCGCAGCCATCCTGCTGTTCGCCGGCGGCGCCGCGCTGGCCAACCTCGAAGTGCGCTACGACAAGGACGGGTTCCTCGTGCGGACCGGATGGCAGAAGCCCGTTCCCGCTGCGACGCAGTCCGCCGTCCGCCAGCCTGGGACGCTGGAGCCGCAAGCCGCGCCGGCTCCGACGCCCGCGTCCGTGCCGGGCAGTGCCGCCGCCGAATCGCCCTGGCGCGTCGAACTGGCGTCGCTCGAACGCCAGTTGCGCGACGAGTTCCGCCAACAGCTGGCGTCGGTACGGACCGCGAGTGCCGGCCCGGCGCCGGCGAACGTGGCGGCCGGCGCCGACGTCGACGAGAGCCAGCTGATGACGCGGGTGCGCGCGATGATCGACGACAGCTACCGGCGTCAGCAGGTCGAGATGGCGCTGCGCATCAACCAGGTCGAGGGCGACTTCCAGACGCAGCGGAAGGCCGACATGGCGCGCCTGCAGCAGGTGGTCAACGGCTCGCTCGACGGGCAGCCGCTCTCACCGTTGCAGCAGCGCAACATGATGAACGTCATCCGCCTGAACCCGGTGTCGATGAAGATGAAGAAGTAGCGGCGTGGAACCCGCCGGGCCGAATCGGTTTCTAACTGGGCAGGAGTACAATGGTGTCCATGCGTCGTCACCATCACTTGCTGTCCGGCGGTTTCCTGCTCCTCTCGCTCACCGCGCTCTCCGCGTGCACTTCGCGCACCATCGACCTTCCCAAGGTCCTCCAGGTGACCGACGTGAGCTCCGGGTACTTCGACGCGGGCATCGTCGAGGGCAACAAGAACAAGATCGTCCCCACGATTTCCGTGCGGCTGAAGAACACCGACACCCAGCCGGTGCAAAGCGTGCAGATGATCGCGAAGTTCAACCGGTTGGGCGAAACCGAGGAATGGGGATCCGCACCCTACGTGCGGGCGATCGGCCCCGAGGGCCTCGCTCCCGGCCAGACGGGGAGCCCGATCGTGATGAAGTGCGACCGCGGGTACACCGGCGAGCAGCCCCGGGCACAGCTCTTCACTCACAGCCAGTTCGTTGACGTCCACGTCGAGCTGTACGCGAAGTACGGTGCCCAGCCCTGGGTGAAGATGGGCGAGTACCAGATCGCCCGTCAACTGCTCACGCGCTGACCGGGAGCTGATTTACATCCGGCTGGCGGCTCGCGGCTTCTATCTTCTATCTTCTATCTTCTGTCTTCTGTCTTCTGTCTTCCGTCTTCCGTCCTTCCCCGTGCACCATCGGGACGAACAAGACGGGCGCCACCGTCTTCGTCCGTGTCCGACCGTCCTGCTCCTTCTCGACCAGCACGAGCTCCTGCGCGTAGAGGGCTCCCACAGGTATGACGAGCCGGCCGCCGACCGCGAGCTGATCGATCAGCGCGTTCGGCACCTCGGTGGGCGCGGCCGTGACGATCACGATGTCGAACGGCGCTTCTGACTCCCATCCGGCGTATCCGTCGGCGCGGGCGGCCGTCACGTTGGTGTAGCCGAGTCGCGCCAGGCGCTCGGCGGCCTGGCGGCTCAGGTCGTCGTCGATCTCGACGCTGAACACGTGGTTGACGACGCGGGAGAGCACCGCGGCCTGGTACCCGCAGCCCGTGCCGACTTCGAGCGCGCGGTCGCCGCGCGTGGGCCGCGCCAGTTCGGTCATCAGGGCGACCACGTACGGCTGCGAGATCGTCTGGCCGTGCCCGATGTGGAGCGGGTGGTCGTCGTAAGCCTGGGCCCGCAGGTCGCCCGGCACGAACAGGTGGCGCGGCACCTGGCGCATGGCTGAGACAACCCCCGCGTCGGAAACGCCGCGCGACAGGATCTGGTCCGCGACCATCCGTTCGCGCTCGGCCGTGCGAGCGACGTCGGCCGATGTGTCGTCGCCGTCCGTGGAGCCGCGTGGGCCGGTCTCCGCGGCCCCGGCGAACAGGCCCGCCAGGAGGCCGGTGGGCAGGATGGCCATGCCTCCGATTATCGCGCGATTGAGGGTGCGACTCTACAAGCGCGGGGAGGCCGCCGTCCGCCCTCGCTCAAAAGCGCAAGACAGTGCCGCGACGGCCAGCCTATAATCGATGCCGTGCGCGTTGACCCGTCTTCCCGCTTCCTCGAGCGTCGCCTCGGTCCGTTGGACGCCGCGGCCATCGTCATCTCCAACGTAATCGGCGTGGGGATCTTCATCACCCCGCGATTCATCGCGATGGCCGTGCCGCACCCGCTGTGGTTCCTCGGCGTGTGGCTGGCGGGCGGCCTGCTCGCGTTCGCCGGCGCGATGGCCTACGCCGAACTCGGCACGCTGCGGCCGCGGTCGGGCGGGGAGTACGTCTACCTGCGCGAGGGTTACGGGCCGCTGGCCGCGTTCCTGACCGGCTGGACGTCGTTCGTGGCCGGGTTTGCCGGCGCGATTGCCGCGGGCGCCCTCGGGGTGTCCGAGTACCTCGGGCGCTTCGTGCCGGCCGCGGCCGACGCGACGCCGCTGGCGACGATCCCGCTGCCGTTTGTGCCGCTCGTGTTCTCGCCGCGCACCCTCGTGGCGCTGACCGTGGTGATCGGGCTGGCGCTCGTGCACATCCGGGGACTGGGGCCCGGGCGGCTCGTCCAGAACACGCTGGCCGCGCTGAAGGTGTCGGCGCTGGCGCTGTTCGTCGCCATCGGCCTCGGCGCCGGGCGGGGCAACCTCGCGCACTTCTCCGCGCCGGCCGCCTCGGTGGGCACCTTCGACTGGGCGCTCGCGTTCATCCTCGTGATGTTCGCGTTCAGCGGCTGGAACGCCGCGTCCTACGTTGCCGAGGAGATCCGCGACCCGGGTCGGAACGTGCCGCGCGCTCTCGCCCTCGGCACGGGTGTCGTCGTGCTGCTCTACCTCGGGCTGAATTTCCTGTATGTCTACGCCGTGCCGATCGGCGAGATCGCGTCGGGAAACGGCGCGGAGCTTGCGATGGTGGCGGCGGAACGGTTGCTGGGGCCGTTCGCCGCGACGCTGCTGGGCGGCCTGGCGGTCATTGTCCTGTCGGGCAGCCTCAGCGCGATGACCGTGGCGGGCCCCCGCGTCTACTTCGCGATGGCGCGCGACGGGGAGTTCTTTCCGGCGTTCGCCCGCGTCCACCCGCGCTTCCACACGCCCTGGGTGTCGATCATCGCGCAGACCGTGTGGAGTTCGCTGCTGATTCTCACGAACAACAAAGCCCAGCTCGCGGAGTACACCGGGTTCGCCGTCCTGCTGTTCTCGGCGATCGCGGTGAGCTCGGTGTTCGTGCTGCGGCGGCGCTTCCCGGACGAGCCCAGGCCGTTCAAGGCGCTCGGCTACCCGGTGGCGCCGGCGGTCTTCGTCCTGGCCTCGCTCGTCATCATGGTGTTCGCGATCAAGGGCCGGCCCGGGCCGTCGTTGATCGGCGCGTGCATCATCGCGGGGGGAATCCCGCTCTACTGGCTGCTCCGCTGGAACGCGAACCGGACAGGGCAGCACTGAAGTGCTGCTCCACCGGACAGAGTGCTGCCCCGACAACCAAGCTCCCCTGCAGGTGATCAACGGTCGGAGCAGGGCTTCAGCCCTGCTTTCGTCCTGAGCAGCACCCACAGCGTGATGGCCGCGAGCGTTCCGTCGGTCACGGCGAAGAGCAGAAACGCCGCGGGCGACTGGCGGACGACGTGGTCGATCACGAAGGCCAGGCAGCCGACTCCCTTCAGAAACGGTCCCATCACCCAGAGATAGCCGCGGTACATGTCGGGGCGCCGGTACGGCAGGGCGTAGCCGGCGCCGACGGCCAGCAGGAAGATCCCATTCAGGTCCGCGTGGATCGGCGGAACGGGAGGCGGCAGCGCGAAGAGGGATTGGAGCAGGTCGCGCCCGAAGAGCAGCGCCAGACCGAGAGCGATGTCGTAAATGCCGGAGACGGCGGCGACGACGGCGAGCGGGCGGAGATCAGAAGATCGATCGGGCATCGTGTCGGAAGAGTCTCCTGACGCCCCACAGCACGAGCAGCAGGAACGTGATGAGGAGGAACTCCGGCAGGAACTGCTTGGTCAGCAGCCCGACATCCTCACGGACCGACGCGAGCCACGCGACGCTCAGTCCCACGCCATGCTCCAGGCTCTGAGGGTCCTACCGTTTCGAGAGCAGCTGCAGTTCGCCGCGATACGTGATCGTGTCGTCCGGTTCGATGCGGACGTCGAACGAGATGGTCTGGTAGCCCGGCGCCCTGATCTCCACGCGATGGGCGCCGACTTCGAGTTCCATCTTCTGGAACGTGCCATTGAAGTCGTCGACGATCCCCATGAAGTAGCCGTCCACGTAAACCTCTGCGTCGGCCGGCTGGACCTTGAGCTTCAGCCCGCCCCGACCAACCCGGTCGTCGCCGTAGTAGCCGTAACCGTCGCCGTAGCCGCCGTACCAGTAGTCATAGGGCCCGTAGCCCCACGAGAACGGGTCGTAGTACCAGTATCCCAGCCCGAACGCCCCGTAACCGTAGAGGTAATAGGGGTAGTAGGGGTAGTATCCGCCGTGGCCGCCACCCGGGTGGTAGCCGGGGTGGCCGGGCCCGTAATCGGGGATGCCGGTGCCGAGCCGCGACACCGCCTGACCGACAACCGGGGCGCCGGGATTGGGCCTGGCGCCTCGAGGGACGGCGCGGTCCGTCGGGCTCCCGTACATCTCGCGGACGTAACTGCTGCTACCGTTCGTCGGAGCGGTGCGCCGGACAGCCGCACCGGACGATGAGCCCCCCGAGGAGGGCGAGTAGGTCGAGCCAGACTCGCCGCTCGACGACCCCCTCGGCACGGCGACCATGCCACCGCCACCGGACGAGGCGCTGCCGCCACCGGACGAGGCGCTGCCGCCGCCACCTCCACCGCTGCTGACCGCCCCTCCGCTACTGGCGCCCGACGGGTTCGGACGGCCCTGCGCGGCGGCGGGTCCTGCAGCGAGCGCGAGCACGAGAATCGCGCCGGCCAGCGTGCAAATGAGCGGTTTCATAAAGACTCCCTCGGTGCGCCGGACGGGCATATGAACCCGACGCTGATCGATCAGACAGCAACACGCCTGCCAACGACGGAGCGCGGGCAGCCTTAAAACTACTCCTAATTCCGCCGGCGCGCCACCACTTCGCGCGCTGGCTGTCACCCCGACAGCACACCCCGGCGCTTCCTTGACACCTTTTTCGGCCATCCGATAGACTGCGGAAAGCCGACCAACCCGGTACCGGCTTTCCGTCCACCTCGCTCGGTGCCTGCCCGCCATGTTCCACAGCACGACGATTCTCGCGGTCCGTCATCACGATCACGCGGTCCTCGCCGGGGACGGCCAGGTGACGCTGGGGGACACCGTGGTCAAGCAGAGCGCCCGGAAGACCCGGCGCCTGTACAACGACAAGATCCTGGCCGGCTTTGCCGGGTCGGCCGCCGATTCGTTTGCGCTGTTTTCGAGGTTCGAGGCCAAGCTCGAACAGTACCGAGGCAACGTCGAGCGGTCCGCCGTCGAGCTGGCGAAGGATTGGCGAACCGATCGGGTCCTCCGGCGCCTCGAGGCGATGCTGATCGTCATGGACCTGAAGTCCACGTTCCTGCTGTCGGGCAACGGCGATCTGATCGAGCCGGACGACGGGATCGTCGGGATCGGGTCGGGCGGGGGCTATGCCGTGGCGGCGGCCAGGGCGCTGGCCCGTCACACGACCCTCGACGCCCGGGCCATCGCCGAGAGCGCGATGGCGGTGGCCGCGGGGATCTGCATCTACACCAACAGTAACCTGTCGATCGAAGAGTTGTAGCGCGCGATGCCCATCTACCTGCCCGAGACGTCGTCCACCGCCGCCGAGTCGCTCACCCCGCGCCAGATCGTGGCCGAACTCGACAAGTACGTCGTCGGGCAGCACAAGGCCAAGCGGGCCGTGGCCATTGCGCTCCGCAACCGGCTGCGGCGCCAGAAACTGTCGCCTGACATGGCCGACGAAGTGGCGCCGAAGAACATCCTGATGATCGGCCCGACCGGCGTCGGCAAGACCGAGATCGCGCGGCGCCTTTCGCGCCTCGCGCAGTCGCCGTTCCTCAAGGTCGAAGCGTCGAAGTTCACCGAGGTGGGCTACGTCGGGCGCGACGTCGAGTCGATGGTGCGCGACCTCGTCGAGATCGCGGTGGACATGGTCCGCGAAGAGCGGGTTGACGAGGTCCAGGCCAAGGCGGAGCGCAACGCCGAGGAGCGCCTGCTCGACCTGCTGCTGCCGCCGTCGCCGCCGACACTCGAGGAGGACGCGGCTGCGGCCCGCGACCAGGCCAGCTCCACGCGCGAGAAGATCCGGGAGCAGCTGCGCGACGGTCGCCTCGACGACCGCACAGTCGAGATCGACGTGCGCGAGCGCGCGTTCCCGTCCTTCGAGATCATCGCCGGGTCCTCGGTCGAGGAAGTGGACATCAACATCAAGGACATGCTGCCCGGCCTCTTCCAGGGGCGGACGAAGAAGCGCCGGGTGAAGGTGGGGGAGGCCATGGAACACCTCCTCCAGGAGGAGCAGCAGAAGCTCGTTGACATGGAGAGCGTGGCGCGCGTGGCCGTGGAGCGCGTCGAGGACGCCGGCATCATCTTCGTGGACGAGATCGACAAGATCGCGGGGCGCGAAGGCGGCCACGGCCCCGACGTCAGCCGCGAGGGCGTCCAGCGCGACATCCTCCCGATCATCGAGGGGACGACGGTCAACACCAAGTACGGGATGGTGCAGACCGATCACATCCTGTTCATCGCGGCGGGCGCGTTTCACGTGGCCAAGCCGTCGGACCTGATCCCCGAACTCCAGGGCCGCTTCCCGATTCGCGTCGAGCTCGAGCCGCTCGGCAGAGACGAGTTCGTCCGCATTCTCACCGAGCCGAAGAACGCGCTGGTCAAGCAGTACACGGCGCTCCTCGAAACCGAGGGGATCGCGCTCGAGTTCCGGCCCGACGCGGTCGAGCGGATCGCCGACTTCGCGGCGCTCGTGAACGAGCGGGGGGAGAACATCGGCGCGAGACGGCTGCACACGGTGATGGAGAAACTGCTGGACGAGATTTCGTTCGAGGCGCCCGACCTCCCCGAGAAATCGATTACTATTGATGCCGCTTACGTCGACCGGATGCTGGCCGACATCGTGAAGAACGAAGACCTGACCCGCTACATCCTGTGAACCGTCCGACTACCGGCCGGCCGCGAACCGCCTCCGTCGCCCGGCGCCTGGCGTTCGTCGTCTTCGTGGCCGCGGCCTTCCTGCCCGCCTGCGGGAAGAAGGGGCCGCCGCGTCCCCCGCTGGTCACCGTGCCGGCGCGTCCGGATCCGGTCGCCGCGCGGCGCCTGGGCTCAACCGTGTACATCCAGTTCCGGATCCCGACGGGCAACACCACCGGCGCGGGGCCTGCCGACATCGAGCGGGTGGAGGTGTACGGGTTCACGGGAACGCCGTCGGGCAGCGAGGACGTCTTCAAGTACGGCACGCTGGTGGCCACTGTCCCGGTGCGCAAGCCGCCGGAGGAGCAGGAGGAGCCGGCAACGCGTGGGAAGGCCGGCCGGCCGGAGCAGCGGCCCGAACTGAGGCCGCCGCCACCGCCGCGTCCGCCCGCCTCGATGGAAAACGGCTTCGACCAGGGCGACACGATCGTCGTCTCCGAGTCGCTCGGCCCGGCGCAGTTCGTCGAGATCGTGCCGAAGAAGAAGACACCGGCGCCGGTGATCGAGCAGCCGTCGGAAAGTGTGCCGAGGCCGCTCGGCCCGGCCCCGCCCGCGGTGCTGCCGTCACGGTTGTACGTGGCGGTCGGGATCAACCACAAGGGGCGGAAGGGAGCGGTCTCCGGCCGGCAGCTGGTGGCGCTCGGCGCGCCGGCATCGGCGCCGTCCGAACCGACGGTGACCTACAGCGAGACCGCGTTCACAATCACCTGGACGCCGCCGCCTGACGCCTACCCGCCCGTGCCGGCAGGCGGGAGCGTGCTGAAATCCACCCCGATCGGGACCCGGCCCGTCTACGGCGCCTTCAGTGTTTACGAGGTTCCGCCGCCCCGGATCGCGCCGGCTGAAGCGAAGACGCCGACGCCGCCAGCCGCCGGCGCGCGGATGCCGACGCCGGTCAACGACAAGCCGATCCCCGCGCCGCCGTTCGTGGACAACCGGATGGAGTTCGGCAAGGCGCGCTGCTATGTGGTGCGCGCCGTGTCCATCTTCGGCGCGCAGTCGATCGAAAGCGAGGCGTCCCCGGCGCAGTGCGTGACACCGGTGGACACGTTCCCGCCCGCGGCCCCCGTGTCGCTGAAGGCCGTCGGGAGCGAGGGCGCCATCAGCCTCATCTGGGACGCGAACAAGGAAGCCGACCTCGCGGGCTACGTCGTCTTGCGGGCGACGCTGCCGGGCGGCGAGTTCACGCCGGTGACGCCGGCGCCAATCACGGAGTCCACGTTCAACGACACGACGGTGGCCAAGGGCGTGCGCTACGCCTACGTCGTCGTGGCGGTGGACACGTCGAAGAACCGCAGCGCGCGATCGAACCAGGTCGAGGAGTCGGCGAGGTAGGCACCGGGGCGAGGAGGGACAGCCATGGACCGCATCTATCGCATCGAGTACCACGGGTCGAAACGGTACGCGGCCGAGCACAATCGCCGGCTCTTCCTGCTCGACGGCGACCTGTTCGGCGAGTACGGGTTCGGCGAGGAGATCGCCCAGGGCGAGTTCCCGAGGGACCTGCCGACCGGGTCGCGCCTGCTGGCGCCGATCACGCCGACGAAGATCGTCGCCATCGGCCTGAACTACAAGGACCACGCGGCGGAGCAGAAGAAACCACTCCCGGCCGAGCCGATGATGTTCATCAAGCCGTCCACCGCGGTCATCGGCCCCGGTGAGCCCATCAGGCTGCCCCGTGGCGTCGGGCGCATCGACTACGAGAGCGAAGTGGCGGTGGTCATCGGCAGGCGCGCGACGAAGGTGCCGACCGAACACGCGCTCGAGCACGTGCTGGGCTACACCTGCGCGAACGACGTGACGGCGCGCGACCTGCAGAATCGCGGCTACCAGTACTCGCACGTGAAGGGGTACGACACGTTCGCGCCGCTCGGCCCGGCGATCGCCGTCGGCCTGGATCCGGCGACGATTGCCGTGCAGGGCTGGCAGAACGGGCAGATGAAGCAGAACTCGTCCACCGCGCAGCTGATCTTCAGCGTGGCCGACCTGATCGCGTACGTATCCGGCATCATGACGCTGCTGCCGGGCGACATCATTTCGACCGGCACTCCGTCCGGCATCGGACCGCTGGCGCCGGGCGACGTGTTCACGGTCAGGGTCGCCGGCATCGGTGAGCTCACGAACCCGGTGGAACAGGCGTGACGGAGGATTCAGAATTCAGAATCCAGAATTCAGAATTCAGAAGATAGAAGATAGAAGATAGAAGACGGAAGGCGGAGCTGCGAGCCGCCAGCCGGCACCGGCGCAGGTGAAAGACGACATGGACAAGCGCGAACAGCTGACGCAACTGGAGAAGGCGGCGGAACTCGGCGGTGGCGAGGCGCGCCTCAAGCGGCAGCACGAGGCCGGCAAGCTCACCGCGCGGGAGCGGATGGACCTGCTGTTCGACGCCGGGACGTTCGAGGAGTTCGACAAGCTGGTCGTGCACCGGTGCCGCGACTTCGGGATGGAAGACCAGGTGATCCCCGGCGACGGCGTCGTGACCGGGTTCGGCCGCGTCGAGGGCCGTGTCGTCTACGCCTTCGCGCAGGACTTCACGGTGTTCGGCGGATCGCTGTCCGAGACGAACGCCGCGAAGATCGTGAAGATCATGGACCTGGCGGTCCGGCAGGGCGCGCCCGTCGTCGGCCTCAACGACTCGGGCGGCGCGCGGATCCAGGAAGGCGTGATGTCGCTCGCCGGCTACGCGGACATCTTCCTCCGGAACACGCTCGCGTCGGGCGTTGTCCCGCAGATCTCCGCGATCATGGGCCCGTGCGCCGGCGGCGCGGTCTACTCGCCCGCGATCACCGACTTCACGGTGATGGTCGAAGGCACGAGCTACATGTTCGTGACCGGGCCCGACGTCATCAAGACGGTCACGCACGAGGACGTGTCGAAAGAAGAGCTCGGCGGCGCGATGACGCACAACGCGAGGAGCGGCGTCGCCCACTTCGCGGTCGCCGACGACCGCGAGTGCCTGCTGATGATCCGCGAACTGCTCGGGTTCCTCCCGGGCAACAACGTGGACGAGCCGCCCCGTCGCGAGACGGCCGACCCGTCGGACCGCGAGGACGAAGCGCTCGACACGCTCGTGCCGGAGTCGCCGAACCAGCCGTACGACATCCTCGACCTGATCCACCGCGTCGTGGACGACGGGCACTTTCTCGAGGTGCATCACCACTACGCCCGCAACATCGTCGTGGGGTTCGCGCGGCTCGGCGGCAGGTCGGTGGGGGTCGTGGCCAACCAGCCGGCGCACCTGGCGGGGGTGCTCGACATCGACGCGTCGGTCAAGGGCGCCCGCTTCGTGCGGTTCTGCGACGCGTTCAACATCCCGCTCGTGACGTTCGAGGACGTGCCGGGATTCCTGCCGGGCACCCAGCAGGAGTTCGGCGGCATCATCCGCCACGGCGCCAAGCTGCTGTTCGCGTTCGCCGAGGCGACGGTGCCGAAAGTGACCGTGATCGCGCGCAAGGCCTACGGCGGCGCGTACTGCGTGATGTCGAGCAAGCACATCCGCACCGACGTCAACTTCGCGTGGCCGACCGCGGAGATCGCCGTGATGGGGCCGGAGGGTGCGGTGAACATCCTCTACAAGCGGGAACTGGACGCGGCCGCGGACCCCGCGGCGCTCCGGGCCGCGAAGGTCGCCGAGTTCCGCGACAAGCTGGCCAACCCGTTCGTGGCGGCCAGCCGCGGGTTCCTCGACGAGGTCATCGTGCCCCGCACCACGAGGCGCCGCCTGATTGCCGCGCTCTCCGCGCTCGAGTCGAAGCGCGACCGCAACCCGCCGAAGAAGCACGGGAACATCCCGCTCTAAGCCCTGAGCTCACCTGCGTTGACGATGAGGAACCCGAGGCGGAGGCCATGAAATCGGACGCGAAGGGCCATCGACGTCATCAACGCAACTGAGTCGAAGGGTAGGAGGGTCCCGGCTTTCAGCGACCGGCCATCGGTGTGCCAGGAGTGCGATGAGGCTCGATAGAAGACGCAGAACGTGGCTGCACCCTACGTTCTGCACTCAGGACTCGAGGCAACAGGTGACCCCGATCACACCGGCAGCGGTCAAGCCGACGGTCTCTGTTCTCGACGTCGAGAAGCTCGACGTGAGAGTCGGGACCATCGTGGCAGTGGACGACCTCCCGAAATCGAGCAGGCTCCTCAGGCTCACGGTGGATTTCGGCGACCACAGGCGCACCATCCTCGCAGGCATGAAGACGGAGCGTGCGACGCCTCAGGAGATCGTGGGCAGGCAGGCGCTGTTCGTGGTCAACCTCGAGCCGAAGCGCATGGCGGGCGAGGTGTCCGAAGGCATGCTGTTCGATATCGGCTTCGCGGACGGGATCGTGCCGGTCCTCGCCGTGCCCGAGCGACCGGTTCCCAACGGGGTCAGGGCCGGCTAGCCAGCGCCTGCGGCAGGCGACCGCTGGTAACCCCGGGCGAGACGTCATCCTCCTCCTCAATACGGCCCTCTTCCTGGTCGCCATGTCCGTCCTCGGCGTCAATGAGGCGCTGTACTCCGTCCTCCCCCTGACGGGTGTGGACGGTGGCATTGTCAAGAAGGCAATGCTGCAGTAGCATCGTCGGACCGCGACGGCGCTGATGCAACAACGGCCATGGACTACATCGACGATCTGATCGCCACGGTCCGAGCGGCGGCCGCGCGCCTGAGGCGGGTTGCCGACGCCGACGCCGCCCGACGCCCGGCGCCCGGCACGTGGTCCGCGAAGGAGATCATCGGCCATCTCATCGACTCGGCCTCCCACAACCACCAGCGCTTCGTCCGGGCCCGTTGGCAGGATGACCTCGTCTTCCCAGGATACGACCAGGATGTCTGGGTTTCGGCCCAGGACTACCAGGCGGCCTCGTGGCCGGATCTCGTGGACCTCTGGGCGGCCTACAACACCCATCTCGCGCGGATCATGCGCGCGACGTCCGAAGCGACTCGCCTGCGGACACACATGCGCCACAATCTCGATGAACTGGCGTGGCGGCCCGTGCCGGCCGGCGAGCCGGTGACGCTCGACTACTTCATGCGCGACTACGTCGGCCACCTCCTCCATCACTTGCGCCAGGTCGAAGAGATGAGGCTGCGCGTCGCCCCCTGACGCGGCATACTGAGCTTCCGTCATGGCGATCGCGCAGGACGTCGAGAGCCGTCCACTGCTGAAAGCCCTGAACCGAGAACCGCAAGCCGTCATAAACTGATCCGTCCACCCCACACCCCACCACGGAGGATGGTCTGTTGGATATCAAGTCGCCCGAGTTCTACGCGGAAATCGGCCTCATCTCCGGCCTCGAAGTCCACCAGCAGCTGCTCACCGAACGCAAGATGTTCTGTCATTGCCCGGCGCGTCGATACACCGACACGCACGACGGCGAGGTGCTGCGGCACATGCGCCCGACGCTCTCCGAGCTCGGCGAGTACGACGGCACGGCGCTGATGGAGTTCAAGACCAGGAAGAACATCATCCTGCTCAAGCTGCGCGACGAGCTGCTGCGCCGCGGGTTCACGAGGCCGGACGAGGTCGGCGTCGATAGCGCCGACGTGACGTCGCTGTTCGCCACCTCCGAGGCGGCGTTCCTCACCGCCGCCCGGCTCTACGCGCCTGGCGACGACCGCCTCTTCCGCCTCTCGATGGGGCTTGCCATGCGCGACCTTCTCGAGATCGTCATCGTGCCGCTCGACAACATGCTGCCCGAGACGGCGCTGATGAAGCTGTCGTGGGTGCTTGCGCACACCGACGATCACGAGAGGTGCTGCGCATGATGCGGACCGTGGTGTCACACGAAATCACGCTCCGCGAGCCGCACAACGGCTACCTGATCATGCAGGGCGGACTCCCCGAAATCGAAGCGTTCATTCTGTCGCACTGGAAGTGACAACGGGTCGGCGGCGACCGAGACGGGTCGGCGCTCCTCCGCGCCGTGACAGGCCCATAAATATGGTCTAGTATATGACCATGAAGGTGGTCAACATACATGACGCCAAGGCCAGGCTGTCCGAATACCTCGACGCGGTCGCTTCGGGCGAGCGTGTGTTGATCTGCAAACGGAACCAGCCGGTCGCGGAGCTCCGGCCCGTGCCCGGCGCCAGGGCCGTGCCGCGCCCGATGGGAAAGGCGGCCGGCCGGGTGCGCATTTCGCCGGCGTTCTTCGAGCCGCTGCCGGACGAGTTGGTGGCCGCGTTCTCACCCGGCGAGAACCTCACCGTCGAGCCGCCCAGGCCAGCCCGGGTCGCCGAGCCCGCATCGCCGCGCGTGGCGGGTCCGGCGCGGAGGCGGCGCCGGTGAAGATCCTGCTCGACACCTGCACGTTCCTCTGGATCATCACGGACGCGCCGCAGTTGTCGCGGCGCGCCCGCGCCCTGTTCCAGGCTCCCGACAACGTGGTGTACCTGAGCGCCGGTTCAGCGTGGGAGATTGCCATCAAGCACGCCCTCGGCCGGCTGCCGTTCCCGGACGCGCCCGAGCGCTTTCTGCCGGAGATGCGCGACGCGCACGGCATCGAGCCGCTGCCGATCGACGAGGAGTCGGCGCTCCATATCTCGCGGCTGCCCGCGCTTCATCGCGACCCGTTCGACCGCCTCATCGTCAGCCAGGCGATCGTCCACGGCCTCTCGATCCTCACGCCCGACCCGCTCGTGACCCAGTACCCGGCGCGGACCATCTGGTAGGCAGGCCGGCTCACGGCTGACGGTCTGCGGCTTTCGGCTTCTCGAACCGCGCCCGCCACGAGATCTCGCGGCTGGCTGTGGGCGCGCAGCCCGACACCGCGAGCGTGCCCTGGCGGGCAATCGGCAGGGGAGAGGCGCCCTCGCACTGCATCTCGGCCAGCCGCCACGTCGCGCTCTCGGTCAGGAAGATCTCGTAGGGCTCTCCGCCGACAACCTGGCTTCGGCCCGAGAGGATGCCGTCCTTCCACGACACATCGATGAGATCGACCCCGCCTCCGGTGAGGTGACGGCTGGTCGCGACGACCTGCGGGCGGGGGAGCCGCTCGCGGATCACGAAGACCTGCGAGTTGAACGCGGGCGGGATCGGCCCGGGGGAGAACGACTCGCCTTCGGGCGCGACGAACCTCCGCTCCCAGAACTCGAACACGATGCGGGGTTTCTTCGGATCGAGCCCGAGGTCGTCCCAGCGGATCTCGCCGAAGGTGCCGCCGGTCCGCCCGAGGACGACCCACGACTCGAAGGGTCGGTTGATCTCGAGCTCGTACAGATGCGTGGAGGGCGTGAGCCCGGCGTCGAACGGCTTGGGGTCGCGGCCGCTCACCTGGCTGTCCACGCGATCGAGTTCCGACGACCGCGATGGATCGACGTCGTACAGCTGCCCGGGCGACGTGACGAGCACCGGCGCGGCGCGCCGGGCGGGCTCGGCGAACGCCGTGCGGTACCGCTCCGGCTTGTCGGTGAGGAGGAACAGCGACCCGGTCAGCGACGTCACCATCGTCGAGCGCCACGCTTCCTTCTCGCTGAGCTCGATGTGATCGGGGTCGTTGCGCCACACGACGTTGTTGAACGAGTTGAACTGCGCGAGCCCCGCGTACGAGAACCCGTCCGTCCCAAGGCGGCAGCCATCGACCAGGCCCACCAGCTCGGGGCGCACGCCCCAACACGCCAGCAGGAAGCGGTCGCGGCCGACCTCGTCGCGCACGGCCGCGACGTACTGACGAAGGACCTCTGCAGGGTCCAGGTTCTTCTTCTCGAAGTGCTGGCGGTAGGAGTTGTAGCCTTCGTACCGCAGATGGCGCAGGGCATCCAGCTTGAAGTACTCCCAGCCCATGCCGCGCAGGCCCTTGTAGATCGGGCGGACGAGCGCGTCGAGGGCGCCGGGCGACGACGCGTCCACGGGATGATCGATCCAGTTTCCGCGCGCGACCTGGCCCGCGGCGTCCTGGACGAACCAGTCCTTGTGCTGGTTCGCGTACTCGGTCTGGGAGAACGTGGCGTTGGTCCAGATCCCGGGTTTCAGCCCCTTCTGCCGGATGTAGGTCGCCGTCGCTTCCATCCCTTCCGGGAACTTGGCGTTCGGCGTCAGCCAGAGCTCGGGCAGCCCGGTGGCGCGCTGGTACCCGTCGTCGATCTGCAGGTACTCGTAGCCGTAGGGCAGCAGCACCTCCGACATCACATCCGCCGTGCGCCGGACGTCCTGGTCGGTCACGTTGTCGAAGAAGGCGAACCAGCTGCACCAGCCCACGACCGGCTTGTCCCACACGGCGTAGGTCCAGGGTTCGAAGTAGCGGAGGCCGCGGTGCTGCTGGTAGAAGCGCGGCCGGAACCGCAGCAGGATCTCGCTGCCGCGCGCTTCGAGCGAGAAGGTGCGGCCGTCGATGGTGTCGGTCAGCGGAGTGACGACGACGGCCGTGCGGGGGTGGTCATCGACCGACAGCACCCAATCCCACCGCCGGTCGTAGACCGCCTGGTTCAGGCGGCTCCGGCTGAGGCCCGAACTGTGCCTGACCACGGGAAGCGCCCGGACGGCGCGGTCGCTCTCGCACGGGAACGCTTCGGCGCTGGCGGTGACCGTGCCGGCGATCTCGATCTGGCCCCGCGCCGCGAACAGGGCGAGCACCTGGTCCACCGCTTCGCCCCGTCGCGTGACGGACGGAACCGCGACGCGGAGCGCTGCCGGGTTCCCGATCCGCCCGTCGAAAACGACGGCGCCGTTGTAGCGGATGGTGATGCGATCGCCGTCGATCGCCACCTGCGCCGGCGCGTTCGGCGGCGCGACCCGCTCGGCCACGAGAACGGACCCGACCGCGAAGCCGAACAGAAGGGCGCAGAGGATCGAGGCAGCGTGCTTCATGTTCTCCAGCAAGCGGATGCTACCACACGGCCATCACCCACCCGACGGCCGGGGCCACCAGGCCGAAGCCGCCGGCCCTCCGCCGCATGCCGGTATAATGACGAAATCCGGCTCATGACGACCTACATCGCCCTCCTCAGAGCGGTCAACGTCGGCGGCCACAACCCGGTGGCCATGTCCTCGCTCCGCGACCTGGCCGCCCGGTTGGGGCTCGACGATCCCCGCACGCTGCTCCAGAGCGGCAACCTCGTGTTCCGGACGGCCGCAAGACGCCCCGACGGGCTCGAACGTCTCCTCGAGACCGAGGCGTCGAAGCGCTTCGGGTTCGAGTTGGACTTCATCGTGCGAAGCGCCGCGGAATTGAAGGCGGCCATCGATCGCAACCCGTTTCCCGCGGAAGCGAGAGACGACCCCGGACACCTTCTCCTCATGTTCTTCAAGGACGCGCCCAAGCCCGGCGACGTGGAGGCGCTCCGGGCGGCAATCACGGGCCGGGAGAACGTCAGCGCCGACGCCACGCACGGGTATTTCGTCTATCCGGACGGGGTTGGCCGCTCGCGCCTGACGACCGCGCTCGTCGAGAGGGTGCTCGGGACCCGCGGGACCGGCCGCAACTGGAACACGGTCCTGAAGCTGGCGGCGCTGTCCGGGGTAAGTGCTAGAATGCTTGGGGATTAGGGCGGAATCACCCGATCGTCCTGGCTCGTTCGAGACTCGCATGAAGGTCCTGATTGCCAACCGAGGCGAGATCGCCGTCCGCGTGATTCGCGCGTGCCGCGAGATGGGTTATCCCACCGTCGCCGTCTATTCCGACTGCGACCGCGCAAGCCTCCATGTCCGGTTCGCCGACGAGGCCTATGCCATCGGCCCGAGCCCGCCGTCCGAGAGCTACCTGCGAATCGACAAGCTCATCGACGTCGCCCGCCGATCGGGCGCCGAAGCCGTTCATCCGGGCTATGGCTTCCTCGCGGAGAACGCCGGGTTCGCGCGCGCCTGCGCGGATGCGGGGCTCATCTTCATCGGCCCGCCGGCCGACGTGATGGCCCGGATGGGCAGCAAGACGGGCGCGCGGCGGGTCGCCATCGACGCCGGGGTTCCAGTCGTTCCTGGCACCGTCGAACCGCTCGGCCCGTCGGTCAGCGACGCCGACATCGCGGCGCTCGTCGAGTCGATCGGCTATCCCGTGTTCGTCAAGGCCGTGGCTGGCGGCGGCGGCAAGGGGATGCGCCTCGTGACGGATCCGTCCGACCTCTCGTCGGCCATTCGCGCGGCGCGCTCGGAGGCCGGTTCGTCGTTCGGCGACCCGCACGTGTACATCGAGCGCCAGGTCCAGCTTCCCCGGCACATCGAGATCCAGTTGCTCGCCGACCACCACGGCAACGTGGTGCCGTTCGTCGAGCGCGAGTGCTCGATTCAGCGCCGCCACCAGAAAGTGCTGGAGGAGTCGCCCTCCGTGGCCGTGACTCCCGAGACCCGCGCGGCGCTGGCGTCGGCCGCGTGCGCCGTGGCCAGCGCCGTCGGGTACCGGAACGCCGGGACGATCGAGTTCCTCCTGGATCGCGACGGCCGTTTCTACTTCCTGGAGATGAACACCCGTCTCCAGGTGGAGCACCCGATCACCGAGCTGGTGTCGGGGGTGGACCTGGTGCACTGGCAGCTGAAGATCGCGCAGGGCGAGCGCCTCACGCTCGACCCGGACGCCACGCTCGCTCCGCGCGGCCACGCGATCGAGTGCCGCATCTACGCGGAGGATCCCGACAACGGCTTCATGCCGTCGCCGGGCCGGATGCTCGGCCGTCGCGTGCCGGGCGGCCCCGGCATCCGGCGCGACGACGGCGGCGCGACGCCCGGGCTCGACGTGCCGATCTTCTACGACCCGCTGATCGCGAAGCTGTCGGCCTGGGGGGGCGATCGGGACCAGGCCATCATGCGGATGTCGCGCGCGCTCGGCGAGTACGAGGTCCGCGGGATCAAGACGAGCATCCCCTTCTTCCGCTGGCTGCTGGACGACGAGGATTTTCGGCGCGGCCGCTTCGACACGACGTTCCTGGACCGGGAGCTCGCGCGGCGCAACGGCCAGCCGTTCGTCACGGTTCCCGAGGACGCCGAGCACGTCGCGCTGCTCGCCGCCGCGATTCACGCCTACGAAGGCGCGACGCCCGGCAGCTCCGCCAGGGACGCCGGACGGGGCCCGGCGCGCGCCTGGGCACTGAAGGGCAGGCTCGACGGCCTGCGGTGAAACCTCTCGTCCGCGGTCCGTCATGGTCGGGTGACGGCGCCGCGCGGGTGTGCACATGAACGTCGAGATCGAGGTCAACGGTCGTCCGCACGCGGTCAAGATCGATCGCGTGGGGACCCGTTACCGCATCGAGTCGGAAGGGCGCGCGGATGTGGTTGACGTCGCGCGCGTGGACCGCACCACGATCTCGATGATCCTCGACGGCGAGCGCGAGTGCAGCCACGAGGCGACGCTCGTCGACGGGCGGGAGCCGGGCGAGGTCGAGGTGCACCTCCGCGCCGGCGTCGTCCGCACGCGCGTCTCGGGCGCGCCCGGCCAGCGCCGGTGGATCGCCAAGGGCGTGACCCTCGGCGGCGCGGGCGGGCCTCAGCGCCTCACGGCGCCGATGCCGGGCAAGATCGTCAAGGTCCTGGTGAAACCCGGCGACGCCGTCGTGGCGCGCCAGGGCCTCGTCGTCATCGAGGCGATGAAGATGGAGAACGAACTGCGGGCCGCTCGCGACGGCCAGGTGAAGGAAGTTCACGTGGCCCAGGGCGACCTGGTCGAGGCCGGGCGACTTCTCACGGTGATCGAGTGATCTTTTCCTCTCTCCGCCGGCGCTGGCCCGAGGCGGCGCTCATCGTGGCGCTCGCGGTCGTGGCGATCTACACCGGATGGGCGTGGCGGTCCCTGGCGACCGTGCTCCTCGGCGGCGTGGCGGTTTTCTCGATTCGCCGGCGCGTCCGCGACCTCGTGGTGGGCGCGACGCTCGCCGTCGGCCTGCTGGTCGTCAGCATCGCCATCTCCTTCACCATCGACCTCGGCGCGGTCGGCGGCGGGTGGATCAAGCGGCTCGCGGAGAGCCGCGGCACCAAGGCCATCGAGCGGCCCCTGCACATCGGCCGCCTCGGCATCCAGATCGCCCGCGGCCGGTTCATCGTCGAAGACCTGCAGATCGAGGGGCTCAAGCCCGGGGACGCGCCGTTCTTCTCGGCGAAACGGATCCTCGTGGACTTCCCCTGGTGGCAGGTGCTCAACACCCGCGAGTTCTTCATCCGGTCGGTCGAGATGAGCGACTGGAAGATGCAGATCGAGAAGTTCCCGGACGGTGACAACCTCCCCAACTTCAAGCGCGATACGACGCAGCCGGCGGGGCCCAAGCGGTTCACGACCACGCTCTACTACCTGCACGCCTACCGGGGGCAGTTCACCTACATCGACCACGGCACGTGGACGACGGTTGCCCGCAACCTCGACATCTACGTGCGGCACAACACCGGCGAATACCTGGGGACCGCCAGCATCACGGACGGCACGGTGAAGATCAAGGACTACCTGCCGATGCGCACCGACATGCGGGTGAAGTTCAAGGTGGACGGCGGCCTGGTCCGGCTCCCGGAGATCGTGCTGGACAGCGACGGGGCCCGCTCGATGGTGACGGGCCAGGTGGACTTCGGTCACTGGCCGGAGATGCTCTACCAGGTCGATTCCCACGTGAACCTGTGGAGGATGCGGGAGATCTTCTTCGCGAACGACTCGTGGCGCAGCCGCGGCGACGCGCACTTCAAGGGCACCTTCCACCTCTTCAAGGGCGGCCACCTGCTGAAAGGCGATTTCACGAGCCCCCTCGCGCACGTGAACGTGTTCGCGTTCTCCGACCTCCGGGGCTCGCTCGAGTGGGAGCCGCACCGGTTCGAGGTGACGAACGCGACGGCCCGGTTCTACGACGGCGCGATGAAGTTCCGGTACCTGATGGCGCCGCTCTCCGACCCTCGGCCGGGCGTGGCGCACTGGAACGTCTCGTACCAGGATGTCGATCTGTCGCAGTTCTCGGACGCGGTCGAGATGCGCGGAGTTCGGCTGCTCGGCCGCGCCAGCGGCCAGAACCTCCTCGAGTGGCCGCTCGGCGCGTTCTCGCAGCACCGGGGCCACGGCCAGGTGAGCGTGGTGCCGCCAGCCGGGCAGGGGCTGCTCGCGCCTTCGCCGGGCCCCGAGGACGCTGCCATTCACGCGCTCGCGCCCGAGTTCGGCCCCGAGCGCGACCTGAACCGCTTCCCCAAGCCGACCGCCATCGGCGGCGAGTTCACGTATCGCTTCGATCCGGAGTGGCTCGACGTCGAGCCGAGCCACCTGGCGACCGAGCGCACCTACGTCGAGTTCCAGGGGCGCACGGCGTTCGGCGACCGGTCGGAGTTCCCGTTCTACGCGCGAAGCGCCGACTGGCAGGAGAGCGATCGTCTGATGGCGGGCATCATCACCGCGGTCGGGTCGCCGACCGGCGTCATCAATGTCGGCGGCTTTGGCGAGTTCCGCGGGACGATGACCAAGTCGTTCAGGGACCCGCTGATCCAGGGCGACTTCGTCGGCAACGACCTTCGCGCCTGGGACGTCGTGTGGGGACGCGCCACGGGCCGCCTGTCGATCGAGAACGGCTACGTGGACGTGTCGAAGGCCGTGGTGACGAGCGAGGGGTCGTCGATCGAGGCGGACGGAAGGTTCTCGCTCGGCTACCCGCGGAAAGACGGCGGCGAGGAGATCAACGCGCGGTTCGTGCTGAAGGACCGCCCGATGCGCGACCTCCGCCACGCGTTCCAGCTCGACGACTGGCCGCTCGACGGCAGGGTGTCGGGCGAGTTCCGGCTCTACGACAAGTACACGCGGCCGTTCGGCTACGGGCGGCTGGCGATCGCGGACGCGGTGGCGTGGGGCGAACCGCTGGAGCGCGCGACCGCGCCGATGCGGTTCGAGGGACAGGGCGTGCGGCTCGACGCGGTGGACATCCGCAAGGGCGGCGGCACGGTGACCGGCGCGGCCTACGTGGGGTGGGACGGGCGGTACTCGTTCAACGCGACGGGCGAACACATCCCGCTCGAGAAGGTGGCCGCCGTGAAGTCCGGCAAGGCCGAGTGGTCCGGGCAGCTGCACTTCTCCGCGTCGGGCGCCTCCACGTTCAAGAATCCCCACTACGACGTGCAAATGGGAGCCGAGGACGTGTTCGTGGGCGAGGAGGGGATCGGCGAGGTCAAGATCCGCCTCGGGGTCACCGACCGCCTCCTGACGATCGATCAGCTCGAGGCGGCCGGCCTCGGCCTCTCCGGCTCGGGCCAGATCGAAATGTCGCCGAACATCGACGCCGAGTTGAGCTTCCGATTCAACAAGACCCTCCTCGATCCGTACGTGCGCCTCTTTCAGCCGAGCCTGTCCCCGTACGCGCGCGCCCAGGCGAGCGGCAGCATTCGCGTGATCGGCCAACTCGCGAACTGGGACCGCCTGTTCGCCAGCATGACGGTCGACGCGCTCGACGTCAGCCTGTTCGACTACCAGATCCGCAACGACGGCCCGATTCGCCTGGCGTTCGAGAACAACACGCTGACGGCCCAGCAGCTCAGGCTGGCGGGCAACGACACGAGGCTCGACGTGACGGGCGGCGTGAGCATGAAGGACGACCGGATCGCCGTGTCCGTCTCGGGGGATGCCAACCTGGGTATCCTGCAAGCCTTCTTCCGGGACGTGCGGAGCTCGGGCCGCGCCGTGCTGAGCGGCGCCATCAACGGCTCGTTGAGCAAGCCCGAGTTCTCGGGGGCCGCGGAGATTGCCGACGGACGGATCCGCCACCTCGCGCTGCCCCAGTCGCTGCAGGCGATCAACGGGCGGGTCGCGTTCTCGGCCGACGGGTTTCGGCTCGAAGATCTGACCGCCCAGATCGCCGGAGGCAAGGTGCGGTTCGGCGGGCGGGTCGAGCTCAACGGGTTCAAGGTCGGCCAGATCAGCCTGACGGCGTCGGGCGAGAACATGGAGTTCCGCTACCCCGAGGGCTTCCGGTCGATGATTGACGCCCAGCTGGACCTGGTCGGGACCATGGCGGCGCCGACGCTGCGCGGCACCGTCACGGTGAAGAGCTCGCTGTACAACAAGCGGGTGGACGTGCTGCCCGGGTTGGCGGCGCTGGCCGGCAGCCGTTCGTCCGCGGCGGCGGCCTCCGCAGGCGCCATCGGCGTGCCTCTTCGCTTCGACGTTCGCATCCAGGCCCCATCCTCGCTGCGCATCGAGAACAACATCGCCCACATCGTGTCGAGCGCGGACCTCGTCCTTCGCGGGAGCTACGACCATCCCGTCCTGTTCGGGCGGGCCGAGGTGGAGCGCGGCGAGGTGATCTTCGAGGGCAAGCGGTACCTGGTGCGCCGGGGCAACATCGACTTCGCCAACCCGACGCGGATCGAGCCAATCCTGGATGTCGAGGCGGAGACCATGATCCGCGTTCCCGGCCAGACCTACGTGGTGACGACCCAGCTCGTCGGGACGGTGGACCGCCTGGCTCCGCAACTGACGTCCGACCCGCCGCTCTCCCAGATCGAGATCCTCGCGCTGCTCTTCGGCGGGGACACGGCGCGCGCGGAGGCGCGTGACGCCGAACTGCGGACGCTGCAGCGCGACGCGAGCCAGCGCGACCTGGCGTCGTCCCGGCTGCAGCAGGAGGCTCTCAGCCCCGTGGTTGCGCCGCTCTCCCGCGCGGTGGAACAGGCGTTCGCCCTCGACACGGTCCAGATCACGCCGAACTTCGCCTACGATCCCAACCAGCGCCTGAACACGACGGCCCGGCTGACCGTCGGCAAGCGGATCTCGAACAAGGTCTACCTGACGTTCTCGCGCAGCCTGAATTCCGCCGGCGGCGGGGACCAGGTGGTCCTGATCGAGTACGACCAGAACGACCGGCTGTCCTGGATCTTCTCCAGGAACGAGGACGGCACCTACGCGCTCGACGTGCGCGTGAGGCACGTGTTCTGATGCGCCTCGGGACGCCGTTCCTCCTCGCCATCGTCCTCGCGCTCGCGGCCGCACCGTCGGCGGCGCAGCCGGAGGACCTCTCACGCTCGCTGGACGCATTCCTCGGCAAGCCGATCGCCGGCGTCCACCTGTCGATCGAGGGCCGCCAGAACAGCGACGCCGAGATCATCCGCGCGCTCGAGACCGAGGTGGGCGCGGTGCTGACGACGGCGGCCGTGCGCGACAGCATCATCCGCCTCATGTCGATGGCCAGGTTTCAGGACGTCAAGGTGGAGGCCGAGTTCACGCCCCCGGGCGCCACGCCCTCGGGCGTCGTCCTCACGTACGACCTCGTGCCCGTGCACACGGTGAAGGCCATCGAGTTCCGCGGCGACCTCGGCCTGCCGGCCGGCCAGTTACGCGCCGCGGTCAAGGAACGCTATACGGAGTCGCCGCCGGCGTCCCGCGTCGTGGAAATCGCCGCGATGCTCGAGGCGCTCTGCCGTGACCACGGATTCCTGAAGGCGACGGTCCGGCCTTCGACCGAGGTGAAGCACAATCCGGATCGCACCACCCTGATCTTCGACATGGCCGCGGGGCAGCGCGGGCGCGTGAGGAACGCGGGCGTCGAGGGCGCGCCCGACGGCAACGCCGCGCAGGTGATCTCGGCGCTCGGACTCCAGCCCGGAACGCCCTTCGATCGGGTGGCGCTCGACTCGGCGATCACGCGATATGTCGAGAACCTGCGCACGAAGGGCTTCCTCGAGGCCAAGGTGGAGCCCGACATCGCGTACTCGGCGAGCCTGGAGCAGGTGGACGTGACGGTCAGGATGGCCCGGGGTCCGCACGTCACGGTGACGTTCCGGGGCGACCCGCTCCCCGACAAGCGGCGCGCGGAGATCTCGGCCCTGCTGCGCGAGGGCGTCCTCGACCAGGACGTGCTCGAGAACCAGGAGCGCAGCATCGTGGACGAACTGCGCGCCCGCGGCTACCGGGACGCCGCGGCGCCGCCCACGCGCGAAGTCGTCCGCGAGGGCGAGGTGGCGATCGTGTTCACCGTGGCCAACGGGCCTCAGTACCGCGTGGCCAGGGTGGAAGCGAGCGGCCAGCAGCAGCTGTCGCGCGGCGACATCCAGCCGGCGCTCCGCGTCGCGCAAGGCCATTGGTACGTCAAGGCGCTGGTGGACGCCGACGCCGAGGCCATCGGGGCGCTCTACCGGCGGCTGGGGTTCCGCGAGGCGAGCGTCACGGCGAGCGCCACTCCGCTCGACGGGAATCCCACCCAGCTCGTCGTCAAGTTCGCCATCTCCGAGGGGTCGAGGACGGTCATCGACCGGATCGGCTTCGAGCACGCCACGGCGATTCCGACCGCCGTCCTGGGGCAATCCATCGGGTCGAAGGTCAACGGGCCGTACTTCCAGCCTCAGATCGAGGCCGACCGGGAAGCGGTGCTCTATCTGTATCAGGCGCGGGGCTACCAGCAGGCCACCGTCACGGTTCCCCCCGACTTCAGCAAGGACGGCACCCGCTTCAACCTGCAGTTCGTCGTGGACGAAGGGCCGCAGAGCCTCGTTGACCACATCCTGATTGTCGGCAACGTCCGGACGAAGGCCGCCACGATTGAACGCCAGGCCGGCCTGAAATCGGGCGACCCCATCTCGCTGGTGACGCTCGCCGAGGCCCAGCGCCGGCTCAGCGAGCTCGGGCTCTTCCGGAGGATCCAGGTAACGCCGCTGGAGCGCGACACCGGCAACCGCCATGACGTCCTGGTGGTGGTGCAGGAGGCGCCGGTCTACACCGTCGGCTACGGCGGCGGCCTGGAGGGCGCCTACCGGCTGAAGACGAACGCCGCCACCGGCCTGCCGGAGGAGAAGTTCGACGTCGCGCCGCGCGGGTTCTTCGAGATCGGGCGGCGGAACCTCTGGGGCAAGAACCGCTCGGTGGACCTGTTCGTCCGCGGGGCCATCCGCACGAGCGACACCTTCAACACCGGCACGACCCCGCCCCCGCCCTCCACGCCGACGACCGACACGTCGGGCACGGGGTTCCGGGAGTACCGCGTGCTCCTCACGTACCGTGAACCGCAGTTCGTGGGCCTGCCGGTCGATGTCACCGTCACCGGGAACCTGGACCAGGCGATCCGGTCGACGTTCGACTTCAACCGGCGCCAGTTCTTCGCGGAAGGCAGCCACCGCTTCCGCCCCTCCGTGACCGTGGCCGGCCGCTACTCGCTCAGCCGCACGCAGCTGTTCAACGCCCGCATCGACCCCGCGAGCCAGCTGGACGTGGACAAGCTGTTTCCGCAGGTGAGGCTGTCGGCATTCTCGGCGTCGGTGACCCGGTCCACCCGGGACGATGCGTTCGAGCCCACGCGCGGGACCCTCGCGTCGTTCGACGCGACGCTCGCGGCCCGGGCGATCGGGTCGGAGGTCGGCTTCTCGAAAGGCTTCTGGCAGGGATACGTGTACAAGCAGGTCCCGAATCTCCGCGGCGTGGTGGCGGTCGGCGGCGTCCGGCTCGGCCTCGCCAACGGGTTCCCGCAGGTCGTCGTCGAATCGTCCGGCCAGGTCGTGGTGCTCAACCAGGAGGTGCCTGCGAGCGAGCGGTTCTTCTCCGGCGGCGGCACCTCGGTGCGCGGGTTCGCGCTCGACCAGCTCGGATCCGCGGGCGTCCTGGACCAGAACGGCGTGTCCAACGGCGGCAACGGGCTGATCATCTTCAACGCCGAGCTGCGGTTTCCGCTCGGCCTGGTGAAGTCGCTGGGCGGCGCCGTGTTCGTGGACACCGGCAACGTGTTCGCGACGGCGAGCGACCTCAATCTCGGCGAACTGCGTACCGGCGTCGGGTTCGGGGTGCGGTGGAAGTCGCCGGTCGGGCCGCTTCGCCTCGACCTGGCGTGGAAGCTGCACCCGATCACGTTCGGCAACGGCTCGCGCGAGAGCGGGTTCGCGTGGTACGTGACGATCGGGCAGGCGTTCTAGAGGAAGAATCCAGAATTCAGAATCCAGAATTCAGAATCGAGAAGGCGGAACGGAGAATGAAGACGCGTTCACTCGTCGCGCTCGCCGTCGTCGCTGCCGGCCTCGGCGGGACCGTCCGCGCGGAGATCATCGACCGCGTCCTGGCCGTCGTCGGTTCGGAGGTCGTGACGCTGTCGGACGTTCGCGCGGCGCAGGTGTTCGGCCTGGTTCCGCCGGGGACGCCGGCGGATTCGATCGCCGACGTGCTGGCGCACCTGGTGAACCGCGAACTGATGCTCAGCGAAGTGGACCGCTACTCGGCGCCCGAACCCGAGAAGTCCATCGTCGATCGACGCGTGGCGCAGATGCGATCGCGATTCGCCACGCCGGAGCAGTTGAAGCAGGCGCTCGCCAGGACCGCGATGACCGAAGCCCGGCTGCGGATCGCGGTCGCCGACAACATCAGGATCGACACCTACGTCGAGCAGCGATTCGGGGCCGCCGCGCAGCCGACGCCGGACGAAGTGCTGGGTTACTACCGCGAACATCCCGCCGACTTCACGCGCGGGGGGGAGCGGGTGCCGTTCGACGAGGCCCAACCGCTGGCGCAGCAGAAGCTGACCGCCGAGCGAACCCGGGCGCTCATCGCCGACTGGCTCGACCGCCTGAGACGGCGAGGCCAAGTCGAGATCCTCTACGCGGGCCCCGTCAGCGGGATCAAGTGAACGAGCGATCGTTCATCGGCCCGACGCGGACCGTACATGCGAATGGCCACCGCGATGGTGGCCCCTCGCACTATCGAGAATGGACCCCTGCCCGCACGACGATGCCATCGGTGCCGCCTCCGACATACGCGGCCGGCGGATCCGACCAGACTGGTGCCGGGCAGGTGCGGCGCTGTGAGGCCGGGATGGCTCCACGGCACGTCACCTAAGCAAGACAGACACCATCCTGCCGAGCGGAATCACGCCGGAATCCGCGGCGAGTCCGCACGAAGACCGACTCTGTGGCGACTTTTCTCGCCCGCCAGTCAAAAGTCAGCCTGCCGGGTCAGCCGAGCGCGGAGCTGTGAGGTCGGTGCCGTCGTCGCGTGGAGACCCTCCTGTCCATGTCAGGCGGCGGGGTAGAGGCCCGCTCACCCGCGCCCTTCCCCTCGGCTAACTCCTCCGACGCCGCCGTCGTCTAAGAGACTGTGTTGACGTGGTCGGCGTCATGCCGGCGACGTTCCTCTTTCCCGTTCGCGGCACCGACCTCTGGAGCCCGAGCCCGATGGACGCGCCTTATGCGCAGGACCGCGAGTCCACGTGGTTCACCACCATCGGCCGGCTGAAGCCCGGCGTCACGCTCGCGGAGGCGCGCGCCGATCTGGAGACGGTCCAGGCCGGCCTCGGCCTCGAGTACCCGAAGACGGATGCCGCCCTGAAACCAGGCCTCGAGGCGCTCAAGGAGGCGACGGTCGCCGGCGTGCGGAGATCGCTGTGGATCCTGTTCGGATCGGTGTCGCTCCTGCTGCTGATCGCGTGCACCAACATCGCGGCTCTCTTGCTGTCGCGGGCCGCCGCCGGGCGGCACGAGTTCGCGCTGAGGTTCTCGCTCGGCGCGTCGCGGGCGTCGGTGGGCGCCCAGTTGCTCACCGAAGTGTCGGTCCTCGCGTTCTCCGGCGCGATCGCCGGGCTGCTCGTCGCGGCCGGGACGGGGGCCGTGTTTAGGGCCCTGGCCGGGAGCCTGCCGCGCGTCGAGGAGATCGCCCTCGACTGGAAAGTCGTCCTGTACTCGCTCGGTTGCGCGACGGCGGCGACGCTTCTCTGAGGGATCCTTCCGGCGCTCCGCGGCACGCGGCGCGACCTGACCGACTCGCTCGCGCAGGCCGGCCGGTCGCAGGTCGTCGGACGACACGCCGTGCAGTTCGTCCTCGTCGGAGTGCAGGTGGCGCTCGCCGTGGCACTGCTCGCCGGGGCGGGGCTGCTCGTGCGCAGTTTCCAGGAACTCGGCCGCGTGCCCGCGGGCTTCGACGCCGACAACGTGCTGACGTTTCACATCGCATCCAACTGGGGCGAGACCGCCGATCGCCAGGCTGGGACGGATGAGTGCTCGAGGACGAGCAGGAGAGAGAGCGCCTGCCGCTCGGTGAAGCCGAACGCGTGTACCGCTGCCACGGGCCGGCCGACGGTCAGGTCACAGTCCCCCATCTCGACCACTCGCCAACCGCGCCTGCAAGCGCTCCCTGCCGCGGACACGGCTGCGGCCAGAGCGCCTCATCGGGAGCGCTGCTTGTCGCGGCCGAGCACTTCTGCCACATCGCGCTTCTACCGGTATACCCGCAACGCAACTCGGCAGTACTCGCAGTCACGCATGTGGGCTTCGTGGGGCAGGCGAGCCGCTCGCTCGATCGTGGCGACGCGACGCAATTGGTACCACTTCAGACCCGCGCCAGCCTGAGATACAGCTCGATCGTGCGATCCGCAACCGCGTCCCATGAGAACTCCCGCTCCACGAGCGCGCGACCCGCGTCGCCCAGCGCAGTCAGGCTGGTCCGCCGCGACATGGCCTCGCGGAGGGCGTCGGCCAGGGCGGCGGCGTCCCCGGGCGGGACCAGCCAGCCTGTCCGCCCCGGGAGCACCTTGTCGGGCAACCCGCCGGCCGTCGTGGCGATCACCGCCCGGCGGTGGGCCATCGCCTCGAGCGTGACGAGCGAGCTTCCCTCGTACAGGGTGGGGTGGACGAACACGTCGGCGGCTTCGTACCACGCGTGGAGATCCGCAGCCGACGTGCGTCCCAGGAGCCGCGCGTGATCGGCGAGGCCGAGCGCGGAGAGTTGACGCTGCAGCGCGGGGCGGAACGGGCCGTCGCCGATGACGACCCAGTACCACGAACGGTCCCTGAGCAGGGACAGGGCCTCGGCCAGGACGTGAAGCCCTTTGTTCCGCTCCAGGCGGCCGACGCTCACGAAGATGAACTCGGCACCCGCCCGAACGAACCGCCTCATGTGGTGACCGTCCACCGGCCCGGCCAGCGATTCGCACATGTCCAGGTCCACCGCATTCGGGATCGTCGCCAGTCGATCGGCGCCGACGTGCAGGTATCGCTGGACCGACGGCGCGATCGACCGGTCCGTGGCGATGACGCACGACGCGCGATCCGCGCACGTCCTGACCGCCCACCGGAGGGGCGCGTAGCCGATCGACTTGAGCCGCCCCCCGGCGAACCGGCGCCCGGTGCCGCCGAACTCCTCGAGCCCCTGCGGGTTCAGCACGAGCGGGGCCCGCGACCGGACCGATGAACTCGCGAGCGCGTAACCGAGCACGCTGGCGCCCAGGCCGTGGACGATGTCCAGCTGACCGGATTCCACCAGGCGGCGCGCGAGCCGCCCGGCGCGAAGGCCGAAGAGCGGGTACGCCGTGCTGCGATCGATGATCGTGGTGCCTCGCCGGCCCGCGAACGGAAACGTCGTGTACGGCACGAAGCGCACGGAGAGCGGCGAGCCGTCTCCCACTTCCGCCGCCGCGGCCTCCGTCGTCATCGCCTCGGCCGGCGTGCGTGTGATCAGGGTCACCTCGACCGCGCGCTTCGCCAGGTGCCGCGCCAGATCGGACACGTGCCGCTCGAGACCGCCGTAGCCGTGCAGCGGCGAGACCGCCCGCGACACGATCGCCACGCGCAGGGGCTCATGCATGGCAGGAGATGACCTCGCGATAGACGGCTTCGATCCGCGCGACGACCTGATCGGCCGCGAACGTCGCCTCGACGTGCGCGACGGCCGCGGCACCGAGGCGCTGCGCCAACTCCGGGTCGGCCGCGAGTCGCGCCACGTCGTCTCCCAGCGCATCGGCCGTGGCCGACAGCAGGCCGGTGCGGCCGGGCAGGATGATGTCCCTCGTGCCGCCGGTGTCCATGGCCGCGATCGGCACGCCGAGCGCGCTGGCCTCGAGCAGGACGCGGCTGAGCGACTCGGGCCCCTGCGACGGGAACACCAGCACGGATGCCGCGGCCAGCCAGCCGAGCGCTTCTTCACGTGGCAGCCAGCCGGTCAGCGTCACGTCCCGTCCGGACTCGCGCGCCCAGCGCTCGACGAGCGTCCGGTCGGGGCCATCGCCGATGACGACCAGCGGCCACCGAATGGCGGCGCGTTCGACGGCGGTCAGCAGGTGCCGGGTCCCCTTGTTCGGTGCGAGCTTCCCCATGTACAAGGCGAAGGGCTGCTGGCGCGACGGGCGATGCGCCTCGGCCGTCGCGCGGATCGCCGGGACGTCCACCGCGTTCGGGATCGTCAGCAGGCGGCGTGGCTCGAGGCCGGCCGCGCGAGCTGCGAGATCGCGGGCAATCGTCGAACTGACGGCGATGACGCGGGTCGCGCGCGCCAGCGCGCCCTGCTTGGCGGCCAGGTTGGCCCGCATGTAGGGCACCAGGGGAATCGCGAGCGGCCAGGCCAGGCCGGCCCTCGGCCTGACGCAGCGGCGCATCGCCGACGCGGAGCACGCCGGGCACAGGTTCTCGGCGTGCGGATCGTGAATGAGATCCGACCAGTAGCACACCGGCCAGTAGTCGCGCACCGTCGCGACCGACGGGATCCCGGCGGCGGCCGCCGCGTCCACCGCGGCCGGGATGGTCATCACGTGCTGCCCGTGCACGACCTCTGCGCCGGTCTCCGCCGCGATCCGTCGAAGCGCCTTCGCGAGGCGCGGGTAGAGGCGCTCGTTCTTCAGGTAGTTTCTCGCGAAGGGGACGGCCGGCGCGATGACGCCGAACTCGCGGATCACGAAGCCGTCGTACTCGCGCTGTCCGTCGGGCCGGCCGGGCCGCGGCTGGACGATGGTCAACTCGTGACCGCGCGCGCGGAGGCCGCGCGCCAGTTCGTGGGTGCTCCAGCCGCTGCCTCCACAGTTGGGCGGGAACGAATCGGTGGCGATGAGGATTCTCATGACGAGGCACCGCGCGACCGGCTGCGCCGCGTGAGAGCCCGCTTCATGGCTGCTTCGAGGCGGGCGCAGTGTCCCGCCCAGCTGAACTCGTCAACGGCGCGGGCCCGCGCGGCCTGGCCGAGCCGGCGGCGCGTGCCTTCGTCCGCAAGCCGTTCGAGGGCGCCCGCCAGCGCAAGCGAATCGGCCGGATCGTACAGCACGCCCTCGCGGCCATCCGTCACGATTCGGCGCATGCCGTCGATGGCCGGCGCGACGACCGGGAGGCCCGACGCCATGTACTCGAACACCTTCAGCGGCGACCAGTAGAAGGCGATCGAGAGCGGCGCGTGCGCGGACACGTCGAACGGCGCCACGCCGATGTCCGCGGCGGCGAGCAGCGCCGGCATGGCGTCGTGATCGACTCGTCCCGTGAAGGTCACACCTTCCAGGCCTTCTGCCGCCCGACGGACCCGCGGCCCTTCCGGCCCGTCGCCGGCCAGCACCGCGGTGATGGACGTCACGCCGCGCGCGCGGAGGTGCCTGACCGCCTCGACGAGGTGGATCGCGCCGTGCCACGCGCGAAACGCCCCGGCGAACGCCGCGACCACGCTGCCCGGCCGGCGCGCGAACGGAACCGGCCCTTCGGCGCCCGGGTGGAACCGCCCGGTGTCGGCTCCCCACTCGAGCTCGACGATCCGCTCGGCCGGAAGCCACGCGGGCAGGATGGCGCGGCTGGGTGACACAACGACGTCGGCGGTCCGGCATTGCCAGTCGCGCCATCGCCGCATGGGCTCGACAAGCATGGCGCGGTCCAGCAGGCGCTTGGGGGAACCCGGGTAGTCCACCACCGGCGCGTTCACTTCGAGCACGGCGAGCGATCCGGCACCCGCCGCCGCGCGCATGCCCTCGCCGCCGAAGTTGAAGTAGCGCTCCATGACGACGTCCGGCCGCAGCGCGCGCGCGATGGCGGCGACGCGCCCGGAGCGCGCGAGGCGCAGCCGCGCGCTGCCCAGCGGCGGGGCGAGATCGTGCCAGTGGACGGTTCCGGGCGGGAACCCGCCCGCGCCCGCCTGCGCCAGCACGTGCACCTCGTGCCCCATGGCCGCGAGGCCCTCGGCGACCGCCCGCACGTGCACCGACCCCCCGGTGGTGCCCGGCACGGCCTGGTCGATGGCGCAATACAGGATCCTCATCGTGCGACACCACCAAGCCGTGCGGCCCAACGATCATCAATCGCGGAGCTCACCAAGAACGCAGGTCTGCGTTCTCTGTGGTCGATCATTCCGCGCGCTTCTCCAGCAGCGCGAAGAACGGGCCGGACCGCACGCGGCCGAAGAAGACGACGTCGAGCTTCATCAGCGCCGTGAGCGCCTTCAAGCCGAACAGCACGGGGCCGCCGCGCGCGATGCGATCCTTCGCTTCCGTCCGGGCCGCGCGCGCGTACTCGGCCCGGGCGCCGGCATCGGCTCCGCCGCCGTGCCCGTCGGCCGGGCCGGCGCCCGCCCCGGCCCGCGCCGCGCGCCTCGCGGCGCGGCGCGCCATCCACTGTTCCGCGGACCGCACCATGATGTTCTCGACCACGCCTCCGACGAGCGGCGTGTAGTAGCGGATGCGCGCCACGCGAAACCCGGCTTCACCGACGGTGCGCTCCAGGTCCGGGATGTCCACGAGCGGGTTGAGATGATCCGACTTCCGCAGGTGCTCCTGGGTCAGGTCCACCGCGCCCACCCTGTGCATCAGGCTCGTAATCCGGTTGATGAACCGGAGCCCGAGCGCGAGCCTCGAGTTCTTTCGCACGTGGCTGTAGACGAACAGGCGGCCGCCCGGCTGGAGCACCCGGGACGCCTCGCGTAGCACTCCCGCCAGTCCCTCGCGGGACAGGTGCTCGAACACGTCCAGCGCGTACCCCTTCGTGAACGTGCCGTCGGCGAAGGGCAGCTTCCGGAGATCGCCGAGCGCGAGGTCAGCGCCGGCCAGCGCCTCGCGCGCGAAGAACGGGCTGACGTCCACGCCAACCTGGTAGGCGCCGCTGTCCTGGTTCCAGACGAGCGTGCGGCCGCTGCCGCAGCCGAGATCGATGACGCGATCGCCCGCGCCCGGCCCCAGGAACTTCCGCAGCATGTCATTGCGGACGCCGGAGGCGAGCAGCGGCGGCGAGACCCGTTCGTGGCGGGCATCCGCGTGAAGCGACTCATCCAGGTAGCGCGTCTGCTCGTCGAAGGCTGCGATCGGCCGCAGGTCCAGGTAGCCGGCCGTTCCGCGGAACGCGCGTCCGCAGGCCTGGCAGGCCGCCGCCTCGGCGCCCCCCGCGGCCAGGCGGCCGCCGCAGTCCGGGCATTGCGCGATCGTCACGAGCCGTTCGGAAATCACAACCCCGCCATCCTCTTCGCCCTCATCGCGTTCGTCGAGCGATCGCCTCGTGGAACAGGATGTCCAGCCGTTCCGCACGTGCGTCCCACGAGAAGTCGCGCGCCGTCTCGAACGCCCGGCGCGCAATCGACTCCGCTACCGCGCTGTCCTCGATCGCCAGCCGGATCATTGCCGCCAGCGCCGACGGGTTGCCCGCCTCGAAGAGCAGGGCATTCTCGCCGTGGCGGATGACCTCGCGGAACGCCGGGAGGTCTGCGGCGACGATGGGCCGGCCCATCGCCAGGTACTCGAACAGTTTCAGCGGCGACGTGTACCGGGCGGACACGGCGGTTGCCGGGTTGGGCAACACGAGAATATCCGCCGCATCGAGCCGCCCGGCCACCTCGCGCGGCGGCACCATCCCCGTGAACGCGACCCTGGACGACAGCCCCAGCTCACCCGCGCGGGCCTGCAGTCTCGACAGGTCCGTTTCCCCGGGGTGGCCGCCGACGATCACGCCACGCACGCCGGGCAGCTGAGCCAACGCTTCGAGCAGAAGGTCCACACCCTTCCACGGGTAGAGATGCCCCGAGTAGCCGATGACGGGCGGCGACGACGGGGCGCGCCGCACCCATGTTCGGCTCGCGTCCACACGCGCGCCGTCCGGCACCACCGCCAGCGCGGGGCGCGGACCGAAGCGCTCGACCAGTTCGTCGGCAAGCCCCTTGGTGATCGCCGCGTACCCGTCGGCCCGGCGCCACACCAACGCCTCACGGTCGACGAGCCGCACCTGCTTCGAGGATGAAGGCGCCGCCGCGCCGGTCAGCATGGCCGGCCTGGCGTCGCTCATGACCGGTGCGAAGCCGTGCGATTCGTACACGAGAGACGCCGAGCCGGCCCGGCGCGTGCGCAGGTAGGCGCTCGCGAACCCAAGGTCGCGCGTCAGCACCACGTCGTCTTTCCTTGCGCCGCGTGTGCTCGCCAGCGCTCCGAGCAGGAAGCCGATTCGCCGCAACGGGGGCGGGCCCGCCACGCGGACACGCTGTATCGACAGCCGGGGATCGGGCGCGATGCCGTAGTAGGTGAACGGGTCCCGCGCGGGGACCGCGGTGTCGGGTCGAACCACGAGGCGCACCTCGTGCCCGCGACGCGCCAGCGCCGCGCACGTCTCGATCGTCTGGATGCCGTTGGCGCGTTCCAGCGGGAACCGGACGTCGGCGACGCAGAACAGTCGCGCGCTCATCGTTCGAGGCCGCCCGGGGAGGCATAGAAGCTCGCGCGATCGAACATGTAGCGCCAGGCAAGCCCGGGAAGGCGGACCGGGACTTCGATGAACGCCGTCCTGGCGTTGCGGCCGAGCTCGAGGCGCTGTCGGTCCATCAGGCCAGTCCCGAACTGTATCATCAACGCGACGTTCCACCAGGCACACAGCGCCACCGCGGCGGCGAGCCCCACGCGGGCCGGCCGCGAGGCCGCGGCCCGCGCCAGCGCCGAAAGGCCCACGACCAGGATCACCGTCGTGCCCACGAACCGCCGGTGGCCGAAGGCCCCCGCCACGCTCCACGAATCCACGCAGCCCGAGACGTAGACCTGGACCGCGAACATGGCGATCAACAGGAGCGCCACGCGGCGCCTGTCGCCGGCCGGCCCGAGCATCACCAGCAACCCGGCGATCGAGAGCACCGCGAGCGGCGTCCAGAAGAACACCCCGTGCTCGGGGGACAGCATCACCTGGAGGGCGTGCGGGGCCGACCAGTACATCTTTCTCGCCACCATCTGCGAAGGCCCGATCCGGCCGTTCAGCGCGAGGTACGCCAGCGCCTGGGGCAGGTAGGCCACGGCAAACGCCACGACTGCAAGTGCCGCGCCGACGATCGTGGAGACCCGTGACCGGGCAGGGCCTGAGGGTGCCCGGACTGCGGGCCGCGCCAGCGTCCACAGGAGATCGATGGCGGGGCCGACGACGAAAAACGCGTCCTGCTCGCGGACCATCGTCATCAGCGCGCCCAGGACCCCCAGGAGGACGAGCCCGCCGGCCGACCAGGTCTCGCGAACGCGCAGCCACGCCAGCACGAATGCCGCCACCGCAAATGCCGAGCACGCGTGGGAAAAGGGCGGCGAGACGTACATGTAGAAGAGCAGCGGCGTCCCCAGCCAGACCGCGAGCGCCACCAGGACCGACTCCCCCGGGACCGCGCCTATCGCGCCGAGCGCCCTCCGGGCCGCGAGGGCCGACAGCACGAGCGCCATGAACCCGTAGAACGCCGATCCGTAGCAGACCGCGGCGATGTACGGGCGGGAGAAGCCGTCCGCTTCGACGGGCCACCCGGCCAGGCGCAGCGCGCGCGCCGTGAGATCCCCCGCCGCGTAGAACGGGGACCACAGGATCGCGCACCCGATCGTGCCCCAGTTCTCGCGGCGCCCCGTCGGCGTCTGCCGCTCGAGAAACGCCTCGTGGAAACCGGACGCCTTCGACAGCCCGTGCTCGTAGAAGAAGCGGTATTCGTTGTCGAACGAGACGTCGTGGTCGAACCACAGCGACCGGAGGTAGGAGAAGTACTCCGCCTCGTCCGACGCGTAGATCCGCGTCGTCACCGCGGGCAGCGAGACGAGGAACAGCAGCGCGAGGACGAGCCACGCCCGACGGTGTGTGCGGAGGAGCTGGAGCGGCACGTTGTGATCCCGGGATGCGACGGACGCCCGCCCCGTCGCGGGGCGGCGGTCACACGCCGTAGAAAGTGTAGCGGATAATCTCCGCCGCGTTGAACCCAGAATGGCTGACGACCGTGGCCGCCACGCTCCGGCGCCGGAGGTACACGAATCCCCAGAACGCGCCGAGCACCGCGGTGGTCACGGCGACGTCGCGCCCCTGGATGGCGTGGCCGAGGCCGAAGGCCATGCTGGAGACGAGAAGGCCGAGCCCGCCTCCGCCGAGATGCCGCTCGAAACGGCTCAGGATGAACGCCCGCTGCACCTCTTCACGCACGCCGCCCCCGACGATGGCGACGAGCGCGAACATCGCGGCGTCCCCGGGGCTTCGGATGACGCCCTCGAACGGGTTCTTCGGCACGTTGTGAAGCCAGGGCATGAGGTGATCGATCGCGACCATCACCACCACCGCGATCGTGAACACGATCGGAATGTGCAGGATGCCGCGCAGCGCCTCGTCGCCGGCCGGCCGGTGTCCGAACATCACCTGCCGGAACCGCTCGCCGTGGACGTGCAGGAACCAGGCGACCAGGCCGACGACCGCCGCGGCATCGAGCAGCGATACGGCGAACACGTAGCGCGCGACCAGCTGCCCTCGGCTGTCGTACGGCCCGATGCCGACGACCGAGAGCATTCCCGCGATGGCCAGCTGGGTGGGAAGGCCCGAGCACGCCAGGATTTCGATGAACGCGATCAGGCGGAGTCGGACCACGGGCCGACTTTATCATGCCGGCATCCGACCGTGACCGCCGGGAGCCGTTTTGCTGGCTTATGGCGGGGCTGCAAGGGATCGATTTTCGCATAGCGTAGTGCGGTCAACCACGCATCGTGCTCGTCCGGGACCGCGGCCGAATCGCCGGAAACAGCCGATTCCCAGGGGTATCTGGACCGCGTCGCCGATGGCCACCACAGGAAACCCTCGGTCCGGGTGGACGGAGACTGTCCGGCTGGACCGTGTAAGAATTACCTAGTACACTCAGGTGCGGGTCTTGCCGGACGTGTTCGGTGACCCGCGAGGAACTCCCGTGCTCGACACCTCACACACCCCCGAACCGTCCAATACCGCCGACGAGTCGGCCGTGATCGAGCGGGTCTTGATCGTCGAAGACGACCCGGCGACCCGGATGGGGCTGACCGAACTGGTCCGCACGTGGGGCTTCCTGGCGGACAGCGCGGAGGACGGCGAGGAAGCGCTGCAGAAGGTGACCGAATTCCGCCCGGCAATCGTCGTGACCGACCTGGTGATGCCGCGCATGGACGGCCACGAACTGCTCAAGGCGCTCCGCGAGCACGACGTCGACGTCAGCGTCGTCATCCTCACCGCGCAGGGCTCGGTGGAATCCGCGGTCGAGGCGATCAAGGACGGCGCCTACGACTACCTCACCAAGCCCGTCGATCCGCAGCGGCTCCAGATCCTCCTGCAGAAGGTGGTCGAGCGGCAGGAGACGATGCGCGAGGTGAAGGCGCTGCGCCGGCAGCTGCGCGACCAGGGAGCGTTCGGCCGGATGATCGGCAGCAGCCCGGGGATGCGGAAGATCTACCGGATCGTCGAGCAGGCGGCGCCGACGTCGGCGTCGGTCCTGATCAACGGCGATTCGGGCACCGGCAAGGAGCTGGTGGCGCAGACGATCCACCAGCTGAGCCCGCGCGCCGCGGCGCCGTTCATCGCGATCAACTGCGCCGCCATCCCGGAAACGCTGCTGGAGAGCGAGATCTTCGGTCACGAGAAGGGGGCGTTCACCGGGGCGTCCGAGCGGCGCCAGGGCTGCTTCGAGCTGGCGGACCACGGCACGCTCTTCCTCGACGAGATCGCCGAGATGATGCCCGCCACGCAGGTGAAGCTGCTGCGCGTGCTCCAGGAGCGGACGTTCCGTCGCCTCGGCGGCCGTCAGGAGCAGAAGGTGGACGTGCGGGTCATCGCCGCGACGAACCAGGACCCGGCCGATGCCGTGCGGAACGGCAAGCTGCGGGAGGACCTCTACTACCGCCTGAACGTCTTCGTCATGACCCTCCCGCCGCTGAGGGAGCGGAAGGAAGACCTGCCGCTGCTGATCCAGGCCTTCCTCGCCGAGTTCAATGCCCGCAACGGCAAGGCGATCGCGGCGGTGAACCACGACGCGATGCGCATTCTCGAGTCGTACCTCTGGCCGGGCAACGTCCGCGAGCTGCGCAACGTGATCGAGCGCGCGACCATCCTGGCCGACGGCCAGTTCATCGAGCCGAAGCACCTGCCCGTGGCGCTGGTGCAGGTGGGGGAGACGGCGCGGCCGGCGCTGTCACTGGCGCCGGGCACCACCGTCGAAGAGGCCGAGCGGCGCCTGATCCAGATGACGCTCGACCACACGCGCGACAACAAGACGCGCGCCGCCGAGATCCTCGGCATCAGCCTCAAGACGTTGCACAACAAGCTGAATCGCCTGAAATTGAGGAAATAGGATTCCTCCGTGCACCTCGGCATCAAGGCCAAGCAGATCGGCGGCGTCTCGATCATCGTCGGGCTCACCGTCGTCGCGCTGAGCCTTTTCCATGTCACCTCCGTTGCGAGCATCCTGCTCGACGAAAGCCGGGCGCGCGGCGAACTGCTGGCGAACACGATCTTCCAGCGGGCCAAGAACGTCGTGCCGGGCCAGGCCGACCCGTGGGCCGCGATCAAGGCCGACGGCGGCCTGCGGGACATCCTCCAGTCGAGCACGGTCGCCGGCAACGTCACGTATGCGGCGATCTGCAACCTGGACGACGTGGCGGTGGCGGCGTGGCCCTTCGCGACGGGCACGCACCTGGTTCAAGCCGCCGTGGTCGGTCCTTCCTTCAAGGTGTGGGGCCTCGAGCAGCTGCTCAGCATCTACTCGTCGGGCGGCGAAACGCTCGAGGTGCGCCAGCCGATTCTGCTCGGCGGGGACAAGTTCGGGACGATTCGCGTGGGCGTGTCGACGCGGCTCGTCCGCCTCGAGCTGCGCAAGGAAGTGAAGTGGGTCGGCGTCATGGGGCTCCTGGCCCTCATGATTGCCGTCGTCGTTTCGGCGTCGTTCGCACAACTGATGCTCCGCCCGATCCACGTGATCCGGAGCGGGTTGACGCGCCTCGGCCGCGGCGAAATGGGGGTGCGGCTGGACCTGCCGCAGCAGGACGAATTCGGCGAACTGGGGAGCTTCTTCAATGCCGCCAGCGCGCAGTTGTCCGCCGACCGCTCGCAGCTGGCCGACCAGAAGGCCAACCTGCAGTCGGCGGTCGAGCACATGCAGGACGAGGTGGCGATATTCAACCCGGCCGGGGAACTGCTGTTCGCCAACCCGGCGATGCTGGCCACGCTGCCGCCCGAGCCGTTCGGCCTCCCGGTGGACGACCTGCTGACCGAGGGCCATCCGTACCGCGACCTGGTGCACACGACGATCGGCGAGAAGCAGTCCAGCGGCCCGGTGTCGGCGCCCATCCCGAGAACGACGCCCGACGGTGCCGGCGGCGACGGGGACGAGGGCGGAGAACGGCTGGTGATGGCGCACGCCATCAGGGACAAGGACCAGCAGATGCTGGGGGTGATGCTCGTCGCGCGGGACGTCCAGGCCCTGGGCCGCGTGCAGTCGATGCTGAACTACTCGCGCAAGCTGATGGCGCTCGGGCGGCTGTCGGCGGGCGTCGCCCACGAGGTGAAGAACCCGCTCAACGCGATGACCATCCACCTCGAATTGATCAAGCAGAAGCTGCTGAGCGCCAACGGCCGCGGGGGGCGTCGGCCGGGGGCCCCCGCCGGGGCGGGCGTGGCCGCCGTCGAAGCGCCGCCGCTCGACCTTGGGCCGGCGCTCGAGCACGTGCGGATCATCGGCGGGGAGATCCAGCGTCTCGACCAGGTGATGCAGGGGTTCCTGAAGTTCACCCGCTCGGAGGACCTGAAGCTGCAGTCGATCTCGCTGTCGTCGCTCGTAGACGACGTCGTGCGGGTCGTCGGGCCGGAATGCGCGAAGGCGAAGGTGAACGTGATCACCGAGGGGCTCGACCGCGTGCCGGAGATCAGCGGCGACTCGGCGATGCTGCGCCAGGCGTTCCTGAACCTGGCGCTGAACGCGATCCAGGCAATGCCGAACGGCGGCACGCTGAGGATCTCGGCGGCCTCGTCGCGATCGCGACTCGTGGGCATCGCCTTCGAAGACACCGGCGGCGGGATCAAGCCCGAGCACCTCGGGCGGATCTTCGACCTGTACTTCACGACGCGCGAGAAGGGGAGCGGCATCGGGCTGTCGATGGTCTACCGCACGGTGCAGCTGCATGACGGCGAGATCGACGTGGAGTCCACGCAGGGGCGGGGCACGACCTTCCGCATCTCGCTGCCCCTCGCGTCGTGACCCGTGCGGTTTCTCAGTGAAGGCCGGCCTGCTCCCGCGGCCTGTCGTGCGCCGCGGGCCGGTGTGCCCGCGGTGGCAATTCCTGTCATAATGGTAAACGTGCGACGCCTGTATTTCGCCGGAGTGATCGTGGCGCTGGCTGCCGGCGGCTGCGCAACGGGCAGCGCGAAGGCGCAGTCCGATTCGCCCTCGCTCGAGGTGCCGGCGCCTCCCCCGCGCGTCATCGTCCCGCCGTCGCCCGACGTCGAGCAGGCTGCTGACGCGGCGTCCGCAACGGAGCCGGCCGAGACGCCCCCGACGGCGGCCGGTCGCAGGGGGGCCACGGGAGGAACCAGGCCGAAGACCGATCCCGCGCGGACCGAGAAGAAGGTCGAGACGCCACCGGTCGTCGAAACCGTGACTCCACCGCCCGTCGTGGCGCCGCCGTCTGCCACTCTCAAACAGGAACTTCCTGCCGCCCAGGCTGAAGAACTCAAGCGCCGGGTGACGGACCAGTTGACGCAGGCGAGGAAAGACCTCGGAAACGTCAAATACCAGGACCTCAAGAGCGACGCGAAGCTGCAGTACGACACGGCGAATGCGTTCATCGCCCAGGCCGAGCAGGCGATGAAAGAGGGCAACCTGGTCATCGCGGCAAGAGTCGCCGAAAAAGCCGCAGGTTTGGCCGCCAGCCTGAACGGTCGTTGAGGCCGCCCGCCGCTCAGCCGTGACCCCCGAAAATCGGCCTCTTTCACCCCAATAAACTATCTATTGTCGGGCTAGTGCCCTAAACATTTGAATTCCTCGAAATTCCACAAGGTCTTGCGACTGACCTAAAAACTGGGCACAATATCTGGTAGATCACTGCTTGACAATCTACTGACCGTCGTCCATATTGACCCTCTGTCGTGAATGCACCCAGCGGGCAGTTCCCAGCTACCCGTCATGTTCACGCGGGGACAATCGGCCTGGCTCCGACAGCCGCCCGTTGACGCGGGCGGTGCGCAGTGGGAGCGCGCGCGGGCCGATTGAAATGTGCGCGGTACCGAGACGGCTGTCACGGCCTTCGGTGTCGCTTGAATCGTGTTAACGGGACGTGTCCGAGGGGCGCGGGCACGTCGGTGGGGAGGCTGGTATGCAGAGAGGCGTGACCCATGACGTGGCCCCTGCCTCGCCAAAGACCGTCGAGAACCGGACGCCGGACGCGGTACGGCCCGCGGGCCGGCCGGGCCAGGCCGCCGCGCCTGGATTGACGTTCTCACGATTCTTCACCGTCTCGGGACGGGATCCGTTCGAAGAGGTCGCGTGGGACACGCGCACCGCGCTCATCGCGAACGACAAGGGCGAGGTGGTGTTCGAGCAGAGCGATGTGGAGGTCCCCGCGTTCTGGTCGCAGCAGGCGACGAACATCGTCGTCTCGAAGTACTTCCGCGGGCCGCTGAAGCCGAAGCCGGGCGAGTTTCGGGAGTCGAGCGTCCGCCAGCTCATTGGCCGGGTCGTGGACACGCTCGCCGGCTGGGCCCAGGCGGACGGGTATTTCGCGGGCGAGACGGACCTGCTGGCGTTCCGCGACGACCTCAAGCACCTGCTCGTCTACCAGAAGGCGGCGTTCAACAGCCCCGTCTGGTTCAACTGCGGCGTCGAGAAACATCCCCAGTGCTCCGCCTGCTTCATCAACTCGGTGGAGGACACCCTCGAGTCGATCCTGACGCTGGCCAAGACCGAGGGGATGCTGTTCAAGTTCGGGTCGGGCACCGGCACCAACCTGTCGTCGTTGCGCTCGTCGCGCGAGTCGCTCGCCGGCGGCGGCACCGCGTCGGGCCCCGTCTCGTTCATGAAGGGCTACGACGCGTTCGCGGGCGTGATCAAGTCGGGCGGCAAGACCCGCCGCGCGGCGAAGATGGTCATCCTCAACGCGGAGCATCCCGACGTCGTCGATTTCATCACATGCAAGGTCGATGAGGAGAAGAAGGCGTGGGCGCTGATCGACGCGGGCTATGACGGGTCATTCAACGGCACGGCCTACTCGTCCGTCTTCTTCCAGAACTCGAACAACAGCGTGCGCGTGCCGGACGACTTCATGCGCGCGGTGCTCGACAACGGGACATGGCAGACGCGCGCCGTCACGGACGGCCGCCCGATGGACACGTACAAGGCCCGCGACCTGATGCGGATGATCTCCGAGGCGACGCACGTCTGCGGCGACCCGGGGATGCAGTTCGACACGACGATCAACGAGTGGCATACGTGCCCGAACACGGACCGGATCAACGCGTCCAACCCGTGCTCGGAGTACATGTTCCTGAACGACTCGGCGTGCAACCTGGCGTCGATCAACCTGATGAAGTTCGTGGACGCGCGCGGCGAGTTCGACGCCGCCGCCTTCCGCGCCGCGGTGGACACGCTCGTCATCGCCCAGGAGGTCCTGGTCGACAACGCCAGCTATCCCACCAAGGCAATCGAGAAGAACAGCCACGACTACCGCCCGCTCGGCCTCGGCTACGCGAACCTGGGCGCCCTGCTGATGTCGCGCGGCCTGCCCTACGACAGCGACGCCGGCCGGCACTACGCGGCGGCCATCACCGCGCTGATGACGGGCGAGGCGTGCGCGACCTCGGCGCGCATCGCGCGCGACCACGGCGGCCCGTTCGCCGGCTACGAGCGCAACCGGGAGCCGTTCCTCCGGGTCATGCGGAAGCACCGCGACGCGTTGAAGGACATCAACGCGAGGCTGGTGCCCGAGGACCTCTTCGGCGCGGCGGCGGAGTCGTGGGACGAGGCGGTGGAACTCGGCGAGGAGTCCGGCTACCGCAATGCGCAGACGACGGTGCTCGCGCCGACCGGGACCATCGGGTTCATGATGGACTGCGACACCACCGGCATCGAGCCCGACATCGCGCTGGTGAAGTACAAGAAACTGGTGGACGGCGGGCTGATGAAGATCGTCAACCAGACGGTCCCGAGCGCGCTGACGCGCCTCGGCTACCCCGACACCCAGGTGAAGGCCGTCGTGGACTACATCGACGAGATGGAGACCATCGAGGGCGCGCCCCACCTCAAGGACAAGGACCTCGCGGTCTTCGACTGCGCGTTCAAGCCGGCGCGCGGGTCGCGGTCGATCCATCACATGGGCCACATCCGGATGATGGGGGCCGCCCAGCCGTTCATCTCCGGCGCCATCTCCAAGACGGTCAACGTCCCGAAGGAAGCGACCGTCGACGACATCATGCAGGCGTACATCGAGGCGTGGCGCCTGGGCGTGAAGGCGATTGCGATTTACCGCGACGGCAGCAAGCGGACGCAGCCGCTGAACACGTCGCGCGACAAGGCGCCCGAGTCGAAGGCGGAGACCCGGGTGGTGCCGCAGCCCACCCGCCGCAAGCTGCCGGACGAGCGCCAGGCCATCACGCACAAGTTCGAGATTGCCGGCCACGAGGGGTACATCACCGTCGGCCTCTACGAGGAAGGCATGCCGGGCGAGATCTTCCTGGTGATGGCCAAGGAAGGCTCGACCATCTCCGGCTTTGCGGACGCCTTCGCGCAGGCCGTGTCGTACGCCCTGCAGTACGGCGTCCCGCTTCAGGTGCTCGTGGACAAGTTCAGCCATGTCCGGTTCGAGCCGTCGGGCATGACCAAGAACCCACAGGTGCGGATCGCGAAGTCGATCGTGGACTACGTATTCCGGTGGCTGGCCACCAAGTTCCTGTCGGCCGAGGCGCAGTACTGGGCGGGCGTGAACGGCCGCGAGAACGGGCCGGTGGCCGACCACGCCGACACGGCCGAACAGTTGACGCTGCCGCCGCTCGGCATCGAGGCAGACAGGAAGACCTCGCCGTTCGCGACCATCCAGAACCAGGAAGACGCGCCGCCGTGCACGACCTGCGGGTCGATCATGGTGCGGAGCGGCAGCTGCTACAAGTGCGTGAACTGCGGCAGCACGTCCGGTTGCGCGTAGGAAAGACAGAAGATAGAAGATAGAAGATAGAAGGTAGAAATCGAACGGAGGACGGGGAGATGGGGCAGGGTGCCTCGCTTCTCGTCCGCCCGCCTTCGCCCTTCGGGCTGCGGCGTGGCAAGCCGTTTTCAATTCTCAATTCTCAATTCCTGATCCTCAATTCCCGTGCGGGCCTGTCCGCGCGCGCCGAAGTAGCCGAGGGCCGCGAGGGTGGCGCCCACCAGGCCCCGGACGACCTGCGGAGCGACGAGGATACTGCCGTAGAAGTGCAGGTCGTTGTGGAGGGATAGCGCCTGCAGGGCAAGCAGGGCGCCGACGGCCAGCGCCAGGCCGCCGGGCATCCTCACCCGCACGAACGCCGACGACAGGAGGAGCAGCATCCCGAACACGATGAGCGCCAGGTCCGCCCACCAGTCGAGCCCCGGTGTCCGAAAGAAATCGACGGCGCCCAGGCCGCACGAATAGACGCCATACGCGGCGAGGCCAAGGGTGGCAGCGGTCAGCATCATCCGCATTATCCGATCTTGCGATCCTGCGATCCAGGAATCTTGCGATCCAGGGATCGTCCGAGCTGGCTTCTGGATTCTGGCTTCTGGCTTCTGTTCTGTATCATTCCAAGTGAGCATGCGCGCCCGGTTCGACCACGACGGCCGCACGATCAGCTACCTGGACGTCGCCGGAACAGCCGAGGCGACGCCGTCGCGGAGCCTCGTGCTGCTGCACGCCTTTCCGCTCGCGGCGGAGATGTGGCAGCCGCAACTCGCTGCCGTGCCGGCCGGGTGGCGCTTCATCGCGCCCGACCTGCGCGGGTTCGGGCAGTCGGCCGCGGGCGACGCCGCGGCGCCGGCGTCGATCGACGACTACGCACAGGACGTCGTCGCCCTTCTCGATTCCCTCGGCGTCGATCGGGCGGTCGTCGGGGGCCTGTCGATGGGCGGATATGGCGCCTTCGCCGTGCTGCGACAGGCACCCGAGCGGGTGGCCGGCCTCGTGCTCGCGGACACGCGCTCGGAACCGGACGGCGAGACAGCCCGCGCAAGCCGGGATACGATGGCGGCCGTCCTCGCGAGCGGCGGCGCGGCCGCGGTCTACGAACGGATGCAGCCGGGACTCCTCGGAGCCACGACACGCGCCTCGGCGCCGGACGTGGTGGAGCGCGTGCGTGAACTCGCGCTCGGACAACCCGTGGACGGCATCCTCCGGGGGATCCAGAGCCTGAAGTTCCGGCCCGACTCGACGCCAACGCTGGCCGGCATCGCATGTCCCACGCTCGTCATCGTCGGCGACGAGGATCAGATCACGACTGTAGACAGCGCGCGCCAGATGCACGGCCAGATTCCCGGCGCCGAGCTGGCGGTGATCAGCCGGGCCGGACACCTCTCGAACCTCGAGAGGCCCCGCGAGTTCAACGCCGTCCTCGCCCGCTTCCTGGCCGCACGCTTCTGATGCCGGGCCGGGTATAGTAAGGTCACGATGTGCCCGGTTCGCCGCTCGCCGCAAGCCGCGAGCCGGAAGCCGCTGGTCGCAGGTCGCAAGCCGCGAGCCGTTTATGGATTTGCAGTTGACCGACAACGTCGCCCTCGTCACGGGCTCGAGCCGGGGGCTTGGCCTCGCGAGCGCACGTGCCCTCGTTGCCGAAGGATGTCGCGTGTGCATCTGCGCCCGTGGCGCGGAGCAATTGAGAGCGGCTGCTGATGGGTTGCGGGCCGTCGCATCAGGCGCCGACTCCGTGCTGGCCGTCGCCGCGGACCTGACGACGGAGGCCGGCATCGAAGAGGTGTTCGGCCGCCTGTTGGCCCGGTTTGGCGGGGTGGACATCCTGGTGAACAGCCTCGGCCTGGCGAGGGGCGCAGGCATCACGGACACGACCGACGCGGAGTGGCAGGAGGCCTTCGACTCGACGCTGTATCCCGCGATCCGCGCGAGCCGGCTGGCCGTCCCGTCGATGCGCGCGCGCGGCGGCGGATCGATCGTGATGATCGCGTCCATCTACGGGCGCGAGTCGGGAGGCCGCATGACCTACAACGCGGTCAAGGCCGCCGAGATCAGCCTCGCGAAATCGATGGCGCAGCAGCTGGCCCGCGACAACATCCGCGTCAACAGCGTGGCGCCGGGCTCGATCTCGTTCCCGGGCGGTTCCTGGTGGAAGCGCCAGCAGGCGGACCCCGAGGGGATGGCCGAGTTCGTCCGTCGCGAGCTGCCGTTCGGCCGGTTCGGCCGGCCCGACGAAGTGGGTGACGCCGTGGCGTTCCTGGCGTCGCCTCGAACCAGCTGGATCAGCGGCGCATGCCTGACCGTCGATGGCTGCCAGTCGCGTTCGCTCATCTGACGCGAGGCACGAACACTCCATGGACAAGCGCGTTCTCGCGAAGCCCGACGGGCGGCGGCTGATCCTCTACGCTCACGAGCCCTGGGCCGGCGCCGCGAGCGCGCCCAGCCCGTCGAACGAACGGCTCGAGCCGAACAGTCACCTCCGCTGGCACCCGCTCCGGCGAGAGTGGGTGGCCTACGCGAGCCATCGGCAGGACCGGACGTTCCTCCCGCCGGCCGAGTACAGTCCGCTCGCGGTCACGACAGACCCGAAGCACCCGACGGAACTGCCCGCCGGTCCGTGGGAAGTGGCGGTGTTCGAGAACCTCTTTCCGACGCTCGTCACGACCGCGCACGACCCGCCGGACATCGGCGTGCCCACCAGGCCGGGCCGGGGCGCGTGCGAGGTGGTGGTGTTCACGCAGGATCCCTCGGCGTCGCTCGGAGCGCTTCCGCTCCGACGGATCGAGCTCATCGCGAAGGTCTGGGCCGACCGCTACGATGAACTCGGCGCCCGCGCGGATGTGGACTACGTCTTCGAGTTCGAGAACCGCGGCGTCGAGGTGGGCGTCACGCTCGGCCATCCCCACGGGCAGATCTACGCCTACCCGTTCGTGCCGCCCGTTCCGGCGCGTGAGCTTCGGCAGCAGGCCGATCACCTCGCGGCGCACGGCCGCGGCCTTCTCGAAGACGTCGTGACGGCCGAACTCGACGACGGCCGGCGCATCCTCTATCGCGGCGACCACGTCGCCGCGTTCGTCCCGGTGTTTGCGCGCTACCCCTACGAAGCCTGGATCGCCACGCGTCGGGCCGCGCCGTCGATCGCCGCGCTGACCGACGCGGAACGCGCCGACTTCGCCCGCGCGCTCAAGACCGTCCTGATGAAGTACGACGCGCTCTGGTCGAAGCCGTTCCCGTACATCATGGTGTTCCACCAGGCGCCGACCGACGGGCTGCCGCATCCCGAGGCGCACTTCCACGTCGAGTTCTACCCGGCGTACCGGATGCCCGGCCGGTTGAAGTATCTGGCGGGAAGCGAAATGGGCGCGGGCGTGTTCACCGCGGACACGCTGCCCGAGGAGAAGGCGAAGGAACTGCAGGCAATCGAGGTGACGCTCTCATGACATTCGAACAGGTGTTCGGCGCCCCGCCCGTCGTTCGCAGCTCGGCGCCTGGCCGGGTGAACCTGATTGGCGAGCACACCGATTACAACGGCGGCTTCGTCCTTCCGACCGTGATCCCGCAGCGGACGACGGTCGAACTGGCGGTCCGACCCGGCGGATCCGTGCGCGCGCTCAGTCTCAACGCCGGCAGGCCCGTTCCTTTCGAGTACATCGTCGGCACCGAATCGCGGCGCGGGCGGTGGACCGACTACCTGCAGGGCATCACCTGGGTGCTGGCGAAGGCGGGATTCATCGTCGGGGGGGCGGACATCCGGATCGAATCGACGGTCCCGCTGGGCAGCGGCCTCTCGTCGAGCGCAGCGCTCGAGATCGCGCTGCTGCGCGCCTTCCGCGAGGCGTATACGCTCCCGATCGAAGACGTCCAGATGGCGCTGCTCGGCCAGCGGGCCGAGAACGAGTTCGTCGGCGCGCCCGTCGGCGTGATGGACCAGATGGCGTGCACGCTCGCTGGCGACGGCCAGGCGCTGTTTCTCGACACGCGCTCGCTCGACTGGACGGTGGTGCCGCTGCCGGCGTCGGCCGAGCTGGTCGTCCTCAACTCCGGCATCGCGCACAACCATTCGAAGGGCGACTACCGGACGCGGCGCGCCGAATGTGAAGACGCGGCCCGGCGGCTCGGCGTGGCGCAATTGCGCGACCTCGACGTGCAGGACATGCCCCGCGTCATGGAGTTGCCGGACCCGCTCGGAAGGCGGGCGCGCCACGTGGTGACCGAGGACGCGCGGGTGCTGGCGGCTGTGGAGGTGCTCAACGCCGGAGACGTCGAGAGCCTCGGGCGCCTGTTCTATGCCTCGCACGATTCGATGCGCGACGACTACGAGGTGTCGGTCCCGGAGATCGATGCGATCGTGGACCTGGCCCGGGGGCTCCCCGACGTCTACGGCGCTCGCCTGACCGGCGGCGGCTTTGGCGGATCGGTGGTGATGCTGACGAAACCCGGGACGGCCTCGGACGTCGCGCGGCGGATCGCCGCGGAATACGGCGCGAAATCGGGCAGAACGGCAACGATCCTCGTGCCGGCATAGCCCTGAAACCGGAATGGCACATGGCTGAAGCCATGTGCCGTTTATTCGCCTTTCGCCTCTTGATCGACTCCCGGCGGGCTGGTACCATCCTCTTCCATGGCCAGGCAAAGTCGCGGCAACGAGGGTGACCGAAGCGGTCAGAGCGACCTGTTGGCGCTCCGCTCTCAAAGCGGGGCGTCACGGGAGCAGGCCCTGCAGGCGGCATTCCATCACCTCGTGCCATCCTGGCACCGGGATTACGCCGATTCCCCGGACGAAGTCATCACGGCCGTCCGCCGGATGGCGGCCGCCGAGGCGCAGTGCGCCCCGATGCCTCCCGGCGTGGACCCGCGCCTGGTCCAGGCGCTGGCGAGCCGGGGCATCACCGAGCTCTACACTCACCAGGCCGTCGCGGCCGCCCACGCGATGGCCGGCGAGAGCGTTGTTGTCACGACGCCGACCGCATCCGGCAAGACGCTCTGCTACAACATTCCCGTCCTGAACGCGATCCTCGGCGACCCGTCCACCCGGGCGCTCTACCTGTTTCCGACGAAGGCGCTCGCGCAGGACCAGCTGGCCGAGCTGGACCGGCTGGCACAGTCCATCAACGAATCGGCCGGCCTCGACCTCGGCGTCTTCACCTACGACGGCGACACGCCGCAGGACGCGCGACGGGCGATCCGCGCGCGGGCGCAGGTCGTTCTCACCAACCCCGACATGCTTCACTCGGGGATCCTGCCGCACCACCCGAAGTGGGCGCGCCTGTTCGAGAACCTGCGGTTCATCGTCATCGACGAGCTGCACGCCTACCGCGGCGTGTTCGGCAGCCACCTGGCGAACGTGCTGCGCCGGCTGCGGCGCGTGTGCCGGCACTACGGCTCCGACCCCGTGTTCATCTGCTCGTCGGCCACGATCGCCAACCCGCGCGAGCTTGCCGAGCGGCTGACCGAGCGGCCGTTCGACCTGGTGGAGGAGAGCGGCGCGCCGCGCGGCGAGAAGTACTTCTTCTTCGTCAACCCGCCGATCGTCAACCGGCAGCTGGGCATCCGCCGGTCCTACACGCAGGAAACCCGGCGCGTCGCGCTCGAGTTCCTCCGCCACGGTCTGCAAATCATCGTCTTCGCGCAGAGTCGGCTGGTCACCGAGATCCTGACGCGCTACCTGAAGGACACCGTCCAAGGGCCGCCGGGCGCGGACGATGTGGTGCGTGGATACCGGGGCGGGTACCTGCCGAACCGCAGGCGCGAGATCGAGAAGGGCCTGCGCGACGGCGAGGTGCGCGCCGTCGTGGCCACGAGCGCGCTGGAGCTGGGAATCGACATCGGCGCCCTCGACGTGTCGGTGCTGGCGGGCTACCCGGGGACGATCGCGGCAACCTGGCAGCGCGCGGGGCGTGCCGGCCGGCGCGCCGGCCAGTCGGCTGCCGTGCTGGTGGCCAGCAGCGCGCCTCTCGACCAGTACATCGTCCGCAACCCGTCGTACTTCTTCGACGCGTCGCCCGAGCACGCGCTGATTAACCCCGACAACCTGCAGATCCTGCTCGCGCACATCAAGTGCGCGGCGTTCGAGCTGCCGTTCGGCACCACCGAGGCGTTCGGCCGCGAGAGCGTGCAGGACATCCTGCAGATCCTCTCGGAAGAGGGCCTCGTCCATCTGGCCGAGGCGCAGGCCCCCGGCGAGGAAGCGCACTGGCACTGGACGAACGAGTCGTACCCGGCCGACGCCATCAGCCTGCGGTCGGTGTCTTCGGACAACTTCGTTGTCGTGGACAACACCGACCACGCCCGGGTCATCGGCGAAACCGATTTCACCAGCGCGCCGTCCACGCTCCACGAGAAAGCGATCTACCTCGTCGAAGGCACCCTCTACCAGGTGGAGCGCCTCGACTTCGAGAACCGCAAGGCGTTCGTCCGCCAGGTCGAGTGCGACTACTACACGGACGCGATCCGCTACGACCGCGTCACGATCCTCGACACCTTCGAGACCGACACAGGCCAGGGCGCTTCGGAGGGGCTTGGCGCCAACCCTGCCCCGTGGTCCCACGGCGAGGTCCACGTCGTCTCCCGCGTCGTCGGTTTCAAGAAGATCAAGTTCTACACGAACGAGAACGTCGGTTCCGGAGAGCTCGACCTGCCCGAGCAGGAGATGCACACCACCGGGTGCTGGTTCACGATCCCGCGGCGGGTCATGACGGCCCTGCCGTACGGCGGCGACGACCGGCGCGACGGAGTAATCGGCCTCGCCTTCGCGATGGGTCAGATCGCGCAACTCCTGCTCATGTGCGACCGGCACGATATCGGCGTGTCGATTGGGAACGGCTCCGCGCTGGATGCGGCGCAAGGGACGGCGGTTGGCGGCGGCGAGGAGGTCACGACAGGCCGTTCGGGGGCGGTGGCCCGGGTCGGCCGCGGGCGCGGCGCCGGCCAGGCGCCCGTCGATTACGACGAGCCGCGCGTCTTCGTCTACGACAACTACCCCGGCGGCATCGGCCTCTCCGAGCCGCTGTTCACGATGCGCCGGGCGTTGCTGGCGAAGACGCGCGACCTGATCGCCACGTGCCCCTGCGAGTCCGGCTGCCCGTCGTGCGTCGGCCCGCTCGGCGAGGTGGGACCGCTGGCGAAGACAGTCGCGCTGGACATCTTCGCGGCGGTCATCTGACAATCGCTGGACCGAGATGGACCGCGCCTCTCTCGCCGCACGCATCCAGGAGATTCTGAAGAACCGGCCGAAGGGGCCGGCCGACGGTTCGCGCCCGGCCGACGGACTGCAGCCCGCTCGACCGGGACGCGCCTCACCCACGCAGATCGCAGAGCACGACGAGGAGGCGGCGTTTGCCGCGCGCTGCGCGGCTGCTGAATCGTCGGCGAGCGTGCTCGAGGTCCTCGGCGGCACCATCGTCGAGGGGGCGCGGGGGCCGTGCGTCGTCGTGGAACGCAGCTACCCGGCCACGCGGCAGCACGGGCATCACGCGGTCGAGCACTACCTGGCGTCCGCCCGCGCTGCGCGCGTCACGCTCCCGTGGTTTCTCGGCAGAACGGGCGTCACCCTGCCTGCGGACGGCGCGGACACCGAGCCGCGTCTTCTCTTCTTCGACCTCGAGACCACCGGTCTCAGCGGGGGCGCCGGGACGTACGCGTTCCTCGTCGGCTTCGGCGCCTTCGAACGCGACGGCTTTCGCACGCGGCAGTTCTTCCTGCGCGGGTACGGGGAGGAGCGGGCGCTGCTGCACGCCGTGGAGGACGAGCTCTCGAGGGAAGAGGCCGCGCAGCCGTCCGTGCTGATCACCTACAACGGCCGCTCGTTCGACGTTCCGCTGATCGAGACCCGGTACCAGTTCAACCGCCTGCGGTCGCCGTTCGACCGGATGCCGCACGTGGACATGCTGTTCCCGGCGCGTCGCCTGTGGAAACGGCGCCTGGGGCCGGCTGACCGCTTGCGACCGGAGGCGGGCGGCGGTGTCACGCGTATTCTGGCCGCAAGTCGCCTGGCGCCGGCCGCCGGCCGATTCGATGACGCACCCGGAAGTTGCGCGCTGACCGCGATCGAGCGCGACATCCTGGGCCTGCACCGGCAGGACGACGTGCCGGGCTGGGAGATTCCGGCGCGCTACTTCGGTTACGCGAGGACGGGCGACGCGCGCGGTCTCGGCGCGGTGTTCGAGCACAACCGGCTGGACCTGCTCTCGCTCGCCGCGGTGTCCGGGGTGATCCTCGAGATGGTGCGCGAGGGCGCGGAGGCCGCGCGCGAACGTCACGACTGTCTCGCGCTCGGGCGGTTGCTCGAGTACCTCGGCCGGCTCGACGACGCGGAGAGGTGTTTCGCGGCCGCGGCGCTCGACGACGGGATGCTGGAGCGGGACATGGACCGCGTCGTCCGCGCGGACGCGCTCCACTGGCTGGCGCTCCACCGGCGCCGTTCGCGCCGGTTCCAGGAAGCAGCCGAGGCGTGGCGGGCGCTGTCTGAGATCGAAGGAATCGAAATCGAGCGGCGCCGCGAGGCCCTGGAGGCGCTGGCGATCCACCACGAGCACCGCGCCAAGGACCTGGAAGCGGCCAGGGCGTTCGCGCTCGGCGCACTCCAGCTCGCCGACGATGCACGGCGGGCGGAGGAAGTGAGGCACCGGCTCGGCCGGCTGTCGCGGAAACTGGGCGGAGACCCCTGAGGAGTCGAATCGGCATGACGCGCGCACTGTGGAACCACCTTCGTCGTGTCCGGCCGGTTGCGGCCGCACTCGCCATCGTCTGCCTGTCGGCCGGCGTCGGCGCGCAGGCTCCTGCCGGCGTCGTTCTGGACGAGACCGTCCCGCCCGGCGCCAACTTCGACAAGGCGGCGTTCCGGCTTTGGCTGCCGGACCAGTCCGGCGTCGTCCGCGGCGTGCTCGTGCTCGTGCCGGGCTCGAACGGCGACGGCCGGCCGGAGGCGGGCGACGCGGGGTGGCAGGCGTTCGCCACGCGTCACCACCTCGCGCTCGTCGCGTGCCAGTTCACCGACAAGCGGCACGACCAGGCGTTCATCGAGGAGTACGCGAACGTCTCGAAGGGCAGCGGGCAGGCGCTGCTCGACGCGCTCACCTCTCTGGCCGCGCGGGCGAAGCACCCCGAGATCGCCACCGCGCCGCTCCTGCTCTGGGGCATGTCGGCCGGCGGGCAGTTCAACTACGAGTTCGTGGCGTGGAAACCGGAACGGGTGCTGGCGTTCGTGGTGAACAAGGGCGGCATCTACTACACGGCGCTGGCGCCCCGCGCGTCGCGGAGCGTCCCAGGGGTCCTGTTCATCGGCGAGAAGGACCTGTGGTCCCGCAACGACACGATCGCCGGCCTCTTCGCGGTCAACCGCCGCGCGGGCGCGCTGTGGGCGCTCGCCGAGGAGCCGGGTGCGGCTCACATCGTCGGGCGATCGCGCGAGGTCGCGATGGTGTTTTTCGAGGATGTGCTGGGGCTGCGCCTTGGTGCGGGTGGTGCCGGCGCACTCGCGACGCTGGATGAGAAGGACGGCTTTTCCGGCGACATCACGGCGAAGAAGTTCAAGCCCGCCGCGGCCGCAGGCGGCGCCACCGGGCCGACCGCGTGGCTGCCGACCGAGCGCGTCGCGCGCGCGTGGCAGGCGATGGTGACGGGACAGCCTTTCGAACGGTAGAGCCCGGCGACACTAGACGTCTTTGAACGGCCAAAGGCGGTCCAACTGAGTCAAGTTCTGTGGTCGTCATTCGCGCCGTTCAAGACGTCTAGCC